>Ga0272449_1000994_pt1 | contig 30958 bp, 17 predicted proteins | sample YNPCB0241_FD_198679 | JGI IMG/M metagenome (GOLD analysis project Ga0272449, IMG submission 198679) | Hot spring sediment microbial communities from Yellowstone National Park, WY, United States - YNP-CB-024-1 | ecosystem: Environmental > Aquatic > Thermal springs > Hot (42-90C) > Sediment... | reverse complement strand
CGCTATTGTAACACCATCATAAGGTGGTATAGCAAGCGATGTTGTTGACACACCGGTCACCCAGTTGTTACCACTTATCTCATCCTGTGGTGGATAATCATCAGCAGTACCTTGGATGTATTCTAAAGAGTTTAGTTTATCCCCACTTGATGGTACAGTCACTGCAGATTTTGGTGGTGTGTTATCATATATAAAACTTATCCCTTCAGTAGGAACTTCTGTATTCCCAGCACGATCTTTTGCATAACATTTCACTTGATACCTGAACCCAGAAGTCCAGTTTGCATCTGTGATACCAGTATACTGCCAAGAAGAAACCCAAAATGTAAATCCTGCCCCTGACAAACTTGATGAAGAAATCCATACATCAGATAATGAATAATCCCAATATGAACCATACCAATAATATGTCGTATCAAGATTTTTTATACACAGATATATATCACTCCACTTACCTGGTGGAGTATCAGATGCAGTACCACTTATTAATGGTATAAAATTATGTTTATCTTTATTTGGGAAAATAACTGCAGAAGATGGTTTTGTCCTGTCAATAACAATATTTACTGCAGGCGAAGTGTAAACATTACCACCGGGTAAACTTGCATCTATCACACGAGCATAAATTTCATACTCACCTTCATCTTTCCATGTAGCAGTAGGTCTTACTATTGTATATGTCCAAGGTTCATTGTTAGAATTAAAATTACCATCATCAGCAACTGCGTTAAGCCAGTTGTCAGCTGATTCGAAATCTTCTATCACATCATTATATGTAAGTGTTGTACCTTTTTTCTTTATCTGAACTTTTACTGACGAAACTTTACCTAAGAACTGTGTTGAATCAGGATCTACTGCTGTACCTTTAATTGAATCAATATTTTTTGCACCGCCATAACCTGTATAATGTTCTAAATTAACAATATTTGTTATACCTCCTGATGGCACAGTGCGGTCAACATTGAAATATACATTCTCTATATTACTATCAAGTTCCCATCCAGCAGGACCTCTACCTCTTGACCTAACAAGATATCTCACACCATTTTCAAATATAGATTGTGAGAAAACATAACCCCAAGGATTAACACCTGATGCTGGACACCAGGTAGAAAATTCTACCCAAGTATTCTGATAATGAGACCAGTATGTAGTAAACCCAGGTCCTGAACTTAACTGTACCCAAACTTCGTTTGTATAAGCGTTTGCTGAACCTGTAACATTTAAATCTGATGTTATCCGATAATATCCTTCAGCAGCAGGATAAGTTATAACTGTTTGTGGCAATGGTGCAGAAAAATTAAATGTTATAGTAGAGGCAGCAACTTCTATTTCTTTATTCCCTGCTTTATCCCAAGCACGAACTGAAATTTTGTATTGATACCCAGGCGATTCTCTTGCTACCCATTGTACACCGGATGCATCCCAACTCCATACTGGACCTGAAGTGTAAACATAAATTATCTCAGGTGTTGTCTGCCATTGATTATTTATAGGTGACCAGTATTTACCAGCAGGCGGTGGTGGTTCACCGGTCTGTCCTTCAGTACAATAAATTATTATACCAACTTTATCAACCTGTCCCGGATAAGGATCTTCACAAGTTCCTGAAATCAAAGGTAAAGAATCAACTTCACTACCATCCGCTGGTAACCTAACTCGTGAAGTAGGTGGTGTTGTATCACAAGTCCATTGTGTAGTAGACCAGTTTGTCTCATAATTACCAGCACGATCCTGCGCTCTTGAAATTATCCAATACGAAGTTGTATCAGTCCATGCTGAAGAGCCAATGTTGTAAATCCAGTTTACAGAAGAAACCCAAACATCAGTAATTGTTGCAGTTGACCATATATGTTCTGTTGATGAAACCCATTGTGGATTATTCCACCCGCCCCACCATAAACCGTCTGACAACCTCTTTATCGCAACTTCAACTTTACCAACCTTGCTTGCATAAACATTTACATCTTGTGCAGTACCAGAAATTGTTGGAATTGCTTGGTCATACCCAGCAGAAGAAAGTGGTGGTCTTGTAACTTTTGATGTTGGTCTTGTTGTATCAAAATATACCACAAAAGTTTTTTCAGTTTCCCAATTAGGGTTCGGCGTTGTTAGGTGTGTATTATCACGTGATTTTACATAGAAGATATACTTGTAATTGTCCACCCAATCTGTAAAACCATACTCCCATTGATACAACTTTTGTGATTCGTTTATCAATGTTGGTGAAATAATAATTTCTGCAGCAGGGCCAACATTTGACCAACCAGGAGCTGTAAAATACCAAGTTGTCCCGTTAGAATCAACACGAGCTATTTTTAACCTTAATTGACTTACTCCACTACCAGCAGAGATGTTATCATCTATAACAGTTCCTGAGATTAAAGTAAGAGATGTGTTGAAATAACTATCAGGTTGTGGTAGTGAAAGATAACTTACCGGAGCTCTGTTATCAAATTTAAAATGTACACCACCAACATTTGAACCTATATCTGTATCTGACACTGCTAACTTGTTCCCTGCTGCATCTTCAACTTCAACCCATAGATGATAATCTCTGTTTGTTGTAAGCGTTGTGATACTTGATATCCATATTATTGTTCCTGGCGAAGGTGTTGGGTTGTTATAGACGAGTATTCTTTGAATATTATCTACCCAGTCAGCACCTGTACCTGTGTAAGAACCGTTCCAGTAATAACCTAAGGTTTTATCTTTTAGTACAATCCAAACTTTACTTATTCCAGCCGTAGCATCATTTGCAGTACCTGATATTGTAGGTAAGTAGTTGTAATTGCGATAATAATCTGGAATTGTCGGGTCTGGCAGTGTTATAGCTGCAGTTGGTGTTGTTTTATCAATCGTGAACCCAACAGTTGCTTTTTGAACATTGTAGTTACCGATATATGTTGGGTCATCAGATCTTTTTGCTTGGTCAAACGCTTGTGTATAAATTATGTATTGATGACCATCAATCCAGTCAACATTTGCAGTTGAAGTTGAATAACTTAATGGTTCTGCAGCAGGATATAAAACATCCAATGTTACCTCAGCACCGCCTGCAGGGCCCCATGTTGGCGGTGTTGCGTAATAATCCCACCATTTGTTCGCAGTTACATCTTTTATTGAATATCTAATTCTGTTAACACGGGAAGCGTTTGTGTTCGGGTCTGTAGCAGTACCACTTATCACACTCACAGTTGGATAAAACTTTCCTTCCTGTGGATAACTTATGAAACACAACGGTGCTGTTTTATCAATTGTAACATTCCGTGTAACTTCTGACCCTTCGTTATTATTCCCAGCAGCGTCGTATACACGGATGTAGAATCTATACTTCTTGTTATCTTCAAGATAAGGACCGAATCCTGTATATTGCCACCCACCGCCTGGAATCAAAGTTGCAGTTGAGTAAATTGGTGATACACTTGTGAAACCATCAGAACCGTTCCACCATACTTCTTCCGCAGTTCCTGGAGACTTAACAATAGCAACTGTAACTGTTGTAACATATTGTCCATAAGAACCGCTGTCTGAAACAACCCCTGAAGTAATATGTAATGTATTCCAGTTTGAAAGTTCAGCAGGTATTGTGACAGATATAGACGGCAGAGTGTTGTCAACAACAAAAGTGTTTGACGATATAGAACTCAACGGCTCAGCATTACCTGCACGGTCATACGCTCTTAACCAGAATGCGTATTTTGTATTATCCTGCCAGCCACCTACTGGTTGTCTTGTTGAGAAATAAATATTAGGTGCAATGTATTGTGCATTATGCCAATCAACTGCTGTCTCCCACTGGTTCAAAGAAGGATTCCATCTGTCAATTTTAATTTGTACATAATCAATCCCTGCTAAATCACCATTTGCAGTACCTGAAATTGTAGTTAACGAAACACTTCTGTAGAACCCACCATCTTTTGGATATGTTGGTTTTGACACAGGCGGTGTTGTATCAATTATAACTTCAACCGGTGCACTGAAGGAACCTACATTTGGTGGAATAGCATTATCTATTGCACGAACATAAATTTTGTAAACTTGATCAGAGATAAGCTGATTTACATCAGTAAATGTATAATCCCAGTTTGGAGAAATGTAACTATCAGGTGTGAACTCTGACTCTGTAGTAGACCATGCAGTACCTGTCCAATAATAAGTTGTATTTCCTTCAAGACGAGTAATCCTAAGTCTGATATTAGCAACATTTGGTATACCAGCAGGTGTATCAACTGCTTGACCTTGTATAAGCCAACCATCAACACCAGGATTAACTCTTCCGTTACCGTCAGGATCTTCATACGAAGTAATTGAAACTATCGGCGGTTGGTTATCCCAGATTATTGTAAACGATGATTCGCCAACAACAAATATATGTTGAGTATTACCAGAAGGCAACGCTTGGTCTTTTGCACGACAACGAATTATATAAGTAAACCCATGTGTCCAGTCAGAAGCTGAAGGCAAGTTTGTGAATGTCCATGACGACGCTGACACATTTGATATATGTATTGTTGCAGTACCCCAATATATCTCTGCTTCTTTTGGTTGTGAAGCATCCCATCTTTTGTTTACAGCATCCCAGTATCTTAAAGGATAACCACCTTGTGCTGGACGTTCAATATGAACCTGAACTTTATCCAAAAGTCCAGCATTACCACCAACACCTACAGGATCAAACGCTGTACCTGTAATCTGTGTTAAAGAAGAATAAACACCATTGTTAACTAATGTAGTAATTTTTGCAGTTGGTGACGAAACATCAAAGATAAAGTCGTTGAAAACAACACTACTTAAGTTTCCTGTATTTGTATTATCCTTCGCTCTTGCATAAATTCTGTATTGTTTTCCATCCTGCCAGATTGGTGATGAGATATTTATCCACCAGAGGCCTGCTGAAAATGTTGTTGTGTTAAAATTAACCTCAGCAGGTGTTATCCCACCTAAAACCCAAGTTGATTCCAAAACAGACCAGTAGTAATAATCAACACCTTCTTGTTTTCTTATTGCAACTTTTACTTCTGAAACACCACTTGCCAAACCACCAGTTGGCGCAGGGTCTGAAGCAGTACCTGAAATAGTAGTCAATGTTTGATAATACTTTGTATTCTCAGGTAAAGAAACACCTGCAACTGGGTTTGTTACATCATACAAGAATTTCCTTGACGGCAAAGTATAATATGCTTCCTCCCAACCAGCAGGACCATAACCACGACTTCTTACAGTATAAGATGAACCATCAACCCATGGGTTAACACTGAAAACATATCTCCATACACCAGCTGCGTATTCATCTGCATCAAGCCAATTCTCAACACCAGCAGGTGCTGAGAATGACGAGCCATACCAATAATATCCTGTCTTCTCTTCTTTTATAGAAACATAAACAGAAGTAGTATAAGCATTCCTTGTACCTTCAATTTGGTTCGGTGTCCAATATGAAAGGTTTGTTGGATAATAGGGATCACCTAAAGCAGGTTTTGTTATATTTGTCTGTGGTGCAGTAACACGTATCTTGAAGTTATGTTGTACAACAGGCGTCTGTTGATTCAACGCTTCATCAACTGCATAACAGAATACAGCATAGTTTATACCAGCAACTGTTGCATCCCAAACTATACCTGTTGCATCATACCACCAGGTTGATGTCGCAGAAATTAAGTTTGTCTCAAGCCAAACCGGTGTTGTAACCCAATCATCAATTGTCCCATTTACACCAGAAGATTTTGACCAATACTTGTTATACAACGAACTTGACGGATCAATACATTTAATCTGTATCTTTACACTGCCAACCTTACCTGGTGAAGCATCACTAAATGTTCCTGAGATTGTTGGTAATGTATCAGTGAAATACTCACCATTGTTTGATGGTATTGTAATAGTTGATATAGGTGCTGTGAAGTCCGCCTTAACATTTGTTGCAGTAGAATATACCAACTGCCAGTTGCCTGCTTTATCACGACATTTTACATTTATCTCATATGTTTTACCGTCAGACCATGGTGTATCGTTTAACATCCAATAAGTCCCTGCTGGACTTAAATAAGAAACACTATTCCAGGCATTTTCTGCTGTTGTCTCAATCCAACCAATACTAGAAACATAATATGTTGATGGATACGCTAAATCTCTTATTCTTACTTTTACATAACTCACACTATCAATTTTACCTGGATAAGAATCTTCTGCAGTACCTTGAATTTTACCAGTTTGCGAAATATACCCATTGTTTAAAGGATAAGTTATTGTAGCAGTAGGTTTTAATGTATCATAGACAAAAGTGTAAGTTGAATTTTCAGATTGATACCCAGGTTGTTGTTCCCAGTTACCAGCTTGGTCTTGCGTTCTTGCAGTAATATAATGTACTATATTCGGTGTCCAATCAACACCACGGGAATATGCATCATAAAACCATCCTTCTTGATAAAAATCAAAACTGCCATCAGTTGGTTCTGCTGAGATCCAGTTTTCTAACGGTGGTAAATCACCTGAAACCCAAGTCACACCGCCCCAATAATAGGTTGTATTTCCTACAAATTTGTACAAAAGAAATCTTACAGTTTTTATTTTACCAACAGGCGGGTTGTCATACGCAGTACCTGATATTGTAGCAAGTGCAGCAGTATTGTTTGTATGAAAATCATTTGCTGGATTTAGTATCAAAGTATCAGGTGCTTCACTTGGTGGTGCTTGATACACATCATAAATAAATGTTATCGTGTTTAACACAACTTGATAATTCCCTGCTCTATCAACTGCTTTTGTTATAATTTGATACTTATGTCCATGTTCCCAGGTTGGAATAGTATCACTTCCAGTAGGATAAGTAAAACCACCACTTGAAGAACCAACAAAATAACAATTACGCCAATATATATCCGCATATGGATCTGCTGGGTTATCAACCCAAGCACTTCCAGACCATACTCTTAACGGTGTTGGTTCAATACGCTGTATGTTTATTTTAACAGCATCTACACGACGAAGTGCATATGTATTCAAATCATCATCTGCAGTACCTGAAATTGTAGGTAAGAAATTCATATAAGCAGAAACATTTGTAACTTTTGACCTTGGCGGTGTCTCATCGTAATAGAATGTTCTTAAAGAAGACCATTTTGTGTTTCCAGTACCAGCAACTTCTGTTGGATCACGGGAATCGTCACGTGCTAAAATTTCTACTGTATACTGAGCATTATCGGTCCACGAACCTGTAAAGTTATACGACCATCTGTATATACTTGAACCTGGCGGGTCTTCAACCCAGTTTTCATACGGGACTAAAGGATACTGGTCAGCTGATGTAGGCGGGTCTGACTTCCAACCAAGGCCTGTTCCGTCGTCCCACCAATAAAGTACTGGCGGTGGAGATACTTTAATAATACGTATCCTCAACGAATAAAGACCGCTACGATTCCCTGACGGGTCCGCAGGGTCTGTTGCAGTACCTGTAATTGTTGTGAAACCATATTTTACAACCTGATTTTCTTGTGGCAGGTTCACAACTGATTCTGGCCTTGTGAAATCAACTAAGATATTTGTCCTTGTCTGTGGTGTAGCGTCAACATTACCAGGGAAATCATATGCACGTGCTGTAATTTCATATTTATTCCCACTTGTCAACTGTGATATTGGCATTGCATAGTACCAGTTAAGATCATTCCCAGGTGGTCCAACAGAAGTTAGTGTTGCATATACACCATAAGTACTATAATCTACCCATTGTTGTAAAAAGTCAGACCAGTATGTTGTACCACGAGTCAAATCACGAATCATTAGTTCCACTTTTGAAAGATTGCTTGAAGCATCTCTTGCAGTACCTGATATAGTTGCTAAAGTAGCACCTAAATTATAATTAAAGTTCAGTTTTCTATCATCAGCACCAGGCTTCTGTATGAATGTTTCAGGACCGACATTGTCAATCCTAAATGTGAATGTAGAATAAACAGAAGAATATTGAGCATTAGGTCCTGACCTATCTTTTGCACGAACATTAATCTGATAATCCACATCTGGTTCCCAAGAAGGTAAAGTCCATCTTCTCCACAAAATTGTGTTGTTATTTGGTGAAAGAACATATTCTTCAGCATTAAGCCAAGTGTTAGGGTCAGAGGTCCAACCGCTGCCTGTCCAGTATCTGTCAAACCCAGTTGCAGCTGAAGATGAAATCCTTATCTGAACAGAATCATCACCATTAACAGCAGTAAAGCCAGCAGTTGTATCACCAGCATAACCTGAAATCGTAGGTAATACAGTATGTACTGCTTGATACGGCATTGTTATAGAAGTAGTAGGTTTTGTAATATCATACCAGAAACCATAGTTGAAGACCTGTTGGTTTCCTGCTTTATCAATTGCTTGTAAATCAATATTGTATCTGTAATCACTTATGAAACTTAACGCAGAATTTGTATAATACCAATTCTGTGGTGAAGAACCATCAAGGTTTGATACAACCTGCCAGCCAGGGTCTGTCTTTGTCCATTGTCCTTCAGTAGGAGATATATGTTGCCAGAAGAAAGTTGAGTTAGGCCCGCCTGTGCTGTAGTAAAGTTTAAACTTTAAATAATCAACACTTGCTGGCATATCAGGCGGTGCAGTACAAGTTCCAGAAATTGTAGTCAATGTAGCATCGTTTCTGTAAGAATTGTTTGGTGGTAAACCTAAATATGCAACAGGTGGTGTCCTGTCACAAGTGAACAACCTTGTTGATAAAACAACATCGTAGTTTCCAGCAGCATCTCTTGCACGAGTACGAATTTGATATTGTTGCCCATCAACAAACTTGTCTGAAGAAATTCTTATCTCCCACTTTAACCCATCAGAAGAAAAGTCAATTGTATAGAAAGTATACGAATAATTGCCTGTAAACGACTCAATAGGAACCCATTGGTTCTGTGCTGCATCAACAGAACCTGCATCTTGCCATCCAGTACCGTTATAGAAATAAGACGAACCTACACGCCATATGTTAAACTCAACACCTGCTGACGCTTTCATACGATAGTTATCTTCGCAAGTACCTGAGATTACAAACAAACTATCAATCTTTAACCTTGTATCACCAACACCTGGATATTGTATCAAAGAAGTAGGTCGTGTAGGATCATAAACAACTGTTATGAAACTACCAGGATAATCAGAAATAGTATTAAACTCTCTGTTACCTGTCATCTGGTTGTATTTATCATACGCTTTATCTCGTGCACGGGAACGTATTCTAAAAATTCTAAATGTATCAGCACCTAAATCAAACATTTGTGAAGCAGGTGTCCATTCCCAGTTTGTCCAAACACCACCTACTTTTGACGCTGTATTCCAAGATGTCTCTGCTGTTATATCACCATCCCAAGTTAAACTATTCTGGTTCCATGCTAACGAATCATCACCACGGGTAACTTGTACCTGCACACCATAATCGTCATTCATACCAGCCTCTTCTTCAACTGCTGGTTTTCTATCATTATTAGAAGTTCCTTGGATCACTGAGATAGAATTTGTTATAAGCCCGTCAGTAGGAACTGTCACTGCTGAGACAGGTTTTGTTGGGTCATAATAGAAATCAATTGACCTTGTAGTAGGTGGTGGACCAGGCAGTGACTCAACATTACCCGCAGCATCTCTTGCATAACATTCAACACGATATTTATGGTTTGCTATAAAATTAACACCGCTTAATGTCCATGGTGAACCCCAAGAAACATAGTTCCATGTTGAATAATCAACCCAGCTGTTAAGCACGCTTGACCAATAAGTTGCCCCTTGGGTAAGGTCTGTCACACGGACATATATTGCTAAACCTTGTTTGTTATCAGCAGCAGTACCAGAAATAGTTGGCATCTCTTTATAATACCTATTGTGTACAGACGGTAAAGTTATAGCAGTAACAGGTGGGTCTGCGTCAACTTCAACTGTCTGTGATGACTCCCAGATATTGAACACATTTTGTATATTCTTTGCTTTATCTCTTGCACGACATAATAACAAATACTTACCACTTCCTAAAGTTCCCGGGAACTGCCATGTCCAGGAAGATTGCCATACTGTAGCATCGTTCCAATATGCTACACCGTTTGTATTAGTAAAATCAGCACCAGTCCAATAAAACCCGTCTGACAACCTTTGCACTGCAACTTGTACCGCAGCACCTAAAGCAGGGTCGTAATCATCTATACCTGAAAGAGAGTCAGACATAACACCAGTAAACGGTGGTGGTACAGAAGGTATCAAAGTAGGGTTAGCCGGTGTACCACCAACAGGATATGTAAAAGAAGAATATGGTATCCCTGAATCCCATCTAAAAGCTACAGTTGAACGAACAATTTCTAAGTTTGGCTCCCAACTTCCTAAAGCATTCTTTACAGCATCTTCTGCACGAGAACAAATATAATATGTTGTTCCATCTGTCATTGCTGACTTAGGTGGAACAAGTGTGTTGTTGTACCATTCAATATCAGCATACGGGTTAGTAGGTCCTGTTCCTTTTGGTATTCTTAACGCAGTTAACCAGTTTGCAGGATCATTTGGAAAAGTTGAAGGACTTTGCCATGTTGACCCGTCCCACCACCAACCATCTTGCCGCCATAATAACCATCTAACAAATTGTACCGTTCCACGATCGTTATCTCTCGCAGTACCTCTTACCTCACTTATATCACCAAAAAAAGGATATGGTGTAACGCCGACAAGATTACTTTTTGGATAAGTACAAATTGAATCAGGCCTTTCAGGTGGGCCAGATTGGTATAAATCAAAAGAGAAAACAGCAGTATAAGTAGAAACAGAAAAGTTCCAACCAGCATCCATTATCCGAACATAAATCGTATACTCTCTATCGTGTCTTAAATACACTGGACGATTGGTCCCAATAGATGGAGGTGAAGTTGTAGTAAATAACCGCCAAACACCACCAACAACACCTGTAGAAATCCAATTCGCAAGATTATTTTCTTCACCACCAGTATAATCTGCCCAACCATAATCACCAGTTCCTGTATATGTCCCAGTCCAATATTTGTTATAAGTATTATCTTTTATAAACAACCAAGCACCTTTTGTTGAATGAACTCTTACATTATCATAAGCAGTTCCAGAAATAACAGGCAATGATTTCCTCCAAGTTTTTTGTGTTGGATCCGGCTCAACAATACTACCAGTAGGTGGTGTCTGGTCACAATAAAGTCGGAAATGCAAGTCGCAATACCCAGGATTTGTGGTCCTATATCCAGGAGCACCAGCATTATTCACAGTAGTTATAGCTTCCGCTGACCAAGTTGCTCCACCATCAGTTGTATAAACAAACCTACCTAAATTGGAACCATCACTCTGAAATCCAGTTAAATAATGAGGTAAAGACGGATTCGGATGACCATAAGCAGTGTTAGTATTTACCACCTGTGTTCCCATTGTTAAAACTCGCCAATAAACCGTAGCGCTTCCACCAGGACACATAAATTCTAATCTATACTGTATCCCAGCATAAAGAATAGTACCATCAAAAGTTGCCTCAAACTCTGTCCATGAAGTATAATTCCCACTTGCTGCTACTGTCGTTGTACTTAATACTATAGCACCATCACTTACTCTAACGATTCTTATCTGCAATGGTTGGCCAGGAGCACCACCTTCTGTTTTTGCAATAATTTTTATCTTGTTTAAATAAATATCTTCTTCTGGAATAAACAACTGTCCAACCCTGTGAGAATAATTCCCTGCTGTAGAACTGTATATTGCCCGCAAAGGTATTAATGCTGTTCTACTAACATAGTTCGGTGATGCTCCATCATATGTATCCAAACAATAATAAGGATTTCCCTGCCAGGTACTATTTGTATATTGAATAAGAAATATCGGAGTGAAATTCTGGTCTATCCAGCCCTGAGCTGGATTATCTTGATCAAAAAATTTATAACCCAAATTTGGGTCTGTATCCTGATCATATGGATCATCTACATCGTCCTTCATATCAGTAGGATAAAAATAATTTACTGGAAAGCCACCAACAAGTTTTTTATGCCTACTGGCAGTAGTTCCAACATCCTGAACCACTATCCAGTAAACATTACCTGCCTGTGTCTGTCCTGTCCCTGCAACATTTACATCTGCCCAAACAATTCCACGGTATGTGTCATAAGTTACAGTTCCTGTTGCTAAAATTACACTGTCTGAAGGATATGTAGCAACAGAACCACCAGAAGCATCAGCTCTCACTGTCACCTGCAACTGTATACCCACTGCGCCGTTATTAGCATCGTTGTTCTGAGTAATAGGTATTAAAACTCTCTGCACACCGGAAGAAACTCGTGCAGTAAACGAGATTCCTACTCTATCTCCAGTATTAGCATTTCCTAAAGTACCTAAATCATCAAAACCTAAGTTGTCATAACCTTCAATTCCTTTTTGCTCTTGTAAATTCATTCTGTTTCCCCACCAGAAGTCAGAAAAAACATCATTCACAGCAAAAATTAAAATACAAATTGTAAACAAAAGCAAAAATTTCCTATCTACTGAAAACCCTTTGTTTTGTAATTTCATTTTATTTAATTTCTTACTACTCATATGTTTTGCCTACTTATTCCTTTTTTCAACCTCTTCTAAAATCATCCTTGCTGATAACCGCACCTCTTCGTTTTCATCATCCAACATTTTTCTTAATATACCATCCACTTGTTTTTGATGTATAGAATAAAAACCATGGTATAAAAACCCAACAGATGTTTTCCTAACCAACGGATCTCTATCATTACTCAAATCTACCAATGTATCAAAAACTTTACTATTTATAAACCTTGCCAAACTTTCAATTGCTGCTAATCTTAAATTGATATCCTCATTCTCATCCTTTGCAATATTTGTTAAAGTATCAACTGAATTACTTGTCCCAATATTACCTAAGGAAATCACTGCTGTTTCTCTTACTGTTAAATCTTCTTTCTTGTCTTTAACCACAAAAGTAAGTTCAGATACAAACTCATCATCTTTTGTGTTCCCAAGAGATTCTACAATCTTTGCTTTTACTTGTGGATTCTTTTGAACTTTCAACTCCTTAACCAACTCAGCAGTATATCTTTTATCTCTTGATTTACCAATTTTATCAATTGCAGCAAGTTTTTTATTCAAATCTTTACTTTTAAGATTCTTTATCTCCGCAGATAGATTTATATTCTGCTGGCTAAATACTGTGTTATAGAAAAACAAAACGACAACCAACAATATTAACCTCTTGCTATTTTCCCACAAAATTTTTCTTTTGTTCATAATTTTGTTCAAAATTTATTTGTAGTTGCAGCGTCTCACGCTGCCTTCAATCATCTGTATCTTAACCAATCCATTCATTTATATCAGCACAAGGTGCTGAAACTACAAAATCAAAATGATAAATGTAGGGCAAACTTTTGAGTTTGCATTAAATAATTATTTGCAATGCTAAAGCATTACCCTACATTTTGCCCTACATTTGTCTGTTTTTCTTTTTGAAGAACCCTAAGTTTTCAAGGTGCTGATTTACCCTTAGCCTACAAATACCTATAATCAGTCCCGCAGAAGATACACTGCGAGACTTAGTTATAGGTATTTGTTTTCTTTAGGCTAAGGGTTAAATCAACACCTTAAAACTATCGGGGCAAACCGATAAGTTTTAAGGTGGGTTTTAATATAGAAAAGAAAAGTTAAAGGAAGGATTAACTTAAACAAAAGTTTTATAACATATACAAAATATTTCTTTATTTGCTGAACTATGTAATCAATTTTTTTAAAAATAAAACGCATTATCTCATTTATAATCCAGAACGATGTAAACGGTTTTGAAAGAATGTTTGTTATTACCTTAAAACTTGGTAGTTCTTCTTTAATATAATCTCTGAAAATGTTTTCAACAAATAGATTAATCAAAACTTGTTGTAATGAAAGATTAGAATTATTATAAACATCTCTTGTATCAAGGGAAGTTAAAGAAATAGAAATTAATGAAAACTGGTTAATACCTGAATAATTGATAACATCCTCATCTGTAAAGAAAACTGAATACAAAAGAATCAAAAGTGATAATAACAAAACTTTTTTCATCTTATTTGTTCATTATTTTTAATTTTTTTCTTTTTACCACGCTCCTTTCTTTTTTACCACTTCTAATATATTAAAGAAACAAAAAATGGCAAAATGTCAACAAATTTTTAAAAATTTTTCTTTACAAAAATTTTACATAAAAAATATCGTCGAAAAATTGAACAAAAATTAAAATTTTTAAAAACAAAAAATTTTTTACACCTACCCCCTCCCCTCTTGTATTTAACTAAAATCATAAAACATTAACCCGCTTATTACTTTTGGATAAAAATAAGTTGACTTTGGTGGAAAAACTTTTCTTTCTTTTACAATTTTTACAAATTCATTTTTCCTAACAGGTGGTAAAATAAACGCACAACTATTGAATTTATCAGCAAAATTTATAACTTCTTTCATCTCTTGATGATAAAACATTTGTTGTCTAATTTGTTCTCCTTCTAATTCACACAAAATTTTGTCAAGTAAAAAATAAGGTTGTTCTTTTACAAACTTTTTTAATTTTGGTTTCATAACTTTAAACTCACCATTTTTATAAAACAAAATCTTGACTTCGCTTTTCCCATCCCATTCCACAAATTCAAAATATTTTTTTAACTCTTCGTATATATGAATTTCTGGTAAAGCACGATGTGTTGGCAAAATTAACAATCCTTCGTCTGAAGAAGAACAAATATACCCCATTAAAAATTTATGTTTAATTTTTTTAAGATATTCAATTGTGACTTTATATCTATGATGACCATCAGCAATGATTAAAAATTTTTTTTGTAAAAATTTTTTTATTTCTTCTAACTCTTTTATTCCTTTAACAATACGGTATAAACTATGTTGATTTTTTTCTTCATCAGTAAAACTAATTATTTTATATTTTTCTTTTGCTAATTTTTTTAACAACTCAAAAAATTTTTTCTCCTCATCTTCAACAACAAAAAACGGTGCTGATGTTTGAACACCAATTGTGTTAAGAAGTTTTGTTCTATCTTCAAGAGGTTTTGGTTTAGTTAACTCGTGAGGCAAGATTGTTTTATATTCAGGGTCAGCTTTTACTAAACAAAACATACCATATCTCGTATAAAACTTTCCTGAATTTTTCGGATATTCAAAAACTTGTTGATAGATATACACTGACGGTATCTCTTCTTTAACTACAACTTTGTTTTTCTTCCATAAAGACAAAATTTTTTTTGCATTACTATATTTTTTATTTATTGTACCTTTTGGCAACTCAAGATTCACAAAATTATATTTTTTTCTTAAAAGAACCCTATGTTGTTGTGGTGAAATAACATCATATGGTGGACAAACAACATCTTTAAAATCTATCTTTAACTTATTAAGTTTTTCCAAATTATAAACCAACGGCTGAAATTCTTTTATTTCCGTCATATACACTTTGTTAACTTTTTATCCCTAAATACTTTTTTGCTGTTTCTAAAAATTACTTTGCTAAATTTAAATATTCCTCAACTTCAGGCTTTTCAAACTCAACAAATTCATAATCTGCCTCTTGCCTGTCTTCAAAAGCATTTTGTAAAACTTTATGAAACTTTTCATCAAATATACCAGTTTTCACAAATTCTTTCCCAAAATTTACAATCACAGCTTTGTGTGAAGAAAAACTTAAATTTTTAGATAAAAGCAACGCTTCTGCACAATAAAACATTGCATAATACAATCTTGACACTGCTATCTCTAACTCATTATCTTTTATCAACTTCTCAGCAACTTTTATATTTCTTTCAGATTTATCAATCAATTTAACAATTTTCTCGTTCATAAAACAACACCTTCTTTTTCTATATTCATCAACAAAGGTGTATCTTTCTGCATATACTCCTGTTCACTTCTTATTATAACTGTTAAAAGTAACTCATATTTATAAGACAACCGCCAAGAAATTTCTTTTACTTTTTTTCTCTCTGAAGAAAAATTTTGTATGTTTTTTAACACAACTAAAATATCAATATCAGAATCTTCAGTTGCGTCGCCTCTTGCTTTTGAACCATAAAGTATAACACAACTCAAATTATCACCGTAAAGTTTTTTTAGTTCATCAATAAGTTCTTTAACTGCTTGTTTTTCTTTTTCTGTTAAGTTGTTCATAATATAGTTCAGAGTTATTAGTTATGAGTCTAAAAAAACTCTACAAAACTCATTAACTCATCAACTCATTCACACATCCACCTATCTACTCACCCACACTTACTGCCAGAGATTGTCCTGCTGAGATACCTGCATCGTTTGTTGGAAACCTTTTATGATGATACACTTCAAAATTTTCTTTTTTTAACAACTCAACCAAAGTTTCAAACAAAATTCTGTTTTGGAACACACCGCCTGAAAGAACAATTTTATTTATATTTAATTCATCTCTAATTTTCAATACTACATCAACCGTTGCAAAAATTAGGATAGAATGAAACTTAGCTAAAACCTCATCTTTTGGTAAACAATTAAACATAACATCTTCAAAAACTTCTTTAAGTATTTTTCGTGTAGAAACAATATATACTCCATTTTCATTTTTTATCTCGTAATTATAATACTTTAAATTTTTATTTTTTATTTCGTTAAATTTCTTTGTTGCATAAAACTCACATAAAGCTGGAAGATAACCTTCATGATAATTATAAAACCCAAGACCACAAAAAACGCCTACAATATCAAATATCCGTCCTATTCCGCAAACATCATAAACATTTATTTTTTCTTCAATTAAAAATCTGACCATCTCATATAATTCTTCAAAATCTGGTATGTTGTCAACATCACAAACTTTTTCATAAAATTTTTTTATTAAATTTTTATCCTTATATTCTTCATATATAAACCCAAATGCAGGTCTAAAAGGTTGTTGTATACCAATATCACCAGAGACAAGAGTAATATATTCAAAATGACCTTTACGAATAAAACTTTTTGTATCACTTACTAAAAACTCGCTACCCCAAATTTTACCATCCAACCCGTATCCAGTTCCATCAAAGATTACACCTATAGATTTATCAAACATCTCGTTGTCCAACATACAACTTAACATATGTGCATAATGATGTTGTATTTTTACAAGTTTAAGTCTATTTTTGTAAGCATACTCTTCAGCAGTTTTTGACGAAAAATATCGTGGGTGTAAATCACAAACAACTATTTCTGGTTCAAACTTAAATGTTTTTAAATAATACTCAATTGATTTTTTGTAAGAATCAACTGATTCAAGATTATCAAGGTCGCCAATATGGTGTGATAAAATTATATAATTATTTTTCGCTAAACAAAAAGTATTCTTCAAATCTGCACCAAAACAAAGTTTAGGATTTTTATATTCAAAACCTACAAAAATAGGTTCTGGAGCATAACCTCTTGAACGTCTAATAAAATATGTATCTCCATTATAAACTCTTACTACAGAATCGTCACAACGAATATTTATTTCTCTGTCATAAATTAAAAAATAATCTGCTATATTTGAAAGTTTTTTATATGCTTCTTCTTCAGTATACACCTGTGGTTCATCAGAAAGGTTCCCACTTGTCATTATTAATGGGACATTGTTATATTTTTTAAGAAAATAAAAAATCAAAAATTGTAGCGGTGTATATGGCAACATAAAACCATAGTAAATACTATTTGGCGCCACATATTTTGAAATTTTGTTATCTTCTTTTTTAACTAACAAAACAATCGGTGCTTGAAAAGAACATAAAATTTTTTCTTCATCTGCTGATACATAACAATACTTTTTAATATTTTCTATATCATCTGCCATCATAGCAAATGGTTTATATTCACGATATTTATTTTTTCTTAATCTTAATACAACATCATCATTTGTTGCATCACATACTAAATGGTATCCACCATAAGATTTTATAGCAAAAATTTTACCTAATAAAATCTCTTTCACTACAAACTCCAAAATTTTTTCTACATCAGAATAACATTTTGCTTTAGTAAACAGAATTTCAAATTTGTTGTTTCTTAATTCTATATTAGGACCGCATTTATAACACGAATTTGGTTGCGCATGAAACCTTCTATTTGTAGGATCTTCATATTCAGTTTGACATTCATCACACATTGTGAACACATTCATTGTTGTGTTTATTCTATCATAAGGAAGGTTTTTTATAATAGTAAACCGTGGGCCACAATGAGTACAGTTTATAAATGGGTATAAAAATCTTCTATCTTGCGGGTTGAAAAGTTCTTTTAAACATTCTTGACAAGTTTTTATTTCAGCAGGTATGTACAAAAACTGTGGTTGAGATTCTTCGCTTTCTAAAATATAAAAATCGTCAAATTTTATATCAAAATTTTCAATAACAATTTTATCAATTTTTACAGGATATGGCGGGTTTTTAAGTTTATCTAAAAAATTTTCTATGTTTACTAATTCGCCATTAACTACAATTTCTACATACGATGTTTTATTTTTAACATATCCTTTGACATTAAACTTTTTTGCAAGATTGTAAACAAAAGGTCTGAACCCTACTGACTGTACTCTACCATAAACCTCAATTTTTTTTGATATCATAGATTAAAAAAAATTTTTTATCATTGTGAGCTCTGCCTTTAGAAGACTATTGAAAAACTAATCTTGTGGTAGAAGATTACTAATAGTCTATTTCTTTAACATATACTTCATTACCAGCAACAATATCAAACTCGTCGCTGCCACACTCACATTTTATCACTGCTTGTTCATAAATTTTTCCACATTTTTTACATCTTATTTTAGGTTCTTCAAAAACAAACTCAAGTTCTGCTTGTTCACAAATTGTATTTTTGAATATATGTTCTTTAAACGAATGTTCCAAAAATTCCTTATCTACACCTGATGCTTTACCTATAATAAAAACTATTTTGTTAACCTTTTTAGGTTTTTTTTCATTTATTTCTTTAAATATAAGATAAGCCAAATTTTTTGCCAAAGTATACTCATGCATTTTTTGACTCCTTTCCAATCAACTAAGTTTTTTAATATACAAAATTTAAATTTTATATGTCAACAGAAAGATTTTTATGTTAACAAAAAAGTTGGAAGAATATTTTCATAGCATAAATTTCAAAACGATTAATAGACAACCTGCCGCGGGTGGGACTCGAACCCACACGCCGGTAAGGCATACGCCCCTCAAACGTACGTGTCTGCCAATTCCACCACCGCGGCATATTTTCGGCACTTAAGAAGAGAGTTACTTTATTATAGTTTCCATTCCTGTACGGGAAGAAAAAATAGTAAGTCCAATTGTTGTCAAAACAAATAATATAGCAAGAACAATGGTAACTTTTTTCATAAACATAGAACCCGAGGAAACTGAAAAAATCTGGTCTATTCCGCCACCAAAAATCCCGCCAAACCCGCCCATCTGGCCAAGCTGAAGCAAAATTGAAGCTATGAGAAGCACACAAATTATTATATGTAAAATATAAACAAAGGTATACATAAGTCTATCTCCTTATTTATCTAACAACACTTCTATACCAGGCAATTTTTTCCCTTCTAATAATTCTAACGACGCTCCACCACCTGTTGAGATATGTGAAAAACCACCTTCTAATTTAAACTTTTTAATTGCAGAAACAGAATCGCCACCACCTACTACTGTTGTTGCTCCCTTCTTAGTAGCCTCTGTAATAAGCGTAGCAACTTGTTTTGTCCCTTCAGCAAATTTATCTATTTCAAATACGCCCATTGGACCGTTCCATACAATAGTTTTTGCTGAAAGGACAACATTAGTTATTCTTGCTATTGTGTTTTTACCAATATCTACTCCTATATATCCTTCAGGTATATCTACAGTATCAACATATTTCGCTTCTGCTGTAGGCTCAATTTTTTGTGTCACTACATGATCGATTGGTAATAATATGTTAACATTTTTCTGTTCAGCTTTTTTTAACAATTCTTGTGCAAGAGCTAATTTATCTTTTTCAACAAGAGAATTCCCAACAGATATCCCACGAGATAACATAAATGTATAAGCCATTGCTCCACCAATGATTATAGCATCAACTTTATTTAGCAAGTTTTCTATAACACCAATTTTGTCAGATACTTTAGCCCCACCAAGAATTGCTATAAAAGGTTTTTCTGGCGAAGTCAAAATTTTATCAAAATAAGTTATTTCTTTCTCAAGTAAGAACCCACAAACTGCTGGTAAAAATTTAGCGATAGCATGAGTTGAAGCATGTGCTCTATGTACAGAACCAAACGCATCTTGAACAAATATACCATCTTCTCCTACAAGAGAAGCTAATTCTTTTGCAAAGTTTTCATCATCTTTTTCTTCTCTTGGATCAAATCTTACATTTTCTAAAAGCAAGATTTCACCATTTTTAAGTTCTTTTGCTAATTTCTTAGTTTCTTCATCAACAATACCTTTTGCCATTATAACTTTTCTGTTTAAAAGTTCTTCTAATCTTTTTGCAACAGGTTTTAATGAATATTTTTCTTCAGGTTTACCTTTTGGTCTACCAAGATGGCTCATCAAAATTATAGCACAGTTTTGTTCTATCAAATAGTTTAAAGTTGGTAATGATTCTCTTATTCTTGTATCATCTTCAACTTCACCTTTGTCATTAATCGGTACATTGTAATCAACACGTACTAAAACTTTTTTGTTTTTTAAATCTATATCTTTAATTGACTTTTTCATATACTTACTCCTCTTAAACAAAAAATTAACCAGAAACAAGTTAAATTAAATGAATTATAAACCTTTTTTAACCATATATTCAGCTAAATCAACAACACGGTTTGAATATCCCCATTCGTTATCATACCAAGATAAAACTTTAACTAAATTACCATCTATCACATTTGTAGATAAAGCATCAACAATTGAACTTGCATATGAATGATTAAAATCAACAGAAACTAAAGGTTCTTCACAATATTCAAGAATACCTTTGAGTTCTCCTTCAGCATATTTTTTAAGTGCCGCGTTAACTTCTTCTTTTGTTGTTGATTTTTTCACAATACAAGTAAAATCAACTACTGAAACATTCGCTACTGGAACACGAATTGCGAACCCGTCAAGTTTACCTTTAAGTTCAGGTATTACTCTACCAATAGCACGTGCAGCACCTGTTGTTGTTGGTATCATTGACAAAGCAGCAGCTCTTGCTCTACGAAGATCCGAATGTACTTGGTCTAAAATTCTTTGATCATTAGTGTAAGCATGTATTGTTGTCATTAATCCTTTTTCAATACCAAATGTTTCATGAAGAACTTTTACTATAGGAGCTAAACAGTTTGTTGTACAAGAAGCATTTGATACTACATGATGATTCTTAGGATCATATTTATCATGATTTACACCCATTACTATGGTAATATCTTCTCCTTCAGCTGGTGCTGTGATAATAACTTTTTTAGCTCCACCTTTTGTAATATGATTTTCTGCTCCTTTAACAAGTTTACCTTTTTTGTTAACACCATCTTGTTTAACTGTAAACAGACCTGTTGCTTCAATTACTATTTCTACACCTAAATCTTTCCATGGCAGTTCAGCTGGATCTGATTTTTTAAATACTTTTATAGTCTTGCCATCAATTGAGATTGTCTCTTCATCAATTACTTTAACTTCACCTGGATATTTACCATGCACAGAATCGTATTTAAACAACAAAGCGTTTGTTTTTGCATCAGCAAGATCGTTTAGAGCAACAACTTCCAACGGCGTATCTTTCCTCTCAAAAATAGCTCTTGCAACTAACCTCCCTATTCTACCGAAACCATTTATACCTACTTTTACCATCTTAGTGCCCTCCTTTCTTTAAAATTTAAATTGTTTAAACAATTAACAAATTATAAAATAAAAATCAATAACTTAAAAAAATTACAACCAATTATTATTTTTGTACCACAAATAGGTTTCTTTTAACCCGACACAAAGAGGGGTATAAGAAAAATCAGGTAAATATTTTTTTATTTCTGAACTTTCACAAAGCCAATAACTTTTTGATAATTCAGCGAGTTTGTCTCTGTTAAACTCAGATGGTTTTTTATAGATAATTTTATAAAATTTTTCATTCAAATAAGCGGCTATATATCCAAACAAATATGGGATATACACTATTTTTATTTTTTTGTTTACAACTTTCTCAAAAGTTTCTTTTATCTCATCTATTTTATAACATTTATCCTCAGCAATAAAAAATGTTTTGTTATAAATATTATCTAAACTAACGATCTTTTCTATTACACTTACCAAGTCGTAGACATATGTAAATTGTACATAGAACTCTTTTGAAAAAATTGGTATCATTCCTTTTTCTGCAAGTTTAAAATATATAAACATATCTTTGTCATATGGTCCATATACAGCAGCTGGACGTAAAATTATAATGTTTATTTTATTAGAATATTTTTTTAATTCTTTTTCAGCAAGAAGTTTACTTTTTCCATAATGTGATACAGGGGTACATTCATCTATATTTTTGAAATCTAAATATTTACAAGGGCCAGCTGCTGCTTGGGAAGATAAAAATATAAGTTTTTTTAAATTAGGATTATATTTTGCAACTATTTCTATCAAATTTTTTGTCCCAAAGTAATTTACTTCGTAATATGTATTGTTATCTATACAACGCAATACTGCTGCTGAATGAATTATTATATCTGCAGACTTAACCGGTTCTATCAAACTTTCTTTATTTCTAACATCACCATAAAAAATTTTTACTTTATCAATATTTTCTTTTAATCTCTCTATATTACTTGTTTTTCTTATCAAAATATGTATTTCATACTGAGCGTTTTTAACAAAGCTGTTAACAATATTACTTCCAATAAACCCGTTCGCTCCTATAATTAATATTTTCATTTTTCTTTTAATTTATTTAAAATTGTTTCTATTTTTTCTTCAGAAAAACCTCTTGATAACAAAAATTTAAAAAGTTTTTCTTTGTCAACTTTTTTAAATTTTTTGTTTATAACTTGAATAACACTCTCAAACTCTTTAAGTTCTAAACTTTTTATATCCAGGTTATTTAAGATTTCGTGACTGATTTTATATTTCTCTTTTAATTCATACAGTATCAAATTTAAACTTTTCCCTTTTGTTAACCATTTATCAATATATCTTTCTGTAAAACGCTGATCGTCAAGATAACCTAATTGAACAAATTTTTCAATTACTTCATCAATATATTTTTCTGAGTTTGATTTAGTTCTCAATTTTTCTTTAATTTCAAAAACACTTCTGTCTTTGTATTTTAATAGTTTACATCCATACTCAAACAACTTGTCATACAAACTCTTTTGCATAATTAAAACCTAAACTAATAAGTTTTAACAAAATTATTATAACCAAACTCATATTAAGACCTAATACAGGAAAAATAATCATCCCTCCTAAAATACCGCCAAACCAACCACCTAATGTGTCAAATGCGAAAACTATACTTGTTGTTTTAATCAATTTTTGATTTTCTTGATACAAAATTTTACTAAATATTGGTATTTCCAAACCTATGGATACACTAGAAATCATCAATATTATAAAAAATAAAATATATACTAAAATATCGTTCTGTATTCCATTTAAAATCTTTATTATTACACCAACAAACAAGGTTGATGCAATTATCAGTAGTTCAGCTATAGGTAAAGAAATTTTATACTGCAGTTTTGTCCCTAAAAAACAACCCAACACTAAACCTAACATAAATACTGAGGTCAAGATCGCTATTAGATAATAAATATAACCATAAACAACTTGGAATATAAACAGCAAAACTAAATTCATCACCATTGCTGTATAACCTGTTGAAAAAATTGAATACAAAACAATATTTTTTTTGCTTTTTTTAAACAAAAAAAATAAACAAATAGAAATGATTATCAAGAATAATAATAACATGTTCAATCTCAACTTTTTTATATCAGTAACAAATTTAAATACCTCATATTCAATCCGTCCTTCAGAAACTTTCCCAACCCAATATCTTAAAACATAAATTACACTTTGAGGATTATAATCTTGATTCAAAAAATGTATTTTTATTGAATCTAATTTTTCTAAGAACTGTTGGGTTTTATTTTGTTGTAATCTATATTCAAGATAACTTTTTGTTAAACTTTTTGTTGGTATATTATTTTTTTTAATCTTTTCGAAAATAGTTTGTGAAGAAAAAATCTTTCCTTGATTTGAACATATTATTATATTATATCCATCACCGGGAATAACATTAACAAAACTGAAAAAATTTTTTATTGTTTCAAAAACAATTTTGTTAAACACAAGCAAATCTTTTGGCAAATACACTAACGATCCTGGTGTTGTAAAAACTAAAATTCCATCTTTATTAATTTTGTTCTGTAAAATTTTAAAAAATTCTAATGTAAACAATCTATTCATTTGAAGATCTTTTGGCTCTTTTGTACCAATATAAACAATATCGTAGACTTTTTTTGTTTTATTTACAAAATACCGTGCATCTGTGTAATATAGATTAACATTTTCAATTTCTTCAGGTGTAAACTTCATTACATTGTTTATTAACTCTGGGTCAAGTTCAACATAATCTATGATTGTATTTTTATACTTCTTGATTTCTGATATTAAACCACCAGCTCCACCTGATAAAATTAAAACATGTTTCTCAGTTTTTTCTATCAAACTAAATGGAATATGGACTAATTCTTCAATAAAAGTGGTATCTGAAGTAGGTATTGTTAAAACAGGAAGAGAATTTAGATAAAAAGTATATTGATTTTCTTGTTTTGTTACAAATATTTTTCCATACATAGAATTCTTAGCAAATAAAAGATTATAGGTTTTCCATATAACAGAATTTGTTTTTTCTTCAAACTTTTTAGGCAAACCTATAAATAAGGAAAAAAACACAATAATACTTAGACTCGTCAGCAATATTGTTGTCCTTATGTCTTTTATCTCATAAAAAGATAGTAAAACACCAGCTATTATAATCACAACTGTTATAACAAATACAATGTCAAAACTATTAAAAAATTTTAACAAAATAAAAGTAAAAACAATCCCGCCAATAATTGTCCCCCCAAGTTCATAAATATATGCATAAGATATTGGTAACAAAACTTGATGATGGGCATCTTCAAGAAGTTTCACTGAATAAGTATACAAACAACCATGGAAAAAAGCAGGAAAGAACAAAGCTATAGTTGATGAGAGAAAAATTTGGAATATGTTTAATGAAACTCCTATTGGAGTATTAAAAATTATTCTAACACAACGGATAAAAATTAGCGAGAATAACAAAGAAAATATAAATAAACATTGAAGAAGAACAAAGAAAAAAATTTTTTCTTTTCTATTTTCTAATTTTCTACCCAAAAATAATATCCCTAAAGTTTCTGAAAACAACCAATTAGCAAAAATTATTCCTAACGAAAATTCATTGCCTTCAAATAAAGTTAACAATTCTCTCAATAATAATGTTTGAGCAATTATACCACAGAAACCAACAACAAAAACGTTTATTATTAACCCACCATACATATAATTATGTTTTGTATTTTGAATTTATATCAACATATTTTTTGGACAAATCCGTTGTATAAAAAACAAAATTTTCTTTCTTTCTACTTTTAACATCTATCCTTATCTCAAAAAATTTATTTAACATCACTTCCCTTACTGTTTCATCATCTACAAAATTACTTGTTCCGTTTTTAACAACACAATGTTTACCTATATAAATATCAACTTTGTTAATATCAAGTTTTACTCCACTTCTACCTATAGCTGCAAGTATTCGTCCCCAGTTTGGGTCAGCACCATTAATTGCTGTTTTCACAAGTAAAGAATTAGATATTGTTCTTGCTAAAACTTCTGATTTTTCTTTTGAACAATTTTCTATAATGATTTTTACAACTTTTGTTACACCTTCACCATCAAAAAGTAGTTGTTTAATAGTTTCCTCACATACAAGTTTTAGAACTTCAGAAAATTTTTCTAACTCATTGTTGGATAATTTATAACTATTTTTATCTCTTAACGAAACAAAAAATATAGTATCATTTGGAGAAGTATCACCATCAATTGAAAACGAGTTAAACAATGGTACAACTGTTTCTTTCATTAATTTTTCCATTAACTTTTTTTCAATCCATAAATCTGTCAACAAAAACACTAACATTGTTGCATGTAGTTTATATAACTCTAATTGTGGAGCTATCATACCAGCACCTTTGGCTATACACAAAACATTATTGTTTTTAAAATGTTTGTAAACAACCTTTGGTTTTGTATCAGTTGTAAGAATTGATTTTGCGAACCTTACTACAGAAAATTTATTATCTAAAAGAGATAAGATTAATTTCGGAATAGAATTTATAAAAACTTCTTTAGGTAATGGTTCGCCAATAACACCTGTTGAGGCAATTAACACTTCTTCTTTTTTTATACCAAGTTGTTTTGCTAAATAACCACAAATCTCTTCTGTAATTTTGAGACCGTCTTTACCACAAGCAGTATTAGCACAACCTGAGTTGGTCAATATATATCTTACTTTATCCGTTTTTTTTAAATGTTTTTGTGAAACAATGATAGAATTTGATTTCAACAAATTTTTTGTAAAAGCAGCAACACATTCTCCATATGGTTCTATACTAATTAACCCTATCTTAAGTTTTTTGTTATTTTTTGTTTTAGTAAAAACACTACTAAATTTGTATCCTTTTATTAGTTTGCGATTCATATGTTTTATTGAATTGGATGGTTAGTTGTTTACCAAGTTTATTAAATTTTAAACTCTAATAACTATGAACTAATTATCTCATCTACTCATTCACTCATCTACTCATCCTCCCATTCACTCACCTCAATCCTTCTGTTTCATCAAAACCGAACATCAAGTTCATGTTTTGCACAGCTTGGCCAACTGCTCCTTTGATTAAATTATCAATAGCGACAAAAATTTTTATCCATTTATTATTTTCTGCAAAACCAATTTCACAAAAATTTGTTTTCACAACATCCCTTGTCTGTGGTAAACTCCCGATAGGTAAAATTTTTACAAAAGGACAGTTTTTATAATAATTTTTATATTTTTTATATAAACTCTGAACTCTGAACTTATAACTCTGAACTCTTACATAAATTGTTGTCAACATACCCTGATATTGAGGGACAACATGTGGCGTGAAAACAATTTTTATATTTTTTTGTGCAAGAGTTGAAAGTTGTTCTTCAATTTCAGGTATGTGTCTATGCTCACCAGATGCTGAATAAGGATATGTGTTGTTCCCACCATATCCTTCATATTCTTCAACAAGTTTTTTCCCACCGCCTGAATATCCACTTTTTGCATCTATAATAATTTCTTTCACAAACTTTATTATTGGTGCTAAACCTAAAATAACTGTTGTTGGATAACAACCCGGGTTAGCTATAAAATTAGTTTTTTTTATTTGTTGTTTTGTTTTTTTACTCATCTCCGGCAAACCATAAACAAATTTTTGTAATAATTTTGGTAGAATATGAGAAGTTTTATAAAATTGTTCATACAACTTAACATTTTTTATACGAAAATCAGCACTTAAATCTATTATTTTTGGTAATTGTTTTTCTCCTAAAACATCAACAAGTTTTTTAACAAACTCCATTGAAACCTTATGCGGTAAACATAAAAAAATAAGGTCTATGTTTCCCAATAATTTGTATATTTCTTCATCATATGTATACAACAATTTAACATCTTCTTGAAGATTATATTCTTTTTTAAATGTATCAAACTCTTGTTGTGATGAAGTTAAAGAGGAAGTAGTTAACAAATACTTTATTTTTACTTTTTTATGTTTCACAAGTAATTTTATAAGTTCTGTTGCTGTTATTCCACTGGTTCCTACTATAGCTATTGTTTTCATAAATTACTCTATATAAATCATCACTGTGAATTCGCCTTTGGGTTCTACTAAAGAAATTTTTTTATAAACTTCTTCAATTGTACCACGAATAAATTCTTCATAAACTTTTGTTAATTCTCGTGCTATAACACATTTAACTTCTTTACCAAAACTTGGCAACAGCATTTCAAAAGTTCTCCTAATCCTATGTGGTGATTCATAAAAAACTACTGTTGTGTTATTTAACAATTTAACTTGTTCAAATAATTTTTTTATTTTGCCAACTTTTTTTGGTAAAAAACCTATAAAAAAAATTTTTTCCAAAGGCAACCCAGAACATACCACCGCTGAAACAAATGCCGTCGCACCTGGTATCGGCATAACTTTAATCTCGTTTTCAATACATTCTTTAATAATTAAAAACCCTGGATCAGAAATACCCGGTGTACCAGCATTTGATACTAACGCAACATTATGTCCTTGCTTAAGATAAGGAATGATTTCTTTTATTCTTTTTTCTTCAATATAACTATAATAACTTTTTAATGGTTTAGCAATGTTATAATAGTTTAACAAAATTTTTGTCCTTCTTGTATCTTCACACAAAATCAAATCTACTTCTGATAAAATTTTTACTGCACGATATGAAATATCTTCAATGTTACCAATTGGAGTGGAAACTACATATAACACGCCTGTATTAGTCATTTACACTACTTCTAATGAAAAACTTATATCTCTTGCTGAATGTGTTATTCTACCTAATGAGACAAAATCTATATTTAATCTTCTTAACTTTTTTACTTTTTGTTCATCAAGTTTACCAGAAATTTCAATTTTTGTTTTTGGCAAATTTTTTCTAACCATTTTTATTGCTTTTTTAAGTTGTGCAAAACTCATATTGTCTAACATAATAATGTCAGGTTTTATTTTTAAAGCAAGTTTTACTTCTCTTAAATTACAACATTCAATTTCAACATCAGTCGTATAATCCAATCTTTGTCTCATCCGATATAAAATTTCTTCTATAGGTAAGTTATACAACTCACAAATTTTAATATGATTATCTTTTACTAAAACCATATCATCAAGTTGTAACCTATGATTTTTCCCACCGCCACAAAGAACAGCGTATTTTTCAAGATATCTCAATCCAGGATGTGTTTTTCTTGTATCGTATATATCAAACTTACCGTTTGCAAGTTTTACAAACTTGTTAGTATAAGTAGCTATACCACTTAAGTGTTGTAAAAAATTTAATGCAACACGTTCACCAGTAAGTATCGCTCTTGCAGAACCAAAAATTTCAACAACAACTTTTTTTGGTTTAACAACATCGCCGTCAGAAACTTTTGCTCTCCATGAAATTCTTTTGTCTAACATTTTGAACACTTCTTTTGCCACAGGTAAGCCACAAATAATACATTTTTCTTCCGCAATAATTCTTGCTTTTATTCTCAAAGTAGGTGGGATAATATTTTCTGTAGTAATGTCTCCTTCACCAATATCTTCTTCTAACGCAAGTTTTACAATAGAATGTATTTTTTCCTTGTCTAATTTATATTTCATAAATAATTTACTTTTTTGTCAACATCATCTCTTTTAACATCTTTATTTTTTCTCTATACATAATTGCAGTTTCAAAATCAAGTAGTTCTGCACATTTTTTCATTTCTTGTTCAAAAATTTTAATTAAATGAGGTATATTTTGCTTAGACACATACTCTAACTTTAAATCAAACACTTCGTAATAATGTTTTTTACTTGCTATATATTGAAATTCTTCATATTCTTTAACTGCTTTGACAATACTTTTTGGTGTTATATTATGTTTTTTATTATATTCAAGTTGTATTTTTCTTCTACGTTCCATCTCTTCCACAGCATTTTTTATAGACTTTGTGATTTTGTCAGCATATAAAATTATTTTACTATTAACATTTCTTGCTGCACGTCCTGCTAATTGAATCAAAGTTGTTTCATTTCTTAAAAAACCTTCTTTGTCAGCATCGAAAATTGCAACAAGTGTAACCTCGGGCAAGTCTAACCCTTCTCTTAATAAATTAACACCAACCAAAACATCAAACTCTCCTTTTCTTAAATCTTTTATTATATTTATTCGAGTAAGTGCATCTAAATCAGAATGAACATACTTTACTCTATAGCCTTCTGATAATAAATAATCGGCTAAATCTTCAGCAGTACGTTTTGTCAAGGTATTAACTAACACTCTTCCTTTTTCTTTTACTACTTCATTTATTTCTTTTTTAACATCATTTACTTGATTTTTAGCTGGACGTATTTCTACTGGTGGATCAACAAGACCTGTTGGACGAATAATTTGTTCAACAACACGATTTTTAGAAATATTTATTTCCCACTCAGCTGGTGTCGCTGAAGAATAAATCACATAGTTAAGTAGGCTTAAAAATTCATCAAATTTTAACGGTCGGTTATCTAAAGCTGATGGTAATCTAAAACCATAATCAACTAATGTTTGTTTTCTTGACCTGTCTCCCTCATACATTCCATAAATCTGTGGGATGGTAACATGAGATTCGTCAATAATACACAAAAAATCTTTTGGGAAGTAATCAATAAGACAATAAGGACGTTCTCCAGGTTTCCTCCCAGAGAGATGTCTTGAATAATTTTCAATACCATGACAAAATCTTGTTGTTTCAAGAAGTTCTAAATCATTCATAGTCCGTCTATAAATCCGTTCTGCTTCTAAAAGTTTTCCTTGAGACTTAAAATATTCTACTCTTTCTTTTAATTCTTCTTTTATGTTTTTTAAAGCTTCTTCAAACTTAGGCGGAGTTGTAACAAAATGGCTTGCAGGATAAATATAAAATTTTTTATGTTCAGATACTAACTGATTGGTTAAAGGTTTGTATTCTTTTATATAAACAATCTCGTCATCTTCAATTCTTACTCGGATATAGTTTTCTAAATATGATGGCCAAATATCAATAATGTTTCCTTGATACCTAAAAGTATTTCTTTTAAAATCGATATTGTTTCTTTCATACCTTATTTTGACAAGCTCGT
>Ga0272449_1000993_pt1 | contig 31018 bp, 26 predicted proteins | sample YNPCB0241_FD_198679 | JGI IMG/M metagenome (GOLD analysis project Ga0272449, IMG submission 198679) | Hot spring sediment microbial communities from Yellowstone National Park, WY, United States - YNP-CB-024-1 | ecosystem: Environmental > Aquatic > Thermal springs > Hot (42-90C) > Sediment... | reverse complement strand
TGCACTGGCTAAACGGGCAGCTGCATCGGGTCAAGGACGCGCGGGGCAAGTGGACGGCGACCTACGGGTACGACCAGTGGGGGCAGCTGACCAGTGTTGCTGACGCGCTGGGGTATACTGACAGCAGTGTGCGCAACGCACTGGGCTGGACGCTCAGCAGCACAAACGCGAACGGGCAGACGATTACTTATCGCTACGACAGTTGGGGTCGGCTGCGGCGCAAGGAGTTGCCCGACGGGGGCGTGGTGGTGTACCGCTACAACCTGAACGGGCAGATGACCGAGATGACGGACGCGACGGGGCGCACGGTGTGGACTTACGACGACCAGTCGGGCTTTCTGGAGAGCGAGCGTCGGGAGCGTTTGGTCAACGGTCAGTGGCAGGTGGTGTGGCAGGTTGGGTACGACTACTATCCTGCGACGGGGCAGCTCAAGTCGCTGAGCGTGCCTGGCGGTACGGTGGTGGAGTATACCTACAAGCCGACCACAGGCGAGTTGGACGAGGTCAAGCGCAACGGCGTGCTGGTTGCCAAGTATCACTACGACGCGCACGGGCGGTTATGGTATGTGGAGCGTCCGCGCGGGGACGGCACGGCGGAGCGCGAGGTGTATGAGTACCGCGTGGTGAACGGGCGTGCGACCGATGAGCTGGAGCGCATTCGGTACGCGACGGCGTCTGGGGTGCTGGATCCGAACACGGGTCAGCCGCAGTTGAGCGAGTGGCGTCGTGAGGAGTACGAGCGCGACGGGCTGGGTCGCGTGTGGCGTATGCGCGAGTATTGGAACGGCGCGTTGTGGGCGACGGTGGAGTATACTTATGACCATCAGGGGCAGTTGGTGCGCGAGGTGCGCACGGCGGTGCCTGGGGCGTCCACTGTGTCGTATGCGGTTGAGTATTGGTACGACTTGGTGGGCAATCGGCTGCAGCGGGTGCGCACGATGGCAGGTCAGACGCGCACAGATACGCTGAGTTATGATGATGCGAACCGTGTGGATAGGGTGAATGATCAGCAGTGGCGGCACGATGCGAGTGGGAATGTGACGGTACGCGTATGGGACGGCGTGACTTGGCAGATGAGTTATGACGCGGAGAACAACTTGGTGAGCATTCGTCGTGCGGATGCTTCGGCTGGGGTATCCTACGAGTACGACGGTGCGGGTCGTCGTGTACGCACGGTGGACGGCGTTTCGGGCGTTGTGGTGGAGTATGCGTATGTCGGGAACACGCTGGTTGCGGAGCGTCGCGGGAACGAGTGGATACCGATGGTGTACGGTGCGAACTTGCTGCAGCGTGGTGGTGTGAGCCAGTACTGGACTTGGCGTGGCGACTTGGCGGCGACGAACGGCGTGAGCGAACCTGTGCAGCGCGCGCCTGTGTTTGACGCCTTTGGCGACCTCGTGAGCGGCAGCCCTGATGTCTATGCGTGGAACGGCGCGTGGGGCTATCGGAACGAAGCGCACACGGGCGGGCTGCAGAAGGTCGGCGTGCGTTGGTACGACCCTGCGATTGGGCGGTTTTTGCAGAAGGATCCGTGGTTGGGGTCAGTGACACTTCCATCAACTTTGAATAATTTTACTTACTGTTTAAATGACCCCCTACAGTATGCTGATCCAACGGGAAAGTTACTTGCAATAGCTGCTGCGGTACTGGCTTTAGTGGCAATAGGATTACTGATTAATGAGCTCAAAGATCTTGGGGACAAATCGATCGAAGACCTACGCCGCAGAAAAGAGGATGCGGAAAGAATACTACCAGAAGAAACAGGGTTCCAAGAGATTGAGAGTGTCTATAGACCGAACCAAGAGCTAATACGTGAAGTTCATGAGTTCGCGGTAGACCAGGCATATTCTCAATATGTCTATGCGCCTATCCAGGAGGTACACGAAGTTCCAAGCATCGTCATCGATGCTTGGGGTATCTGGAAGTCCGTGAGGTAGAATGACCATGCCTAACAACAGGAGACCAACTTGGAAAAAAGTGCTCCCGATAGCATTTCTGGGAGCAGTTTTAGCGCTGTTAGCCGACACATACCTATCGTTGCGTGTGGCGCGAGAGTACGACCGTCTCATTACAGAGACCGTGGGAAGTACGCTTGACCAGATACTGGATACTCTCCCTACTGGGACGCTATCAAGCGCAAACGAGCGTGGAACTTCTCAGCCCGAAGTTCCACGCGACCGCTTCGCAAGGCTTACCCTCATACAACTCACGACACCAGAGTTGCGCCAGAGACCTCTGATACCCAAACAGTTCGCAGTACGCGAGGTATCGATATACAATCTGAACGCAGCGGTTGGCGCAAACGGCTACCTTATGGATATAGAATGTGAGGGCACAACACCGCGCTGGTGGGCACGGCGCACCAACCTGACGCTCCGCATCAGCGAGCGTCAGCACACGCTTTGGGGCTTCTACTACTTTGGGAGGCTACTTGCGACGAACTGGGAGCGCGACAACGCTCGCATCGAGGAGGCGTTTCAGCGACCTGTAGCGCGTTATGAGTCCCCCTACCGTTTCAAGATACGCTACAATCCGCAGTCTCGTTATGTATGGGGCTTTTACGAGGGAGCGTTGTTCCAGCGACACGAGTATACTTCCGACGGATGGCTTGTGAGGTCGGTTGTGGTGTATCCGACGCGCGAGGAGGCAGCGCGCTTGCCGCTGTGGCTACAACGGGCGGATGGTACGCTGGAGCGCCGCATGCGACAGACACAGTGACGCTGCTTTGATGTATGAAAAGGGCTCGGCAAGACGATTGCCTCAGCTGAGGTATCCTATGAGTACGACGGCGCAGGTCGGCGCGTCGGGCGCTATGGTGGAGTGTGCGTAATGTGGCGTCAGCGAGCCTGCCCAGTCTGCGCCTGTGTTTGATGCGTATGGCGACTTGGTGAGCGGTGTTCCTGATGTGTATGCGTGGAACGGCGCGTGGGGCTATCGGCACGAGGCGCACACGGGCGGGTTGCAGAAAGTGGGTGTGCGTTGGTACGACCCCGCGATAGGACGGTTCTTGTTTACTGATCTATGACCATTCCACTTCGACCTTATCGTGGCGTTGCTCTCGTGGAAGTGCAGGTGAACCGAAAGCATAGCGAATGGTTCCTGTTTGACACGGGAGCATCGAGGACTGTAATAAGCGACGCAGCCGCACGCAGGTGCGGCTTGCGTCCCCATCTAATGCGCCTGAGTGTTTTCATGCTTGGAAAAGGCTTGATTGAGGCGCGCCCCGTCGTAGTGGATGAGCTGCGTCTGCCGAATGGAGCTTTTTCCACAAGAAATCTGCTTGCCTATGTCCTACCTGATGCAGAGTTTGAAAGCGACTATGCAGGGATACTGGGAATGGATGTCATCTCGCAGATGGGTGTCTTCTCCCTCAATGCCTCTTACCTCAGGCTCCACAGAACGCCCCCATCCCTGCGTTCCTATGTTCGCATTCCTGCTGTAGTGAAAGGCAGAACGTGTCTGCTCTCACTACGATTAGGTAGAGGGCAACCGATTCCGTTCCTTTGGGACACAGGCTCAGGTGCTAACTACCTCTCTCCGAATATTCTCCCCTCTCAACTGCAGCGTCGCGGTGGGAGAAGCTCCATTGTCCCTGCCAACGGGAGCAAACTTCACCAAGTGCTTGAGGATGGGACAAAAGTAGAAGTGCCAATCGATCGCAAGAAACTGTGGCGGTTCGGAGAGGCAAAGTTGGGGACTATTTCCCTAAATCCTTTTTTAGTTTATCACTATCCTCAAGTTCTTGGATGGTCTCAGAATTGCTACGGCATTTTGGGTTTCCCGCTACTGACGGAGTACGAAATCACGGCAGATTTTGTGAATGTGCGACTATATGTGCAACGATACCGCTGGAACCTTGCGGGGACATATGGACTGTCACTTTCGGCTGTTGAGGCGAAAGGCAAGCTTAGGTGGTTTCTCGGCTATGAGATACCATTAGGTGAAGGAATACCTGCGCTACCCCGCACAGCCGAGCTTTTGGCGGTAGATGGAATGCCTGTCGACGCATGGGAGACTATTCCGCTCACTCAGCGATTGATGTTTCCCAAAGCCCGACAGTTATGCTCAGTAAAATACTTCGATGGGCGGAAAGTAGCAACAACGGTTCTTCGCGCAGTGGGCGTGCCTTATTTCGGAATGCCGTTGTTCTACTTCCACGGAGTGTCCATGCCAAAAACCGAATTCAAATTTGAGGGCGGGTTTGCACAATCCCAGATGGTTTTGGAGATACCAAAAGCGGTGAAAGGGGTTCGTGGTGTGCGGCGTCGACTTCAGGTGGAGTAAAGGGACTATACTTGGAACTTCAAGTATTAGCGGCTCGTTGCTGGCTGTGAAGGGGTAGCAGGGGGCTCCCCTGCAGACAGCGTCTGAAACAACCGCGCAGCCTTCTCTAACCTATCCGAAACTCCTCGGACTTGAACTCGTAGACCGCGCCCGTCTCGATAGCGGTCTTCGCGCCCAGAACGCAAGTAAGTGCGGGCAGCGCGTCGGCAGCGGTGCATTTGGGTTGCTCGCCCGTGCGCACGCACTGTAGGAAGTGTTCCAGTTCGGCGTAGTAGGCGTTGCGCTGTCCCTGCTGGGCGAGTTGCTCGCCGCGTTGCGGGGCGCGGCGCGTCGGCGTCGGCTCGATCACCACCGCGCGACGACCGTCTACCTGCACCGTGTTCGCGTCGTCTTCCCATTCCAGCTTCTCGGCGTTGCGCTCGCGGAACAGCAGTCCCGAAGTCTCGTTGGTCAGCACCATCGTGCCCTTGTCGCCGAAGAACCACTCGCCGTAGCCGTCGTAGGCATTCGTGGTGATGCTGCTATACATCACGCGCACGCCGCCGGGGTAGTTGAAGATGAGTTCCACATTATCGTACACTTCGCGCCCGTCTTTCCAGTAGTCGATGCCGCCATAGCCCATCACGGAAATCGGCAGCGCGCCGAGGAACCAGTTGACCACATCGAGTTGGTGGCTCGCCAGCTCGGTCAGCAGCCCGTGCGAGTAGTCTTTGTACAGTCGCCAGTTCAGCAGCCGTTCGAACTTCGGGTCGGGCACGGGGCGTCGCCAGCTGTTGTTGCGGTGCCACAGCACGCGCACATGGGTGATTTTGCCAATCGCGCCTTCCTTGATGAGCCAGTACGCCTGCGTATAGGTGTCGTTGTAGTGGCGTTGGTGCCCGATTTGCAGGAGTTTACCCGTGCGCTGGGCGGTCTGAGCCATCTGGCGCGCCTCGTCGATGCTGTAGGCGATGGCTTTCTCGCAGAACACATGCTTGCCCGCCTGCAGCGCGTCGAGGGTCATCGGTGCGTGCAGGTGCAGCGGGGTGGCAATCACGACCGCTTCGATGTCCTTGCGCTCCAGTAGGGCGCGGTAGTCGCTGTAGCCCTGAGCGCGGAACTGGGTCAGCTCGATGGCGCGGATGCGGTTCGGCGCGTAGATATCGCACACGGCGACCACCTCGGCGCTGGGCATGCTCATCAGTTGGCGCAGGAGGTTCTGTCCCTGCGCACCCGTGCCGATGACACCGACTTTGACCTTCTCCTGTTGGTTCGCGCGGGCAATCAGCGTGCTAAACGACGTGGCGGCTGCTGCCACTGCGCTCCGCTTCAGAAACTCGCGACGGGTCATGCTCATAGCCGAATTATACCGCAGCGGCGCGCTGTGGAGGTGTGGACACCTGCGGGGCAGGGGTTCAACGCCCCCGAACCCACCACCCTACTGCCGTACCGCGCCAACCACCCCAACAACAACCGCCCCTCGTCCGCATACGCCCAACCCAACGACGCCCCAATCACCCAACGCCGCCCCCCCCGACAATACACCAACACCACCGCCTTGAGGTGGGAACGAATGCGCCGTATCTCTGCCCCCCGACGAAACTGCGCATAAAACGGCGCGTTGAACCCCACACCTGACCGCACCCGCTATTCTCGAACACTCTCTTTCTCACTTGACACGCCCGCCTGCTATCAGGTAAATTGCTTGCCCGTACTGATTTGGGAGACTGCGATGGCGAAAAGCACCCGCACCACACGAACCAAGCGCACGAAGGGCGCGTCCACGCGCACAAAGCAATCGCTGCCCGCGCCGTCGGGCAAGCCCGTGATTATCGTGGAATCGCCCGCCAAGACGCGCACGCTCGCCAAAATCCTCGGCGGCGCGTACACCATCGAGGCGTCGATGGGGCATGTGCGCGACCTACCGAAGTCTAAGCTGGGGGTGGATATCGATAACGATTTCCAGCCGACCTACACTCCGCTGCCTGAACGCAAGGAAACCTTGAATCGCCTGAAAGCTGTGACACAGGGCGCGCCTGTGGTGTACCTGGCGACCGACCCCGACCGCGAAGGCGAGGCGATCGCATGGCACATCCAGCAGGCGCTCGGACTGCAGAACGCGCAGCGCATCGAGTTCAACGAAATCACCGCCGCCGCCGTGCAACGCGCCCTGCAAAGCCCGCGCGCGATTGACCTTGACCGCGTGAACGCGCAGCAGGCGCGGCGCGTGCTGGATCGGCTGGTCGGCTACCAAATCAGCCCGCTGCTGTGGCGCAAACTGCGCGGCGGACGCAACGCGCTCAGCGCAGGGCGCGTGCAATCGGTCGCCGTGCGCCTGATCGTCGAACGCGAACGCGAAATCCGCGCTTTTGTGCCCGAAGAGTACTGGAAAATCACCGCCACGCTGACCCCCAAAACCGAACACTTCCCCTTCGACGCCGAACTGCGCCAAAAAGGCGACGCCAAGATCGAACTCAAGACCGAAGCGGACGCCAACGCCGTGCTGAATGACCTGCAGGGCGCGACCTACATCGTCGAGTCGGTGGAGAAACGCCAGCGCAAGCGCACGCCGCCCCCGCCGTTCATTACCAGCACCCTCCAGCAGGAAGCCTCGCGCAAACTCGGCTTCTCCGCCAAGCGCACGATGCAAATCGCGCAGCAACTCTACGAGGGCGTCGAACTCGGCGACGAGGGCGCGGTCGGACTCATCACCTACATGCGCACCGACTCGGTACGCCTGTCCAACGAGGCGCTGCAGATGGCGCGCGAGTTCATCCAAGCGAACTACGCGCCCGACTACCTGCCCAGCAAGCCGCGCCAATATAAGACACGCTCCAGCGCGCAGGACGCCCACGAAGCCATCCGCCCGACCGATGTGAACCGCACGCCCGATGCGGTCAAGCCCTACCTCACGCCTGAACAGTTCCGCCTGTACGAACTCATCTGGAAGCGGTTTGTGGCAAGCCAGATGGCGGAGGCGCAACTGGAGGTCACCAGCGTCAACATCCGCGCACGAGACTACCTGTTCCGCGCGTCGGGCACGGTGGTGCTGTTCGACGGCTTTTTGTGCCTGTACCAAGAGGGCAAGGACACTGCCGAACGCGACGAGGAGGAGCTGCCGCCGCTGCCCCCGCTGCAACAGGGTGAACTGCTGGACTTGCTGAAGCTGACCCCCAGCCAGCACTTCACCCAGCCGCCCCCACGCTACACCGAAGCGACGCTGGTCAAAACGCTGGAACAAAACGGCATCGGACGCCCCAGCACCTACGCCACAATCCTGTCCACCATCCAAGAGCGGGGTTATGTGGTGCTGGAGAACCGCGCCTTCAAGCCGACCCCGCTCGGCGAGGCGGTCAACGATTTCCTGGTCAAGCACTTTCCCGAACTGTTCGATGTGCCCTTCACGGCGCGGATGGAGCAGGAACTCGACGAGATCGAAGAAGGCAAGGCGGACTGGGTACAGGTGGTGCGCAGCTTCTATAATCCGATGCAGCAGCAACTGCAGCGTGCCAGCGACAGCGACGAGCGCGTGGAGGTGCCCGTTGTGGAGACCGACCGCGCGTGTCCGACCTGCGGCGCGCCGATGGTGCTGCGCACAGGGCGCTACGGGCAGTTCCTCGCCTGCTCGCGCTATCCCGACTGCAAGACGACGCTGCCTGTGGGCGCGACGGGTATCCGCTGCCCCGTGTGCAACAGGGGCGAAATCGTGCAGCGCAAGTCCAAGAAGGGGCGCATCTTCTACAGCTGCACCAACAAAGAGTGTTCGCTGCTCACTTGGGACAAGCCGACAGGCGCGCTGTGCCCCAAATGCAACGCGCCGCTCGTCGAAAAGACGCTCAAGCGCGCCCAACAGCGCATCATCGCCTGCAGCAACGCCGAATGCGACTATAAAGAGACTGTTCAGGCGTCTAATGAGGACGCGCTGGTAGATGCGGTTTTGTAGATTCATAGCAGGAATCTTGCGCCCCCTGTGCGTATCTATACAGCGTAGGGGGCAACGATGCGCATCTGCGTGTTGGAGAGCATCTACCGACAGTGCTTGCATCTGGGACTGAACCCAGACGACGCGCGCGACTGCGTCGCAGAGGTCTGCCTGCGCTATCACAAGCGCACAGGCACTTTCCCGCACGACGAGGAGACGCCCGATCTGTGCCTACTGCGATTGCTGACGCTGAATGTCGTGCGCGAACACCAACGCACGCAGCAACGACGCCAGCGACTGGAGCAGGACTACCTCGCCCAGCAACGGCAACAGCACGCCAGCGCGCCCACGCCGATGGCGCAGGCGATTGCCCGCGTGGACTGCGAGCGGTTTCGCGCCCAGTTGCCTGACTACCTGCGCCGCACGCTGGAGCTGATGGAGGCGGGCGATACGCCGAAAGCGATTGCCGCGCGGCTGGGCGTCGCCGTCGGCACGGTTTACAGCTACCAGCGCGAGTTGCGGGAGCGATTTGTGGAATTCTTCGGATATGACCCCAGAAAATCGGGGGTTCGTGTCGTTAATTATAGCGGTTGCTCCGAAGCGAGCAGCTCAGACAACACACAGGAGGTACGGAACGATGCGACGGCAGAAGATCCTTGGTGTAGTGGCGTTGTCGTTAGCGGTAGCGAACCTGATTGCGCTGCCCGACACCCTGAATGCAGTAGCCGCCTTACGCGGGGGGCAGCGATGGCTCCCGCGATGAGTAGCAGCGGCTGTGGGTGTACACGAGAACTACAAAACGGCGTCGGTACAAGTGATGACGAATGGAAAATCCCACCCCTCAACTGCGGGCGATTCCATGCCCTGTTGGAGATCCAAAGTGTTCCTATCGCCAAGGTTACATCTCTACCTGTTATGACACAGATGATTGTCCATGGCCGATTGGTGGCTTTGACCGAATATACAACCGTCCTGTGGATATATGGGATTGTCCCAACGGAACATTTTACACTTGCACAGGCGCATGGGAACCAACTTATTGGTGCTGTACATCGGGGCGTAGTACTTTGCCGCCTTGTGATGCAAGTCCGCCAAAACCTGGCTACATATACTGTGGTCCATGATCTCCATATTCCCCGATGCCGCCATAAAGCCGGCATCGGGGATGTATAAGGAGGGTCTATCTATGTTGAGGAAGCATCTTGGGTTTACCCTGTTAGAACTTTTGATAGCTGTAGCAATAATCCTGCTCCTTGCAGCGCTCCTTCTACCTGTCTTAGGGTCGGTTCGCGAGCGGGCGCGAATGTCAAGTTGCATCTCGAACATGCGTCAGGTGTTTGTTACTTGGCGATCCTATGTGGACGACTACGGTGCGTATCCAGAGAATATTGTGCGCTTGGTACAGCGCCACAACGCAGGAGTTTTTTTGTGCCCATCCGATCCATGGCAAGGTTTCAACGCCGCCGCAAGTGTGTTTGCAGGCTATCCGATTAGCTATTTCTACGCGAACTCTCTAAACAATCTCGATAAACGGCGTGCTATAGAACAGGCGGATCCTAATCACGGCATCGTCATATGTGTACTGCACGCTTCGTATGAAATAAGTGAGTTTAGCCGTGCCTACAACCGACACAAACAGGCTCCTAAGGAATATTTCAATTCTGATTTTCCCTATCCCCCCGCATGGCGCGGTACGGTTCTTCGCCTACGCCTTGATGGCTCCGTTCAAGCCGCTCAAGTGCGCCCGCGCTGCTACCGTCTCGACGAAAGCACGACACTTATCGAAATCCATCCCTGGTACCTTTTTACCGACGCTCAACCATGTGCGTGGTGTGGTAATCTTGGACAGGAAATTCCGTGTCCTTATTAGGAGGGGCAGATGCCAAAGTTGAGTGCATTGCTTACGGGAGTTCTCGTGCTTATGATAGCCTACATGATTTCAGGGGTGTTCATTGCACCTTTACTCGATATAGTCCACACTTCGCTCAACCAATCTCAGCCTCCACTGCCGGCTCCTGAATATTACTTGGCGCGCGTTGTGAGCATTTTTAGAAATCCGTTCTTATTTATTATAGTTGCTTTGGGCATATTGCTCGGAGTAGCAAGAGAGCATTGGCAAAACCAGTGGAAAGGAGCCTTCGCATATTTTTTAATACCAGTCTTATTTTCTTTATTCTTATTTGTAGCCGTATCCTTGCAGGACTACGCCCAGCAGGGGTGGCGCGCTGTCGTACAAGCTTTCGTCCGAGCAGCCCAATTTCTGCTTCCTTTTGTTCTCGCTTGGTTTCTCTATGAACCTGCGCGGAGACTTTACCAAAGGATAGGAGAGAGGGTTTCGTGAAAATGGGGCTCAACACACTCAAGCGCGAAGGGGTCGCCACCTGGCTGTTGGTTATTCTTGACAGTGTAGCGGTGCTGGCAGTGGGTACAAGCTCCTGCACGCCACAACGCAGGTGCTGATACATTTGGGGGCTTACGCTATGAGCGACGGTTACCGTACGCATCCTCATGGCAACCGATCCGAGCTACGGGCTTGTCGTATGTCAAAGCCACGGGACGCGGGAGACGGAAGGCACGCGAATCATCTACGGCTCGCACTCGGGTCTAATCCTGCGACTGCGCAACGATACTTCGGTTGTGCGCGTGCAGGTACGCCTTGTGTGTACCCAGGTGGAGGGGGAAATTGTTGGCAGCGTACCCACTTGGCATCTCTACTCGGATGTTCGTCCGTGCCCGCCAGAGGTTCCGCAGGACGCGCTATTTTTGAACTGCCCTGTAACCACCGTGCCGTGTCCATAGCCCAGTAGAGCGGGGATATGATGCTGTAAGCACAGTGTCTTTTATAAGCCCGCAACCAACCCCATAAAGTCGGCAGCACTTACGATCGCAATCCCTTGATAGCTGCCCAGCAGTAGCAGATGGCGGTGTTCAGCTATGCGGGGCGCATGCGCGGTACTCATGAATCAGGTCATCAACAAGCGATTCACGCTCCTCTTCTGTCATCGTGTCCCAGTTCAGTCCGCGCTCCGCGCACAAGCGGCGCATCTGCTGTTCCCCCTCCGCCAGAACGCGCTGCCACCAGGCATCGCGCGCTGCGCTCAACATCTGTAGCACAGCCCGCTATCGCTCTGGGGGCAACTGTAGAATCAGCTCCACAATCTGCTCGTCCGACAGCTCCAGCTTTGGCATACAGTACCACCGTTAGTGATTGTACCCTGCTTGCGCATTCCGTCGCCGCTACCATATCATCGTGCCGATCCCTGCGTCGGTGAAGACTTCGATGAGCAGGGCGTGCGGGATGTGTCCGTCGATGATGTGGGCGCGGGGGCAGCCCTGCTCCAACGCGCTCAGGCACGCCTGCAGCTTGGGAATCATCCCGCCCGACACGCGCCCGCTGTCCAGCATGCGTTGCGCCTGCTCGCGGCTCAGCTCCGAAATCAGCGACTGCGGGTCGTCGGGGTCGCTCAGCACGCCAGGCACATCGGTCATCAAGATGAATTTCTCCGCCTTCAGTGCGCCTGCGAGTGCGCCTGCGGCGAAGTCGGCGTTCAGGTTGTAGGTCGCGCCGTCCGCGCCCAAGCCGACGGGGCTAATCACGGGGATGTAGCCGCCCGCCAGCGCGTTCAGCACGACTTCGGGGTTAATCTGCTCCACCTCGCCGACGAAGCCGAGGTCTACCTCCGCCTGCAGCTTGCGAGCGCGGATGAGGTTGCCGTCCTTGCCCGACAGCCCGACGGCGCGCCCGCCCTGCTGCTGAATCAGCGCAACCAAGCGCGGGTTCGTCTTGCCCGTCAGCGCCATCTCCACCAGTTCCATTGTCTCGGCGTCGGTGACGCGCAAGCCGTTGACGAATTGCGGCGACTTGCCCACGCGCTTCATCAACTCGGATATCTCGGGTCCGCCGCCATGCACCAGCACGGGGCGGATGCCCACGCAGTGCATCAGCACGAGGTCTTGCATCACCTGCGCGGCGTAGCCGTCCCCGCCCATCGCCGCGCCGCCATACTTGACCACGAAAATCGCTCCGCTCCACCTTTGAATATACGGCAACGCCTGAATCAGCACCTCTGCCTGAATCTTCGCCGAATCGGGTATGCTCATACAGGAGGCAATTATACCTGTGGAGCCTGTGAACCCCTTCTCGCTGCGCCAGATTCGCGCATGGCTGCAGGAGTACCATGTGCGCCCGTCCAAAGGCTGGGGGCAGAACTTCCTTACGGATAAGCGCGTGGCGATGCGCGTGCTGGAGGCGGCGGAGTTGCAGCCTGACGATGTGGTGCTGGAAATCGGTCCGGGGCTGGGCGCGCTGACGCTGCTGCTGGCAGAGCGCGCGCGGCAGGTGATTGCCGTCGAGGTGGACGCGCGGCTGGTCGCCATCTTGCAGGGGGTCATCGAGGCGCAGGGGCTTGGCAACATCACACTGATTCAGGCGAACGCGCTCAGCCAACCTGTGCCCGAGTTGCTGCGTGGCGAGCCGCAGGCGAAGGTGGTCGCCAACATCCCCTACAGCATCACCTCGCCCCTGCTGGAACACCTGCTGCGGCACAAGGCGTACATCCCGCGCATCGTGCTGACCGTGCAGAAGGAGGTCGCCGAGCGGCTAACCGCTAAGCCCAGCACCCCCGCCTACGGCGCGCTGAGCCTGTTCGTGCAGTACCACTGTGAGGCGGAGTATTTGGGGCGCGTGCCCAACACGGCGTTCTACCCGCAGCCCGAAGTCGATTCGGCAATCGTGCGCCTGACGCCCATCCCCGACCGTCTGCCGCCCAATGCGCAGAAGTGGTTTTTCAGGCTCACCCGTGCAGGCTTCGGCAAGCGGCGCAAGACGCTGCGGAACGCGCTGACCGCTCTGTTCGACGACGCCGACCGCGCCGCTGCCATCCTGCGGCGGGCGAACATCCCCATCGCCGCCCGCGCGGAAGAGCTGTCGCTACAGCAGTGGCTCGAACTGGCGCGTGAAACCGCCCAGACGGTGCAGGGGTAGCAGGAATTATCGCAAATGCGGTGTATAATTAGGTGTGCCTGTACGATTGAACCTTTCGTAAACAGGCAAAGGAGGCTTATGATGCATTACAGATGGCGGAGCGTTTTGGCTTTCGTGATGGCGCTTTGCGTTGCTGGCTTTGCGCAGAAAGGGCAGGTTCAGGATAAGCCTGACCCCCTGGCAAAGCCTGACCCGACGGTCAAGGTGCAAAACTGGCGAGTCCCACCGATCAAGGTTGCCCCGCGCAACCCAGCGGACTATGTGCGCTACACCCCGCGCGGCGACTTTTTCCCCGCTTCGGGGGGAACGGTTGTCTACGATGTGACGGGCACGCCCAGCTATGACAGTGCAGGCGCGAGCTGCAATGTGCGCGTCTCCATCCAGGCACCCAACAACAAGACCCATTTCTCTGGCATCGGCTGGGATGTGCAACTGACCGCGTACTCGCCCAGCTGGCTCTCGGAGATTGCCGTGCTGATAACGAATGTGAACGGCGAGGGGTATGTGTTGCGTCCTGGCGCGGGCGATACCTTTGGCGGAACGGGTTTCTACTCCAGCAACGGGCTGAACGACTTGTGCGGCGTGTACGGGCTGCCGCCGTTGGAGCTGCCCGACGGGTATCTCTACTTGGAGTTCTACGAAACCTACAACGACTTCCCCGACTGCGGACAGGACGGCAACTGGGATAGCGGTACGCTGACCTTCGCGTTTGACACGCCCGCGCCCTTCACAGGCTACGATGAAGTAGGCGACGCAGGCGACCTACCCGAAAGCGCGCAGGCGACCCCCAGCGGCGCACTCACGGGCATTCGCGGCACGCTCACGGCAGGCGATGTAGACATGTACGCCATCTACATCGCGAACCCGTTCGCGTTTGCCGCCAGCACGCGCTGCAACGCGCTGTTCGATACGCAGTTGTTCCTGTTCGATGCGAACGGCAACCCCGTGAGTTTCAACGACGACGCGCCTGAAGGCGGTGTGGCTTCGCGTCTGGACGGGAGCTGTATCCCTGGACCGGGACTTTACTACTTGGCGGTCTCGGCGTATGACCGCGACGCAGTGGACTGCAACGGCGCGGAGTTGTGGAACGACACGCCCTTCGGCGCAATTCGCTGCGCGGACGGTACAGGCTCTGGGCGCGTTGGCGGCTGGACAGGCTCACACAGCGTGAGCGCAACCTATATCATCACGCTGGAAGGGGCGGAAGGCGCGTCGCCTGGCGACCCCGACGATTGCCCGCCGTTCCAAGGCTGGGATGAGTTCGGCAATGGCGGCGGCGACGCAGGCGACCTGCCCGAAACTTCCCAAAGCACAGGCAACGCTACCATTCCTGCCATTCGTGGGCAACTCGACGCAGACGATGTGGATATGTACGCAATCTACATCGAGGATCCCGCAACCTTCAGTGCGACGACCGTCGGCGGCGCGACCTTCGACACGCAACTCTGGCTGTTCGACGCGAACGGCAAGGGCGTGGTGGCGAACGACGACTCGGGCGGGCTGCAGTCGCGCATCGACAACACGGCAGGCTGTATCACCGCACCTGGCGTCTATTACCTTGCCATCTCGCGCTTCCCACGCAACGCAGCGGGGTGTGAAGGCAGCGGCATTTGGGCAGGACGCACGAACAACTGCCCCGACGGCGCCGAGGCGACCTCGCGCGTGGCGAGTTGGTTCAACTCCACCAGCGCGGCGGGCGAGTATCGTATCTTCCTGACGGGCGTGCGCGGCGCAACGCGCGGCGACCCTGCCGACTGTCCACCCCCGCCTGATGACCGCTGGGATGAGCAAGCCAACGGCGGCGGCGACGCAGGCGACCTGCCCAGCAACGCGCAAATCGTCTACCGCCCTGACCAGACCCCGTGCCAGTCGCCTGTGACGCGCATCTCGGGCGTGCGCGCCGACTCTACCGACGCCGACATGTATGTCATCTGCATCACCGATCCCGCGAACTTCTCGGCGTCCACCGTCGGGCTGGCGGGGTTCGATACCCAGCTGTGGCTCTTCCGCTGCGACGGCACAGGCGTCGTGCATAACGACGACTCAGGCGGGTTGCAGTCGCGCATCGATAACTCCACAGGCTGTCTGAGCGGGCTGCAAGCGGGAACTTACCTGCTCGCCATCACGGGCTACAACCAAGACCCTGTGGATTCGGGCGGCAACCTGCTCTGGAACAACTCGCCGTTTGGCGAAGTGCGCTGTCCCGACGGTCCGGGCGCGGCTAACCCGATGGTCGGCTGGACAGGCTCTGGCGGCTCGGGCAACTACGGCATCGCGCTCACGGGCGCGTACTTCGTGGCGCAGGGCGGCTGTGAAGGCGGTCCGGGGCAGTGCGACGGCGACGCCAACCGCGACGGGCGCGTCGATGACGCCGACCTGCTCATCGTGCTGTTCCAGTTCGGGCAATCGGGCTTCGGGCTGCAAGGCGATGTGGACAACAACGGCACAGTCGACGACGCTGACCTGCTGATTGTGCTGTTCAACTTCGGCTGCGGTTCGTAAGCCTCACTTGCGGGCTTCTCCCAAAGGGGGAAGCCCGCCTTTATCTGAGCGCGGCGATCGCCTCCACACTCTGCGGGTTCTCCAGCGCGCTCAGGTCGCCCGTTGGCTCGCCCAAGTACGCCGCGCGGATGACCCGCCGCATAATCTTGGCGTTGCGCGTCTTGGGCAAATCGGGCACGGCGTAGACCGCTTTGGGCGTCAGCGGCTTGCCCATCCGCGTTGCCACCAGATTCAGCAGCTCCTGCGCCAGCGCGTCGCTCCACTCGTAGCTGGGCTTCAGCACGACGAACGCCACCGCCGCTTGCCCCTTGAGTTCGTCAGGGACGCCAATCACGCCCGCCTCGCTCACGGCGGGATGCTCCACCAGCACGCTTTCGATTTCGGCGGGACCAACGCGCTTGCCCGCGATTTTGAGCGTGTCGTCCGCGCGTCCCAAGATGTACCAGAAGCCGTCCTCGTCAATCAGGCTCAGGTCGCCGTGATACCAGACGCCCTCGAAGCGGCTCCAGTAGGTCTCCAAGTAGCGTTCGGCGTCGCGCCAGAAGCTGCGCGTCATGCCAGGGTTCACATTCTGCACGCACAGCAACCCGACCTCGCCGCGCACGGGTTCGCCCGACTCGCTCAGCACTTCGGCGTCCACGCCGGGCGCGACGGTGTTGAAACTGCACGGCTTGAGCGGGCGCAGCACCGTGCAGCCAAGGATCCCGCCTGAAATCTCCGTGCCGCCAGAGTAGTTGATAATGGGCGCGCGGTTTTTGCCCACATGCTGCAGCGTCCACAGCCACGGTTCGGGGTTCCACGGCTCGCCTGTAGAGCCAATCAAGCGCAGGCTGGGCATCGGGTGGCGGTTGGCGTAGTCCGCGCTCTCGCGCATCAGCGCACGAATCAGCGTCGGCGTGATGCCCAACACCGTGATTCCGTGGCGCTCCACCATGTCCCACACGCGGTCGGGCGCGGGGTAGTCGGGCGAGCCGTCGTACATAAACACCGTCGCCCCAAGGATCAGCCCGCCCATAATCAGCCACGGTCCCATCATCCAGCCGATGTCGGTGAGCCAGCTTACCGTATCGGTCGGCTTGAGATCGAACAGGTGGTACATGTCCTGCGCCGCCTTGATGGGGAAGCCCGCATGTACATGGAACGCCGCTTTGGGCTTGCCCGTCGTGCCCGAGGTGTAAATCATCATGCAGGGCGTTTCGCTGTCGAACGCAGGTGGGTCGTAGTCGCCGTCGTCCAGCAGGTCGGTGTAGCGCACCTCCAGTGTGGGGTCGAAGCGCACATCGCGCCCCGCGCGGTCGACGACGAACACGCGCTGCACATGGGGTAGGTTGCGCAGGGCTTCGAAGGCGGTCTCGCGCATGGGCACGGTTTTGCCGCGGCGGGGGAACCCGTCGGCGATGAACAGCCAGCGCGCCTCAGCGTCCTGCATGCGCGTCTGGATCGGCTCCGCGCCGAAGCCCGAAAACAGCGGCAGCGCAATCGCGCCGATGCGCCCAATCGCCAGCAGCGCAATCGCCGTTTCGGGGATAAACGGCAGGAACAGCCCGACGCGATCGCCCTGCTGCACGCCTTGCTTGAGCAGCCCGCGTGCGAGCGCGTTCACCTCGCGCAGCAGCTCGGCGTAGGTGTAGCGGCGCACTGCGCCCTCCTCGCCCTCCCACACGAGCGCGAGCGCGTCGCCGCGCCCTGCCCGCACATGGCGCTCCAGCGCATTGTAAGTCCAGTTCAGCCGCCCGCCGACGAACCACTTCGCGAACGGCTTGCCCGCCGAGAGGTCTACCGTCTGCGTGTAGGGGGTGTGCCAGTGGAAGCCGATGTCGTCGAAAAACGCCCGCCAAAACCAGTCGGGGTCGTCGATGCTCTTTTGCAGAAACGCCTCGTACGTCGGTAGCCCATAGCGGCGCATCTGCGCCGTGATGTTCGCCTGCTCGATGATCCCGTCGTCGGGTCGCCACGCGATGGGCAGATTCAGCTCCTGCATGCTCCGTCGCCTCCCAGTAGAGGATACCCGACGACAGAAGCAGCCTATTTCAGGTGAAAGTGCGTTTTATTCCGCCGCCCCATTCTCGTCAGGGTGTCTATGCAACGGCACAATCCGAATGCGCCTCTCCGAAGCCACTATCAGATTCCCCTGAAGCTGAGCGCCGTGATCGCGCAGCACCTGCCCGATCACCCGAATTTTATTCGCCGTCCGTTCATCTCGCAAGCGCAACAGCAACACTCCGCAGGATGTCCGATGCTCCCGCACTACCCGCGCGCCGAACTCCTTATCGTTGGTGATGATGATTCGGTTTTCGCGCGTTGCAATCTCCATTATTGCAGTATCATCAATCCCGCGCGCCTGTTCGTAGACGGAGAATACATCGTACCCTTGCTCGCGCAACCAGCGAGCAACCGACGGACCCGTACACTCATCGACCAAAAACCGCATCTATGATGCTCCACTGGTTAGTGGGACGAAGGTAATATTCTCCAGTGTTTCTGCAGCGAAGAGCAGGCATGCTTGGATATCTTCCAGCGTGAGTCCTTCGTATTCGTTTAGAATCTCTTCAGGGGTGGCTCCGCTCGCCAAGAGGCGTAAGATATAAGCGACAGCGAGGCGTGTGCCCTTTAGGACAGGCTGTCCCCCCAACACCTGTGGATTGCTCTCAATCCGCTCTAACAGTATCTTAGTTTCCATCGGTTCCACCCATGAGGAAGTATACCTACTTTCGCGTCTCTGCTCGCGCGAGGTACAATCCTCAGTGCTATGGCATACCAGCCGTTGACGCTGCGGCAGGTCGCGGCGGCGATTCGAGAGGAGCAGGCGTCGCCCGACGGCGACCCGTGGCTGTGGGTACGGCAGTTTATGGACGACTTCTACGCAGCGACGCCCGAAGTGCGCGCGACGCTGATTGCCGAACGCCCCGACCTCACGGGCGACCCGCGCTTCGACGCCTACCTCGCCGCGCTCGCTGAGCATTTCGCCATCCACTATCAGCTGCCCATCCCGCGCTGGGTCAACGAGCCTGAGCGGTTCCTGGAGCAGTGGTGGTTCTCGACGCAGTTCAAGAGCCTGCACGCGCTGGCAATCGTGAAAAGCCCCGCCGCGTTCCGCAGGCGCGGGATCTTCGTCGATAAGACCGAGTTTCAGCGATGCTAAACCGCGAGCAGATTGTGCGTGCGCTGACCCGTTTGGCGGCGGTACTGGAGGCGCGTGGCGTTCAAGGTGAAGTCTACTTGGAGGATGGCGCAGCGATTGCGCTTGCCTACGACGCCCGACGCGCCACGCGCGATGTCGACGCCGTATTCGCCCCCAAGCAAGCCGTCTACGAGGCGGCGCAGGTCGTCGCCGAAGAACTCCACCTGCCCGAAAACTGGCTCAACGACGCCGTGAAACTCTACCTGCGCGGCGAAGACCCCGAACCGCTGCAACCCTTAGACCTGCCTGGACTGCGTGTGCTGGTCGCCTCGCCGCGATACCTGCTCGCGCTCAAGCTTCTCGCCTCGCGCCGTGAAGATGAACAGGATATACGGACGCTACTGAACCTGTTGCAAATCCAGTCGGTAGACGAGGCGTTAGCGGTCGTGCTGCAGGTCTACCCAGAAGGACAGATTCTGCCTAAAACGCGCTTTATGCTGGAAGAGATCTTCGGAGGTCAATCGCATGGCAACGCCGATTGAATACTTTTACCGCCCCCACCGTTCGAACCCACGCATCCGCGAGGTGGAGCCGAGCCTCGCGCAGTTGGGGGGCACATTCTGGGTCTATGTGCCCAACGACTCGCGCCAGCCACGCCCCGTCAGCTCGATTCAGCTGAACGGACGCGAGATTGAGGCAATCCCGAAAGGCAAGGGGCTGAATTGGTATCGCCTCAGCCATGAGTTGATTCCGCCGCGCACGACCGCGCTGTTGATTTTGAACCTGCAGCGGGCGATGCTGGAGAGCGCGCCGATTGAACTCGTGATACGCTTTGGCGACGGGACGCAGGCGACGGCGCGGCTGGAGCCGAAGCCCGCGCCCGCCGCGCTGGCAAGCGCATGGCTGGAGGGACGCAGGCTGACCGTCGTCGTGCGCAACGACGACCCTGCGCTGCCCCTGCGCGTGCAACGGCTGCGCGTGGAGGGCAGATCGGTACGCTTCCGCGCACTTGCGCCCGAAGCGGAGCCGAACGGCGGGCTGAACTTCCTGACAGCGACGCTGCCCCGCGCGCCGTTGCCTCACCAGAGCCTGCCGCTGCAGGTGGATGTGCGCGTTGGCGAGACGGCGTGGATGCTGGGCGGGGCGGTGCGACCCTTGCCGCGCGTCTTCCCGCTGGGCACATGGCGCACGAGCGTCTGGGAGAACGACGCCGAGCGTCAGGCATGGCGCGAACGCGGCTTCGATACCTTCGTATTTTACGGAAGCGCGGAACTCACCGAGACCGAGCGGCGCGCCTTCACCGAAATCTGCCCGCGCGAGGGCGTCTACGCGCTGCCCTACTGCGGCTTCCCGCGCCCTGCCGTGCCGTTCATCGAGCGCAACCGCCAAAACGCGCACATCATCGCCTACATGATCAAAGACGAGCCCGACTGGTCTGACCCTGCGCAGCACGAGGGCTGGCATATCCCTGCGTTGTGCGAGCGCGTGGCGAAAATCTTCCGCGACCGCGAGGGGATCCCGCCCGTGTACCTGAACTTGGCGCGGTCGCGCAGGTTCGGCGAGTTCGCCGAGATCCCCGACATCGCCTGCTACGACGCCTACCGTGTGGGCGCGCCGATGCCCGACCTGTCGCTCGCCGAGTGGGGCAACCTGCTGGAGCTGGCGGCGACCTACACGGAAGACTTGCGCGCCAACTGCGAGCCGTTGCCGTTCTGGGTGTGGGCGCAGGGGGCGCATATGTGGGACGAGCGCGTGTGGGTGGACGGCGCACTCGGACGCGCCTGCCCCACCCCTGAGGAGATTCGCGTGCAGCTGTGGCTGCAACTCAGTCGCGGCGCGAAGGGCGTGTTGTGGTTCATCGGCTTCGACGAGGCGGAGTTTCGGCGGTACTACATGCAGGCGCGCGACATCCCCGCGCTGCGCAACCTGCCCGAAGCCGAACGCGCCGCGCTGGTGGAGCAACTCGTGGCGCACGGGCGCGAGGCGTTCGAGGAGCAGACGCGCCTGAACCGATTCCTGCAGCCCCTGCGCGACGCGCTGCTTGACATGGAGTGGCGTCCCAACGGCGTGCGCGTGCTTAGTGCCAGCAGCCCGCGCCGACTGGACGCCGCGCTGCTGGTCGGGACGCGCACGGCGGCGGTCTGGGTGACCAATCTGGACTACACAATGCACCCGCAAGGCTATCGGTTCCGCGAGCAGCGCGCGATTGAGCTGGAGGCGCGGCTACCCGTGTGGCTGAACCCTAAGCACACGCGCCTGCTTTCGCCCGACGCGGAGCCGCGCCCGCTAACTATCGAACGCAGCGGGGCGACCGTGCGCCTGCGCGTCGACGCGCTGCCCCAGCAGGTGGGGCTGATTTGGCTGGATGCGTAGCGAGCAGGTAAAAGCAACCGATGCGCGGGTACAATAGCGATCAACAAACGGACTTACCCACGCACGCCCACGAGCGTGCGAATTGTAGACCGGAAGTGAGGAGGCAACCTATGCGAAACACTTTAGAGATGCTAAAAAACTTCAAATCGGAACGGTTTTTGACCACAACGCTGTACCTGAGTATGACGCCTGACCAGCGGGCGACGCGCCCACCCAAATACCGCATTCGGCTCAAGACGCTGGTCAACCAGCTCAGCCACTGGCTGGATGACCATCCCGTTTCGGCGGAGGCGCGCGAGTCGATCCGCGCCGACTTCCAGCGTCTGGAAGACTTCGTGGAGGAGCCGTCGAACCTGCTGGGCGAGAACTCGCTACCCGTGCGCGGGCTGGCGGCGTTCGCCTGCTCGGGCGAGGGGCTGTTCCAGACCGTGCTGCTGCCCTATGTGGAGCGCAACGCGCTGGTGGTCGATCAGACGCCCTATGTGCGCCGCCTGTTCGCCGTGGAAGCCGATTTCGGGGTGAACCTCGTGGTGGTGTTCGACCATCGCGATGCCTACTTCTACCAAGTGGACATTCACGGCATCCGCGCGCTCGATGCGTTCAGCCTCGTGAAAGACCGCGAGATTCTGCCTCCCGGCGTGCATGGGGTGCGCACCCCCAGCGGCATCACCGCGCAGCATGGGATGGGCGAGCGCAATGTGCAGATGCTCAAGCTTCACGAACAGCAGCAGCACCTGCGTCGGATTGCCGAGACCGTGCGCGCGCTGCGTCGCACCCACCCCTACGACCGCTTGATTATCGCCGCGCCCGACGAGTTGGCGAGCGCGTTCCCCAGCTACCTGCACGACTATGTGCGTCGCGCCTACGCGGGCAGGATTCAGGCGCACGACAAGATGCCCATCAACCAGATTTACGAGCGCGTGCTGGATCGGCTGCTGGAGCTGGACTTGGAGCAGGAAGCGCAGCTGCTGCAGGAACTCGACGCGGCGACGCCCGCGATGAAAGCCGTTGGACTGCCCGCCGTGCTGCGCGCGCTGGAGTGGGGCAATGTGCGCGCACTGCTATACGACACTGAGTTCACCCAGCCCGGCGCCGTGTTCTACCCGTCGGGGCAGATTGGTCTGTCGCCCGACGACGCGCCTGAAGGCACGGTCATGGTCTGGCAGATGCCCGATATTGTAGACACTGTGCTGGAACGCGCCTTAGAGCAGGGGGCGCAAGTCGAAACCGTGCATGGGGAGGCTCGCGCGTCGATTCAGGGCGCGAGCGCGCTCTTGCGCTACCCGATGGAGCAGGCGTAGGGCGGTTTGGGGGTCGCGGCGGCGACGCTGCCGCCGCGACCCTGCTCATAACCGCCGTCGGCGCGTGGGTTTAGGCGGCTCAGGAAGTTGATTCGAAAGCCAGCGCAGCACGCCGAACACCGCGCCGCCCCCCAGCAGCAGGAACGCACCAAACAGCGCGAACCCGCGCCAGAGCGGACGTCCGCCGTCAGGGTTGCGTGCGGCTTCCTGGAGCACCTGCTGGCTGTCAATCGCGGGCGCGAGTTGTGTGTTGCCCTGCATCGCGCCGTCGCTGCCAATCACTAAGTTTTCGGGTACGCCGCCAGGCGCATTCCGCGTCACAGCCTCTTCCGCGACGCTGGGGATGTCGCCCTTCGGCGCAACCACTTCGGGGCTGACCTCAATCGCGGGCGCGTTCTCATACGGCTTCCACCAGTCGGGACGCTCGTTCGGGCTGCGCCCCTCCGTGCCGATGCCCCAGCTTAGTGCAAGTATGCCCACACTTAGAATGCCCCAAATAACCGTTCGCATTTGCATAGTCCCTCCCTCTGTGCGTATTAGCGTGTCTTCTGCCACGCCAGGCGCACGACGCTCGCCACGCGCGGCAGCTCGATATTAATCAGCGGCTGGTCATCTAAGCTGCGCTCGCGGATGCGCCAGTCGTAGTTGAAGCGCAGCGGCAGGCTATACAGCACCATCGCCTCGTCTTTGGCGATAATCGCGCCGTTGACGGTCAAGCCGCGCCCATCGGTCGCGAGGTTCCCGCCGCCCACGAAGTTGGTGAACATCACGGCGTCGATGCGCGAGATGCCCCGCTCGTCTGTGTCGATAACGCCGTTTTGGTCGATGTCGATCTGCAGCGAGAGCCGCTCGATTTCGTTTTGCCCTGCGTCGCCGTAGGCAGACTGGTAGCGCATGCGCCCCGTGCTGTCAATCTGGCGCGCGTCGAACGGGGGTATCCAATTGCCGTTCTCGTCGTAGCGTCCGCGCGTGAACGGCGGCGTCATATAGCGCAGCGGGTAAGGGTCGCCAAACTGCTTCGTGTTGCCCATCATAATGCTGCCGCGCGCCGCCAGCCCCAGCGCGTCGCGCCGCTCGTTGAGCGCCAGCACGCTGTCCAGCACGCTGCCGCGGAAGTCGGGCGGGTTTTTGTAGATGATATCGCCCACGATATGCACATTCCGACCCGCATACAGTGTGCCTTGCCCCTCCACATACCCGCGAATCACCACATCCTGCGTGACGGTAATCGGTCCGTGAATGCGTATCGGCTTATCGCGGTAGCCAATCAGCGCGATACTGCCGTTAATCACGCCGTTGGTGTCGACGCGCACATAGCGGTTCTGCTGCGGGTTCCAGACTTCGATACGGGCGGGCTGATTGTAGTTCGGGTTGGGCAGCCCGTCCGAGAAGGTCGCCTTCGGATTGCGCCAAGTACGCGACAGGTTGATGTAGTAGTTCAGGTCGTTCAGGTCGGGCAGGACAAGCTCGCTGGTGGGGCGGTTGTCCAGCGTGTAGCTATCGAACCGGCGCGTGCCGTTCACATCCGCCAGCACGGAGCCAAAGGGCGAGTTGTTGATGAGGTGTCCCTGCGGATTGTAGAGATAGTCGCGCCACAGGTTGAAGGTGCTGCTGCCGAACGCGCCGTGAATGGCGCTGTTGTAGACCGGTCGCATCATCGGATCGGTCAATTGGCGCGTCGCATAGGTCGCAGCGTCCCACTGGCGCGGCGCTTGGTTGCCGCCGGGCAGGATAATCCGTCCCTCGGCGCGGGGACTCAGCTTCTCGTTCGGCGAAGCGTAAATTGAGCCGTTAATCACAGGCGGTCCCCCTGAACCGTACCGAAACTCGAAGTCGCCGTTGGAGCGCGCGTCACCGTTCATCACCAGCTGCTCGTTGCTGAAGCCGTACATCCAGCCGTAGTTGTTCACGAAGTAGGCGTAGTCGAACACGGCGGAGCGTGTGAGCGCAAGGTCGAAGGTCTGTTCGATTACCTGGCGCGGCTCGTGGGCATCCAGTTGCCCATTGTTGTTGCGGTCAATCCAGCCGACGGAGCGCACGGTGATACGGCGGGTGAAGCTGTCGGGCTGCTCGTAGCCGATGACCGACGCTGTATAGTTGCCGACGCCTGCAAACACGCCTGTACGCACCCAGCGCAGGCTGGTGGGGCTTGCGCCGTTCAATGCGCTGTGAATGGCGTCGAACCGCTGCGCGATTTTGAACTGTCGCCAGATGTCTTGCGTAATCGCCTGCAGCCCGCCGTCTGCAAGGTTCTGCGTACTCACCTCGTGCATCCGTGCGGCGGCAGTGCGCATATCCTGCGTCGCGATGTCCAAGTAGGCGACGCCCGTGACGGTCGCCAGCCCGCCCATAATCAAAGTGGTCACCATCGTGCTGCCGCGTGTGCGGCGCAGTTTGTGCCTTCGCATCCCTATCACCTCCCCTCAGTTCTGTGTGGCGTTGCGCAGCAGGATACACTCCTCGAACCACATGCGCTGCGCGTGCGCGCCCTGCCCCTCCCGCACGCTCAGGCGCACATGGAACGCCACGACGCCTTGAGCGACTTGTTGCACGGAAAACGGCGTGTAGGGCGCGCCCTGCGGCGTTGTGTTCACGAGATTGGTCAGCAGCGTGCGCGTCTGCCCGTTCTGCGTCAGGCGCAGTTGCCCCGTCGAAAAGTTGACCTGAACGACAATAGGGTTCGCCGTATCGGGCTGTATCGGCGTGCGGAACCGCCCGTTGGCGTCGCGCTGAGGCAAGAGGATGGTCGCCGTGTTGCCGCTGACTGTGACCGAGACCGCCTGCTGTGCAATCTCCCGAATCTCGCGCAGTGCGTTATACGCCGCGCGGTTGGCGGTGTTGTGGTTGATGGTGCGCTGGTAGTTGCGCAGCACTTGAATCTGCGTGCTGACCAGCAAGGCAAGCACGATGACCGCTAACGCGCTTGCCATCACGACTTCCAACATCATCGAGCCGCGAACGCGGCGTTCCCTACCCCTATGCATCGTTATCCTCCCCGTAGACGCGCGCCCTGCAAGCCTCCCCTTGCAGGGGCGCGGTACAACACAGCGCGCCTTAATCGGTGCAAATCGCTTACTTCAGGCTGGCGATTGTTGTCGCCAGTTGCACCTGCTGCCACTGGTTCGTGCGCGGCTCCTGCCAGCGCACCGTGACGATGACCGTCTTCAGCCCGATCGAGATGTTGTTGTTCGTGGTTAGGTTCACCACTTCAATCGTGCCGAACCCACTGCGCAGTTCGTTCGCGAGGTTCAGCGCGCCCCCGCCAGGCGTCTGCAGCGTGGTGAATCGCACGCGGAACTGGTTCGTGTCGTTCAGTTCAATCGTCTGCCCCAGCCCCGCGCTGATTAGCCCGTTCGCCGTAACCTGTAGGAAGTCCAGCGTGCGGATGCGCTCTAAGGCGGTCTGTGCAACATTCGTTGCGAAGGTGAACTGCTGGGCGCGGCGCTGCATGCGCGTGCTCATCGGCGAGATGGCGGCGATGCTCAGCACCAGCAGCGTCACGATGAACACTGCGACCAGAACCTCCGTCAGTGCAGAACCGCGTCGGGTACGCATGGGTTAGTCTCCTGTCCAGTCGAATCGGTGCGACGGGATCCCGCTGGGGCACTGGGGCGGCGTGCCGATGGCGTTCACGGTGTATGCCGCGCCCCCACCCGCAGGGCAAAATGGCTCGCGGTCTAAATACTGCGGTACGAGGTCGGTCATCGAAACCGTCGCGCCTGTCTGGGCGCGCGTGGCTAAGGCGTACATCTCTTTCGCTTGGTGGATTTGGCGCAGGTTCGCCACGCAGATGCGCGTCTGGGCGCGGGCGCGCGCGTTCATCCAACTCGGCAACGCGAGCGAGACCAAGATCCCGATAATCAGGATCACGACCATAATCTCCACCAGCGTAAATCCCCGTTCGCGTGGGTCGCGTCTCATAATAGCCCCTGTGAGCGCAGTGCGCCCATGCAGGGTTTTCCACACCGCCTGACGCCCCAGCCTGTGAATCGCTTCAGGTTTCGGGGGTAGAATTCGCACATGCGCTACACGGAGCAACTCTGGCGGTCTATCGAGCCGATTTACGCCGCGATTCTGAAGCACCCGTTCCTCACGGGGCTGACCGACGGCAGCCTTTCGCGCGAGGCGTTCCAGTTCTATGTGGTGCAGGACGCGCACTACCTGCGTTATTACGCCCAGTGTCTGAGCCTTGCCGCCGCCAAAGCCCCCCACGACGACTGGCTGGTGACCTTCAACGACCACGCGAAAAACGCGATTCTGGTGGAGCGGTCGCTGCATGAGGGCTTTTTCAAGGAGTTTGGGCTGACGCCCGAGCAGGTCTACGCGACGCCGCTTGCGCCCACCTGTGTGGCGTACACGCACTACCTGTTGGCGGTCTGCTACGCGCGCCCGTTCCACGAGGCGTTGGGCGCGATTCTGCCCTGCTACTGGATTTACTGGGAGGTCGGCAAGGAGTTGGAGAAGCACGGCTCGCCCAACCCGCTCTATCAGCGGTGGATCGACACCTACGCCTCCGAAGCGTTCGGCGATGTGGTGCGTGAGGTGCTGGCGATGACCGATTCGGTGGCGGAGACGCTCACCGACGCCCAGCGCGCGGCGATGCAGGCGCACTTCGTGATGACCAGCCGCTACGAGTGGCTGTTCTGGGATATGGGCTATCGACAGGAGCAGTGGGCGGTTTAGTCGCCGCTCCACGCTTTTTCTAAGGCGGTATCCACAAGCAGGGCGCGTTCGCGCAGTTCGAACTCGCCCCACTGGAGGCGCACGCCTTCGGAAGCGCGGATTCGGTCGCGGCGCGCCTGCCACACGATGCGCCCTGCGGTGAGGCGCGCGTCGTTGGTTTTGGAGGTCGCAGTCACGCCGCCCCACGCCTCCACTTCGCGCGTTTCGGCGTTGGCGCGGGCATACGGCGCGGTGAACTCCAGCACAGGCTTGCCGTTGCGGTAGAGCCAGCCGCGCACCTGAGTCAGCGTGCCCTGTGCCTGCGAGTCGCGCGTCTCGGCACGCAACGCCTGCGCCTGCAGTTTCCAGAGCGTGCGCCCCTGCTCGTCCTGCTGCTCTAAGGTAGGCTCCACGATTTCGTAGGTCGCGTCGGGCAGGTTAACGGTTGTGCCCTCCTGCGTCGGCGCAGGCTCTGGCGGCGACTGAGCGGACTCGCGCGCGGGCTGGCAGGCTGTGCAGAGCAGAAGAAGCATTAGCATTCCGATAACCACCGCGCTGGCAGAGCTTAAGTTTGCCCCCCTCCTTAAGGTTCCCCCCGCTTCGCGAGGGGAACCGTGCGGGGCGCGGAGTCGGTTCCCCCTGCCTGCAGGGAGAACCTTAAGGAGGGGGTTGTCAATCGCTCTTGTTTTCGCGCAGTGTATCCCGTCGGTAGGTGAGTGGCTATACAGTGGAGTTATGATATACAATAACCACCGCCCCCCTCCTAACCTCCCCTGCACACGGTCCCTCCCCGCGTGCGGGGAGGGTTGGGGTGGGGGCGACATGCTTAAACCTCTACGCATAGGCACAGATTACCCCCGCGCCTGCGCCGTTAGCGGGATCGGCTTACCCAGATGCCTGCCGCGCAGTTGCCCGCAGGCGGCGTCGATGTCGTGCCCGCGCTCCACGCGCTGGGTGGTCTCGATGCCCGCCGCTTCGAGAATCGCGCGGAATCGGCGCACGCGCTCGGTTTCGGGACGCTGGAACCCGTCAGGCGTGGGCACATAGTTGAACGGGATTAGGTTCACCAAGCATGGTACGCCGCGCAACTTGCGGGCAAGTTGCTGCGCGTGTTCGGGCGTGTCGTTCACCCCGCGCAGCAGCAGGTACTCGAAGGTAATTCGGCGCTTGGTCTTCTCGAAGTAGTCGCGCGCGGCTTGGATAAGCGTGTCCACGCCCCACTTGCGGTTCACGGGCATTATCTTGGCGCGGGTCTCGTCGTCGGGCGCGTGCAACGACACCGCAAGCGTGATGGGCAAATCCGCGTCTGCCAGCGCGTAAATCTTCGGCACGATGCCCACCGTCGAGACGGTCATCCGTCGGTAGCCGATTCCGAGTTCGTCGTGCATCAGGCGCAGGGCGTCGAGCGCGTTTTCAAGGTTCAGCAGCGGCTCGCCCATGCCCATTAGCACGACATGCGTAATGCGCCGCTCGCTCAGTCGCTGCAGGTGCAGCAGTTGGTCGACGATTTCGCCCGTGCTGAGGTTGCGCGTGTAGCCGCCTTGCGCCGTGGCGCAGAATCGACAGCCCATCGCGCACCCAACCTGCGTGGAAAGACACACCGACACGCGATCATCGTAGGGCAGCAGCACGCACTCCACCTCGTTGCCGTCGGCAAGGCGCAGCAGGCACTTGACCGTGCCGTCTTTAGCGCGTTGCGTTGCGCTGATGGCGTTCGGCGACACGAGGGCACATTCGTTCAGGCGCGTGCGCATCGCAGCGGGCAGGTCGGTCATCACACTGAAGTCTGCCGCCGCCTTCGCGTAAATCCACTGCGCCAGCTGCGTCCCGCGATAGGCAGGCTCGCCTAATGTCGCGACCACCCACTCGCGCAACTGCGCACGGGATAGCCCCACCAGCACGGTTCGGGTCTCGGTTGCGGGCATAGCAGGCGAATTGTACCCGCTGGGCTACGGGGTGTAGGCGTGGAATTCGCGCAGCCCGTCGGAGACCTCGCTGCCGATGCGCCACTCGACGCCCAGTTTCCGAGCGTTGTCTGGGGTTTCGGGGTGCGCCCACCCCAAGCCGATAACAAAGGGGATGGCGTCCAGCCCCGCTTGGCGGAGCGTGTCGGCGCGTAGGCGCGCCCGCTCCACATCGTCGCCGTTCACCTTGAGCGAAATCTCCACCACGGCGACCTTGCGCCCCTTCCACCACACAAGGTCCGCCTCCTGCGGGTCGCTGCGCGGGTCGATGGTGTTCCCGTCGATGCCTGCGTCGGCGAGCCACTGGTCAATCTGATAGGCGACCTCTGGGTTTTCGTCGGGCCAGCCGCCCTCGCCGCCGCCGAAGGTGCGCCACGCGCGTTTGATGACCCGCCGCTGATAGTCGAGACCGTCTCGGCGCGCCTTTTCGCCCTCTTTCCATTTGCGCAAGTCGCGCACATCTTCCAAGAGTTGACTCTGAACCGTCTCCACGCGGTCAAATCGCTCGCGCGTCTCTTGCTTGAAGCCTGCCAAATCGCCCTCCAAGCGGTCAAATCGCTCGCGCGTCTCCCGTTCCAAGTGGTCAAACCGCTCGTTGACCTGTTGGCGGAACTCGCGGAACTCGGCAGGCAACTGCAGCAGCTCCTCGGTCAAGATGAACCGCCGCAGCGTGTCGAACACATCGGGCGCGCGGGTCGCCAACTTGCGCAGCACCCGATCGCCCAACATCGCGCGCGCGGCTTCCAACAGCAGGTCGTCGTCCTCCTGCAGTTGGCGCACGGCGTCCAAAATATCTTCGCGCGTCAGAGCCATCCCCACACCGATTATACCCGACTGAGGTATCCTAACTTGCATGCGAACACGAAGGCGTATGTCGGCGATTCTGGGTCTGGCGCTGGGGCTGCTGCTTTCGGGCTGCAGCCAGGCATCCAACACACCAAAGTACGACCCCGACCTGATTTTCGGCTACGACAAGACGCTGCCGCTTAGCCCGCAAGAGACCCCCGCCGAAGAGACGGCAGACTACCGCGTCATCAAGGTCACCTACCGCAGCGCGCGCGACCAGCGCGTGCCCGCGCTGCTGATCCTGCCCAAACAGCCGCGCGAAGAGAAACTGCCCTGCGTCATCCTGATGCACGGGCTGGGCGGCGACAAGCGGATGTTCCAGATGCTGTGGGGCGCGCTGACCAAAGCGGGCTACGCGCTGTTCGCCATCGACGCGCAGTATCACGGCGAGCGCAAGCCCAGCGACGACATCCCGTTTTTCGGGATGTACCCCTACCGCGCCCGCGACGCGCTGATTCAGACCGTAATCGACCTGCGCCGTGCCGTAGACTACCTGCAGACGCGCAAGGAGATTGACCCCGACCGTATCGGCTATATCGGCGCGAGCATGGGCGGGATTATCGGCGCGATGTTCGCAGGGGTAGACGAGCGGGTCAAAGCGCCGATACTGCTGGTGGCGGGCGGCGACTGGAAGATTCTGATGGAGAAAAGCACGCTGTCGATGTGGCGCGACGCCGCACGCAATAACCCCCAGCAAATGCAAGAGGCGCTGCGCGTGATGGATGTCGTCGACCCCGTCCACTGGGTCGGTCGGATTGCCCCGCGTCCTGTGCTATTCATCAACGGCGACGCGGACGATGTGGTGCCTGTCGAGTCGAACAAGGCGCTGCACAACGCGGCAGGCGAGCCGAAAAAGGTCGTCTGGTACAAAGGCGGGCATGTGCCCCCGCCGACCGATTGGCTGACGGTGGTCGGCGAGGTGACGAACTGGCTGAACACGCATCTGCAGGGCAAGCCAACCGCGCAGGGCTGGCGCGACTACCTGCCGCGTCTTGGATCGTGGCGGGCGTTCACCGACTGGCTGGCTTCGGTTGCGCCCGCCGTCGCCGCGTTCTTCCGCGAGTTCGCCGCGACGCTGTA
>Ga0272449_1000992_pt1 | contig 31085 bp, 27 predicted proteins | sample YNPCB0241_FD_198679 | JGI IMG/M metagenome (GOLD analysis project Ga0272449, IMG submission 198679) | Hot spring sediment microbial communities from Yellowstone National Park, WY, United States - YNP-CB-024-1 | ecosystem: Environmental > Aquatic > Thermal springs > Hot (42-90C) > Sediment... | reverse complement strand
GCCCCGCCGACGCCGCCGATGAACGCGTTGTAGTAGGTGTAAGGATAGGGGTGCAAGCGTACCAGGGCAAATATCCCCGGTGCCAGAATCAACAAGCCCAGCCCTAATCGTAGCCAGAGAGGACGCAGCCAGACCAATAAGGCATCCAGGCCCAGGCCGGCCAGGAGGAAAAGCGGCGGTACCAGGAAGAGAAAGTGACGATAGCCATCGTACATAGGAGGGCGACGGAGCAAGACATAACCCAGAGGCAGTATAAGCCAAAGGCAGATCAATATAAAGGAGCGCCATTCCAAACGGCGTTGCCAAAAGCGTACCCCACCCACCCCAATGCCGAGCACCACCAGCGGCCATACCGGCTCGGTCAGCGTGAGCGCCAAGAGGGTGGGCAGATAACTGCGAGGTAACTGGTTAGAGGGATAGACTTGGCCGTTAAAGAGCACCGGCAGAATGTGCGGATTATTGGCCATGTGGCGTGCCACTTCTATCAGGCGGGCGATGGGGTTATCCCACAGGAAAGGCCAGGTGAGATAGGTCACCCCTGCCGCAACCAGTGCATAGATAAGGAGCGGTTTCCACGAACGGGGGTGGGGTTGGAGCAAAAAGTAGAGCGCGACCAATGCCCCGGCTAACGGCCCCAGGACACGAATCGAGGTGAGCAGTCCTAACAGTACCGCTCCCAGCCCCAGCCAGAGGGCAAATTGGCGTTTGTCGGCTGGCGAGGCAACCGGATATCGCCACTGCGGCCGGCGCGGCAATGGCATCAGGCGGGCACGGAGGGCTGCGCTCAAGCGTTGCATGCCCGCCGGCCAGATCAGGCCCAGCAGGGTAGGGATCAGGAATGGCACGATCAGCACCGTGAACATTGTGCGCAGGCGCACGAAGAGCACCCAAGCCTTATTCACGTAAGCCTCAAGCGGCGTTTCGGGGGCGCGCGCCGCGATGATAAGAAACAGGCGCCCTAACAGCGTTTTCGGGTCGGCATGATAAGCGGTAGCGACAACTTCGCGCAATACGGTATAGAGCCATCCCGAAACGATATAAGCGCCGGCAAGGCACACTGCGATGATCATCACTCCAAGATGCCAGGGGCTCAATCGCCATCGGGAAAACGCCGTGCCGGACGGGGTTTCTTCCGGGGGTGGCGGCGAGGCTGACACCAGCCGATCCACCCAGGTCAGGCCGGCGTTGAGGGACAGGATGAAGAAGACCATGAAAGGCATATCTTTAGGGTTGATGAATCCGTGCCCCCACAGCACCGGCTGGGTGGCAAAGAGCGCCGTGGCTCCCAGAGCGGCCCAACCGCTCATCCAGCGCCGGGCCAGAAAATAGACACCGATAACGCCGATTTGAAACGTGAGGAAGTTAATCAGGTGCCACCACTCATCGCGATGGATGCCCTGAATGGGCAGGGCGCGCAGGGCATCTACGAGAGGTCGCCCCAAGAGCAGGTAGGCTGGGCCGTAATACTTGTGATCGGTTGCGCTCGGTCCATAGGCGCGCTCAAGGTCAAAATCCCCGCTCAAACGTGCAGGGATGGAATAAGCATAATCTACGGCATCCCCATAGGCATAAAAAAGCGGCTCATCCCAGGCGAAGCCGTAGTCATCGAAGGTGAGCAGGGCGATGAACAAATTGAGCAGAACCAGAACCCATAACCAGCGTCGTGCCGGATCGCGTTGGGATAAGGGAGGATGGGGTGCGCTATTCATAGAAGTTGGGTAAAGGTCTGCATTTTATGCTTCAACATCGAAGGTGCGATCTCGGTTAACGAACATCCTTGGGGTTGCCAAACCGGCAAAGTTGAAGAACAATAAAGAGGTTGAACTTGAAGGGCTGACCAAATGATAAATATAAAGCAAAAGTGGAAACAGCGCCAGCCATCGCAACCCACTGAGGCCCCAATAAGATAAGAGTACAAAAGTCAGATTGGATAGAACAGGCCACATTCCTAATGGGAAGGCAAACCAGACTAATAGATCGTGGGGCTGAAAATAAGGGATCACTAGGGGTGTGGCCAGAAATAACAGGTTCAAGCGTTTAATTCTGTCGAAGGGAAGTAGGAAAGGAATTCCCCAAAGGATTAGGCTGGCTGGCCCCACGTAACGCCACAAAGAAATGCTGGCCTGGTCATTGGGGGGGTAGAGGTTGTAACGGGTGAGGAACGTCGTCAGCCACTCCGGATAAAGGCCCAGGCAAACCCCAATGATCACAAAAGTAACACAAGTGGTCAAGAAGTAGGTTCGCTTAGGGCGTTGGGCAAGCCATCCCAGGATTACTAACAGGGGAAATCCCCATTGATACTTGGTTAGCGCAATACAGGCGCCGATCCCCGCCAGTAACCAATGATCACGACGTAGGGCCATCCAAAAGATTGCTACTCCGGTCGCCAGAATCCCGGTGATCTGCCCATAAAAAAGCACAAAAAACAGGGTCGCCGTAAACCAGGCCCACGTGCTTCCACCAAACACGCGCCACGCGAACCAAAATCCAAGAATATTTAACGTGCCCCAGATGAACCAAGCAGCACTTAAGGGTAGCCTTGCTAAGAGTCCAAATAAAGGCAACCATGTGGGTAGGTAATAGTACCCTTGGAAAGTGTGCCTTGCAGCATTGAGGTAGTTAACCAGATCCACCGGATAAACGGTTTCGCTTTGGTATAAGGCGAATACGATCAAAATGGTGAAGGCTAAAATCAATCCCACCCACTCGGCGAGTCGAATTTTCTGGGATATTTTCCATGTTATCGTTTGGGTAAGAGTGTGGATGGTAGTATGTTCTGGGTCTCTCATACAGAAACCCCCCTTGTGGTTCTGGCGATAAGGATATTATATAGCCGAGTGCAGGCTCGCTGCTACACATTGGCTCCAAGCGTTTGGCATCAATATATGCACAGCGTTGGGATCCTCCTTTTCGATTAGAAGGTTTGTTTGGATACGATCAAATTTGCTCAAAATCACCCGTTTTGGGCTTGTTTTGGTTAAGAGGTTTACCTTATGATGAAAATGCCATGACAAGCCATTGGCGCGGTTTTCTTCCGGCCCTGGTCGTGCTAGGCGCAGCGCTCCTTTTGTCCCTTAGTGCCTGCCTGCGCTCTTCCACTCCATCCATGCCAAGCCCGGCTTTACTTTCACCGGTTCCCACGCTGAGAGGGGATAAATTGCGCCTGGATTTAGGCGCGGCGGCAAAGGGGAATCAGGTTACCCGCGGTGGCGAAATCTACCGCCTGGTGTGCCAAGATTGTCATGGCGACCGCGGTCAGGGGCTTACCGGCGATTTTCTGGAGCAATGGGCACCGGAGGACCGCAATTGCTGGCAGTCAAAGTGCCATGCGTCCAATCACCCCCCGGGTGGGTTTGTGCTCCCGCACTATATTCCTCCCATCCTTGGCCCCGATACACTTGGCGCCTTTGATAACGCCTTGGAACTTTATAATTACATCAGCCTGAACATGCCCTGGTATGAGCCGGGGCTGTTGAACGAACAAGATACCTGGGACGTGGTCACGTTCATCCTGGGCCGACGAGGTGTGACCGTCCCAATTGAACTAAACGCCGTCAACGCCAGTCACTACCCGGTGACGCCGTAACCCGTCCACGCTTTAACCTCAGCACGATCATTGACGTCCCTTCTCGGGCATGCTATGATTTAGATACACACGGACTTATCTTCGTTCATCCTTTGATCTATTAGGTTGATTTCGCACCTTAACAACCGAATCATCTAGAAAGGAGTTATTTATGAGCGCCGATTTCATTGCTCGTCTCATTGGCATGGTTGTTTTTTGTGTCTTAGGCGTCATCTGGGGCACACGCCTGGGTCAGATCGCCAATGCTGCACCCACACCGGCGCCGTTCTCGGTTGAGCAGTATGCGCTCACCATTGGGCTAGTCGGTGCCCTGATTGGACTTATCCTCACCCCTTATCTCACCACGCGTCCCATGCGCGCCCTGCGTTCTACCCTGACCCGTGTTTCGGCGCAGACGCTTTTTGCCGCTTTGTTTGGACTTATCGCCGGCTTAATCGTTGCCGCATTACTGGCTTTCCCGCTCTCGCGCCTGCCCTCGCCCCTGGGTGAGGTGCTCCCCTTTGTAGGGGTTCTGGTCTGCGGCTACCTGGGCGTGACGGTCTTTGTCATGCGCCAGCATGATCTATTCAATCTCTTCTCCGGTTTCACCAAAGGGGGGGCGCGTGACGCTGAGGCGCCGAAATCCTGGTATGAGAACCGCAATATCCTGCTCGATACCAGCGTCATCATTGATGGGCGCATTGCCGACATTGCCCGCACCGGTTTCATCCCCGGCACACTGCTTATTCCGCGCTTCGTGCTCAACGAATTGCAGTATATCGCCGATTCTTCGGACAGCCTGCGGCGACAGCGCGGACGGCGCGGTTTAGAGGTGTTGGCCCAACTGCAGAAGGAGCCGGGTGGCGTGCCGGTACGTATCACCGATATTGATGTTGAAGGCGTGCGGGAGGTGGATGATAAACTGGTCATCCTGGCGCGGCAGTTGCGCTGTCCGATCCTGACCAATGATTACAACCTCAACCGCGTGGCCGAACTACAAGGAGTGCGGGTGCTCAATGTCAACGAATTGGCCAACGCCGTCAAATCGGCTTTGCTCCCCGGTGAGACGCTTTCTATCCGCTTGATCCAGGAGGGCAAAGAACCCGGTCAAGGCGTGGGCTATCTGGATGATGGCACGATGGTGGTTGTGGAAAATGGCAAAGACTATATCAATCAACAGGTGACCGTCGTGGTCACCAAAGTCCTCCAGACATCGGCTGGACGGATGATTTTCGCACGCCTGGAGTAAGGACGTTACCGCAGGAGTAAATCGCGATGGCTTTACGCATCTATAACACGCTGACCCGCAAAAAAGAACCCTTTGAGACACTGGAACCCGGGGTGGTGCGGATGTATGTCTGCGGCCCCACCGTTTATGATAAAGCCCACATCGGGCATGCCATGTCGGCCCTGGTGTTCGATATTATCCGCCGCTACCTGGAATACCGCGGCTATACGGTGAAGTTCGTGATGAACTTTACCGATGTGGATGATAAGATCATCCGCCGCGCTCAACAACTGGGTGAAGACCCGTTCCGGCTGGCCGAACGCTATATTGAGGACTACCGCCGTAATTTGCAGGCGCTTAACGTGAAACCGGCGACGGTCAACCCGCGCGCCACCCAAGAGATTGATCAGATTATCGCCATGATCCAGGGATTAATCGAAAAGGGGCACGCTTATGTGGTGGATGGGGATGTCTACTTCCGCGTCACCAGCGACCCCGATTACGGCAAGCTCTCCGGGCGACGGCTGGACGAGATGCAGGCCGGGGCACGTATTGAGGTAGACGAACGCAAAGAGCATCCGATGGACTTTGCGTTATGGAAAGCCGCCAAACCCGGCGAGCCGGCTTGGCCCAGCCCCTGGGGGCCGGGACGCCCTGGTTGGCATATTGAATGCTCGGCGATGAACCTGCACCACCTGGGAGAGCAAATTGACATCCACGGTGGGGGCAACGATCTGATCTTCCCGCACCATGAGAACGAGATAGCCCAGAGCGAAAGCCTGACCGGGAAGCCGTTTGTGCGTTACTGGGTGCACAACGGCATGGTGCAGCTGGGCGGCGAGAAGATGTCCAAATCTCTGGGTAATCTGATCACCATCGAAGAGTTCCTCGCCCAGCACCCGGCGGATGTGCTACGCATGATGGTGCTCAATTCGAACTACCGCAGTCCGTTGGTCTATACCGATGAGGTAGTGCAACAAAGCGAGCGTGCCTTGGAACGCCTGCGTTCGGCACTGCGCCCGGCCCTGCCCGATGCCACCGGCGCTCCCGAAGCCACCTTGCAGACCCTGCAAGCGCAGATTGAAGCCACCCGCCAGGGCTTCATCGAGGCGATGGATGATGATTTCAACACCTCCGGGGCATTGGCGGCGATCTTTGAACTGGTGCGGGCGATCAACCAGGCGCGCAGTGAGGGCGCGACCAACGAACAACTGGCCCCGGCACAGGCTGCGCTGCGCGAACTGACCGGCGTGCTCGGTTTAACCCTGGAAGAACCTGCCGCGGCGCCGAGTGCGGCGGAGCCGTTTATTGACCTGCTGATCGAGGTGCGCACCGAACTGCGCAAGCAAAAACTGTGGGCGCTTTCAGACCGCATCCGCGATCGCCTGGCCGAACTGGGCGTCATCCTGGAAGATTCGCGCGAAGGTACCACCTGGCGCTGGAAAACATCGTAGTCAAATGCCATGCGCGAATGGATCACCGGGCGCAACCCCGTTTATGAAGTCCTGCGTGCCCAGCGCCGCCAGGTTTACCGCCTGCGCGTGGCGCAAGGGGCGGAGGTCAAAGGGCGCCTGGCCGAGATTTTGCGTTTAGCCCAAGCCCAGGGCGTGCCGGTGGAGACAACCCCCCGCGCGCAGGTGGATTCGCTCGGGGAGAATCCCCAAGGCGTGGCGGTGCAGGTGGGGGATTATCCTTACAGTGATTTACCCACCATCCTTGACCAAGCCCGCGCCAGGGGTGAACCGCCGCTGATCCTGGTGCTGGATTTGATCCAAAATCCCCAAAACCTGGGCAGTCTGCTACGTACGGCAGAGGCAGTGGGTGCCCATGGGGTGATTCTGCCGCTGGCGCGCAGTGTGGGCGTGACGCCGGCGGTTGTGCACGCCTCGGCGGGCGCCAGTGAGCACCTGCACATTGCCCGCGCCAACCTGGCCCAAGCCCTGGAACGGCTGAAAGCCGCCGGCGTATGGGTAGTGGGGTTAGACATCTCTCCGGAGGCACAACCCCCACCAACCATCCCCCTGGATGCCCCCCTGGCGCTGGTGGTAGGGAGTGAAGGCGAAGGCATGCGTCCGCTGGTGCGTCGTCAGTGTGATTACCTGCTACGTCTGCCCATGCGCGGTCGGGTGGACTCGCTCAATGCGGCGGTGGCCGGCTCGATTGCGCTCTATCTCTGTCTGCTGGCGCGTCAAAACCGCGCGATGTCATCATCCTAATGACCGAGGTAGCCGATGACCGAGACGTCTTCTTCCCCGCTCAGCCCGGCGGCGCAACGCGTGCAGGCCGCACTCGATGCCCATGGCTTGGCCATCCGCGTGGTTGAGTTGCCCGTCTCCACCCGCACGGCGCACGAGGCGGCGCAGGCCGTAGGCTGTGAGGTGGGGCAAATTGTCAAATCCTTGGTTTTTCGCGGGCGGCACAGTGGCCGCCCTGTGCTCATCCTCACCAGCGGCGCCAACCGTGTGGATGTGGAAGTGGCCGCCGCGCAGGTGGGTGAGCCGTTGGAGAAAGCCGAGGCCGATTTCGTGCGTGCGGTGACCGGCTTTGTCATCGGCGGGGTGCCGCCGCTGGGGCACGCTACCCCGATCCCTACCTTTATGGACGAGGATTTATTGGCTTACGCCGAAGTGTGGGCGGCGGCCGGTACCCCTAATGCCGTCTTTCCCATCGCCCCGACGGATCTGCAGCGCATCACTGCGGCGCAGGTGGTGCGGGTGAAAAATCGGTAAGCCGAGCGCGGGGTTATAATAGTCAGAATCCTTTTCCCGTAGGATGCTGAGCATGGCGGCTGTGTATATCATCTGCAACCCCAAAGCCAATTACGGGCGGGCGGCGTCTCTGGCGGCTCAACTGCGCCCGTTGGTTACCAATCACTACGGCGCCGAGTGGTGTGAGACGGCTTATTATCAACACGCCATCGAATTGGCACAGGAAGCCGCGACGGAAGGCGTGGAACGAATCATTGCCATGGGAGGGGATGGCACCGTCCACGAGGTGGTCAACGGGTTGATGGCTTTTCCGCCGGAGGAACGTCCGGCGGTGGGCATTGTGCCGGTCGGCTCGGGAAACGATTTTGCCGCCAGTTTGGGGATCAGCCCCCGCCCGCTAGAAGCCCTGCGCCAGGCTTTGGAGGGCACGCCGCGCCCGACCGACATCGCCCGCATCTATGATGACCGCGGCCATAATGAATACTGGACGAATACGCTGGGCATCGGTTTTGATGCCGTGGTGAACATCCGCACCCGGCAGGTGCGCGGGGCACTGCGCGGGTTGGGGGTCTATTTGGTGGCGGCTTTGCAGACCATCTTACTCAACCACCAGCCCTATCACCTTCGCCTGGAAGCAGATGGGCGGGTTTGGGAAGAGGAACTGCTGATGCTGACGTTGTGCAACGGCCGGCGCCAAGGGGGGCTGTTCTGGATGGCGCCGCAGGGCAGTCCGACCGATGGCCGGATTGATTATGTGGGTGTGCGCACCATCTCACGCCCTAAAATGCTTTATACCTTGCCCTTTTTCATTTGGGGCAAGCATGAGCATCTACCCTATACGTGCCATGGGGCGTTCCACCACCTTATCTTGGAAGCCGACCGTCCACTTTATATCCATACCGATGGCGAAATTTACGCCGGTTTTGATTCCACCATTCGCCGCCTGAGTGTAGAATCTATCCCTGGGGCGATCCGTTTCGTCCACGCACCCTAAACGACGTTCATAACCTGCGATGCCGGATCTACAGCACACGTTACAGGGGTATGACCTGAGTTTGCTCCGCTTGGTGGCGGGGTTGTGGGGCATAGACCTGGAAGAAAGCGATAAGCGCAGTGCCGCGCGGCGCCTGAGCGCGGCATTGTGTGATGAAGCCCTGTTTTGGGAAATGATCGAGTCCCTGCCGTCGGAGGCACGCGAGGCGCTGGATGAACTGATCAGGCGGGGTGGGCGGATGCCGCGGGCAGCGTTCAGCCGCCGTTATGGAGACGTGCGCCCGATGGGAGCGGCAAAGCGCGAGCGCGAACGTCCGGATCTTAACCCGGCCTCACCTGCCGAGGTGCTCTGGTATCGCGCGTTGATCGGACAGGCCTTTTTGACCGCATCCTCCGCCGAACCGCAGGAATATGTGTACATCCCTGATGAATGGCTGCGCTGGTTGCAGTATGCGCATGAAAATACCCCCCCGCCGACCTTTGTGTTACCCCCTGCGCCGCCGACCGAGACGGCGCACCCGCGGTTAGCCACGGATGGCATTCTCGATCATGCCTGCACCCTGCTGGCGGCACTGCGCAGTGGTCTGCCGCTGCCGGAAACTCTGGGGGAGATCCCCACGGCGGCGCTGATGGCGCTCTTAAGCAGCGCCGGACTGCTGGATACCGACAACCATCCCCGCCCGGAAGCCATTCAGGGCTTTCTGCAGGCGCCGCGCGGCGAAGCCTTGCGCCTGCTCTTCCGGGCCTGGCGCGCGAGCCGCACCTTCAACGAACTGCGCATGCTCCCTCATCTCGCCTTTGAAGGGCAGTGGGAAAACGACCCCGTGCAGGCGCGCGAAGCACTGCTCAACCTGATCCGTGCCCTGCCCGCGCCGGCCACCTGGTGGCGGATCGAGGATTTTGTGGCCGCCGTGCGCGAGCAGTCCCCCGATTTTCAGCGCCCGGCCGGGGATTACGATTCCTGGTTCATCCGCCGCGCCGGGAGTGAGCAGTTTCTGCGCGGGTTTGCCCACTGGGATGAGGTGGACGGCGCTCTGGTGCGCTTTATCTTGACCGGGCCGTTGCACTGGTTAGGGGTGCTGGATCTCGCCGCCGCATCCCCTGAACCCGATGCGCCGGTGGTGGCTTTTCGCTTCTCGGCCTGGGCCGGGGCACTGCTCGCCGATCAGCCGCCGGCAGGGCTGGCCGAGGAAAGCGGTCAGATTGTGGTGCGCGGCGACGCTACGCTCACCCTGCCGCCGCTTACCCCGCGTTGGCTGCGCTATCAAATTGCCCGCTTTGGGGAGTGGCTGCCGGCGGATGCCCAGGGGCATCATTATCGCCTCACCCCGGCTTCGCTGTTGCGCGCGCGTCAGCAGGGGTTGAAAGTGGAACACCTGCTGGCACTGCTCCAGAAACACGCGGCGACGCCGTTACCGCCGATGCTGGTGCGCGCCCTGCAGCGCTGGGAAAGCCAGGGCACGTCGGCGCGGATCGAGCGGGTGATCCTGCTGCGCGTGAACCGCCCGGATATCCTGACCGAACTGCGGCGCGGGCCGGCGGCGCGCTATTTGGCCGAGGTGCTCACGCCCACGCTGGCGGTGGTGCGGCCCGGGCAGGTGGAACGCTTGCGCCGCGCCCTGGCCGAGCAGGGTTACCTGACCGAGGTGACAATAGAGGGGTAAAAACGGATCACAGGTCAAACAAGCGCTGGCGCAGGTCGGCTGGAACCTGCGGCAAGAATTCCGGAAAAGCCTCCACGATGCAGGCGGTATCGGCCAAATCTTTTTGGCGTTGGCTGCCGCGACGCTCAGCAGGGACAGCAGGTCGGCATTGCAGCATTCTATGCCAGGTTGTCGGGAGAAGTTCAGCCCTAATAAATGTCCCTTTGACCGATGCAACTCGTCTTGATTTATGAGGTATCCACTCATAAATCGGGGAGGATTTTTGACCGTGCTATAATCGTTATGGCAATCGCAATCGAATTTTGTGACCGATCAATTATTCAATCCTTTGTATCCTTCCCCCGAGGTGAAGTCATGACGTCGCATGAGGTCCACATTTCCAAACGCCTGGCCTGGATTCAGGACGAGTTGGAAACGCTGAAAGCCAGTGGGTTGTATAACACCATTCGCACCATCTCTTCGGCGCAGGGAGCATGGCTCGAGGTAGACGGTCGGCGCGTGCTTAACTTTTGTTCCAACAATTACCTGGGGCTGGCCAACCATCCCCGCCTGGTCGCCGCGGCGCGTGAGGTGCTGACGCGCTACGGCGTGGGGCCGGCGGCGGTGCGCTCCATTGCCGGTACCCTCGACCTGCACCTGGAACTGGAGCGCCGCCTGGCCGCCTTCAAGCGGGTTGAGGCGGCGGTGACTTTCCAGTCCGGTTTCTGCGCCAATCTGGCCGCCATCCCGGCGCTGGTGGGCAAAGAAGATGTCATCTTCTCGGATGAACTCAATCACGCCAGCATCATTGATGGTTGTCGCCTTTCCGGCGCCCGCATTGTCCGCTATGCTCACTGCGACCCCAATGACTTGGAGCAAAAAATTCAGGAAGCCCAGGGCACGTACCGCCGCGGCTTGGTGGTGACGGACGGCGTTTTCAGCATGGATGGCGATATTGCACCGCTGGATCAGATTTACGCCATCACAAGCAAGTATGACCTGATGCTGATGGTGGATGATGCCCACGGCGAGGGAGTGTTGGGCGAAGGCGGGCGCGGGATTGTGGATCACTTCGGCCTGCACGGAAAGGTGGATGTGGAGGTCGGTACCTTTTCCAAGGCGTTCGGCGTGGTCGGTGGGGCGGTCGCCGGGAGTGGTCTGGTGGTGGAGTGGTTGCGCCAGCGCGGGCGTCCGTTCCTCTTCTCGTCGGCGGTGCCGGCGGCAGATGTGGCGGCCACCATCGCCGCGATTGACGTGCTGGAAGAGTCCACCGAATTGGTGGATCGCTTGTGGGAGAATGCCCGCTACTTCAAGGGCGAGATGCGCCGCCTGGGCTTCGATACCGGGCAGAGCGTGACCCCGATCACCCCGATCATGCTGGGTGAGGCGCCCCTGGCACAGCAATTCAGCCGCGAACTGTTCACCGAGGGCGTGTTTGCCATGGCCATCGGTTATCCCACCGTGCCCAAGGGCAAAGCGCGCATCCGCGTCATGCTTTCGGCGGCGCATACCCGCGAAGACCTTGACCGCGGCCTGGAGGCGTTTGCCCGCGTCGGTAAACGCTTGGGGGTGATCTCGGGCTAGGGAGAGATGAGACAAGTCGGGCTATAATAACCGTATGCCCTCGGAGCGTTTGATCCGCGCGATTGAACTGGCCCGCAGTGGTCACAAGGCCGCCGCGCGTGAGATTCTGGAAGAAATTGTACGCGCCGAACCGACCAATGAAGCGGCCTGGCTGTGGCTGGCAGATACTCAACCCAATGATGCAACGCGCCTGCTGGTTCTGCGTGAAGCCCAAAAGCACTTACCGCGCAGTGCCACAATCACCAAAGCCCTGGCGATTATCCGCGCGCGGATAGAGTCTTCGTCTTCGGCAGGGGGCACGCCGTCCCCGGCGGCGGTGCCGCGCCGCGAGGTCACCCCGACCCCGCCGCCTACCGCCGCGCCGCGCCCGGCACCTACCCCGCCCCCAACCCCCTCGGTTGCGCCGGAACCGCCCTCGGCTTCTTCGGCGCGCCAGGCCCAAGAGGCGCCGGCCTCGGAGGTCGAAGCCCTGCGCCGGGTCAGCCGCTTGCGCCGCCGACCGGCCTGGGGGGTGATCCTGGTATTGGTGGCGGGTATGCTGGTGGCAGGGTTGTGGTTCTGGCCGGGCAGCCCTGTGCCCGGTTGGGTGGCGGTGCTTTTCCCTGCCGCAACCCCGACCCTGGAAAGCCCGCCTCTTTCTGAACCGACCCTGCCTTTGGCCACTACCGAGGTGGTGCTTACCGAGGAAGTCCTCCCGACCGAAGAGGTTCTCGCGACCGAAGCAACGGCCCCGGAGGGCACGGTGACCCCAGAAACGCCTGCCCCGCCAACGGTTACCCCCGAACCCACCGCCGGCCCGCCTCAACTTGCCCTGGGCGCGCCGATCCTTGCCCTGGATGGGTCTTACCGCGCGAACCTGATCGCATTAGCGACCCAGACCGGGGTGGGACTGTATGATGCGACCACGCTGGCGCGTGTCCGTTACTTGGAAAATCCGGCCAATCCACCGCGTCTAGCGTTCTCACCGGACGGGCGTTGGCTGGTCACCAACGGTGCGGTAACGCGCTTATGGAATGTGGAAAGCGGCGAAGTGAGCCGCACCCTCAGCACGGCTGTGGTTACGGCGGTAGCATTTTCGCCGGATGGACAGCAAATCGCCCTGGCCGAAGCCGGCGGGCAGGTACGCGTGGTGCCGCGCGAAGAAAACGGCCTTCCCACGGTGACCTTACCGGCGGGGAGCAACGTCTTTGCGCTGGCCTTCTCACCCGATGGCAACCGCTTGGCGGCGGCTTTGGACGATGGCCGCACCCTGGTCTGGAATCTGAGCACGCGCACCGTCCTCTTCACACGCATCCCCGAAACCGGGCGCACCTTGCGGCTGGCTTATTCGCCCCGCGGTGAGATCCTGGCCGGCGGCAACGAGGATGGGGGCATTTGGCTGTGGGATGGCGAGGGCAACCAGGTAAATGTCTTGCGCGGCCCCAGCGGGATGATCTTTGCCCTGGCCTTTTCGCCCGATGGCAAGCGCCTGGCCGCCAGCGGTGAGGACCCGGCCTTGTATGTGTGGACGCTGGGCGACGGCCAGTTACAACAGCGCCTAGAAGGACCGACCCGCCCTGTCCACGGCCTGCGCTTCACCGCGGATGGCGCTCAGTTGCTCACCGCCGACGAAGAGGGGTTGGCGCGCTTTTGGGCGTTGAACCCCTGATCATCCGATGGCCTGGCGCAATTGACGCGCCAGGTGGGCAAATTCCAGCGTATAACGCAGATCGTCACTGCGCGGGCGGGGCAACGGCACCGTCAGGTCCAGGCTGACCCGCCCCGGGCGGGGGGTGAAGACCAGCACACGGTCGGCCAGTAGCAGGGCTTCTGAGATGGAGTGGGTGACCATCAGCACCGTCTTGCGCTGGGATTGCCAGAGATTCAGCAGTTCGGCGCCCATACGTTCGCGCGTCAGGGCGTCCAGCGCGCCGAAAGGTTCATCCAGCAAGAGCAGGTCGGGGTCGTGAATCAATGCCCGGGCGATGGCCACCCGCTGTGCCATGCCCCCCGAGAGGTCGCGCGGCCAGGCCGATTCGAAGCCGCTCAGCCCCACCCGTTCGACCCAGGTTTGGGCTTGGCGGCGCGCTTCCGCCGGGGGAACTCCCTGCAGTTCCAAGGGGAGCATGATGTTTTCGATCACGGTACGCCAGGGCATCAAATTGGCGTGCTGGAAGACATAGCCGATGCGGGGCGGGGCCGCGCCGGCGAAGCGAATCTCCCCTTGGGTCGGGGTGACCAATCCGGCCAGGGCGCGCAGTAGCGTGCTCTTGCCGCTCCCCGAAGGCCCAAGCAGGCACACGAATTCCTGCGGCCAGACACGGAAGGTTACATCGTCCAGGGCTTGCAGTTCGCCACTGCCGTTTTCAAAGTTCACGCTCAGGTGCAGGACATCCAGGGCAGGGGTCAGCTCGGCGGTCATGGGGTATCCTGGGGCAGGTAAGCGTTGCTGTAGGCTTGGGTGACATCCAACGGCTGGCTCAACAAGCCCATCTCGCGCAGAACGCGGTGCATGTTCTCCCACCCCTGCGGATCGCTGTAGCCCCAAGGGTTTTTCTGCCACAGCCCGATGGACGTAGTTAACACTTCCATTTGCACCGCGCGGTCGGCTTGAGCCAGGTTTTCCACATACTTCTCGCTGATGGCATAGGCGCCCTCGGGATCGTTGATCGTATCCTGTAACCCGCGCACGATGGCACGGATCATGCTCCGCACCAGGTCGGGGTGCTCACGCAGGGTGCGCTCGTTGGTGATAAGGCCGTTGGAAACCAATGCCATGTAATCGGCCACGCGGAGCACGTCCACGGCGTAGCCGCGGGCACGCAACTGAATCGGCTCGTTGGTCACGTAAATTACGGCGGCATCCACCTGACCGCTGATCAGCGCCTCAACCTGGTTGTATCCGATGGCTTCTAGGCGCACCTCGTCCTCGGACACACCCCCCGCCGAGAGCAGGGCGCGCAGCCCGATGTAACTGGCGCCGTACAAGCCGGGCAGACCGATGCGCCGCCCGCGCAAATCGGCCGGTGTGTGCACCCCCAAACCCTGGGGCACCGCGACCCCGACCGGGTAATCGCGATACCAAGCCATGACGTAAACAACCGGTAAGCCCTGGGCGCGGCCCAGTAACACCTGCTCACCGGAGACGATGGCAAACGGCAGGTTGTCCGCCCCAACCAGTGCCACATTATCCGTCTCCATGCTGTAATCCAGGCTGACCTCCAACCCTTCGGCGCGGAAGTAGCCCTTTTCGATGGCAACATAGAGCGGCGCAAACTGGATATTGGGAATATAACCCACCGGCAGGCGAATCGCGGTCGGAGTGGGGGTGATCGTGGGCGCTGCGGCTACCGCACGACACCCTCCCAGTGCAATCGTGCCCAATACCAGCAGGATACGGCTCAGAAATACAAGGAATAAACGCGGATAAGATGTGTTCATGTAGGCCGATTCTCCGTTCGTTTTAGTGATGATCGCGCGGACTGCCTTGCCAGCGCAACAGCCGCCACTCTGCCAAAAGCACCAGCCCATAGAGCGCCAGTGCCAGCGTCATCAGGGTGAAGGTGGCGACAAAGACCAGGGCGGTATCGTATTGGCCGCGGCCAACGTTGATTAGGAATCCCAGGCCGCGGTCGGCGCCCACCAATTCCCCCACCACCGCGCCGATAACCGAGAGGGTCGCGCCAATGCGCAACCCGCCCAAAAAGAGGGGCAGGGCAGCGGGGATTTCCAGGTAGCGCAGGGTTTGCCAGCGCGTCGCACGTAGGGTGTGCATCAGGGCGCGCAGGTCGCGGGGTACGGCGCGCACCCCGACCACAGTATTCACCAGGACGGGGAAGAAGACGATCAGGGCGCAGATGAGCACCTTGGAGAGCATGCCCGACCCGAACCAGATCACCAGTAGGGGGGCGATGGCCACGGTCGGGATGGCTTGGCTGGCGACCAGGTAGGGCCCGATCAGGCGTTCCAGTAGGGGCGAACGCGCCAGCAGATAGCCCAGGAAAGTGGCGAGGGTGACACCGATCCCCAGCCCCAGACAGACCTCTTGCAGGGTGGCCAGCGTATGGCGTGCCAGAGAGCCATCGGCCAGGGCAGTACCAAAACGCGCGCCCACCTGGGCCGGCGAGGGCAAGATAAAAGGCGGCAGACGGGTGAGGCGCACGGTGAGTTCCCAGACGGCCACGGCCAACCCGAGCGATGCCAGCGTCCAGGCGCTTTGGGTCAGCCAGCGTGGAGGCTTGACCCGGGAATGTGAGATCGCTTTCACCTGCGTTGCCATGAGCGTTGACTCCCAAAAACAAATACCCCGAAGGCACAAACGTCTTCGGGGCATCTGAACACAACCCGGCTCAAGGGGTTCGATATAACGCCTTCTCCCATCCGGACTGTACCGTCGACTCCGGAATTCCACCGGATCCTGCGTCGTGAGACGCTCGTGGGTTTTCACCACCGATCGGGAATTGGGAGGCGCACCTCCCTCACCCTGCCCCGAAGGCGTGTTATGCACTTGTCGGATGAATTTAGTTTAACCCCGGGGAGGGGAAATGTCAACGGTCTGATATGACCTTTGTGCTCACCCGGTTTGTTCTAAGGCTAGGATGATGTAATATATTAGTTGTTGACCGATGTGGTTTATAGGGTGGTGGGAATGAAATTGCTAAAAACGCAAGCAAGAGTTATCACACCCACGCTGTTGGTGCTATTTTTCTCAATCCTGTTTGTTGTGTTCACCTTGGCCAAAAATCACTGGGATCCTTTTGCTTTTGTCTTGATTGGTGGAAAATTCGATCCTCGGGTGGATAATCCGTTTTATGGCTATGATGGTCAGTTTGTCTATCAGATTGCTGTAGACCCCGCAAATGGATGGCAGTACGTTGACGTGCCTGCCTATCGGTATCAAAGAATCCTTTATCCTATGTTGGTTCGGTTGCTCTCATTGGGAAACCCCATAGTCATTCCCTGGATATTGATCGTGGTGAACTGGCTTTGTCTAGTTATTGATACATGGTTGATTGAGGGTTGGTTACGGAAGCATGGTTTTAATCCGTGGTACGCGTTGAGTGTTGGCGGCTTTGCTGGTCTATGGTTGGGATTGCGTTTGTGTCTTACCGAGCCTTTGGCGTTTCTTCTGGTCCTGGGGGGTATTCGGTTATTTGAACAAAGAAACATTTGGGCGAGTGCCTTGTGTTTTGCGCTGGCGCTCTTAACCCGTGAGGTAACAGTGCTGTTTGCGTTGGGTGTTGTTGTATCTCTATTATTTCGGCGCCAGTTCCGTCTTGCCTTCGCTTGGGGTTCAGTTGTATTGTTGCCTTTTTTAGCCTGGCAATGGATATTATGGCAATGGTTTGGTGAACTTGGTATTCGCTCAGGGGGTGCGTTTTCTACGCCTGTTGAATGGCTTCCTTATCGTGCTTGGTGGGGAGTCGCTTTTATAAATTTATCCCTTTTTCTTTTAATGTCTATCTTCGTCCTGCCTGTTGGGATTTTGCCATCATTAATTGCTATAGGTGCGTCCATACGGACGTTAACCGAAAGGCCTGATTCGATAGCCAGTTGGGTTATGCTTCTGCATGGACTATTAATAGCAGTTTTACCCCGCTCTATCCTTCTTGATCCCTCTGGTCTTATCCGAACCCTTACAGGGCTTGTTATATCTGTCCTATTTTATGGAATATCCAATAACTCAAAGCGTGCTTTGAGTTATTCTCTACTCGATTTGTTTTTAATGGCGTTTATAGTGACTGACGGGCTTGTTCCCCCTCATTAGGTCATTATTACCCCCCAATCTCGCTCATCACCCGGTTGGTGGCGATCTCACCTTCGGCCAGGCCGTGCCCCCAGGGTTTTTCCCAGATGCTCTCCACAATAAGTTGGCGCATCTCTTCCCAGGTGGCGCCGTTGCGCAGGGGCGTGAGCAAATCTACCTCTTTATCGCGCAAGAGGCACAGGCGCAGCCGCCCGTCGGCGGTCAGGCGGGCGCGGGTGCAGGCGGCGCAAAACGGCAAGGTGACCGAAGCGATAAAACCCAGCGTGCCCAAAGCGCCCGGCAGGCGGTAAAGGCGGGCCTCGCCGTCCAATTCACCCTCATTGACGGGTTCGACCGTGCCGAACGCCGCTTCTAAGCGTGCCAACATCTCGGCGGTTGAGACCACCTGAGAGCGCTGGAAATCGCTGATACCGCCCAGCGGCATCATCTCGATGAAGCGCACCTGCCAATCGTGCTCAAGGGTCAGGCGTGCCAGATCCACGATATCGGCTTCGTTGTACCCACGCACCACCACGGCGTTGATCTTGATCGGGGTGAGGCCGGCTTCCTCGGCGGCCAGGATGCCTTCCCACACCTGGCGCAAGTTACCCCAGCGGGTGATTTGATGGAAACGCACCGGATCCAGGGTATCCAGGCTGATATTGACGCGCTGCAAGCCGGCGGCTTTGAGCGGGCGCGCCAGTTTGCCCAGCAGGACGCCGTTGGTGGTCATGGTGAGGGATTTGATTCCCGGCGTGGCGGCGATTTCCCGCACCAGATCCACCACGTGGGCGCGCACGGTCGGCTCGCCTCCGGTCAGGCGGATTTTATCAAACCCCAGGCTGGCGAAGAGGCGCACCAGGAAGATGATCTCTTCGTCTTGGAGCATCTCCGCCGGGGGGCGGAAGGTCATATCTTCGGGCATGCAATATACACAGCGCAGGTTGCAGTGATCGGTCAGGCTGATGCGCAAGTAATGAATACGGCGGCCAAAACGGTCAAGCGCCATCTTTTAGGTCTCCGAGATAAGAACCATTCTACTTCTCTTTCTCATCATTATACAAAAAACAATACCTCTAAACCATCATCCAAGGGGTGATTTTTGACCTCTGGAAGAGAGACATTTATCTTATTCACAATTATAGACTAATTAAGTAGCAAATATCAGGATACTTGTAGCCTTTTCGTATGACGCATGACACTACCCAAGGCTTGGGGGAGCGTTCCATAATCAAGATAGAACCCATCCCAGCCCGCCTCGTTGTCATTAATTTCCATACCAACCAGGAGGAACGGATGCCCCCCAAGGGACGAATTGTCGTTAACGATTTATACTGTAAGGGTTGTGAGTTATGTGTAGCGGCCTGTCCCCAAGAGGTGATGGGGTTAGATATGAGCCGTATCACCGTCAAGGGTTATCACCCGGCGACGCTGGTCAAGGAAGGCTGCACCGGTTGCGGGGTGTGCGCGGTGGTCTGCCCTGAGGCGGCCATCACGGTCTATCGTGAAGCGGTGCGTCCGCGTGTTGCGGCAGCCGCGGCTTAGGAGGCAGCCCATGGCGCGCGAGTTGTGGAAAGGGAACATTGCCATTGCCGAAGCCGCGGTGCGGGCGGGGTTGGAGGCTTATTTCGGCTACCCCATCACGCCGCAGACGGAATTGCTGGAATACCTCTCCATGCGCATGCCCGAACTGGGGCGGGTCTTCGTCCAGGCCGAAAGCGAATTAGGCGCAATCAACATGGTTTACGGTGCGGCCTGCACCGGGGTGCGGGTGATGACCTCGTCCTCCAGTCCGGGCATCAGCCTGATGATGGAGGGTTTATCGTACATCGCCGGCACCGAGGTGCCGGTGGTGCTGGTGGATGTTATGCGCGGCGGCCCGGGGTTGGGTAACATTGCGCCGGCGCAGGGGGATTACAACCAGATCGTCCACGGCGGCGGGCACGGTGATTACCGCCCAATCGTCCTGGCGCCTTCCAGCATCCAGGAAGCGATTGACCTGACCATGCTGGCGTTTGACCTGGCTGAGGCCTATCGTGCTATCGCGGTGGTCTTGCTGGACGGTAGCCTGGGGCAGATGATGGAGCCGGCGGAGATGCCCCCGATGCGCCCGCTCAAGACCACCTACCCCGATTGGGCGGTGCGCGGCGCGATGGGGCGCGAGCGGCGCGTGCTCTCTTCGATTTACCTCGATCCACCGCTGGAAGAAGAGGCGAATCTGCGCATCCTGCGCCGCTGGGTGCAAATTGAGGCAAATGAGGTGCGCTACAAGGGCTATTACCTGGATGATGCCCGTTTCGTCGTGGTCGGTTTTGGCACGGCGGGGCGGGTGGCGCTTTCGGCGGTGCGCGCGGCGCGGGCCGAGGGCATCCGCGTAGGGTTATTGCGCCCGATTACCGTCAGCCCCTTCCCGACCAAGGTGATCCGCGAGTTGGCCGACCAGGCCGAGGGCTTCCTGGTGGTGGAGATGAACACCGGCCAGATGCTAGAAGACGTGCTCCGCGCCGTGGAAGGGCGCGCGCCGGTGGAATTCTTCGCCCGCGTCGGTGGGGTGATGCCCTTGCCGGATGAAGTCCTGGATGAGATCAAGCGCATGGCTACGACACCGCTCACCGTGGACGGCCATCCTCGGGATCGCTGGTTACAACGCATGTTAGCGCACGCTTAGGGAGGAACGCGCATGACCCTCGCAGATTTGGAAACACTGGTCTATGCTCGTCCGGCATCGCTGACCGAGATGCCGACGCACTACTGCCCCGGCTGTACCCACGGGGTGGCGCATCGTCTGATCGCCGAAGTGATTGATGAGATGAACTTGCGCGAGCGCACCATCGGCGTGGCGTCGGTGGGGTGCTCGGTGTTTGCCTATAACTACTTTGATTTTGATTGGGTGCAGGCGCCGCATGGGCGCGCGCCGGCTATGGCGACGGGTGTCAAGCGCGTGCTGCCCGACCGCGTGGTCATCACTTATCAGGGGGATGGGGACATGGCCTCGATTGGGATGGGCGAAGTGGTGCACGCGGCGGCGCGGGGCGAGAACATCACCGTCTTCTTTATCAATAATGCCAACTACGGCATGACCGGCGGGCAGATGGCGCCCACCACCCTGCCGGGACAAAAGACCACCACCTCGCCGCGCGGGCGGGATGTGGAGACGCAGGGTTATCCGGTGCGCGCGGCGGAACTGCTGGCCACCCTGGAGGGCGCCAGTTACGTGGTGCGCCGCAGTCTGCACGACCCCAAGAACATCCGTCTGGCCAAAAAAGCCATCCGCCTGGCGTTGGAAACGCAGGTGCGCGGTCTGGGCTTCTCAATGGTCGAACTGCTCTCCATTTGCCCGACGAATTGGGGCATGACCCCGGTGCAGTCGCTCAAATGGCTCGAAGAGCATATGATCCCCTACTTCCCGCTTGGGGATTACAAAGTGCATCCGGCGGTCGCCGAGATCAAGGTCTAGGGAGGGTGAGCAACCATGCAAACCGAGATCATCATTGCCGGTTTTGGCGGTCAGGGCGTGCTCTTCGCCGGGCAACTGCTGGCCTACGCCGCCATGGATAACGGCCTGGAAGTGACTTGGATCCCTTCCTATGGCCCGGAAATGCGCGGCGGCACCGCCAACTGCACGGTGATTATTGCCGATGAGGAAATCGGCTCGCCGATAGTGCGCAACCCGCAGGTGGCGCTGGTGCTCAACCGCCCCTCGCTGGATAAATATGAGCCGCTGGTCAAACCGGGCGGGCTGTTGGTGGTCAACGCCTCGCTGGTGGATCGCAATGTAGACCGGCGCGATATCCGCACCGTGCTGGTGCCGGCGAACGAGATTGCCGAACACCTGGGCGACCGCCGCGTGGCCAACATGGTCATGCTGGGCGCCATGCTGAGCAACCAGCCCATCCTCAGCCTGGAAGCGGTGACCAAGGCGATGGAAGAGCACCTGCTCTCGCGCCATCGCAATCTGTTGCCGCTCAACGTGGCGGCGCTGCAAGAGGGCGCCAAATACCTGGCCGGGCAACTGCAATCGGCTTGACGTTCTGGGGCGCGGGCAACCCCCGCGCCTTTTTCATCGCCGGGCCAGATGCAGGCTTCGCCCATCGCTGGTGAGTTCCAGCGTGCCGTGCAGGCCGGTCGCCAGCCAGCCCGCCGGTATGGGCTGACCGGGTTGGCCTAATAACAGCCCCAGACCGGACATCTCGGCGCCCGGGCTCACGGCGTCCGCGCCGCGCAGGATGAGGCCATCCAGGGTCACCCCTTGGGCGTTAAGATGTGCCAGCGTCTCGGTGGGCCAGACCGTACCGGCGATGAGCAGGTCGAGATCGCCGTAGTGCACCAACAAAGGTACCTGCTCTTGTTCGGCGGGGAGCACGTCCAGGGCCAAGCCGGACGGGAATTCCAGCAGGTGCGCGGCAGTTAGTGGTTGCTGAGGGATGCCGGCGGTGTCCAGAGCCTGCGCCAGGCGGGCGTGGGTGCGCGTGGCGGTGGGAGCGGTTGCCCAGAACACCTGCCCGACAGTGTAGCGCTGGAGGGTCACAGCCAGCCCTTCCAGCGGTGCGGCGCGGGGGCTGGTGAGGATCAACCCATCCAGGCGCCGTCCCAAGGCGGGCAGGTAGCGCCCCAGGTCGGCATCTAACGCGTTGGCCGAGGGCGCTCCATCCACAAGCAGTGTCTGCCCGCCGGGGGCACGGATCAGTACGGCTTGCGAGCCGGGCAGATCAAACAGCACTACGTGCAGATTCCCATCCGGGCGATAGAGCACACCGTTCCAAGCCAGCAAGGTGGACAGCCCCAATGCCCCGATCACCATGCTTCCGCGCAGTGCCGGACGCCAGGCCGTCCGCCGCCAGGCCAGGGTAAAGCCCAACACCACGGCATAGTACAGCGCTACACTGCCGATGTCAAACGGGGGCAGGGCCAGCGAGGCCAGGGTGTTCTGGCTGAGCCCCAGCACCACGCGGTTGGTGTAGGCGGCCAGGGGCCAGGTCAACCCGGCCAGCACCTGCCCCAGGGCGGGAGCAACAAGCCCGACCAGCAGGCTCAGCCCGCCCAAGACCATCAGCGCCGGTTGCGCCGGCAGAATCAGCGGGTTGGCGATGAGCAGGCTGAGCGAGAAGCGCCGAAAATGCGTCAGAAGCACCGGTAGCGTCGTGATTTGCGCGGCGAGGGTCACCAACAAATATTCGCCCACCGCGGCGGCCAGGCGCGGTGTCCAAGGGGAGCGCCAGCGTTGGGTCAGAGCATGGGTGAGCGCCTCTTGCAGTGGCTCGGCGTAGAGGATCAGGCCGAGGGTGGCCATCACCGAAAGTTGAAACGAGACCTCCCAGGGCAGAGTGGGGTTGAACAGGCACAACAACCCCGCGCTGAAGGCCAACGCGTTAAGCGCCGCCGAGGAACGCCCGATCAGCCGCGCCAGCAGGGCCAGCCCACTCATCAGCGCGGCGCGCAAGACCGCCGGCTCGCCCCCGACCAAGAGGGCATAAAGCCCCATTCCCAGCAGTGAGAGCAGGCTGGCCGTGCCCAGGGGGAAGAAACGCCCCAACAGCGCCAGCAATGCACCGCTGAGCAAGGTCATGTTGAAGCCCGAGATGGCGATCACATGCGCCGTGCCGGTCACCTGGTAGGCGCGTTCCAGCGCCGGGGGAAAATCCTCGTCCAGTCCCAGCAGGATGCCGCTGACCAGGGCGGCTTCCGGTTGAGGGTAGAAGCGGGTCACCAGAGCATAGGCGCGCTGGCGTAGTGCTTCCAAGCCGGCGACGAGTGGGTTGCCGCGCTGGCCGGGCAAGGAGCGCGCCAGCGGGTAGGTCATCTGGCTATAAATGCCGCGGCGCTCCAGGTAGGCGCGGTATGAGAAGGCGTCGCTGTCCGCGGGTGGGCTCAGCGTACCGTGGAGTTCCAGGCGCTGGCCGTAGTTCCAGGTTTGGAACGGCCAGAGGGTTACCAAAACGCGCCCCCGCACTGCCTGGATGGTGCCGGGAGGGGCTTCTAACTGCTCGGCGCACACCGTCAGCAGGGTCACCCGCTCGCGCCGATCTGGCGGGACGCAGACCCATCCGGTAAGGGTTACTTTGCCTTGCGCGTGCCAGTCGGTTAACCTTTGGGCTGGGTTTTGGGCACTCTGGTGCAGGGCGTAGCGTAGGGCGCCCGCTCCGAGCGCCAGCGTCAGTGCCAGCAGCGGCAAGGGCAGCCGCGCGAGACGCGAACGGCGCCGCGCCGGCGGCCAGGCGAGGCCTACCGCGCTGAGCAGGCTCAGACCGCCCCATCCCCACACCGGCAGAGGGAATGCGGCGGCCAGGCCGATCCCGCTCAGGAAAGCCAGCGCCAGCCAGAACAGCGGCAAAGCGCCCTCACCAGCGCGCCGGGGCGGGGGATGAACATCGGGGTGCGGCGGGTGTAATCCACGTAGGCCGTCCCGAATTCGGCGCGCAGTTTGGCTTCTTCCAAGCGGGCGCCGAGGATGAAATAGGCCGTGGCCGCCAGGTTAAAGGCGAGCAGATTCCAGGTCATCAGGGGCATGAACCACAAGGTCAGCAGTGACCCGGTGTAGAGCGGGTGGCGCATCAGGGCATAGACGCCCTCGGTCACCAGGCGCGGCGGCGTCGCAGGCCTTTGCCCCAGCGCCTGGGGTAAGCCCAGGAAGGCCATCACACCGGTGGCACGCAGGCCGCGCCAGACGATCCACACCCCCAGCCCTTGCACGGCCAGGCTCAGTCCCAACCAGGGCCAATCCAGACGGTAGAGCCTGCTATCCGGCAGTAGGACCATCAGCGCCAACACCGGGAGCAAAGTTAGCCCGCCCAAAAGCGAGAACAGCAAGCGGTAGTAGCGCTGTACCCAGGTCTCCCCCAGGCGGTGGGCGAGAAAACGTTTAAAAGTGTGCGAGGCCAGCGCGGAGTGCAGGACGCCGTAGAGCGCCATCGCCAACAGCACCACGCCGAACCCGCTTGCCGTCATGGGGTTATCTCCCTAGGCCGGGAGAGGCAGGGCTTCTAACTGCGTGACCAGATCGCTCAGGACGTCAAACCCGCCCTGCCAGAAGGCAGCCTGGGTGACATCAATCCCGGCTTCGTTCAGCACCTGGATGGGTGCCTTGGCGCCGCCGGCTTCCAGGATGCGCAGGTAGCGCGGGCGGAAGGCTGCCCCCTCGCGGCGGTACTGCTGGTAGAGTGCCAGTACCAGCAGTTGCCCAAAGGCATAGGCATAGACGTAGAAGGGGGCTTCGTAAAAATGCGGGATGGAGACCCACTCCCACTTGAATTCCTCGCTCAGTTCGACGGCATCCCCGAACTGCTCGCGCAGGTTTTCCAGGTAAGCCGCGGCCAGGTCTTCCAGGGCGGCATCCTGGCGGATCATCTCATGCGCCTGGCGTTCAAAGAGGGCAAAGAAGGCCTGACGCTGAATCGTGCCGTAGGCATCGTCCATCTGGCGGAAGAGCAAATCGGCGCGGACGGCCTCATCTTGCTCTTCGTGGAGCAGGCGATCTACCAACAACATCTCGCCGAAGGTCGAGGCGGTTTCGGCCAGGGGCAGGGTAGCGTGGAAGGTTAGGATGCTGTGATGCTCGGCCAGCATGGAATGCACGGCATGGCCTAACTCGTGCGCCAGGGTAGCGACATCGTGCGCGCGCCCGTTGTAGTTGGTCAGTACCCAGGGGGTTAGGCCGGGCACCGCGCTCCAGCAGAACGCCCCACCGCGCTTGCCGTGGCGGATCTCGGAATCGAGGTGCTTCTGCTCAAACACGCGCTGGGCCAGGCGGGCAACGCGCGGCTCAAACGCCTCGAAGGAATCCAACACCAGCCACGCCGCCTGCTCAAAGGGATAGAGTTTATCGGCTTGGGTGACCGGGGCATAGATATCATAACGGCGCAGGCGGTCCACCCCCAGCCAACGCGCTTTAAGGCGGAAGAAACGGCGGAAGACCTCGGTATTGGCACGGCAGACATCGAGCAGGGTATCCACCACCTCATCCGGCAGATCGTTCATCTTGTTGCGGGCCGAGATCGGGCTGGGATGCTTGCGCAGGGTGACCTGCTCGTTGTACCAATCGCGCACGATGGCCTGATAAATCTGTGCCAGGATGGGGGCATCCTCGCCGTAAACGCGGTAAAGTTCGCGGTAAGCGGCGGCGCGCAGGTCGGGGTTGGTGCCGCGGGCGTAGGTCATCAGCGTATCGCGGGTGAGCGCTTTCTCTTCGCCGTCCACCACCAGTTTGAAGACATAGCGGCTGGTGATGGATTCATAGAGGCGTTGGAGGGCGCTCTGCCCGGTCACGTTTTTGAGGTTGATGATCTTCTCTTCCGGCTCACTAAGGGTGTGCGGGCGGAAGCGGCGCAAGGTTTCTAACCAGTAACGCCGGTCACCGGAGACGGCCAGCAGGCGCTCTGCGGCGGCATCCGGTAGGGTTTTCCACCACAGTTCGAAGAACAAGGTGCGGTTGGCCAGTTCGGCCAGGAACTGCTCCACCCGCGCCACCAGGGTTTGGGCGGCAGTGTTGCGGGTATCTTCACTGAACAGCAAATTGGCATAGCCGTAAAGGCGGGAAGCCAGGTCATGCAGGCGCTCAATGCGATCCAGGATGGCCTGGAATTCACTCTCGGGCAGATCTTCGCGCAGGGTGGGGCGGAGGGCTTCCAGCGCTGTGGTTTGTGCTTCCAGTTGTTGAAAGGCGGCTTCCAGTTCCGGGCACTGGGGGCCGGGGAATAGGTCTTCCAGCGACCAACGGGTTTGAGTGAAGACGGCTTCGGTCATGGGGTAACCTCAATCGGGGAGATCACGAACGGTAAAGGGGTTGAATGGTTCTATTTTACTCAAGAATCAGCGGGCTGCCAGCCGATCTCTGCCGCCCATTCCTCGGCGGCCAGGTAGATCAAATCCACGGCCGGGTCTTTGACCTCGGAGTACATCTCTGGGTCGGCCAGATGGCGGGCGAGGCGGCGTTTCAGTTCGGCATAGGCTGCGGCGGTGGCCGGGTGGGCGCGCAGGTAATCGCGAAAGAGCAGGGGATAGCGCTGGTTAGCCCGTCCGTGCACGCGCACATGCAGGTGCACGGCCGGCAGGCCGGGGGGCGAGGTGAAATACCACTTCTCCCAGTCGGCGTCCTCGCCACTTACGCCGGGCGGGTGGTGGTCGCAGGTGATCTCTGAGCGCCAGAGATAGCCCAGCCCTTGCAATACCGTAATCAAGCGCGGGTCGAGGGCGGGTACGGTGATCTGGATATCTATGACATCTTTGGCGGCCAGCCCCGGCACGGCAGTCGAGCCGATGTGATCAATGCGCAGGGCCAGATCGCCCAGCGCCCGGCGCAGGGTTTCGGCCAGGGCGGCAAAGCGCCGGGGCCATTCGGGTTGGTAGGGGATAATTTCGGGGGACATGGGGCAAAGGGTGAAGGTCTTGAAGATCCAAGCCTATTCTATCACCTTGAGGGGGAGAATGGATTTTTGCGGACGCGGGGAGTCGTGGGTTGTGGTAATCCTTACAAAACCATTTGACTTTTCCCCTTGTTCTGGCTATACTAGGTGCAGACAACGGGGAGCCCGGTGAGGCCGGGCTGAGAGGAGGGCCGTCCAGCCCTCGACCCGCAGAACCTGATCCGGGTAATGCCGGCGGAGGGACGATAGCACGAGGCTACCGCTCATTTTCCCGCCCTCCGCCCTGCTTGGAGGGCGGGCGCTTTTGGAGCACTATCCATGACACGCGCAGTGATTTTTGCCAACGGCGAACTCCCGAACCCCACCGCGGTCGCGGCCTGGCTACAGCCCCAGGATTTCCTGGTCGCCGCCGATGGCGGTCTGGCGCATGTGCGCCGCCTGGGGCGCTACCCGCACCTGCTCATCGGCGATCTGGATTCGGTTGCGGCGGAGCAATTGGCCGCGTTGCAGGCGCGGGGGGTGCGCATCGAACGCCATCCGGCGGAAAAGAACGAGACCGACCTGGAATTAGCCCTTTTATGGGTGGCGCGGGCCGGCTATCGCACCATCCGCGTGGTGGCTGCGCTCGGCGGACGCCTGGATCAGACCCTGGGTAACCTCTTCCTGCTGATGCTGCCGGAACTGGCGGCTTGCGATGTGCGCCTGGACGATGGGGTGCAGGAGGTCTTCCTCATCCGCGACCAGGCGACACTCACGGGCGAACCGGGTGAGACGGTCTCGCTGCTCCCCCTCAACGGCCCGGCGCACGGCATCGTTACCCAGGGACTGCGTTACCCTTTGCGGGGCGAGACGCTGTACCCGGAGCGCACCCGCGGCATCAGCAACGAACTGATCGCCCCGCAGGCTGTGGTACGGCTGGAACACGGCCTGCTTCTCTGCATCCACACCCACCGCTCCCCCCAAACCCTTATCGGAGGTGTCGGATGAAAGCCTTAACGTCACGTCTCGTTGGTTTGTTGATGTTCGTGCTCATCCTGGCGGCTTGCGCGCCGGCTGCCCCGACGACGCCCACCACGCCCCCCGCGGCAACGGCGACCACGGCGGCAACCGTGCCGGTTGAACCCACGGCCCCCCCTGCTGTTTCGCCCACCCCGGCGGCGCCGACCGAACTGCGCCTGATGACCCACGACTCGTTTGCCGCCAGCGAGGAGGTCATCGCCGAGTTTGAGCGCCAGTACAACGTCAAACTGGTCATTTTGCCCAGCGGCGATACCGGCGCCATGCTCAGCCAGGCCATCCTGACCAAAAACGCACCCCTGGCGGATGTGCTTTACGGGGTGGATAACACCTTCCTCTCGCGGGCGCTGAAAGAAGACCTCTTTGAGCCTTACCGCTCGCCCTTGCTGGAGAACATTCCCCCCGAGTTCATCCTCGATCCCGAATACCGCGTCCTGCCGGTGGATTACGGCGATGTGTGCATCAACTACGATAAGCGCTATTTCGCCGAGCGTAACCTGCCGGTGCCGCAGTCGCTGGAAGACCTGCTCAAGCCCGAGTATAAGGGCTTACTCGTGGTCGAGAATCCGGCCACGTCCTCGCCCGGTCTGGCGTTCCTGATGGCGACCATCGCCCATTTCGGCGATCCGGGCTATCTGGATTTCTGGAAAGGCCTGCGCGAGAACGGGGTGGTTGTGGTCAACGATTGGGAAACGGCGTACTACACCAATTTCAGCGGATCCTCGGGCAAAGGACCCCAGCCGATGGTGGTCTCGTACGGCTCCAGCCCGCCCGCCGAAGTGATCTTCGCCGAACAGCCACTGGATGAGGCACCCACGGCGTCCATCGTCGCGCCGGATACCTGCTTCCGCCAGATCGAATTTGTGGGCATCCTCAAAGGCACCTCACGGCGCGCCCTGGCCGAGAAGTGGGTGGATTACATGCTGGATCGCCGCTTCCAGGAAGATATGCCGTTGCAGATGTTTGTCTTCCCGGTCAATCGCCAGGCGCAACTCCCCGACGCCTTCGTGAAGTACGCCCAAATCCCGGAGAAGCCGGCGACGCTTGACCCGAACCTGATCGCCGAGAAGCGGGAGGCCTGGATTGAAGCCTGGACGGAGACGGTATTGCGGTGAGCGGAAGCGCACTCTCCTCGGCAATGTCAACCGCCCGCCGGAGGGCGTTCCTGCCCACGCTGGTGCTGTGGCTGCCGCCCCTGCTATTCCTGCTGATCTTTTACTTCACCCCTTTGTTCAGCATCCTGGGCCTGGCCGGTGAGGCCCTACTCCGCGAGGGCCTTGCCGACGGGCTGGGGGCGCGTTTGTGGCGCCCACTCCGCTTCACGCTCTGGCAGGCCGGCCTTTCTACCGTGCTGACATTGCTGGTCGGCCTGCCGGGGGCCTACCTTTTCGGACGCTTCGCCTTTCCCGGCAAGGGCTGGCTGCGCGTTTTGACCACTTTGCCGTTTATCCTGCCTACGGTGGTCGTAGCCGCCGGTTTTAATGCGCTGATCGGCCCGCGCGGCTGGCTTAACGTCGGGCTGATGCAGGCGTTGGGGCTGAGCGAACCCCCGATCCGCTTGATGCACTCGTTGGGGGCGATCTTGCTGGCGCATGTCTTCTACAATACCACCATCGTCCTGCGGGTGGTGGGGAGCGCCTGGGGGCAACTCGACCCGCGCCTGGAGCAGGCGGCGCGGGTGTTGGGCGCTTCGCCTTGGCGCGCGCTGTGGGAGATCACCCTGCCCTTGCTCCGTCCGGCGATCCTGGCGGCGACATTGCTGGTGTTTTTGTTCGATTTCACCAGTTTTGGCGTCATTTTACTATTGGGCGGGCCGCGCTTCGCCACTTTAGAAGTGGAGATTTACCTGCAAGCCCTGCAGATGCTCAATTTGCCCCTGGCCGGTTTGCTCTCGGTAGTGCAACTGGCCTGCACGCTGGTCTTTCTACTGCTTTATCAGCGTGTGGCGGCTCAGGTCAACGTCCCGGTAACTCCGCGGGTGCGGGGGGAGGGTTTACGCGCGCCGCACACGCCGGGCGAACGTGCCTTTGTGGTCGGGATGGTGGGGGTGCTGTTTGTGCTACTGCTCTTGCCCATGGCGGCACTGCCGCTGCGTTCGGTCGCCCGCCTGGAGGCCGCGCGGGGTGAACGCGGCACGGTGACTCCCGGCCTGACGTTGGACTATTACCGTGAACTTTTCATCAACCGCCGTGGTTCCTATTTTTACGTGCCCCCGATTCAGGCCGCGCGCAACTCTCTGCTTTATGCCGGGGCGACGATGGCGCTGGCGCTCAGCCTGGGTGGGCTGACCACCGCGGCGATGACCCGCTTACGCCGTCCACCGCGCTGGCTGGATCCGCTGCTTATGCTCCCGCTGGGTACCTCGGCGGTAACCCTGGGGCTGGGCTTTATCGTGGTCTTCAACCGTCCGCCTTTGGTGGCGCGGGATTTTCCGCTCATGATTCCCATTGCCCATACCCTGGTGGCGCTGCCTTTCGTGGTGCGCACCTTACAGCCGGCGCTGGCCGCCATCCCGATCCATCTGCGCCAGGCCGCGGCGGTTTTGGGGGCTTCACCCTGGCGGGTGTGGTGGGAGGTGGATTTTCCGATCGTCCTGCGCGCGGTGATCGTGGCAGCGGTCTTTGCGTTCACCGCCTCGTTGGGCGAGTTCGGTGCGACCATGTTCCTGGTTCGTCCGGAATACCCGACCGTGCCGGTCGCGATTTATCGCTTCATCTCCCAGCCGGGTGCGTTGAACTACGGCCAGGCACTCGCCATGTCCACGATCCTCATGGTGTTATGCGGGTTGGGCGTGGCGGTGATCGAACGCCTGCGTCTGCCGGGCTGGCCGCAGACCTGGTGAGGTTCAGGCCGCGCGCACCAGCAAACTGATGCTCTCGATGTGATAGGTTTGGGGGAAGAGGTCAAACGGGGTGATGTGGAGCAACCGATACCCCGCGCCAAGCAGGTGCTTCAAATCGCGCGCCAGGGTGGCCGGGTCGCACGAGACGTAGGCCAGATAGGTCGGCCCCAGGCGGATCAGGGCTTCTAGGGCGTCGGGTGCCATGCCGGCGCGTGGGGGATCTACTACTACGACGTCCGGGCGCACGTCCAGCCAGGGTAGGATCTCTTCGGCGGCGCCCTGGTAAAGCGCCACGTGGTCAAATTCATCCAGGTTGACCGCAAAATCCTCGCAGGCGCTGGGGGAGACCTCAACGCCCAAGCAACGCCCTACCCGCGGGGCAAGAAAAGCGGTGAACAGCCCTACCCCGCAATAGACATCC
>Ga0272449_1000991_pt1 | contig 31100 bp, 30 predicted proteins | sample YNPCB0241_FD_198679 | JGI IMG/M metagenome (GOLD analysis project Ga0272449, IMG submission 198679) | Hot spring sediment microbial communities from Yellowstone National Park, WY, United States - YNP-CB-024-1 | ecosystem: Environmental > Aquatic > Thermal springs > Hot (42-90C) > Sediment... | reverse complement strand
GGGAATTTACGTCCCGGGGGTTGGGGGAGCCCGCTGGGAAGACACGGTGCTGGTGAAGCGCGGCGGCTGGGAAACGCTGACCAGCTGAGGCCGAGGGAACTTTCCAGAATCCCGCGGCCGCACCTGTTCCAATTCGGGACTGGGGATGACGCACGCCGCTGAACTCCTTCCGATCGCGGAAAACGGCGAAACAGGGGGACAAATATTTTTAACCACTGCGGTGACTTTCTCTGGGGATTTTCATGACGAGGAGAAATTGCACCCAGGAGAAGAACAAAGAGAGCTGCAGCTGCACCTACGAACCCTGCCCCCGGAAGGGCATCTGCTGCGAGTGTCTCCGCTATCACTGGGAGATGGGAGAACTGCCGGCCTGCCTTTTCCCGCCGGAGGTCGAACGAACTTACGACCGGTCGCTGAAAAAATTTCTGGAATGCTACAGGAGTGAGGTTTAATTAATCAACGGGGTAATTGATATCAAAGTTTTTTGGGTGGTGGAATGAAGGAAGCCATGACTCCTCTCAGAGGTCAAACGATGTCAAACCTGACGGTGGAGGAGATCATGACAAGGAACGTCATCACCGTGGAAACGGAGGAACCTGTTTTCGACATGGTCAAGAAAATGATAAACAAAAACGTCGAATGCGTTCCCGTGACCAGGGCGGGGAAGCTCATGGGGCTGATAACCTTCCGCGATGTCATCAGAAAGGTGATCTATGAGGGGAAGGACCCCAAAAAAATGAAGGCCAAGGATGTGATGACAAAATCGGTTGTGACCTGCTACAACGACGCCACGGTGCTGGACGTGGTAAAGCTGATGAAAAACAGACGGCTGCGGAGAATTCCCGTCATCGACAGGAACAGGAAATTGGTGGGCCTGATCACCAATTTCGACCTGGCCATCATCGGCTGGGATGTGGATTAAATTTTTAAACGACAGGTCACCCCTTCACCTCAATAATTACTTAAATCTGCGACGGTGAATATCGGAAGGTGGTGGAGTGGTGAAAAGGGAGCGGTGGCGGCAGGATTTCAGCGGATGGTTCAACGACATCCTTCAGGACGCGGACATCATGGACACCCGCTATCCCGTGAAGGGGCTGTACGTCTGGAGGCCCTACGGGATGAAGCTCCGCAACCTGGTTTTCTCGAGGCTCAGGCAGCTCCATGAAGACACGGGGCACCAGGAGGTGCTCTTCCCGCTGCTCATCCCGGAGACGCAGTTTCAGAAGGAGGCCGACCACATCAGGGGTTTTGAGGGGCAGGTCTACTGGGTGACTCACGGCGGGCTGCAGAAGCTTGAGGTGAGGCTGGCGCTGCGCCCCACCTCCGAGACCTCCATGTATCCCATGTTCGCCCTCTGGATCAGGACCCATGCCGACCTGCCGATCAAGGTTTACCAGATCGTCAACGTCTTCCGCTACGAAACCAAGATGACCAAGCCCCTGATCAGGCTGCGCGAGGTCACCACCTTCAAGGAAGCTCACACGGCTCACGCCACAGCCGAGGAGGCCGAGGCTCAGGTCAGGGAGGCCATCGCCATTTACCGGAAGTTTTATCAGGAGCTGGGAGTACCCTGCGTCATCAGCAAGCGGCCGCCCTGGGACACCTTCGCGGGGGCGGTTTACTCCATCGCCTTCGACACCGTCACCCCGGATGGAAAGGCGCTGCAGATCGGCACCATCCACAACCTGGGGCAGAACTTCGCCAGGGTTTACGGGCTGAAATACGAGGGGGTGGACGGCAAGCATCACTACGTTCATCAGACCTGCTATGGCATCTCCGAGCGGGCGATCGCGGCGACGATCATGGTCCACGGCGATGATGGCGGCCTCTGCCTGCCCCCGGACGTCGCTCCGATTCAGGTGGTCATCGTCCCGATCCCGTTCAAGGAAAAGGAGACTCCCGTGGAAAAGGTCGCCGGTGAGGTGAGGGAGGAGCTCAGGGCCGCTGGCCTCAGGTCCCATCTCGATGACCGCGACCTCCGCCCGGGCAACAAGTTCTATTACTGGGAGAGGAAGGGGGTCCCGCTCAGAATTGAGATCGGGCCCAAGGACGTGGAGAAGGGGCAGGTCACGGCCGTGCGTCGGGACACCGGTGAAAGGGTCACCATCGCCAGGAGAAATCTGAAGGCCCAGGTGGAGCAGGTGCTGCGGCAGATCACGGATCACCTTCGCCAGCGGGCCAAAAACTCCTTCGAGAAGTCGATACACCCTGCCGCGGATCTGAAATCAGCCAGGGAGTTGCTGAAAAAAGAGGGGGGCATCATCAGAATTCCCTGGTGCGGTCAGGAATCATGCGGCAAGAGAATCGCGGAGGAAACCGATGGCGAGATGCTCGGGGAGGAAATAGACAGCACCCCGCAGCCGTCCGCCCGATGTCCGGTCTGCTCCCAGCAGGCGAGGGTCAACGCGTTGCTGGCCAAGACCTACTGATTCCATCCATCACCACTGCTGGACCAACGCCCCGCAGCTACCTCAGGCGTGAAACTGCTTCCAAGATCTCCTGCTCCGAAGGAAATCCCGTTGGCCCCTTGTACCTGATCTTTAACCCGGCGGCGGCCACGGCAAATTTCGCCGCCTGCAGGGCATCACGCGTCGCCAGATATCTGGTGAGGAAGGCCGCCCCGAAGACATCCCCGGCCCCGGTCATGTCCCTCGCCTCGACCTTGAGGGGATCGATCTTGACAAACTCCCCGTCGTAGAGCATCATGGTCTGTTCTCCACCTTTGGTCAAAATCACTATCCTGGGCCCCATCTCCTGAATGCCGCGCATGCCCCTCTCAACATTTTCCCCGAGGATAACGGCTTCCTCCCTCCCCAGCTTGACGATATCGACATATCTGAAGAACTCGGAGAGATCCCGGGGCCTGATCCTAACCCGGCCATCGGCCCCGATCACCCGCAGGACTCCCTGGGGATCCAGCATCACGAGGTTTGATTCCCTCTTGAGGTGCCTCAGCAGCTCCGGGGTGATCTCGTTAGCAATCGGGGAAACGTAAAAGGACCTGGCGTCGCGGTAGTCGCTGGGGACATCCTCGGGAGTTATCCCCGGCGCCACATGCCTGCAAACCTGGGTCCTGTTCCCCTGTTCATCGTAGGTGTTCTCGAAGGTGGTCGTGTGCTCGCCGGCGACATATATCCCCTCGGTGTCCAGGCCCAGCTTTCGGTAAATGGGCGGGAATTTTTCGGTGAAGTCGATGCCCACCTTGGAGACGATGCCCACCTGCTGCTTCAGCGCCGCAAACTGCAGGCCTGAGTAGGTCGGCGCCCCACCGAGGACATTCTCCACCACCCCCCAGGGAAAGATGTTCACGTCCAGAGCCACGTGACCAATAACCACCACATCCAGCGCCATCAGCTATCCCTCCTTCCGGCGATGAAGTCCTCCACCGCCTGCCGGGCCTGTTCATCAGGCAGCTGAACCGGCGGGTGCTTGAAGAAGTAGGCGGAGACGCCGATCAGTGGACCGGAGATGCCGCGGTCGAGCGCCAGCTTCACCGCCCGGATGGCATCGATCACCACTCCGGCCGAGTTGGGCGAGTCCTCAACCGAGAGCTTCACGTCGATGGTGAGCGGGATGTCACCAAACTTGCGCCCCCGGAGGTAGATGTAGCAGACCTTGTTGTCCTTGAGGAAGGGAACGTAGTCGCTGGGGCCGATCCTGAGCGGGACCTCGTAGGGCACCTGGCTGGAGACTGCCTCCGTCTTGCTCACCCGCTTGGAGCTGAGGCGCTCCTCCTCCAGCATGTTCAGGAAGTCTGTATTGTGAACCAGGATGTTGGAGCACACGAACCTTTCGTATCCCTTAACGCTCAGATCATAGACATATTGCGGCTTGGGGTCGAGCCTCTTGATATCCTTCACCTTCACGAACTTTACATCCCCGTTACAAATTTTCTCCAGCCTCTCCCGGATTGTTCTGTCCTTCACTTGATCCAGCTGGGCAAGGATTACCCTTTTTTCAATCGCCGTCAGTTGGTGAGCGGTGGTGGGCTTTATTCCGGCCTCACTTATCAGACGAATTCTCGGGATGAAAGATTTCTCGAACTCTCTTTTATCCACAACTTTTTTCACCAGCTCATTCCGGTGAGATTGGATGAACCCAACTTTCTCCACAAAGGTTTTGAGCGCTTCCTGAGACGAAATTGTGCAATGCCAGACCTGGGAGGAGGGAGAGGATGGACCCCGACTGCTATTTCTGGAGGACTCCACGAAAACTGTTGAATCGATTCCGAGTTTCAGCAGCAATGTTTGGATATCCCTTATAAGAAGCGGGGAGACTGACGAGCATTTCACCTGCTTGCCGATAGCACAACCGTCGCCGCTGAAGTACCCCTTTAGGACCTCCGCCACCTGTTCCGCCGGCAGGTTGAAGACCCAGGAGGGCACCTTTTTTGTGTAGCAATCACCAGATAGTTCAAAAACTTTTTTCATGATTGATGCCAATGTTTTCGGCATTATTCGCACCGCACCTTCCTTTTTCCCTCTCCTCTTCCATTGCACGTTGAAATCGCTGGCCCACCGCTCCACGACTTGCATGCATTCCGGATCATTTCCGACCGCAATTTCGAGGTTTGAACTGCCTCCCCCGTCAAAGGATCCGTCGGCCAACCACAACCCCACTATTCTCAAAAATTCCCTGGTGATCGGGAACTTGACCGGTATCCTGATCTCCGGGTGATCATGGATCGACAAGAACTCGCCCTCAATGCTCGCAGCCCAAGAATCGCTGAGGTAGGGGGTCAGATCCACATATGTGATGGCCCCGCCATCGTGGGGGAGACGGGTGGGCACAACTATGAAGGTTTTACCTGCTTTGAGCTCATTTGCCGGAATTGACTTCAGCTTCCCCTCGTCATCCAGTGTAAAGAGGTTGTGGTCCTGCGTGATTTTAATCCTGTTTCCTTCCCTGAGGGTCACCTCAAGGAGCGGTTCAGAAATTTTGTGGCGAATTAACTTCGTCACCGGGGCCAGCTCCACCCTGTAATCATCCGTTACGGTGAAGCACCTTATTTTCTCTTTTATTGAGCCTGTGTCCAGAACATCTTTTCCGTCTCTCACCGTGGGGGGATATTTTTTCATCATTTCATCAATAAAATCACCTATCCTGGTTCGGATCACCCTGCCATCCACTTCAAGCAAAATCTCTTCATCGCCAGTGACACTGTTGCCGCCGATGTTCAGCTGGTAGCTCTCCTCCAGCTTGACGCCGCGGTCGATCAGGAGCTTGGCCAGCGTCCGGTGCAGAATCGTTGCCCCCACCTGTGACTTGATGTCGTCACCGGCGCAGGGCAGCCCGGCCTTTCTGAAGCGTTCACCCCACTCCTTTCCGGAAACAATGAACTCGGGGATGCAGTTGACGTAACCGCAGCCGGCCTCGATCGCCTGCTGGGCATAGTAGCGCGAGGCCTCAAAGCTGCCCACGGGGAGATAGCTCACCAGGATATCGGCCCTGGCCCTCCTGAGCTCCTGGGCCACGTCCACCGGCTTCTGCGTGGGATCCACGGGGATGACCGGCCTGAGGTACTTGCCCAGACCGTCCAGGACCGGGCCCTTCATGACCTCCACCCCCAGCTTGGGAACATCGCAGAATTTCTTGGTGCAGTTGGGCGGGGTGAAGATGGCCTGCGAGAGGTCCAAGCCCACCTTGTTGGCATCAACGTCAAAGGCTGCCACGGGTTTTATGTCGCGGATGTGGTAGCCGCCAAAGTTAACGTGCATCAGCCCGGGGACAAACTGATCCTCCCGCGCCTCCTTGTAGTACTCCAGCCCCTGGATCAAGGAGGAGGCGCAGTTGCCAACGCCAACTATGGCCAGTCTTATCTCACCCACACCATCACCCCAGCACGTCGACCAGCTTGAAGAGGTAGAACTTTCCCTCCCTCTCCAGAGCAAAGCCCACCTCGGCTTTATCCCCGCGGTGCTGCAGCAGCTCCTCCAGCTGGGACCCTCTGATGAGATAGTCCCGTCCCGACTTGACGTCGAGGAACAGCCTCCTCCCTTCCCTTTCCACCAGGACGTCGATCGGCCTTCCCTGGGAGAGCCCGGGCCTCCAGCCGCGGGCCGCTAGGAGTTGGGCCAGCCTCCTCTCCGCCAGCTTCCATCTGCGGGCCCTCGTCTGCCCCAGCAGGGAATGGCAGGAGGGACATCTCCGCGGAATCCCCCGCGGTCTCCACTCATAGCCGCAGTTCTCGCAATGTAAATTTGTTACAACCATATTTCAACCTCTGAAATATATCTAAAAAATAAGTATTTAAGGCTTGCTGTCCAGTTAAATTCAGGTTTTCTATGGCCATGGCGAGGATAAAGAGGAAGACCACGACCGAGATGATCTGGCCCTACTTCCTCAAGCTGCTCAAGGAGCGCCCCATGTACGGCTATGAGCTCCGCCAGGAAACCCAGAGGAGGTTCGGCTGGAAGCCGCCGACCGTGACCTCCTACCTCGTCCTCTACAGCCTGGAGAAGGGTGGCTACGTCACGGTTTCCTGGAAGGAGCAGCGCGGCAAGCCGGCCCGGAAGTACTACAAGATCACCAAGAAGGGAGAGGAGCTGCTGCAGGAGGCCATCGACTACTTCAAGGAAACCTACGCCAAGCTCTCGGCTTAGCCCAGCCTCCGCCTGGCCGCGACCATCCTCTGGACGACGGTGATGTGGGAGATCACCGCGATGACGACCACGGCATAGGGGGTCCAGCCCAGCAGGGCCCCGATGGCCAGGATTATCAACCGCTCGGCCCTCTCGGCGAGGCCAACGTCAAGGCGGCCGGAACCAGCGGCCTCGGCCCGGGCCCGCAGGTAGCTGACCATGAAGCTGCCCACGATCGCCAGCAGCCCCCAGAGCCAGCCCCAGCCCAGGAGAATCCCGGGCTCGGCTATTCTGTGGAAGATGAAGGCGTAGATTATTCCGGCAAAGAGCAGGAAGTCCACGTAGCGATCGACGACGGAATCGAGGACCCCGCCGAAGGCCGTTTCCTTCTGCAGCAGCCGGGCGACGGCGCCATCGATGAGGTCAAAGAAGCCCGCCACCAGCAAAACCACTCCCGCCAGAAGCTGCTCGCCCGCGGCAAAGAGGAGGGCGGCAAAAACTCCGCAGGCCAGGCCCAGCGCCGTGAGGGCGTTCGGGCTGACCCCGCTCCTGGCGAACAACCTGGCCACGGGCATTATCCAGCCCTTCACCCTGTCGCGAAGCCGGTTCAGCAAGGCAACCTCCACCAGCGGAAGCTTTTTTCTCCGCCGCCATAAGGATTTTGGAGAACATGATATATTTAGGCCCCGCCGGCGTGCCCATCTCCAGCAAGGACCCCAGCACCATCGGCGGCCTGAAGAGGGTCGCTGAGCTGAAGCTGAACGCGATGGAAATTGAATTCGTCCGCGGCGTCGCCATGAGCAACCAGACGGCGGAGGAGGTCGGCAGGGTGGCCCGGGAGCTGAAAATTGAGCTCTCCGTGCACTGCCCCTACTTCATCAACCTCTGCTCCCAAGACAGGAGGAAGCTCGAGGCCTCCAAGAAGAGGATCCTTGACTCCGTCGAGCGCTGCCATCACATGGGCGCCAGGATCGCGGTCTTTCATCCGGGCTTCTACGGCTCCCTGACCACGGAGGCCGCGTACCAGATGGTGAAGGAGGCCGACCTCGACCTGCTGGACAGGATGAAGGCGATGGGCCTCAAGGGGGTGGTGCTGGGCCACGAGACCACGGGCAAGGTCAGCGCCTTCGGGACCCTTGAGGAGCTGGTGCAGCTCTGCCGGGAAGTTCGGGGCTGTGAACCCGTCGTCGACTTCGCCCACCTCTGGGCCAGGAACGCGGGGAAAATAGACTACGCGGAAATCTTCGACCGGCTGGAGCCGCTGAAGCTGAAGCACCTGCACACCCACTTCACCAGCATGGAGTGGACCCCGGCGAAGGTGCCGGGAAGGGGCAACGAGCGGCGCCACCTCCCCATCTCCTTTGACCAGCCGCCGGTGGACCCGCTGGTCAGGGAGGTCCTCAAGCGAAAGCTGAACATCACGATAATCTCGGAGTCACCGGTGCTGGAGCAGGACTCACTGGTGCTGAGGGAAAAGTTCGAAAAATTAGGCTACAGATTTTAGCACCCGGGCCAGATCCTCCCGGGCCACGGCCTCCTGCCTTCCCGTGGTCATGTCCCTGATGACCACCTGGCCCTCCCTCAGCTCCTTGGGCCCGACGAGGACGACGCGCTTCACCTTGATGGCATCGGCATATTCCAGCGCCTTGCTGAACTTTCGCCCCAGCAGGTCGATGTCCGCCGCCAGGCCCTTCCGGCGCAGCTCGGAGACCAGCTTCATCGCCTCGGCGCGAACGCTTTCGTCGACCGGCAGGACCAGGCAGTCGAGCCGGTCCCGGAGGGGAACCATCCCGCGCTCCAAAAGGGTCTGGGCGATGCGATCGATACCGAAGGCGACCCCGACCGCGGGCGTCGGCTCCCCGCCGAGCTGCTCCACCAGCTCATCGTAGCGGCCGCCGCCGGCAACCTGGACGCCGCCGAGGTAGACCTCGAAGACAAAATCGGTGTAGTAGTCAAGGCCGCGGGCTATGCCCAGATCAAGCGAGAAATTTTTGACGCCCATCGGGGGGAGACAGGAGATGATGGCCTGGAGATTCTTCAGCGCCGCCGTGGCACCGGGAATCCCCCTGAGCAGCGCCGGGGCCCGGTCGAGGATGGAGACCTCGCCCCTCAGCGAGATGAGTTCCCGCAGCAGCCTCTCCTCCGCTGGCTTTATCCCCGCCGACCTGATCTCCTCGCTGAGGCGCTTCTCCTCCTTGGAGTCGATGGCCCGGAGTATCGGGTCCTGGGCCTCACCCTTCACCCCGGCGTGGGCGAGGAGCTCGCGCAGGAGGCGGATGTGGCCCAGCCTGAGCTCGAAATCAGCGAAGCCGAGGTCCTCCATGATGTGGCTGCTCAGCGCGGCCACCTCGGCATCCGCGAGGGGATCTGAGGTGCCCAGGATCTCCGCCCCGGACTGGAGGAACTGCCGCCACCTCTTCGACTGCGGCTCCTCATAGCGAAAACAGCTGCCGAAGTAGAAGAGCTTCACCGGCTTCGGCCTGGACCGGAGCCTCTGGATGTAAACCCGGGCCACCGGGGCGGTGATCTCCGGGCGGAGGGCGAGGTCGCGGGAGGACTTGTCCTTGAAGGCGTAGAGCTGCTTCACCACGCTGGAACCGCTCTTCTTGGTGAAGAGCTCGAGGTGCTCGAAGATGGGCGTCTCGATCTCCTCGTAGCCGTAGCGCTTGAAGATCTCCTCCATCCGGCGCATGACGTAGCGAATGCTCTGGAGCTCCTCGCCGAGAAGGTCACGGGTCCCGCGCGGCGCCTGCACTCCTATCCCCCTCCGATGGTGAAGCTCCACACCTGGGAGACGTTTTCATTTGAGGCCCGGTCCAAGGCATACACCTTCCAGTAATACCTCCCGGGAGATAAACCAGTCGCCGCGGTGAAGGAGGTCCCGCTGGTCACGTTGTCCAGCACCGGGGAGCTGAAATCCTGGTCCTCGTCCACGACCAGCCGGTAGCTGGAGGCCCCGGGTGAGCTGGACCAGGTGAAGGTCGGGACGTTGTCCGGGAGCACCGCGCCGTTCTCCGGGGACAGCAGCTCCGGTGCCTCCGGCGGGACGGTGTCGATGGTGAAGGACCAGACGGGGGAGGAGGCCAGCTGGGAGCCCACGACCGAGACCACCTTCCAGTGATAGACGCCGTCGGGCAGGGCCTCCGGCGCCTGGTAGCTCCTGACCTGGCCCAGCGTGAGGAAGATCTCCGGAGAGCCGAAGTTGATGTCGTCGTCAACCACCAGCCTGAAGTTGTCGGCCACGCCACCGGACCAGCTGAAGGTGGGGCGGCTGCTGTTGATCACGGCGTCCCTGGCCGGTGCAACCAGCGTCGGTGGCTGGGGTGGCAATCTCACGGTGAACCTGCCCTGCGACCAGCCGCTCTGGTTTCCGGCGGGGTCGACGGCTCTCACCCGCCACACGTAGGCGCCGTTGTTCTGGAAGGTGAAGGCGAAGTTCTCGACATCGAACTCGTTGTCGACCAGGAGCACCGCGGGGTCGTCCTCGCGGTAAACCTGGACCTGATATTTCACCCCGGGCTCGGGCCTCGACCAGCTGAAGGCCAGGTCAAAGCGGGAGAGGATTGCTCCCTCCCGCGGCTCGAGCAGCTGGGGCGCTGCCGGCGGCGTGGTGTCAATGGTGAAGGAGGCGGCGTCCGACCAGCCCAGCAGCTCCTCTCCCTTGTAGGCGGCAACGCGCCACCAGTAGCTGCCCTCGGCCAGCGCCGCCGAAGGCGTGTAGCTCCTCTCGGTGGTCTCGATCCGGAGCAGCGGAGCGGAGAAATCCTGGTCCCTGGCGAGGAGGAACTCATACCTTGTGGCGCCGATCCCTGAGGTCCACCGGAACTCCGGGGTGCTGTCGTTGATCAGGGCGCCGTTGGCGGGGTAAAGGGGCGAGGAGCCGTGGTTGATCTTGATGACCTTCACCAGGCCGTTGCTGCTCACGTGGGCCACGCTCATGAAGTCGGGCAGGGCACCGATGCCGGCGAAGAGGCGCACGTAGAGCGGTGGGCCGGAATAGTAGGGATCACCGCGGGTCGCCGCTATCTGATCCAGCGAGGGGGTGTTGGTCCAGTTGGGCACATAGACCCGCAGCACCCGGGGGATCTGAATGTTGTCCCGGAAATTGTAGCGGAAGTTGGTCACCCCGCCGGTCTGGTCGTAGTAGAGGATCACCACCCCAGCATAGTGCCTCTCGCCATTCTCCCCCCGGACGTAGGCATCCAGGTGATTCACATCGAGGGCCACGTTCTCCTCTCCGAACCTGAAAATCAGCTGGTTGTCAAACCCCGTTGACTGGCTGCGCTCGCCGCTCTCGGCCAGGACCACATCCAGCATGCTGTAGACCTGGAAGACGTGGGTGATGAGGTAATCGATCTTGACGCCGTAGTTGTCGCGGTAGGTCTCCAGGTAGAAGGCGATCTCCTCGTCGGACCCCAGCCCGGGTAACCTCTGGATGTCGGTGCGCCTGCCGTTGATGGTGAAGTGCTGGTTCAGGAATTTTCCGGTCGAGTCCACCACCGTGTAGATGTAATCGGGGGGCTTTACCCCTGGCTTGTTTTCCCAGGTGCCCGCCTCGGCACTTGTCTCGACGCCGTCAACCACCGCGGGCCTTCTGGCGACTCCCGTGAGCAGGTGCCCGTAGGACCACTCCACCGCGACCACCGCGTTCTCGGGGGTGTTCTCCCGGAGCCAGGTGAAGGAATCCATGAAAGCGCTGTTCAGCCCCGTCTGCCCGTACCAATCGGGCGGGGGAGTGGTGGCCGCCGCGGAGGCGTAGGCGTTGAGGACGAAGGGACTGACGAAGATGACGACCAGGGCTGTCACGGCGAGGGGATCCTCGGCCTCCTTCAGCCAGCCCAGGGACGGCGTGGAGTAGGCCCGCCGGATGAGTTTGATGAGGGCGGCGAAGCCGGCGCCGGCGAGCACCGGCACCAGGGGCCACCATTCACGAACAAACCTGGCCATCCCCTTGCCCGGATAGACCATAGCGAGGAGAACTATCAGCCAGGCGAAGACCAGGATTTCCCAGTTCTTCCTCGACCAGGCGAACTTCGCCAGCGCCAGCAGGATCAGGATCACCACGACCACGGTGAGAATGGTGTTGGTGTAGAACTCACCCAGCGTCTCGGTGATGGGGCCGGCCGGCCGGGCCTCGCTGGCGTAGGCGGGCAGGGTCACGCCGCCCCCGCCGATCCCGACGTAGTTCAGCAGCGTCCCGAGGAACCCGACCCAGAAGTCAGGGGCCTGCTTTCCCAGAGCCACGTAGATCACGCTCATGACCGCCATCATGACGATGACGCCGACGATGTGGTGGAGATGGTCACGAAGGGAGGACTTGGCTGCCCCAAGGACATCGGAGAACTTGCGGGCGAGGGCCTCAAAGAACCGAACCAGCAGCAGGATGATGATCCCGCCGACGGGGACGGCCGCGAAGAACAGGGCTCCGGGCCAAGTCAGCGAGAAGAGGCCAAAGGAGAGGCCGGCGAGGAGGGCATACTTCAGAAAGTCGCCCCGGGAGGCCTTAAACAGCTTCAGGGTGAAAAAGGCCGAGGTCGCGGTGAGGAGGAGTTTCAGGCAATCGCGGTCGAAGGATCCCACCTTCATCCAGTAGATGGTCGTGGTCATCGTGGCGGCGAAGAAGACCGCCGCCCCACCGGCGAGATCTCCCCCGAGTTCCCGGCCGATGAGAAAAATCGGGATCAGCGAGAGGGCGAACATCAGCGGGCCCCAGAACTTCACCACATCCATCAGGGTGACGCCCGGGTTCACCGCGTTTAGGCCGCGGTAGAGCATCACCGCGAGCAGGGGCTGCAGCTGCTCGTTGAAGGAAACAGGCCAGCCATAGGGGGCGTGGGAGAGCGGGTTGTTGTCCACGAGGGTTCCCCGCTGCGAGATCTCCACCGCAACGTCGTAGACCCAGCCGCTGTCGGAGGTGGTGAGGGTGTCGTACTTCTCCCCGGGGACCAGGAGTATCGAGAAGGAGAGGACCATCATCAGAACCAGGTAGACGGCGAGCAACCATCTTCGGTAGTTCAAATTGACACCCAATAAGTTTAGAAAGAACAGACCTTAAAGGCTACGAGCGTCTGGCTCTACTCGGTTTTCTCGGGCTGGCTCTCTTCCGTCTTCGGCGTTGGCGGGGCCTCCTTTGTGGTCACCATGATCCAGCCCAGCCAGAATCCCAGCCCACAGACCACGAGGATTCCCGCGGTCACCGGCAGGGCGAAGGCCAGGGCCCCGCGCGCCCAAGCACCGGCACCGCCGCTTATATATCCAAAGTAGATGTGCGCGATCGCCACCACAACCGTAGCGATACAAAGCAAAGCCCCAAGAGGTCTCGTCGCCGACAATCAATCACCCGCTTCAAACATCATTTAAATGCTCCTTTTAAATAACTTTCGAGATGCCGTAAGCTCATAAACCCCGGCGACAAAATTCTTGCGGGCCCGTGGCCTAGCCAGGATAGGGCGGCAGCGTCCTAAGCTGTAGATCGTGGGTTCGAATCCCACCGGGCCCGCCTTTAAAAATCACGTCCACGCGCACATGAAGCTCAAAAAATTTGGAGCGAATCACTAAGCGCTGGGGCGGTGGCTTGGTTAAACCGGCTCAGCCATCTGCGGGCGTGACAAGCTAACCCAAAGTGTCCCTGCTGCGGAACCCACTCCCAAGCTCCTGGGACCAGCGCTCACTTGTCACTTTATGTTCACGCGCTCCCCCGCAGGCCCGCGCTCCTCAAGCTTCTTCAGGGTGATGTCGAGCAGCCCGTTGATGTAGCTCGCGTCCGCGCTCTTGGGGTCGACCCTCGCGGGGAGTTCTATCTCCTTATAGTACTTGATCTCGCCGCGCTCGGCGGAAACGGTGAGCCTGTCCTCGGTGACGCGCAGGTCTATGTCCTCCTTTTTCACCCCGGGGAGTTCTATCGCCACCCTGATCTCGTCCTTGGAGGGGATCACCTCGACCAGCGGTTCCCGGTGCGTGATGGGTGCTGGGAATGGCATGCCTCTCCTCAGGTTGCCAAAGGTTCTGATCTGGGGCTTGCCATCGGGCCCCATGGTCATGGAGTAGCCATAGATGATCGGCCCGAAGGTCCTCTCCACCGAGCCATCTGGCAGCTTCCTCTCCCGGAAGAACTCCCGCGGCATCATGGTTGAGAACTCCCGGAACATCTCCTCGAGGGCGCGATCCAGCTCCCAGAAGAACCTGGAGTAGGGCCGCCGGCGGAACCACTCCTCGAACCAGTCCATCGAGACCACCTGATTTTTATTTTTCCTTTTCCTCTTTATCTTTCCTCCGGTCTCCGGGATCAACGAAATTTTTATCATCGGGAAAAATCGAAAATGATTTGCCGCGCCTGCCATGTGCCTGAGGAGCCCGGCGGCGATGGCTCAGGTACCACCGGGCGTGGCACATATCTCATTCAACAGTCGGCTGCCGTGGGAAATCAGCGAAAAACTCAGAGATAAACGGATCCGTGAAGTACACCTTTCTCTCCGCACGGTTGTTAGTGCGATAACAGGACATCCATATGGTCCTTGTCGCGAACATAACGTCTACAAAGAAGCCGGTGGCCTAGGCCCCGCCGAGCGCCGTGCGCCATGGACAGCTTGAAAATTCAGGGAAATGAAAGAACCCAGATCTCGGGGCTCCTGGGAAGCGCCTCCGGAGAAACCCGGAACTCCCTCGATTTGATCCTGATGACATTCCTCTTACCGCTCAGGAAATCCTCCACACCGGCGATCCCCACCTTTAACCCCTTTATCCGGTAATGCATCGGCACGGTAATTCTGGGGGCAATTTTCTGGACGGTCTCGGCGGCCTCTCCCGCATCTATCGTGTAGACGCCTCCAACCGGGATGAAGAGCACGTCGACCTTGCCGATCCCCCTCACCTGCTCCGAAGTCGGAACGTGACCGAGGTCCCCGAGATGGCAGAGAGTCAGTCCACCAAAATTGACCACGTAAACCGTGTTTTTTCCCCTCAGCCCTCCGCCCTGATCGTCGTGGAAAGTTTCTACGCCCCTGATCCTGACCCCGCCTACGTTTTTCTCAACCGCATCCCTGACAACCGTTCCGCCCGGCCTGAGGACGAGCTTGACGCCGGCCGCGTGATCGTAGTGGTCGTGGGAGACCAGCACCACGTCGGCCTTGACATCGGGCCGGGGAAGACCCACCGACTCTCCGTCGTGCGGGTCAAAGACAAGGGTGATCCCATTGCCCACCTCGAAGCAGGCGTGACCCCACCACCTTATCCTCACCATGACACTCCCGCTGGTATCTTTTACTGCCTGAAAGATTAAAGCTGTGGCCGAGATCCAATCGAACCTTTCGGATTTTCGGTAACGGCCATTTTCTATCCCTTAGAAGTCCGCCATCCTCCTCCAACCATGGCGGCGCCCTCCCGGTGAAAGTTGAACCCGCCGCGCTATATTTTATTGCCTCACGGAGATAACAGGCTTGTAATCAGGAGCCGTCGTGAGGTGAAACATTGGTGGAAAACAACGACCCCAAGAACTATGCTAGGAGGCTGGTGAAGGGGAGCACCATAGTCTTCGCCGCATTTATTGCATCGGAACTCGTTGGTTTCTTTCTGCGGATGTTTCTAGCGCGCAACCTTACCGTCGCAGAATACGGTCTCTTCTATGCGGTTTTCTCCCTCATCTCCTTTTTCAGCGTTTTTCGCGATTTGGGTCTCGGCTCATCGCTGGTAAAATACATTCCTGAGTTCACCGTCAATCGCCAGTTCAGCAAGATAAAATCGGCTATAATCTCAGTACTGCTCATCCAAGCCTTATCGGGACTTTTTGTCTCGGCTGTTTTATTCGCTCTTTCAGATCAGATGGCTCTGATAATCTTCAAGAATTCAGACGCAGCATTGCTCCTCAAAATTTTAAGTATTTGGTTTTTTGTGGCAGCAATATATCCGGTAATGCAGACCACGTTTCAAGGCTTCCAAAACATGCCTGCGTATGCGTCGATTAACTTCTTCAACCTTTTAGCAATTTTTCTCTTAACGGTGTTTTTCGTCAGCGCCCTGAAATTTGGCATCGGTGGTGTCGCCTTAGCCTACCTACTTGGCGCCGTTGTAGCCAGCTTTTTTGGCCTAATTTTATTCGCTAGAAGTTATCGGCATATCTTTCAGAAAAAGACTTCAATCACCAAGTCGCTTCTTAAAAAGCTATTTTCATTTGGCCTTCCGCTTCTCATAGGTTCTGTAGCGGGACTGATCATTAGTTATACCGACACATTAATGATTACCATCTTTCGCAGTTTGTCCGAAGTTGGTTTTTATCAAGCCGCACAACCTACGGCCCGCATTCTCTGGTACTTTCCATCGGCTTTGGGTGTTGTTCTATTTCCCATGATTTCCGAACTTTGGGCCAAGAAAGAAAGGAAGTTGTTGAGAGAAGCGCTTCACTTTCTAACCAAGTTTTCATTCATCTTGATCATCCCAGCCGCTTTTATTTTCATAGTATTTCCGGAGATAGTGATCAATCTTCTATTCGGCCCAGGTTATCTCGCCGGGGCCACGGCACTCCAAATCCTCAGTGCTGCCGCTGTCATCTACACGCCATATTTGGTCCTTGCAGAAGTAATGCGAGGGATAGGTAAAACTGTTGTCCTTTTGAAGACAACCATCATCATGGCGTGTTTCAACCTGTTCGGGAACCTCGCTTTGATCCCCCCCTACGGCATCGAGGGGGCGGCGGTGGCCACCTTTTTGGCCCATTTGCTTGGCTTTATCTTGCTCTTGTACTACGCGAGAAAGCTCGTCAGATTCACTGTACCCGCTTCGTCTCTTACCAAAACAGCATTGGGTGGTTTTTTCACGTTACTCTTTATTTTCAGCCTCAAAACAGCTTTGGAGCTGCCACCATGGCCAGAGGCTTTTGCTGTCATGATACCAAGTCTAGTGTTCTATATGGTATGGATCTTAGCAACAAAAGCAATAACTAAAGAAGACTTAAAACTCATTGCGAAAATCATACCGATACCCAAATGGTTAACTAACGTGGCTAAAAAAATGATTTGAAATTTCAACTTATCAAATAATTTATGTAAACAAGTAGAAATCATAACCAGCAGGTGGATGGAAAAATGACTAAAACTCAAGAACTCAATAGAAGAACTTTATCTTTTATAATAAAACACATTTTCTTTCGGAAACATCAAGTATATTATGATTTTTTTTCGGGCACAACCGATTGGCGAGATTGTTTATCGATTTTACAGTCCCTTAATAACGGCGAGCCATTACAAGAAGGCCCATTTATCCGTGAGTACGAAAATTTAGCTGCCCGATATCACAACGTGCGCTATGCTTTCAGCTTCGCATCTGGAAGGATGGCGTTTTATGCAATACTGGATGCCCTAAAAATTGGTAAAGGAGATGAAGTTATAATACCGGCTTACACCTGTGTGGTTGTTCCTAATGCTATCATATACAAAGGAGCTACCCCTGTTTATGTAGATATCAATCCAGCAACTTTCAACATTGACCCGAACAAAATAGAGGCTAAAATTACACCAAAGACCAAGGCCATACTGGCGCAACATACTTTTGGATTACCCTGCGATCTTGATGAAATAAGCGAAATAGCGCAAAAACATGGAATTACGGTCATCGAAGACAGCGCACAAGCACTCGGTGCCGAATACAAAGGAAAAAAAGTTGGAGCCATAGCCCAAGCGGGATTTTATTCAAGCGATCACACAAAAATGATCTCAACATCAACTGGTGGGATGGTTATTACTGATGATAAAGAATTGGCCTCGCGCATAGAGCAGATCTATTCACGTAGCCCCTTTTTACCCAAGCAAACGATCAAAAAAATATTATTCACCTTCATCGCGGAAAATTTCTTATATCATCCCAAGTTTGCCTCCATCGGTATGCCGCTTGCATTTTTAAGCTCCAAAATGGGACTATTCCATTTCTTTTTGGACGAGGCAAAAACCGAAAAACCCACTGATTACCCATATCCCGCTAGGCTCTCAAATATTCAGGCGAAAATCGGTATACTACAAATGCGCAAACTCGAACAAAATATCGCCCATCGCAGAGAAATCGCCCGGGGCTACGACAGCATTTTTGAACTTTATCCAGAACAGTTTAATGGTTCACGAACCGATAAAAAGCACGTGTTTCTGCGCTATTCTTTTCTCATTACCGATCCTTGCTTTTTCAGGAAAAAATTTAGCAAATATCTGTACCTCGGAGATTGGTTTAGCACCATCGCTTTTGGCAGAAACAAAGATTTCCATAAGATTTTCTATCGCGAAGGAGAGTGCCCAATTGGTGAAATGGTAGCCCGACACAGCGTCAACTTACCGACTCATCCAAAAGTTGAAAACCCTCCCAAACTTATCTTAAAATTTGCAAATGAAATTGTCAGTTCTGGCGCGTTTATTCATCCCAGCTCTCTCTCAACAGAACAAAATTTGAAATAAACGAATCTTAGAAAATCAAGCTTTTTATGAGGTTTTTAGTTTCCTTCGCTGCCTTTTTAAAATTGATTTTGCCAAAATAGTATTTCGACAAGCTTCCGTACAAAGTTGCCTTTTTTAATTTTATTTTGTATCCAAGCTCCTTTTTCAGTTCTGGTTTCTTATTGAGCCAATATTCCATGATTTGAAGATCTTCTTTTATTCTTGTTTCAAGATTTTTACTGGCACCGCCGCTGTGCATTCTGTACTTTGCCAAAGGCTGATCTATGAAGTCCACGGGATAAATTTGAGCTATTTTTAAAAACAGGTCGTAGTCCTCAGATATCTTATATTTGGGGTCAAAATTTCCAACCCTTTTGAGTACTTCCTTTCTGACCACCACTGTTAATAGTGGGATAAAATCAACGCAGAAAAGTTCATTAAAGATATTTCCTCGGAACTTTTCGCATCGAATAATATTTTTAGACATTATGCTGTGGATAAACGTGCCTTTTAACTCGCCTTTTTCGTCAATTATGTAGCTGTCTGAATAGACCAGACCCAGCTCTTTGTTTGCATCCAGAAGATCAACCTGTCTCTCAAGTTTCTCTGGCAACCACAGATCATCGTGATCCAAAAACGCGAGGTATTCCCCCTTGGAGGCGGCTATTCCTGTGTTTCTTGCAACAGAAACCCCCGAATTCTTCTGCACAATAACGCGAATTTTTTGAGGAAACTTTTCCGCATATTTTCTCAGTATCTCGGGGGTCCTGTCTATGGAACCGTCGTCTACTGCAATAATCTCCCAATCTGGATAAGTTTGAGTCATGACTGACGCTATTGTTTCTGAGATAAACTTCTCCGCATTGTAAGTCGGAATAATAACACTTACCTTTGGCATTTTCCCTCACTTTTTTATTGGTAACCAATAATAAACATAGATACTCTGGCTAAGAAGGAATTAAGTAGCATAATTGTTCTGACCGATATTCATCATTTGATCTTAAACACTAATCGAACTTCACTACGACATTAATACTTACTGATGCTCCCACTTTTTTACAGCTGAGATCACGCGCTCCACATCTTCGTCTGACATGTCTGGATAAAGGGGAAGGGTGAGAATTTGCTCGTAGATTTTTTCCGCCACGGGCAACTTCGCCCTATTTCTGCCATAAAAGCTGAAGAGATGACACGGGATGTAGTGTATGCCCGTGCCGATCCCCTCTCCCTCAAGAAACCTCATCAACCTATCCCGTCCTTCCCGCACCTTCACGACATAGATAAAAAGGCTCAATCCATCATAATCAGTCCTCAGCAATTCAATTTTTTTCAGCTTGGCAAATTCCTCATCATATACCTTCGCAATCGATATTTTTCTTGAATTGAGCCTGTCGTATTTTTTCAACTGCACGAGCCCGATTGCGGCATTGATGTTGCTCATGTGGTATCGGTAACCTTGTGTGGTAACGTCGTACACCCAGCTTCGCTTATCATGATAACGGCTCCAAGTGTCTCTATCGATGCCCAGAATCCTCTTCCTCTGTAGAAGACCCATGAATTCTGCATCAGAAAGAGCAATCGCGCCGCCTTCCCCGCAAGTAACGTTTTTCACAGGGTCAAAACTAAAGCAGGTTAGATCACCGAACGAGCCGATCCTCCTTCCTCGATAATACGATCCAAAGGCATGCGCCGCATCCTCCACCACGCGGAGGTTGTAATCGTGGGCAAGTTTAAACAGCCCATCCATGTCGCAGGGCATGCCACGGTAATGAACCGGCACTATGGCCCTAGTTTTTTCAGTAATTTTTGATTCAGCGTCTGAGAGGTCGATGTTGAGCGTGTCCTCCTCAACATCACAAAAAACCGGCACTGCTCCTGTAGCTGTAACCGCCTGAGCGGTGGCAACGTATGTGATCGATGGCACAATGACCTCGTCGCCTGGTTTCAGACCTATGGAATCGAGCGCGAGATGAAGTGCCGCCGTGCCAGTGCTCGTGGCCACCACATAGCGGGCCCCGAGAAAATCGGCGACAGCATCCTCAAATTCCTTCACCACCGAGCCCATGCCCAGCCATCCCGACTGAAAAACCCTCTCAACCGCGGCCAACTCCTCTTTGCCAACGGAGGGCCTTTGAACGGGAATGGTTATTTTAGCTGACAAGGGGTGCCCACCACCACTCATTTTCCCGGTACCATGTTACAGTACGATCCAATCCCTCTTCAAAACTTGTTCTCGGCCGCCAGCCCAGCTTCATTATCTTTCTGAAGTTCAACGAGTACCTGAAATCATGACCGGGTCTGTCCTTGACGAATTCGATCAAGCTCTTCGGCTTGTCCAGTTTTTCCAAGATGAGGCTGGCAACCTCCAGATTGGTCTTCTCATTTCCAGCGCCAACGTTGTAAACTTCGCCCACTTTTCCCTTCCTCAGCACGATATTGATGGCTTCACAGTTGTCAAGCACATATAGCCAGTCCCTCACATTTCTCCCATCACCGTAAATGGGAAGAGGCCTGCCAGCGATTGCATTTAGGATCAACTTTGGGATCAATTTTTCCGGGTGCTGGTGGGGCCCAAAGTTGTTGGTGCTTCTTACGATAACCGAGGGCACACCGTAAGTGATGAAATAGGAATAAGCGAGCAGGTCGGCCGCTGCCTTGCTTGCCGAGTAGGGGCTGGACGGTTTAAGCGGGTCGGTTTCTTTAAAGGAACCCCTGATTATGCTGCCGTAAACCTCGTCTGTGGAAATCTGAATAAATTTTTCATGATTGAACTTTCTTGCTGCCTCCAGCAAAACCTGAGTGCCGATAATATTTGTGTCCAAAAAAGGTCCCGGCTCAGCTATCGATCGATCAACATGGGTTTCCGCCGCGAAGTTTACTATGGCGTTGACTTTACCCGCCACCTTCTCAACGAGTTTCCTGTCACAGATGTCGCCGCGTATGAACCTTATCTTTTTCATTACATCTTTAAGATTGGCCAGATTTCCGGCGTAGGTCAACTTGTCCAGCACCACCAGCTGATCCTCAGGATGCTGCTCAAGCATATAATGAACAAAGTTGCTTCCGATGAAACCGGCCCCTCCGGTGACTAGGACTTTCATAGATTCGCCTATCCGTGTTTTAGCCCGGGCTTAAGATCCCATTTATAGGGAATTATGTCGGTGTCTGGCGGCAGCCTGTGCTCGTCTGGATTTTCGTAATTATAAAGTTCAGTGGGGATGTTGATGATGATCGCCGTTTCACCTATGGCCTTAAAGCCGTGCCAGACTTCAGGGGGAACTCTCACCAGCAGAGGGCTTTTATCCTCAATTGTAAATTCGTTTATCTCTCCCTTTGTCTTCGATCCCTGTCTTCCGTCATAAAGCACCAGCTTGACGCACCCTTTTATACACGTCATGTTGTCCGTTTGCTTCTTGTGCATGTGCCAAGCCTTCACCACGTCTGTGTAAGCGGCAGTAACATAAACCTGCCCGAACCGCTCAAACATCTCATCGTCACGCCTCAGGATCTCAGTGAGCCATCCCCTCTCGTCGGTCAATCTCCTCAGCTTCTTTATTTTCACACCTTCGATCATATTTTCACCTTTGAGCTATCACCGAGGATGAATCTACCACCCCGGGGAAGGGAGTTACCCTTTTCGATGACCACGTTTTTCCCGATCAAGCTCTCGACGATTTTTCCTGCGTTTACTATTTTTGTGCCTTCCATCACAATTGAATTTTCTATCTCAGTGCCGATTATTTCACAACAGTTGCCGATGCTCGTAAAAGGGCCTATGTAAGCGTTTGAGATGGTGCACCCCTCGCCTATTATCGCCGGACCTTCCACAACTGAATTGTCCTTTACCACTGAATTCCTTCCCAAGCCCACCCTGCCCTTCACCACGCTGTTTTCAATTTTGCCCTTGTTCTCAGGTCTTAATTCATCGAGAACGAGACGATTGGCTTCTAGAATGTCCTCAGGTTTCCCGGTGTCCTTCCACCATCCCTCGACCATCCGGTAATCAACTCTGTACCCGTTATCGATCAGCCACTGCAGGGCATCGGTGATCTCCAGCTGATTGCGCCAGGAGGGCTTGATTTTATCTATTGCCTCAAAGATGATGGGAGTCAACCCGTAAATGCCAACAAGGGTGAAGTTCGACAGCGTCTCCTTGGGCTTCTCCACCAACTTGACGATGATTTTCTCCCGCTCGTCGATCAAGGCCTGCCCATACTCTTGGGGATCGTCTACTCTGGTTATAAGCAGACTTGCGGCATTTGAAGAGCGGGCGAAATCCCTGATGTAATTGCAAGCACCGCCCTTCAACAAATTGTCTCCGAGGTACATGACAAATTTATCGTCACCCAAAAAATCCCTCGAAACTTTCACGGCGTGGGCTAATCCTCCGGGATAATCCTGGTGAATAAATTCTATGTCGGCGGGCCAACTGACTGACCTAACGGCGTCCATCACCTGCTCCTTATTCGGTCCGACGACGACGCCGATCTTCTTGATGCCGGCATTTATCAAATCCTCAATGCAGTAGAACAAGATCGGCTTGTTTGCCACCGGGATCAGCTGCTTCTGCTGCGAGTAGGTGAGGGGCCTTAACCTAGTTCCGAACCCTCCAGACAGGACCAAGCCTTTCACCAGAGTCTCCCCCGCCTAATGTCTTTACTAATCATTACTTAAAAGTAGAGGAGCAAAAGAGATAACACAACTGGCCAGCTTTGAATTCAATCAAAAAGGAACCTTTAAAATCATGTCTTATGAATTTTAAATAATGACAGGGCAATTTTCCTTAAAAGAAAAGCTCAAAACGCAAACGCTTACAATCGGGTCTTGGATTACTCTTAGCCACCCTGCTATTGCTGAGATCATGGCAAAAGCAGGTTTTGATTGGTTGACAGTTGATATGGAACACAGCGCAATCACTCTCCATCAGGCCCAGCAATTAGTTCAAGTCATTGAACTGTCCGGATGCACGCCTTTGATCAGGGTGGGCGAAAACAATCCAAATTTAATAAAACGTGCTATGGACACTGGCGCTCACGGCGTTATTGTTCCCTCAGTTGATTGTAGGGAAGATGCTTTAAAAGCCGTCCGCGCAGTCAAGTATCCACCACTAGGAACAAGAGGAGTCGGCCTTGCAAGAGCTCAAGGTTATGGTATGGAATTCGAAAAATACAAAGAATGGTTAAACAAAGAAAGTGTGGTTATTGTCCAAATTGAAAGCATCCGAGCAGTCAAAAATTTAGAAAAAATTCTGCGGGTAAAAGGAGTTGATGCCTTCATGGTGGGTCCCTATGACCTCTCTGGATCCCTTGGAAGACCGGGGGATTTTGACCACCCCAGCGTAGTAGCCGCTCTGAAGCAAGTGATGGAAATATCTAAAAAGCTCAAAGTACCTGCTGGATTCCATGTCATCCCCCCGGATGTAGATGCCCTAGTGACAAGGGCTGAGGAGGGTTACAAGTTTCTAGCCTTCAGTCTTGACACCTTGTTTTTGGGGCAATCTTGCAGAAAAGCAGTGGATCTCGCTAAAAGAAGGCTATCACCATGAACATCGTCGGAATCATACCAGCCAGGATGGCCTCAAGCCGTTTTCCGGGAAAGCCCATGGCAAAGATTCATGGGATTCCGATGGTTGGGCACGTATATTTCAGAAGTAAGATGAACAAAACTTTGAAACAAGTTTACGTAGCGACATGCGATCAAGAAATTGCTGATTATATCAAGAGCATCGGCGGAGAAGTGGTGATGACCTCTCACACCCATGAAAGAGCATCGGACAGAGTGGCTGAAGCAGTGTTGAAAATAGAGAAAAAGAGTGGAGAAAAAATAGACATCATAGCGATGATTCAGGGTGATGAACCAATGATTCACCCCAAGATGATAGATGAGGCCTTAAAGCCGATGTTAGAAGATGAATTCATTCAAGTTGTAAACCTAATGGCACCACTAAAATCTCGTAACGAACAAAATGATCCAAACACGGTAAAAGTCGTTGTTGACTTGAAAGGTTTTGCGCTTTATTTTTCACGGGAACCAATACCGTCCTGGAAAAAAGGAGCAAAAAAAGTCCCCATGTTCAAGCAGGTTTGCATCATACCATTCAGACGAGATTTTCTGATCAAGTACAGCAAACTTGCTCCAACACCGCTAGAACAGGTTGAGTCCATCGACATGTTAAGGATTTTGGAACACGGTTACAAGGTAAAAATGGTACCAACTCACTTTGCCACACACAGTGTTGACACCATCGATGATCTAAAAAAGGTGGAAAAACTGATGGCAAAAGACGCCCTCTTAAAATCATACGGAAAGCTGCACTAGTGAACTGATCAACATGAGGGGTTATTAATTTATGAAATTTCAAAAAAAGAAAGAATTAATTGCCCGGGGCGAACGAATTAGTCCCATTGATGAATTACTCAACCACCAAAACACTTTAAATAAAAAATTTAACTTTTCATCCAAGCACTTTTTCGAAATAGAATTGGGGCAAAGGCATAGGCACTTAAATGACATCGGCGGCGGGATTCGGCGGCTATGAATTGAAAATTAAAAACGGGGTGGGATTTTGAAAGTATTTATATCTACAACCTCATTTGCTGAATACGACAAGAAGCCATTGGAACTGCTAAGGTCGGCCGGTTTCGAGGTTATTCTGAACCCATACAAACGTAAACTGAAACCTGAAGAAATAGTGGTGTTAGCAAGCGATTGTGATGGAATCATTGCTGGTGTAGAACAAATAACCGAGGAAGTCCTCAGGAGTCTTCCCAAGCTAAAGGCGATTAGCAGATGTGGTGTTGGGTTAGACAATGTAGATCTGGAGGCGGCAGAAAAAATAGGGATTTTGATAAGCAACACTCCAAACGCGCCGAGCCAGGCTGTAGCCGAACTTACGATTGCCTTAATTTTGAATCTGTTAAGGAAGGTAAGCCTCTCAGACAGAAGAGTGCGTAATGGACAATGGAAAAAAGAAATGGGACAATTAATTTCAGGAAAAACAGTTGGAATAATTGGTCTGGGCCGTATAGGAAAACGTGTGGCCGAACTTTTGAAATCTTTTGAAGTCAAAATACTGGCCAGCGAGCCAAATCCAGATAAAAAATGGGTGAGAAAAAACAAAATTAATCTTGTTTCCATGGATGAGCTACTCAAAGAAAGCGACATAGTAACCTTACACATACCATACACAGAACAAAACCGCAACTTAATAAATAGCGAAAGATTAAAAATAATGAAAAGGGGGGCAATTTTGATAAACACCTCGCGTGGAGGGCTCATCGATGAGATGGCCCTTTACCAAGCCTTGAAAAGCGGACATTTGGGCGGCGCCGCACTAGATGTGACGGAGGTTGAACCATATCAGGGCCCGCTGACAGAATTGGATAACGTGATAATCACGCCCCATATCGGATCATACGCAGTTGAAGCGAGAATACAGATGGAAACAGAGGCTGCAATGAACTTGATAAGAATGCTGAAAGAGGGTAAAAAATGATTGCCATAGTTTTCGGAGGTTCTGGATTCGTCGGAAGTCATGTGGCAGATGAATTAACAGAAAGAGGCCATGAGGTCAGGATATACGACATTCGGCCCTCACCCTATCTCAAAAATGGGCAAAAGATGATTGTTGGAGATATACTCGATAAAAGCAAGGTGTCTGATGCTGTGGAAGGATGTGATGTGGTATACAACTTTGCAGGCATAGCTGATCTTGACACAGCCACCACCCAGCCCACCGAAACAATAATTCAAAACATTTTGGGAAACGCCATCATACTCGATGCCGCTGTTAAAGCTGGAGTGAAACGCTTTGTTTACGCCAGCACAATTTACGTTTACAGCTCGCTGGGCGGCTTTTACCGGTGTAGCAAACAGGCGGCTGAACTGTACGTTGAAGAATATCAAAAAAGATACGGGCTTCCTTTCACCATATTGAGATACGGAACACTGTACGGGCCAAGAGCAGACGAGCGAAATAGCGTTTATAGATATGTGAAGCAGGCATTATTAAACAAAAAAATAATTGCCTACGGTACTGGTGATGAAATCAGAGAATATATTCATGTAAAAGACGCAGCTAAATTAAGCGTGGATATACTCGCGGACGAATTTAAAAACAAACACATTGTCATAACCGGGCATCACCCGATAAAATTCAAGGAAATGCTTAATACGATAAAGGAAATGCTTGGCGGCGATGTGGAAATTGAGTTTAGACCACCCGTTGAAAATAGCCGTTATGGAGCTCACTACACCATAACCCCATACTCGTTTGTGCCCAAAATAGGCCAGAAACTGGTGAGCAATATTTACACCGACATTGGTCAAGGATTGCTGGAATGTATTAGTGAAATGAACAGTGAGATCAATAAAAATAGGTGAGCAGCTGACTCTTCTTAGATGAAACAACAAGATTATTGGAGATAGCATGGATATCAAACAGGAAATTGAGGCAATTTTTGAACAGATGATTTCGCTCCTCCCAGGAGAAACGGGAATATTAATCAGAAGGTCCTACTATAAAAAGAGATTACGCCGAGTTGGTGATGGACTGACCATTTTTTCCAATGTCACCATACTACATCCAGAGCTGATAAAAATCGGTAAAGATGTTCACATAAATTACGGATCCTTTATAGATGCCTCAAGCGGAGAGATAGAAATAGGCAACAATGTTTTGATTGGGCCATATTGTGTTTTGAGAGCGGCCAACCACATTTTTTCTGATCCCAACAATCCAATAATGAAACGGGGGCATGAGCCTGGAAAAATTATTATCGAAGACGATGTTTGGCTTGGAGCAAACGTGATAGTCTTGCCCAATGTAAAAATTGGAAAAGGATCCGTTATCGGCGCTGGCGCGGTTGTCTCCAAAGATATCAAACCTCTTACAATAGCTGCCGGTGTTCCTGCAAAGAAAATCGGCACGCGGGGATCGAAATGAAAGAAGAAGAAATTAGACCAAAAGCGATATTCGATGAATATCTCAGGCTTGCGGAAGAAGACATAAAACAATTTTTTTCTGATAAGAGTAGCTTCGTGCGAATCAAATGCCCTGCCTGCAGCGAAGATAATGAGACTTTCGAATTCGAAAAAAAAGGATTCAGGTATGTCAGATGCAACCGTTGTGGGACCCTATATGTAAATCCGCGGCCTTCGGAAGAGGCTATCCGAAATTTTTACACCCATTCAAGATCAACAAAATACTTTGCCGAACATTTTTATAAAGAAACCGAGGCCCAAAGACGGGAGAAAATATTCAAGCCGAGAGCGCTGATGATTCGGGATTTTGTTGGTCCAACAAAATTAGCTACTTTTGCCGACATAGGTGCAGGATACGGTACCTTTCTAGAGGAGATAAGGGATCTGAATTTATTCGAGAAAATTATTGCCATTGAACCATCTGAGGATCTTGTCCCAATACTAAAAAACAAGGGATTTGAGGTAATACAAAAACCGATAGAGGAATGTGGGATAATTTTGAAAAACAAGGTAAATCTGGCAACCTCTTTTGAACTTTTGGAACATGTTTTCTCTCCTGAAAAATTCTTTTCTTCTGTTTGGCAAATTTTGTCCGAAGGTGGCTATTTTATCTTCACTTCACTTAACATCAACGGATTTGACTTACTGGTGTTGTGGGAGAAGTCAAAAAGCATTTCACCGCCGCACCACCTTAATTTTTTGAACTTACAATCTGCGAAAATTCTCTTAGAGCGTTGCGGATTCAGAGTTGTAAAGATGTTCACGCCGGGAAAATTGGACGTTGATATCGTGAGAAACATGTACCTTGATAAAAAGGTTGAGCTGAACAGGTTTGTAAAATTTTTAATAAACTCAGACGAAAAAACAAGGATGAACTTCCAAACATTCTTAACAGAAAATAATTTGAGCTCCCACATGAGCTTTATTGCTCAAAAAATCGTGAGATAACATTTTTGCTCTCCTGTTGAATAAATTTTACAGGGGGAGATCAAACGCTAAAGATCATTATCCTCGACTTCGACGGTGTGATAGTCGAATCAACTGAAATAAAAACTGCGGCTTTCAGAAAATTATTTAGCAACTACCCCAGCCACGTCGACGAAATCGTAGAATACCATGAGAAAAATGCCGGAGTCAACCGTTACGAAAAGTTCGAGTATATTTATAAAAAAATTCTTAAAAAGGGCCTGGATAGAAAAAAGATGATTGAGCTAGGCAAACGTTTTTCCGAACTCGTTGTGGAAGAAATAAAGGCCTGCCCGCTCGTCCCTGGCGCGCTTGAATTCTTGGAAAAATATTCAAAGATCTTGAAGCTTTTTATTGCCTCAAGCACACCTGAGGAGGAGCTCAGGATGATCGTTAAGGCCCGTGGATTAAAGAAGTATTTTGCTGGAATTTATGGGGCGCCGTCAAAAAAATCTGAAATCACGTTAAGAATAATGAAAAAAGAAAACGCCAGCAAAGATGAAGTTCTCTTTGTTGGCGATAGTGCCGCTGATCTCTCCGAAGCTATTAGGGCTGGGGTACCGTTCATCGGCCGCGTGAAAGATCCGGCTGCCCGCCCCTTTCCTGAAGGAGTTAAAACCATCAGTGATTTAAATGAATTAGACGCTGTGGTGGAGGAATTGCTACGAGGGCGAAGATAATCAACCTTTCTTACCCTATAGATGTGAGAACTCCGGTCTACGGTAACTTGCCAAGGCCCAGAATAACACATCATAAATCCATAACCAAGGGAGACACCAGCAACATCTATTTGATAACGGTTAGCAACCACTCAGGTACTCATGTTGATGCCCCCGCACATTTTATAGCGGGCGGCAAGCGCATATCAGACTATTCCCCGACAGAGCTTACTTTTTCAAACCCGGCGCTTCTTGTTACACCAAAGACAGAGGACGAGTGGGTGGAAGAAAAAGATGTAAAGAGAAATGTTCAGTCGAATAACATCGACTGCCTCTTAATCAAAACAGGATTTTGCGAACTGAGAGGAAAAAAAGTTTACAAGACACATAATCCGGGCATTTCTCCCGAGGCGATATTGTGGTCAAGGCGTGAGTTACCTAACCTCCGCTGCATTGGGATCGACAGCATTTCCATCTCCGGTTTTCAAGATAGGGCCCGCGGTAGAGAGGCACACTTGGCAGCGTTTAAAAAAAGCACGGGATTATGTGGGCCCTTGCTTCTTTTAGAAGATGTGAACCTATCCCCGTTGAAAAAAGGCGATAAAATCAAGAAACTTCAAATCATACCTTGGTTCATTTCTGGAGTAGACAGCGCTCCCTGCACGGTTCTGGCGGAGGTCATAAAAGATGAAAAAATCCGATGAAAGGATATGCCTGATAAGCTCGCCGTCAAAAAAATCCATCAAAAAAATATTAAAAATAATGAACGGGCGAAGATTCAAGTGGGTCTATTTCGGAGAGGATATATCTCAAGCTGTCTTAATAGAAGAAACCATCGGGGAAAGGGGAGAACGGTTGGAAATAGCTGGTCTGCTTCAGGAAACCGCTAAGAAGCTACGGCGGCCGTATATTGACTATATAGGTAAACTCAGCAAGGAAAAAAATTCCCTATTGTGGTGGGCTGGCTCTCTATCTGAAAAGAATCCAACAAAATCCAAGGTTTTCCTTTATTCATGCTATATAAAAACCTGTATAGAAATTCTAAAAAAATATCCGGCCAGCCCTCTTGTCATTTTTGTCGAAAACAAAGTAGTAAAGAAAACTCTCATTAGAAATATTCCGATGAAAAAAATAACAGCGGTTGACAGTTCAAGGGAATTTGCTCACGAACCGTTGCGAATCTTGAAGTTTATTATACATAAAGGATGGTTTTTGATGAGCAATCTCTACCGAATACTGGTCAGCAAAAACCAGTACCGCGTGTATAAACGCATAAAATCCTTGGGACCACTTTTGCTGATTTACACCTGGATCGATCGACGCTCATTTGATAAAGAAGGATTATATCACGACGTTTACCTTGGAAAAGCTTTAGAATACCTAAAAAAAGAAAATGCTGCCATCGTTCCCTACTACGTCCTAAGTACAATTCCCTATCAAAAAATGATAAGAGGTGTAGCAAAATCAGAAAATTTATTTTTAATTCCGCATTCATTTCTTTCGATCAAGGATCTATTTAGTGTTTTTTCAGCTACAATTAATTTGCCGAAAAATCAAGATTTTCCAAAGTTTGAAGGCATGAACATAACTGAAGTAATATGTAATGATCTGGAAAATGATTGGATTGGAGTATACGTGGCCTCTGATTTGCTTCTTTACTATCTTGTAAAACGTCTCAGAGAACAACAGGTCCAAATAGACACCGTGATATATCCTTATGAAAACCTAAGCTGGGAAAAAGTCCTGTGCACTGCCATGAGGAAATTTTATCCTTCCGCCTATCTTATTGGCTACCAACACTCCACGATTTCCAGAATGTACCTGAACTATTTCTTTTCTTGTCTTGAGTTGAAAATTTTGCCTTTACCCGATAGAATAGTTACCAACGGCCGATATACCAAAGAACTTTTTATCAAATCTGGTTATCCGGAAGAAAGAGTTGTTCAAGGTGGTGCAGTAAGATATGAATATCTGCTGAAATCCAAGGGAATCAAAAAGCGCCAGAAGCGTGACAAGCCAGTAGTTCTGGTAACCCCATCCATCAACAAATTCGAAGCTGCTGAACTGATCTGGAAGGTTTTAAAAGCATTTGAGCAAAACGACAAATATAAAATTGTCATCAAATGCCATCCAGATATGCCACTCGAAATCATCTCCAAACACCTGAACATAAAATTGCCGGGACATTTTAAGGTGACAAACAAGCCTGTCGCTGAGTTACTGGAGGAAAGCGATGTTCTTCTCTACACCTGTTCGACAACATGCGTTGAAGCCATCGCTGCCGGAGTCCCGGTGATCCACGTAGAATCCGATTTGATGATAGATTTGGACCAGCTCGATTTTAACCCCAAACTAAGGCCATCTGCACGCACGCCAGAGGAAATATTGAACTCTGTTGAGAAGGCGATTTCAATGAACGAGAAGGAACTTTCAAGAAAGAGAAAAATTTGGGGTAAAGTTGTAAGAAATCTTTTTGGTGAGGTAAACGAATCGACCTACCG
>Ga0272449_1000990_pt1 | contig 31106 bp, 35 predicted proteins | sample YNPCB0241_FD_198679 | JGI IMG/M metagenome (GOLD analysis project Ga0272449, IMG submission 198679) | Hot spring sediment microbial communities from Yellowstone National Park, WY, United States - YNP-CB-024-1 | ecosystem: Environmental > Aquatic > Thermal springs > Hot (42-90C) > Sediment... | reverse complement strand
GTTTTTATCCTCAAAAAAAGCTACAGAGCCTGGTTCGCCCTTGAAATCTATAGCATCTATGATCAAGACATGTGAAGGGCTAAAGTCCTTTATCTTTGAAAGAAAATTTTCTGGGGCTGTATCACAATTGATGATAAGGATGTTCCTCATATCCTTTAGAACTTTCTTGAGTTTCTTAACTACTAAGATTCCGGCTCCATCGTCTCCTCTAAGTTCGTTTCCTATTCCTAGCACTACCAACTTTTCAAAGTTTCCTAATTCTTTTTCTAATACTTCCGCCAGATTTCTTTCTTCCAAAGAAACGTCCTATAGAGCAATATTTTCAAAAGACTTATTTAAGGTAATCACTATATGATAAGAAGAGGCTTGGTTTTGTAATTATTCAATCAAATCATAAGGTGGGCCCGGCGGGATTTGAACCCACGACCTTCAGCTCCGCAGGCTGACGCCCTGATCCATGCTAGGCCACGGGCCCATAATTTGAGAGAATAATCTTTTTCTTAAGTCTTTTTTGATAAAAATATCAAGCTTAAGTTGAAGGCTATCATAAATTCTTCACTATGCTTCATAGATTTTTGAGTGCAAGTTAAGACTAAAAATGTCCAAAACATCTTTCTAGAGTGTAAACCATTGCCATTTTATGCTCATTTACTGCTTCTATAACTTCATGGTCGTTTAAAGAACCTCCTGGCTGGATAATAGCAGTCACGCCTACTCTTGCAATAAGGTCTATCGAATCCCTGAAAGGAAAGAAAGCATCTGAAGAGACTACAGCTCCTTCTAAAGGATTGGCTGATAACTTATTTCTTGCTGAAGCACCTTCCAGAGGATCGTAAGAAATCTTTTCTCTGTCCATAGCTTTTTGATAGGCTTTTATTATTGCATGTTCAACTGCACCGACTCTTTCTTGTTGCCCAGAACTTATTGCAACTGTAACTCCATTTTTGACAAAAACAATTCCATTGCTTCTCACACCTATGTTCACGTACCATGCAGTTAGCAAATCTCTTAATTCTGCTGAAGTGGGTTCTCTCTCAACAACATATTCTTTTTCGACCCCTGTTCTTTTATCCACTCTTTTAACTAAAGGTTTCAGAACTAAATCTTCAGGACCTCTAATTCTGCTTAAATAGGGTTTTTGGATGATTGCTCTGCCTGTTGGCAGGATTTTTATATCATATAATCCTTCAACATTATCGCCCACGAATTTGGGGAGTTTATCCAAGTTTGAATAACATACTGCTCTTATGTCCTTTTTTCTTCCTAAAATTTCTATTGTTCCGTCTTCAAACCCAGGAGCTGCAACACACTCGACAAAAGTTTTCGTTATTTCCTCAGCAGTCGAAACATCCAAAGGTCTATTTAGAACGACGACAGATCCGAAGGCACTCCTTGCATCAGAGTCTCTTGCTAGTTTATAAATCTCGCTTAAGCTATTCCCTTCAAATTGTGTTGCAAACCCAGAAGGTATATTATGTTTCATTATAGCCACAGATGGCGCATCAAAAAATTTCAATATATCTAAAGCCCTTGTGATGTCCATAAAATTTGTAGCAGATAATCCTTCTTTTCCTTCCTTTACTACATGTATATTTGTAAGTTCTGCTATACTTGTCCCTTTTAATCTGTAGACTGAGCCAGGTTGATTTGGATTCTCACCGTATCTTAAATCTAATTCCTTTTCTAAGCTTATAACAAGCTCAGAAGGAAACTCTCCTTTTACTCTGGTTCTATAGCTTCGCGTCATATTTGTAACATCGATCTCTTTATGCATTTTATTCACCTCTATCTCTTCTATTGATTATCTTCGTTTCGAAAATTCCTTTATTTATCATCACGACTGCAACTGCTACCCTATAATTATACTCTTCTGGGCCTCTAATAGCAGCGTATAGACTTTCTGCAATTTCTTCTACTCTTTCAGATGAAATTTCAGCACTTAACGGCTTTCCAGTAAAAGGCTTAAGGGGCTCCCCATTTCCCCCTGAATAAGTTGTTATTATTTTACCTAATCCAGGTTTAAGATCAATTTTATGGATTTCTTGTTCTTTTTCTCCTTTCTCATTGCACCTTACAATGTACATTGCTCCATGGGATTTAAAAACACAAGCGCTTATTCTTGGGGTATTGTTTGGAGGGTCTGGTTCATAGGTTGTTATATCTATCCATCTGTCTTCTTTTTCATCATATTCAAAAAAAGGTTCTTTGAAAGCACTCTCTAACACATTCATTGGATTAATACAACCTGAGTTTTTTAAGCTATTGACAACAAATGAGTATATCAATTTTGTATGTGCTCCATTACCTGCAATCATTACTTCTTTAAAAGGAATAATAGCAGGATACAGTAACAAGGCAGGATTCCCTTTTTCTAACCACTTCTGATCTGTTACCTCTGTTCTAATTATCTTCGACCTCTCTTTTTGCACTAGTATTCTTGCCTGACTGGATGGACTTCTCCCTGTTAGAGAATAACCTATGAAAGGTTTCCCTGAAGGAGTCATGCCTATGACAATTCCCCTACCGCTATAAGCCATTTTTTCTAAAGTAGTAAAATCGTTCTTCATTTCTATTTCAACTATAGCATTAATAGTTTTAATCTTAAATGAAGCACTGATAATCTTTTAAAACCTTTTTGGATAAAGTTATATTTTTGATTCTATCCAGTATTATAAAATGAGCGTTGAAAGAAAGTTCTTTGGAACAAACGGAATAAGAGGCATACCAGGAAAAGATTTGAATCTTGATTTTATATTAGAGATGTCACAATCTATAGGAACTTACTTTGGTCAAGGTCCAATTCTTATAGGGTATGATAGTAGATTCTCGAGCCCGTTATTATCAAAAGTTGTATCTGCTGGAATCATGGCTTCAGGATTGGATGTTATGGAAGCCGGTCTTACACCAACACCCGGTTTACAATACTCTGTGAAGAAATTAGGTTATAAAGGTGGAGTTATGATAACAGCATCTCACAATCCTCCTCAGTACAATGGAATAAAGGTTGTAGGATATGATGGCGTAGAAATATCCCGGGAAGATGAGGTAAAGATTGAAAAAATATACTTTGAAAAATCTTACAAAAGAGCCGATTGGAAAGAAATTGGTAATTTTAGTCACGAGAGTTCAGTGATTCGAACTTATATAAAAGGTGTCTTAAGCAAGGTCGATAATGATGTTATAAAGAAAAGAGCTTTAAAAGTAGTCTTGGATCCTGGTAACGGAGCGGCAGCCATCGTTGCTCCTTACGCTCTATCGAGCCTTGGCTGTAAAGTCTTGACAATCAATGGGCATGTAGACGGTAACTTCTCAGGAAGAGGACCTGAACCAACGCCAGCAACTTTGTCAGGATTATCTTATGCTGTTAAATTCTCAAATGCTGACATTGGTATTGCTTATGATGGCGATGGCGATAGAGCCATATTTTGTGACGAAAAAGGAGTTATTCACTGGGGAGACAGGACTGGAGCTTTTTTGTTAGATTATCTTTTAATGAAAAATCCAGGCGCACTAATAGTCACGACTGTTAGCACATCCCAGATAGTAGATTTTGTTGCAGAAAGAAACCGTTCTAAGGTCTTGAGGACTAGAGTAGGTAGCGTTGATGTATCGAGGGCCATGATAGACCATAATGCCTTATTAGGCTTGGAAGAGAACGGTGGCTTCTTTTATGCTCCTCATATGCAAACTAGGGATGGATTGATGACATCAGCCTTGTTATTAGAAGCATTGTCATATATAAATAAGCCCCTTTCCGAGATTCTAGAAACTCTCCCTAAGTTCTATCAAAGGAAGGCTAAATTCGATTGTCCTAATGAAATAAAGAAAAGAGTTATGGAAGAGATTGAGAGAAAATCTTTTGGAGAAGTTGAGAGAATAGATGGTGTAAAGATATGGGTTGATGAGAACACTTGGATATTGTTGAGGCCTAGCGGAACAGAGCCTTTGATAAGGGTCTTTGGTGAATCAAAGAATGCCGATAAATTGGACGAATTGATTGAGAGATACTCATCGATGACAAAAGAAATTATAGAAAAAATAAAGATGGAGGGCTAGGTCAGCCCTAAATCTGGGAACTTTGCCTTGGTTACTCCGAGTTCTTCTTGAAGAGTACGAATCCTAATAGCATATTCTTTCATCTTCTCTTTGTCGCCTTGCACTTTAGCAATCTTGTAAGCCTTCCAAGCCTTCTTTAACGCTCCCCATGTTTGACCTTTTGTATATTTGCTACTCATGATTCATAACCTCATCATATCTCATGTCTCATATGAGATATAAACTTTTTCACTTGAGATGTACCCATCCTTTTCTTTCTATCTCAGTCTCTTTCCCATCAAAAAATAAACAAACTTTTGGAAAATTGTCTGTAACTTTGCCTATTACTATTATTCTTTCTCCCATTCTTTCCGCCAATCTTTGGGCTTTATTCAGCTCATTCTTCGGTACTGTGGCAACTATCTCGTATTCCTCACCACCATAAAGGACTAGATCGTTCAAGTTCAGATTGTTTATCTTAGCAAAGTTCTTGACATCGTCTGTAGTAGGAAGATTGTTTATCTCTATCCCGACCCTACTATGCGTAGCTATCTCATAAAGAGACAGGGCTAGACCATCGCTCGAATCTATGGATGAAGATATAAGATTATGCTTCGCCAACGCTACTCCCAATCTTAGCCTTGGTTTTGGCATTAAAACGGCTGAAATTGCTTTTTCCCTGAATTCAGTATTAGCCTTTAGATTATCGAGCATTATCTTCAAACCAGAAGAAGAGTAGCCGAAAAAGCCAGATGTTATGATTAAGTCTCCAGGCTTTGCCCCTTTTCTTTTCACGATCTTATCTGCAAATCCCACCATGCAACAGTCTATTATAATGCAATCTGCTTCATTTGTATCCCCTCCTAAAATTTCTATACCAAACTCTTCTTTTGCTTCTCTGAATCCTTTTGCAAGTTCTATAATTTCTGATTCCTTCATTCCCCTTGGAATACCTAGTGAAATTAGTGCAGCAGAAGGAATTACTCCCTTAGCAGCAAAATCGCTCACACACATAACTATGCTCTTTCTTGAGACTTGTCTTAAGCTCATACCCTTAGGAACATCTGTCTTTTCAACAAGCATGTCGCTCTTTATCACGACTTTTCCCCTCTTTTTAGGGAGGTATGCCAAATCATCTCCTATCCTGGAGAATCTTGGCTTAGGTTGCCCTATTGTATTGACTATTATTCTTATTATCTCAAACTCATCAAGAACTTTTCCCAATGCTATCCCTCATTATCGACTTTATTCTTCTCAAATAATCGTTCATAATATCTTCAGCCTTATCCTTCGATTTAGCCTCAACAGATAATCTCAATATTTCCTCAGTCCTCGATGGTCTTATGAGAACCCAGAAGTCTTTATGCTTGAATTTTATACCATCTATAGTATCAGCATTGGAAAGTTCTCTAGCTAATATGGATAGTATTCTTTCAGCATCTTCCTTATTACAAGGAATCTTCTTTCTTATCTGATGATAATAAGGTAAATCTTTTATCAGATCACTTAATTGCCCCTCTTGCTTTATCATTTTTGATATCAATGCTGAGGCTAGGGCTCCATCCCTGCATAGGGCGAAGTCTGCCAATATCAGCCCACCACTACTTCCTTCACCTCCTACTTTACATCCCCTTTTCATCATCTCCATAACCACATTAGCTTCTCCCACCTTTGAATAAAAGACCTTGCCACCTAGATCGTTAACTATCTTCTCTACTCCTATTGTTGTATCTACGCTTACCACAACTTCCCTTAATCTTGTTTTTCTCATCAAATAGTTCAAACATAGCATAAGAGTGAAATCTGCTGGTAGTTTCCTTCCTTTTTCATCCACTATTACGACTCTATCTGCATCACAATCGAAAGCAAATCCTACATCAGAACCATTTACTACTACACTCTCTGAAAGATTGTTAAGTTTATCTTCGACTGGGTCGATTGTTCTTGAGAATATTCCAGGAGAGTCGTTAAGGGTTAAAACTTTGCAACCTATCTCTTTGAATAATTTTGGGATGAATAAACTACCCGATCCTCCTCCAAGGTCTAATGATACTTTTAGCCCTGAACAAGAATCTTTACCAATATAAGAAACCAATTCTTCAAGATAGATTGAAGAAGCTTCTGAATAAACACCTATCTTTGAACTTGATTGAGTTGAATTTAAACTAAAAAGAGTATTTAACTCATCCTCAAAAATCCCTCTCCCTCCTTTAACTATGAACTTTATGCCGTTCCATTCAGGAGGGTTATGAGAAGCTGTTATCATTAAACCTCCTTCCAATCTTCTTCTATTAACCTCTCTGAATAAAGCTGGTGTCGATACTATGCCAAAATCAAATATATCACAATTTGCCTCTAAAAGACCAGCTATTACTACATGTGAAACCATAATGCTAGAGTTCCTTGTATCTCTTCCAATAGCGCATGAGCCACTTCCGATAAAATTCCCAAATAATTTAGCAATTTTTGCTAATTCCATGAGATTTAGATCATAGCCCACTATTCCCCTAAAGCCAGATATCGATAAAATCGTCAATTTTACTCTCATAAAGCTTTATTCGATAAACATATAAACTATATTGGAATAGTGCTATATATTGATTTTTTAAGGCATCTAAGATTTTGTCAAGTTAACGCATTTTTTATGTAGAAGTAATAAACTTTGAAGCCTTAACTTGATAGTATCGATGTTTAGAAACTAAAAGCATAAGAGGATCATCAAACAATAGATTAAGGTGAATTCATATGATTAAGATTGAGAAAATAGTTTATTTTGACGCCCCAGGTCCACAAAACACAGACGAAGTAATAAAATTGGCTAAAGAGCGAGCCGATGCTCTAGGCATCAAGGATATAGTAGTGGCTTCTACTACTGGTGAAACTGGCGTTAAGGCTTCTGAAGTATTTAAGGGGTACAACTTAGTCGTTGTTTCCCATGCCATTGGTCATGTTTCTCCAGGTTTTCAGGAGATGCTAGAAAAGAACAAGGAAAGAATCATAGCAAATGGAGCCAAGTTGTTAACCTGTATTATGGCTTTTACAGGGATTGAACGTGCTGTAAAGAAGACCTTTGGCACTACCCTTCCTGTTGAGCTAATTTCAAGTGCGCTAAAGTTGTTTGGAAATGGTACAGAAGCATGTGTGGAGATAACTGTTATGGCGGCTGATGCTGGTCTAATACCTGTTGATAGAGAAGTGATAGCAATAGCGGGAACTGGTACAGGCGCTGACACTGCCTTAGTTGTTAAACCAGCAAATTCAACTTATTTCTTTGATTTTAATGTGATGGAAATCATTGCGAAACCCAGGACTGTGAAAAAAATCTAGAGGATTTAAGGACAGATAGTTTCTTGTTTATATTAAACAAGGGCTTAACAGAACCTAAATAGTTAATTTTAAGGATGACTTTTCTGCTAGTTTCACCTTTCCTCATATTTTTAATGTAAATTTTAGCCCAGAATGATTATAAACTATGTCATGATGAGTTAAATTGATGCCCCGATAGCATAGTTGGTCTAATGCGTCCGCCTCGTATATGCTGAGAAAGCGGAAGATCGGGGGTTCAAATCCCCCTCGGGGCTTTCAAAAGATTTTCAATAACATATATATATGTTATTTATAATGGATATTGGAGTATGGCTAAAAAATTTGTCTCTATAAGCCTTCCAAAAGACCTTGTAGACAAGATAGACCTGATTATTAAGGCTGGCACGCTAGGGTATGATAGCCGGCCAGAATTCATCAAAGAGGCTATAAGGAAAAGGTTATCAGAACTAGGATATGAAGCAGGTCAAGTAACTCACCCTTTTAGAGTTTGGAATATAGCCACAGACCGTGTAACTATATATGATGAAGCTTTGAGTAGATGGATCAACATTTACATTAGAGAAGGTGCGCTAGTATGTGAATTAGATAAGTCTGAAGACTGTATTCATGTAAAGTTCGTTGCCGAGATTCCCCAAGTTGTAGACATGTTCAAAAAGATGGGTTGGAAGCTTCATAAAAGTTGATATTGTTTGATAGGAGCTATTTTTCCTTGATGTTAAGCTTAAAAACTAGCTAAATTTTATTAAAAGTAGGCGGGGGTTGCCAAGTTAGGTCAAAGGCGCAGGCCTGTAATTTAACTTGGCTATAGGCGCCTGTCCCGAAGATAAGTATCGGAAGGGTTCGTGGGTTCAAATCCCACCCCCCGCATCGATAATGATGTAAAAGCATAGTAGACTTTATATTCCCAATAAGGCTAAACCTATGATGAACATAGCACATAACGATGAGGATATAACCAAGAAGATTAAGAAACTCAAATTACGGAGAAAAAAGGCTTTAAAGAAACTCGAAGCATTTAAAGAGGAAATTCTCATCAATTGTTTTTAGATTTCGAGTTTTATAAAGGTCCACGGTAGTATTTAGTTGCTGGACAGCCTAAACACTTCTTCTCTTGATAACGCATACACTTACCACAATTTATACCACATGGTGCATCCTCATCTTCTTTATTTGCAACAATTTTGATTGGCAAATATTTAGGGATGACTGGTGCCTCGCCTATCATGGCTTCCGAACGTCTGATGCCCTTTTGTGCTCTTACAGAGCATACTTCTATTATGGCATTTAATGTGTCAGCATTTTCAGCTATCATGATGGTCATTAAATTGTAAGCGCCTGTTGTTGTGGTTAAAAACACCATTCTTGGACATTTAGAAAACTTGTCTACAAGTTCCTGTAGACGTTGTGGTGTTTCAACCTCCGCGTTAACTATGGCTATGCGGAAGCCGAGGTGTTTTGCGTTAAGTCCAACTGAAACCTTGACAAGTTTTTTGCAAAGATTTTCTAGCCTTTTACTTACGGCTACATGTGACATGCCAAGTTCTTTACCAATTGAGGAAAAGGATGCACGACCGTCCTCCTGTAGGATTGATATAATTTTCTTATCTACTTTGTCCATGGCTTCCGCCTGTTACAAATTGTAACATAAGGGATATATATAACTTTCTATATGTAACCTAATATAGTTGAGGAGTATGCTATGAGAGAGGTTACCGTGGAAGTTATTGGTGTAGAACCGCCCTGCAAGAGATGCCAAGCAACATATAAAAACGTTGAGGAGGCAGCTTCAGCTTTAAAGGCGAAGGACATCGACGTGAAGGTTCTCAAGATGAATGTTCAATCCAAGGATACTATTGCTAAATACGGGGTTCTTGTTTCACCTTCGCTAGCCATTAACAATGTCGTCAAGGTTATGGGAAGAGTTCCGGATAAAAAGGAAGTTGAGAAGCTAATCCTTGCAGCTTTAAAATAGCTAGAATCGGGGAGCATCCACTTGACTGAGAAAACTAGACACGTTAAAAGCGCCATCATGCTTATCTTCATTTTTTTCACAGTAGGCTACCTAATTTATTCAAGAATAATGGCATATACGTTTGCGCCCACTATGAAGCCAGCGGAATTTCATGGATTGCCATTATGGCAAATTCCAATATCCTATTTGATTGATTATTTCAGCCACGGATGGATTTGCCTTCTTTTCGCCTTTGTTGTCGCTGGTTTAGTATACGAGTTTGTGCCAAAAGAATCAATCACGAAGTATATGAGTGGAAGCAAAGTTACTGGTTACAGTTTAGCCATTGGAATAGCGCCTTTTCTCACTGTTTGCTCGTGCACAATGGTGCCGTTATTTGCAGGAGTATTATACACTGGTGCAGGAATCGGCCCGGCCATAACGTTTCTTTTGATGGCTCCAGCGGCAAACATCTTATCAATCTTGCTTACAGGCGAAATGATATCATGGGAGGTAGCTGGTGTTCGCATAATTGCTTCGGTTGTAGTTGCATTAGCGGCTGGCATAATAATCTCTAAGACCCCTTGGGGGAAATCGGTTGAGAAAGAGCATCAGGTGAACAGTTCAAGTTCAGCTTCAAGGATTGAGGTTGTCAAGCCGCCTCTTGACGAGAGGCTTTGGTCTGCACTGAAGTTCGGAGGCTATTTGGCAAAGCAGATTTTGCCATTCTTCCTTTTAGGCCTCGTTGCTGTCAGCTATGTTGAGGCTTTTCTGCCTGAAGACATTGTAGGCGCATACTTAACTGGAATTGGTGGGATTTTGCTTGCTTCAGTTATTGGTGGACCATTATACACGCCTACACTCGTTGAGATTGTTCTTGGGAAGGGAATGTTTGATTTGGGCATGTCAAAAGGCGCATTACTTAGCTGGCTTATGGGACAGCCTTATGATGTTGCCAACGCATTAGCTGTCTCAAGAATAGTACGATGGAAGGTTGTGCTGACATATATGATCATAGCTTGGGCAGGCAGCGTAGCCTTCGGGTTAATCTATGGAACACTAAGCGGAAGCCTGTAAAAGGTGATGCATGTGATGGAGATTAAGCCTGTAAATGTAGGTGAGAAAACCGTGATTGGAGTGAAAATTGGAAATCCCGAATTTCCCGAGAAGCCAGCCATCATCATTTTAATAGCCAAAAAGGGGTTGATTGTTTGCAGAAACTTTGACATAGAGGCCCTTAATGAACGTAATGTTGTAGCTGCAAGGGTTGAAGGTTTAACAAAAATTGAAGATGCATTAGAAGCTAAAATAGAGTCCTGCACGTCAATGGCTCGGGAACTGGGCATTGTGGAGGGAATGACTGGAAGAGAAGCCCTCCTGAAACTTCAGATATAGTATGTGGGGTGAAATAATATTGTTTGAAAAGATTCTTGTTCCTTTTGACGGCTCAGAGCATTCGATAAAAGCTTTAGAAACCGCTGCTCAAATAGCTCATAAGTTTAACGGAAAAATAACTTTAATTCATGTATATTCAATTGGTGGACTTGCAGTTTCTCCAACACCTGTTCGCGGGTTTATTGAAGCAATTCGTAAGGTTGGTGCCAGCATCTTGGCGGATGGCGAAAATAGGGCTAATGCTGAAGGAATTCAAGTTGAAACATTGTTGGTTGAGGGACATACTGTTGAACAGATTGTTAAGACATGTAGAGAAGGCAAATTTGATCTTATTGTTATGGGTGCCAGAGGGTTAAGCAAGATGAAGGAAATGCTTTTGGGAAGCGTAAGCGATGGAGTGACAAGACACGCATGTTGCCCAGTTCTAATCGTGAAATAACTTACAGTAGCACGCAGAACAAGCATGTTGTTGAACAAATTGTTTATGGAAGGTGGTAGAATGGTTGTTGAACTTTCTAACAGGTGAAAAATAATGCAACAGCCAACTAAAGGAAGCATGTATACAAATATGTCTGAAGATGTAGCCGAAAAACCCAAGATTCTTCCCCTTTGTTACAAAGTTGCAGAGCACGTGAATGTTATCTGGGTTTGTGACGGGGCAGCTAATGTCGGCCAAATAGGCCATGCAGTAGGTGTTTTGCTCACTAACTTAGATAAGGCTAGAATGTGCTGTACAACCGCTGTTGCTGCAGGCTCAAAGCCGCATTTGGAAATTGCGGAAAAAGCAATGAAGAACATAGTTATAAACGGATGTGGTAACAGATGCGCCTCGAAGGTTTTGGAGAAAGCTGGTAAAAAGATAGACTATGAAATTGACATATCCAAGTACTTGCAGAAGGTGCCTACACTCGACATATACGCGGCGGATGTCAATAAAATAGCGAAAATAATCATGGAAGAGGCGAGGCTTTGACAAAGCTTGAGGTTTTATTGATAAAAAGAAACAGCTAACCAAAAAATCGAGCAGATTTTAGGGTTAGAGGAGCCACTTCTAGCTGTTAAAATCATCAAAAAGGAGGAGACGTTGTCAAACATAAAGGCTTCATTAGAAATCCCATATCTAACTGGTGAAGTTAGTATAAGCCCAGGCTGTTACGGATGCCCCGCAACAATCTATTATAAGGGAACACTTTAAAAGAGTAATTTACATGACCAAAGACAATATATCTCACCAAGACTTCAAGCTCATAGAAGCTGAAAGTGTGGAAATAATCAGCTTAATTGACAACTATATAGATTATCTATCAATATCTCAAAAAGAAGAGGTCAAAAATGTTAGGGAGTGGACGAAAAAATACTTCACTCTGCCAATGGCCGAACACGGATTTTCAATGCTTATTCGCGTTTTTAGCGATAACAAATCGCATAACATACTATTTGATGCTGGAAGCAGCCCCAATGGAGTTTTAACAAACGCGAAAACAATGGGAATACGTCTAGCAGAAATCGAATGTGTCATTCTTTCTCATGGACATTATGACCACTGCGGCGGATTGCCAACCATAGTCAAAGCCATAAACAAAAATGGCTTGCCCATCATAACGCATGAAGACATGTTCAAAATAAGAGGCGTAGCTAACACCGACGGAACCATTAGGAAATATCCACTTTTCCCGACAGAAGAAAAAGTCAAACCAGCTAAATACATAAAAACAAAACAGCCATACTTAATAGCAGACAACCTTATACTTGTTACGGGCGAAATCCCTAGAAAAACAAGTTTTGAAAAGGGATACTCGTTGCATAGAGCCTTCGTAAACGGCCGATGGCAACCTGACCCTTGGATATGGGATGACCGTGCCATCACAATTAACATTAAGCGTAAAGGCTTAGTTATCGTTTCTGGGTGTGCTCATGCAGGCATAATAAACACAACGCTTTATGCACAACAACTTACAGGAACAAAAACCGTCTACGCCATCCTTGGTGGATTTCACCTAGCAGGAAAAGAAAACGAGTCCAACATAAACCATACTGTGAAAGAACTGAAAAAGATAAATCCAAAACTTGTAGCGCCTTCACACTGCACAGGCTGGCGAGGCATACGCACAATAGCTAAGGCAATGCCGATAGCTATTGTCTTGAATAGCGTTGGGAACCTTTACACACTTTAAAATGCAATCTATGAGAACAAGCGCGCTTCTAAAGATTTTAAACCTTTAGTCCGAAAAGTGCTAATCTCTTTAATCTTCCTCTACTATTTTTATAATTTCATTGCGCTTTTTTAAAGTAAAAACTATATCATCTAGCATATGCAAAATTTCTTTACGCTCATTAACTTTAGTGGATTTTTTCAACGATAATTTTTCAACGTATTCGTAAAGCAAAACAACCATAGTCGATAAGTCTGTGTCTATATCTATTAAATCGTTCAACTTATTCACATCTACTACTGTTCCTGATCTTATCATGGTTTCATATCCCTTACCTTCCATGAGTTTAAACTCATTAAAAATGCCAAGAAGTTTTATGTAGATTCTGTTAAAATCCTCCTTTATAGCTATACTTCGAGCCTCTTTTGCAAGATTATCTATGGTTTGAAGAATTGAAGCTGTTTTAGTGATCAAGTGATGGCTAAAGAATTTGTTGACTTCTCTCATTTTACTTTGTGTTGAACGACCTGTGTTTATCGCTCTTTGAAGCCTTGAAGCGAGCATTTTTGCTTCTCTTATCTGCTCTTCAGCCTCACCAGCTGATTTTCTATCTCCATTAAACCCGCTTGTCATCCCTATCCCAAATATGTATTTGTTATTTAATATCTTTTCTAGATATTTACGCTCTCCCTAACCTCCTTTCAGCCAAGTTCTTTAAATTTGGGTAAAGATCTTTAAAATCACTGAGCAGTAGATTCATGTACAGATTAACTTCTTCATCGTTCATATATTGAAAGAGATAAGGTCCAGTATAAGGGCTAGGATCACCTACTCTTGTCATAAATTCTATGTGCATTAATGGATCGCCCCTTTTGATGGTTATAGGTTGCCTATCATTGCTAAGGTTAACAAGTTCAAGAGCTAATCTTCCAACAAAGCCGCTATGAACCTTTGCAGCATTTAGAAAAGACAAGCCCATTCTGCCATATTTGCTCTTTGCAGTTAGATGAGCAACGTAGCCAGGCGGCGTGAATACAATCTCATAAGATATGAGATTCTTGTGCTCAAGGTAGTTTAAAGTGGTCTCTTCCTTGACTGTTAAAATATAACCATCCCCATCCACAAGATCAAGATCGAAGGGGTATATGCATTTGTATCTCTCTATTAGCTTCACAAGCTCACTTTTACCCAAAATGCACATATTACAGCACAGCAAGCCTATACATAAGGTTGGTGTTAAACTATTCTATCAAAAAAATTTAGCATAAGTGATCTAAAATCTTGCATTATTCTCTTTTTCAATTGCTCTTTTCTTTATTATTACTCTTAAGAAAATAAATTAAAAGGAATAGGATGGAAGCCAATCCAAAGATAATTACATAAATAAACAAAGTTAGGTAAGCGAGATCTTCAAAATAGTAAAATGAATCCATAAAGTAATTGAAAGACCAGTGGAGCAAGACTGCTCCAGGAAATCCATAAAAGAAATAGATTAAGCCTAAAATAATGCCTGCCAAAAAGGCCTGAGTTACTTTGCCAATCTCCCATCCAGCTCCAAACGCTATGTGAGCATAACCAAACAAAATTCCACTAATAAAGACGAAAAGGTAAATGATCTTAATATCTGTCTTTTTTCCTTGCTCTAAAACATACCTTGCTGGATGCCATAAGACTTTAAGAGGATTAAGATAAGCTCTTTTCATAAATAAAAGAATAACAGATATTGTACCAATAATAGCAACTCTAAAGATTATTTCTTCCTCTATAGGGGCAATAGAAGTTGCAACAAACATTAAAATCGGGTCTAATGGAGGAAGAGAACCTGTTTGAATACCTGCGCTTTCTTGTAGTAGCATTATAAAAAAGATAATTGAGAAGAGAGCTGAAAAAGTTACAGCTAATGTAGATAAAGTGTTATCAAAGATGGACCTAAGTCCATGGTTTAAAACAAGTCTTGGAACTTTATTTAATGGTAAGCGAGGCCCCTGAATGGCTTTGATAAAGAGGACCAGATAGACAAGCCAAAGAATCATAAATAAACCTCTGAAGAAGTTAACTACTTGCTCTCCAAGAGTGTTAACTGCATTCCTTGCTAAATCTGAAACGAAGACTATGTATAAACCTAATGGGAAGGAAAGGATCATTAAACCTATCAGAAATAAAACAAGTGTGATATAGAATAAGGTAATGATTCTTAAGGATTTACTGTAATTAACTCCCTCCCTTAATGGCAATCGTTACTCTATCAATAAATATGATTGCTTCAGCTTAAACCTTTTTATAACTACTTTAACTTAAGTTAAAAAATAAGACTTACGAAGAGTATAAATAGAGTCAAAGCTAAATTGATTAGAAATCTTTGATAAAGGTGAATCCTCCTAAGTTGCTACGCCCCATATAAATTACAGCAAAATTTGAGATAGATTGTAAGCGGGCCTGGTGGGATTTGAACCCACGACCTATTCACCCATTAACTCTTGTCTGGTTAAGAGCCAGCCGTTATAGGATAACTCTCTACCTGGCTGAGCCACAGGCCCACCCTCAAAAAGAAAAATCTCTTATTTAAAATTACTATAAAACACTTTTCACGATGTTTATAGGTATCTTGGTTGATGATTAAATGGAGATAGAATGCTGTTTTTCATAGGCTTAGGGTTGCATGGAGCAAAAGGAATACCATTGATAGGCTTAGATGTTGCGAAAAAGGCTGAAAAAGTCTATCTAGATGTTTACACAAGCCCTATTACCCAAGATGAGATAATTTCCCTTAAAGGCTTGATAGGCAAAGAAATAGTAATAGTTGGTAGAGATTTCATTGAAGATGGGCGTGAAATCATAAATCAGGCAAGGCAGAAGAATGTAGTTTTAATAACATCAGGGGATCCTATGGTGGCAACTACTCATATGGATTTGAGGCTAAGAGCTGAAAAATATGGCATAAAAACTCATGTAATACATAATTCATCAATTCTTTGTGCTTTGCCTGGTGAAACAGGTCTTCATGCCTATAACTTTGGCAGAACAGTAACATTGATGAGGGGATTAACCTCAAGCTCTACAGTTTATGAAGTCATCCATGAGAATTTAACGCGAAGCCTTCATACTATAATACTTTTAGAATACGATCATTCTACTGGCTTCTTCCTAAAGCCTAATGAAGCATTAAATTCCTTATTGAATATGGAAAAAGATTTTAAACAAGGCATAATCGATGATGAAACTTTTGTGATAATAGCATCAAGAATAGGTAGTGATTCTCAAATTTTATCTGGTGGAAAAATAAGAAGTTTGATTGATAAAGATTATGGTGAGCCTCCTCATGCTATAATAGTGCCAGGAAAACTTCATTTCACAGAAATAGATGCTTTGAAAACTTTATTGGGTATAGATGAGGATCAAATTAATGATAATTCTTCCAAAGCAAAAAGCTTAGCTATGAACATGGTAAAAAGATATGTGATGAACACCAGAAAGGCTTTATATAAAGCTAGGGAAAGAAGCGAAGCTGAAAAGAAGAACTTTGATGATCTTTTCGAAAACATCGAATGCTACATTTCTGATGCAGAGAGATTTCTAAATATGGGTAAGTTCGAATTAGCTATACTGAGCATAGGTTATGCGGAAGGTCTTTTGGATTCTCTTAGATTCATCAAAGAACTTGAGATAGAGTGGTGATGAATAAAATTTTAGCATACTGTTTATAGAGATTTATAATAGGAATTGAGGATAGAAATGCAAGATCCATATAAGCAATTACTCTCAAAGATTTATTCAAACTCATTACTCAAAAAGAAAAATACCACAAAAGCATTGGCAGAGGATTTACATCTAACAGAAAATTATGTAAGAGAGCTATGTGATTCAATGAAAGAACAAGGCTTAATTTCAGAGTTAAATGATGAGTTCAGGCTTACTAGCATAGGAAGATCGAAGATCAAAGTAGTATTTACTGGAGGAGTTTTCGATATAATACACCCTGGTCATGTCTTTGCTCTATCTTCTGCAAAGAATCTTGGTGATGTTTTAGTAGTAATAATAGCAAGGGATAAGACAGTTTTAAAGAATAAAGGGCGCAGCCCTTTTAATAGTGAAGAACAAAGGCTAGAGCTGGTTAAATCGTTAAAGTTTGTAGATGCTGCTATGTTGGGTAGTGAGGCTAATATATTTGAAAGTGTTATAAAAGTAAAGCCTGATATAATTGCATTAGGCTATGATCAAAAGCATGATGAATTCGAATTGGAAAAAGAAGCTAAAAAGCATGGGCTATCTATAAGAATTGTAAGGCTTGAGACAAAGATGCCGAATATTAAGACTTCTAAGATAATTGAAGATAAAAAAGAAATCATCGATGAATTTTAGGCTTTAATAAAATCTATAGGAAAACCTTGACCCTTACCTTATCTCCGTCTTTTAGACCTAGCTTCTCCCGAAGATTTATTGGTGATATTACCTCAAGGACTGAGTCATCGTAGTGTGATCTTTCAAAGATTCCTACAGCCCCTTCGATTTGATCGTTAACAACTGCCATAAAACACTTTGCTCCACCATAGGTTCTATGTTCATCCTTGAAACTATCTATCTTTATGCCTGGATAATGTTCTAATTCATGCCTTAATTTCCTATCCTTTTGTGATGTAAGTCTTAGATTCAATGTTCCAAGATACGGATCAAAGCCAAGTTTGTCGATGAATTGCCTCCTATAACCCTCTAAAGATACATAATAAGATCCTTCTCCAATACCTGAAAATAATTCACCCTCAATTTCTATAGCTGATGGATGAGCTTCAAGAGCTTCTTTTAAGGCTAAGTAGAGCTTCATGAGTTGGTCCAAACCCTTTTCAGTCAACTTTATGCTATATTGTCTATCGCTCTTGAACCTCTCAACATAGCCTTCGCTCTCCAATTCTAAAAGATGTTTAGAGGCAAGCTGTTGAGACTTGCCAATTCTCTTTGATATTTCAACCGTTGAAATCTTTATCGGTTTATCTTTTGCTCCTAGCAATAAAAGCTCAATAAGTATGGGAATATGCGCTATCTTTAATTCCCATGTTCGATTTATGTTCTTATGTTCATCCTTCAAACTATTTATCATTCTATCCTGAAGCTTATTTACCTTCCTTTAAAAGAAATCTTGATGAGCGATGCGCTAACTCAAGGGCTTTTATGAGGTTTGTATATTCATTCTTAACTATTTTTATTGAGTCATAAACAGTCAACTTATGCCCAGGACTCGCAAAATAAATCTTTCCTGTCTCAGGAACTCTGAAAGCTATTCCAATGACAGAATCATTCAATAGAATTGGAGCGATAATACCTTCGAAGGGTCCTATCTTCCCAACTAAAAGAGACTTAGCAATACCAAGAGTAGGGATGTCTAAAGTGAGCCCTACGAATACAGCGAGCCCTGCCCTCCTAGGATGAGCTATACCATGCCCATCTACTAAAACTAAATCTATCTTTTCCTTAATCGCCTTAACCGCTGAGATTACAAGAGGCGCTTCTCTTATAAAAAGATAACCTGATATGTAAGGGAAAAAAGGTTTGCCTACATATTCTGCTACCTCTATCACTTTCCTTTCGGAGCAACTCCATAGTACTGCAACAGATGCAGCTTTTTTATTATAAGATACATCCACTCCACAAACATTGTTGATTTGATCTTCACCTAAAGGTTCGAGTTGATGCACTTTTGCTACTATCTCTTGTATTTTATCAAGTAAGCTCAGCGTTGCCTTGTCAATTCTCATAAAATTCTTTATATTGATAGCTTTTACTTAAGATTAGTCTCTTCCAGCAAGCTTGATACCAGTTATGGCTGCAGCGTCTACTGTAATCGCTCTAAGGTCCTCTAACTCAAAGTTTCTAACGTCTGTCTTTCCAGCCAGTTGTGCCAACATCTCAAGCTCTTCTATAGTAGCTCTTAGATAATTCTCAACTCTTACTGAAGCAATGTCAACTTTTAATCTCTTTCTCAAATTAGGGTCTTGAGTAGCTATTCCTCTCGGACAAAGACCAGTGTTACACAATCCACAGACAGTGCATCCCATGGCTATAAGAATTGATGTTGACATAGCTACAGCATCAGCTCCCAAAGCAATAGCTTTCGCTATATCAGCACCATTTCTTATCCCACCAGATATTACCAAGTTGACTTCATCCCTAAGGCCTATCTCCTTCAAAGCTCTATTCGCTTCCACTAAAGCTGGGAGCGTTGGCATGCCTGCTTGCTCAAGAACGATCTCTGGAGCAGCCCCTGTGCCTGCCTGTTTGCCATCCACTACAACTATATCGGCTCCAGCCTTGGCCGCTATTTTAACATCATCAGAAACTCTACCTGCTGAGTACTTGACCATTATGGGCACTTTCCAATCTGTAACTTCTCTCAACTGCTCTATCTTCATCTTCAAATCCTCTGGTCCTACAATATCTAGATGGCGAGCTGGGCTTATAGCATCAGTGCCTATAGGTACCCCTCTAACACTTGCTATCTCTTCACTCACTTTCTCTCCTAATAATAGGCCACCTTGGCCTGATTTTGCGCCTTGGCCTATCTTTATCTCAATAGCATCTGATACTTGAAGATAATGAGCTGAAACCCCGAATCTTCCTGAAGCGTACTGGGAAACCAAAATCGAAGCGTTCTCTCTCTCCTCAGGCAACATTCCTCCTTCCCCTGTATTTACAGCTATTCCAATGTTTGAAGCAGCCTTTGCTATGGCTATCTTTGCCTCCTTACTTATAGCACCAAAAGACATGGCTCCTATGAGTATTGGCGCTTTAAGTTTTAGAGGCTTTTCAGCAAACCTTGTTCCAATCAAAGTTTCAGTGTTACAAGGCTCCCTGTAATGGTCTATTGGTGGTCTTGATGTTTGGGCACAAAGTATAACCAGATCGTCAAAATGAGGAAACTTTCTCCAAGCACCCATTCCTCTGACTAAAGGATACCCTAACTCTGCCTTTCGGTGTATTTCATCAACACTATGGCTACTCCAGGTATACTTAGAATCTAATGGTATAGGAATGACTTCTATGGCATGAGTCGGGCAGTACTCCATGCATACTCTACAACCAGCACACTCAATCCCTTGGACTGGGACTACTCTTTCTTCTATAGACCAAAAAACTTTTTTAGGACAAAACCTTATGCAAACTTTGCATTTATTACAAAGAACTTGGTTTATGGAAACTTGATAGTGTATATAAGTTCTTTTTACTCTTGCTTTCATTCTTTCAACCTCTTTATGGAAAGGTCGAGACTTCTCAGGGACTATCTTTTTGAAACATGAAGGTACTTTGAAGCCATATTCTTCTAAAAGCACGCGTACCCTCTCATCCTCATTTCGGTTTAATTCTACTATCTTTGCATTTTTACCCAGGCTTGAGGCATTGCCTGTAAAGATTATCTGCCCACCTATTATAGACTCACCAGCATAGTCTCCAAGGTTGCCCAGAACTATTATCTCTCCACCCATCATGTATAATCCTGTCATTATTCCTGTGCTCCCACCTATCACAACAGTCCCACGTTTCATTAATGCTCCAACACGATCACCAGCATCCCCTTTTATTACCACAACCCCACCATACATGCCTTGACCAGGACCGTTTCCTGCATGTCCATTCACTATAACTTCTCCTGAAGTTATATTGTCTCCTGCAAACCATCCAGCATTACCATGAATTCTTATCTTTGGTCCATCCATCATAGTCCCTACAAAATAGCCAACAGAGCCTTCTATATCGATCTCCACCTTTTGGCAAAGACCAGCTGCTATGTGATGCCTGCCTTTAGGATTCTTTACCGTAATCTTCTTGGTTCTTTCTGATAGCTCTCTTAACGCTTTGTTCAATTGCCGAGTACTAAGATCTTCTGCTTCTATTGTCTCTTCTGTTTTTGAATGTATCACATTCTCCATGTCATTACCTCCCCTGGCCTTAGGTTGCGAATAGTTCCGATATGATCAAAAGCTCTTAAAGCGACCTCTTCAGATGCAATAGCAAAAATTTCATCACTCTCCAGTACTAGGGCTGGTCTTAATCCTAGCTTGTCTTTGGCTACACCTATAGCATCTGGCATAGAAATGATGTAAGAGAAGGGTCCATCAAGGTCTTTTACAGACGAATTTAGAGCCTCTTCAAGGTCTAAGCCATTTCCGACCTTATCAGCTATGTAATGGACTATTAGCTCTGAATCATTATCCGTCTCAAATCTGTGCCCTTTTCTCTCAAGCTTTTCTCTAATTTTATAATAGTTTGTAATCTGCCCGTTATGAACTACTGCTATATCTGGGTAGTTGAAGGATTGAAATGGATGAGCATGAAATAGATCTACTTTACTCTCGGTAGAGAAGCGCACATGTCCTATTCCATGTGTTCCACTTAGATCGGATATTCTAAATCGTTTATCTAATTCTTCTACAGTGCAAACATCCTTTATTATCTCCATAGAGTGCCCTATGCTAAGAACTCGTGAAACTTTTGTTGAATTGATCTCATGAACAATTCTTTCCAAATGCTCTCTTTTAGCCCTAATAATATATTTATCAAATCCAAAACCATTTATGGGATTTAGCTGAATGCTTCTAATGTCTCCACCTGCTTTAGATATCGCTGTTGCTACCTTGCTGGCAGCACCTATGATGTCTTGGGTAACGATTCTTAGTATGTACTCATTATCGATAGAATGGTTTTTGTTATATATTGCCACGCCAGCAGAATCCCTTCCGCGATGTTGAAGGGCATTCATCATATTTACTAATAACTTTCCAATTTCAGTATTCTCAAGAAGCCAAAGACCTACTATACCACAGATTTTTCTTCACCACTTAAAAAATTAAAAAATGTATTTAATCAAGCATTCTCTCCATTATGTCTGCTTCCGCTTCATCGACCAAAGGAATACCAGTGACCCTCTTTGCCCTCTCTGTAAGGGAAACTAAGTCGCTCCTGTTTAGCAAGCTCAGTTTCCACTTCCTTGCACCAGCCATTAACTGCTGCAAGCCCACGCCTACTCTATCGTGAAGGAAACCGTAGAGTCCTACTGCAGTCCATGGTATTCGCTTGAACCTTTCTCCATTTTTCATTTTCAACTCCATTGTAGAAGCGAAGAAATTCTCAGGCTTTGAACCATATCGATCAACGAAAGCCTTAGGTAGCTGGCCTTTCTCAGATAGTTCAACAAAATAGGAAGACTTCATAACTGCCGTGAGAGGAGCTCTTGCCATTAGTATTGCTTTCACATAAGGACCATCGCCAAAGTTACTCATAGCTATAGACTTGAATATTTGGGTCTCGCTTATGAAGCCACCAGCCATTATTATGTCAGGTATATATCTGCCCTTTTTTCTCAAAATTTCAGCACATTTTAGCACCTGTGCTTGTAGATAGACAGTCGGTGTACTCATCTCGTCCATCATTGGGACTGGGCTCATTCCCGTTCCTCCTCCAGCTCCGTCAAACGTTACAGCATCGATACGCGCTTCTGAAGCAACTTTCATAGTAAAAGCTACAACTGAAGGTCTGTAAGCTCCAGTCTTTAGGAAAACTTTCTTGGCTCCCTGCTCCCTGAGCCACTCTACATCCTCAATGAAACTTTTCTCATTAGGTATTCCAACTCTGCTATGTCTCTCAAAGCTATGGAAGAGTTTATCTTTAAAGGCTTCTTGGACTGATTTATCCTCTGGATCAGGGATAACTAGGTATCCTCTTTTCTTTAGCATTATTGCCTTACTCAGATCGTTGATCCTGGTCTCCCCTCCTATCGCTTTAGCTCCTTGTCCCCATTTTCTCTCAATAATGTTGACATTAAGATTCGAGATAGCATATAAATCGACTCCTAGCCTTTGATCTTCGACATTAGTTTGGACAGCTACCTCGCCATACTTCCCATCCCAAAACTCTCTGAATGCATCTATACGTCTTTTTAATTCTTTGGACATGATCACTTTTCCTTTCTCAAACTGGGCTTCTGGATCCATCCCGACCACGTTCTCTCCGATGGTTATTATAATCCCAGTTAGTGCTGCACCTATCGCAAGCCCCTCCCAATTTAGCCTTGCTACATCGGTTGACCCGTAAGCCCCTATTACCACTGGCATTTTGAGAGGAATTCCTCCAACAGTAGTCTCGATGTTAACATTGGGAAACAAAGCCACATCAGAGTCGGCTGCAATTCCTTCAACGCTTAATAGGTCAGATTGGATGTTGAAGTCTGACCAATCAAGCCCAAAATCTTTTAGTGCTCCAGCAGTACTAGTTCCATACTGAGACGGGTCGGGATAAAGAGCTTCTCGACCCCTAAACGCCGAAAGGCTTATCTCACATAGGATAGGACAGTTTCTGATGCAGATTGGGCACATGCCACTTGTAGGGCTTACATCCTTAACTCTTGTTGTCGTCCCAACTGTAGATTTTCCATTTAGATAAGACGAATTCCTCAAAACTCGTTCTGTCATGATCTCACCAATATATCATATAGTTCTCTCTGCGCCTTAGGTGTTATCTCATACATAGGACCCATGCAGCAGGACCAGCATGAAGGCGGACTTATATTAACCAAGTTATTCTCTCTCATCTTTTCAAGAATCTCAAGAGGTTCTTCGATTCCTGTATGAAGAGATATATAACCTAAAGGCACTGGAGTTTTTGCTCTATCTAATATTAGCAGAATTTTCTTTATCTGCTCGCTTTCTCTCATACTGATAGTCGCTTTCCCTATAGTTTATATACTTTTTGATGAGATTCTTTTTGAAAGCTTCTCTATGGACCTCATTAGCTTGGACCTTCTCATCTCCTCAGTAACCGCGGATCTAGTATCTTCTATAAGCATTCTTGCTATGTCTAACTTCCTCCTTATTCCTTGAGCCAAATGATCATAGACTGCAAATGGTAGTAGAAGAATGTATAAGCGTTCCATTATGGTGAAGAGTGTAGAAGCTTCGCTACTTTTTCCTCTCCTGATCTCATCATATACACACCTTTTTATCTCCCCTATCACATCTAGCAAACCAAGAAGATAGGATACGTTTGTTACTTCAAGCTCTTCATAAGATGGTATCGATTTCTTCATGATTATGGAATAAAGGATAGAAGCTTCAACATATTCTACTTCAGGTGCTATAAGGTATCTGTGTAAATCACCAATACCAACTTTCCTCAAATCTGCCAAGATCTCTTTAGCAGAACGAAGTTTAGAGCTTGCTTCATCCAAGTTCATTAAGTGAATGTTAGTTATCGCTTTGGCAGATAGAGATATTACATCTCTAGATTCACGCAGTATTTTCTCACGCTTTTTCTCAGTTTCATCGAGTTCCTTCGATATGTCAAAAAGAGATTCTTCGACATGTTCAATATTCATGAAGAATTCTTAAAATAGGTGAATAAAATAGGTTTTGTTATTGAATAATAAAGCATTAATGAGCTATAGTCTGGCTCTGCTCCCTTAGAAATTGTTGTAGATAGTAGGGCCCTCCAGCTCCTTTTCCGCTAGATCCGCTAAGCTTCCACCCTACAAATGGCTGTGCTCCTACCATGGCTCCTGTTGTAGCTCCTACCTTCCTATTAGCGTATATCACTCCTGCTTGAATCTCGTTAAAGAATTTTTCTATCTCTTTCTCATCCTCAGTAAATATACCGGCTGTTAAACCATAGTCCACATCATTGGACAGCTTTATTGCCTCTTCAAGAGAATCAACCTCAGCAATGCAAAGTATTGGCACAAAAAGCTCATCCTTAAAGAATTTATGATCCTTTGGAAGACCATCAACTATAGTAGGCTCAACGAAATAGCCATGCTTATGCTTTTCATCAGTCAGAACTCTGCCTCCTGTAAGAATCTTGCCATCTTTCTTTGCAATTTCTATGTAATTTTGATAATTCTTATAGGCTCTTTGGTTGATCAAAGGGCTTATAAAGCTGTCTTTTAGCGTTGGATCATCTATCACGAGTTCTTTTGTCCTCTTTACAAGCCTTTCCACAAACTCCCTTTTTACCCTCCTATCTACATAAACACGAGAACAAGCGCTACATTTTTGGCCACTATAACCAAAAGCTGCCCTTACTACTCCTTCTACAGCTTTATCCAAATCTGCTTTTGATGTAACTATAACTGGGTTCTTGCCACCCATCTCAGCTATAAAGGGTCTTGGGCGTTTTTCACTAAAAATTCTATACGAATTTACGCCCACATCTTTAGACCCTGTGAAGACTATTCCTTGCACATACTCGTTGCTTACTAATTCTGCTCCTACTATATCCCCAGAACCAGTTACATAGTTAAAGACTCCTTTTGGTAGTCCTGCTTCATTAAGAATCTCGTAAATCTTAAAGCCTGTTAAAGGAGTATCACTAGAAGGCTTGAATACAACAGTATTGCCTGTGATCAATGCTCCTGAACTCATGCCAATAGCTATGGCAAAAGGAAAGTTAAAGGGTGAGATTACTCCCCATACTCCATAGGGCTTCATAATACTTTTTGTTTCTTCGTTAGGAAAAGCTTTACCCATCTTTTTTTCGTAGCCTTTATTTACTTCCATCTCCTCACAATAGTATCTCATCAAATCTATGCCTTCATCCACATCTGCTATTGCCTCGAATCTATTCTTTCCATTCTCCAGACTTATAATTGCGGCTAGTTCATATTTTCTTTGAGAAGACAAGTCTGCAGCCTTTCTAAATATCTTTAATCTCTCATGGTAAGAAATTGAGCTCCAAAGTGGGAAAGCTTTCTTCGCAGCCTCTATGGCTTTCTTCACGTCTTCCTTTGTCCCTTTTTGGAAGTATCCTAAAACTATCCTTGTATCAGATGGGCTTATCTTGACAAATTCTCCTTCTTTAGAGTAAACCTCTTCACCATCTATTATATTCGGATATTTTTTACCAAGTTCCTTCTTAACCTTCTCCAAAGCCTCTTCATAATTCCTATGGAACTCTTCAGCCTTGCCAGAGTTTGAAGCCTTGAACCATGTAAGCTCGTTCTCAAATACCATTCTAATCGCCTAACCTCGGGTTAAGCCTTACTTAATTCTTTCGCTCTTTCACTCGCTCTTATTACAGAGTCTATAAGAGATGCTCTAACTCTTCCTCTTTCAAGCTCAATCAATCCTTCTATCGTAGTTCCTCCTGGCGTCACAACCATATCCTTGAGTTTTGCAGGATGTTCTCCAGTTTCCACAACCATCTTTCCTGCTCCTAGAGTAGTTTGAGCACTAAGAGTTATGGCAACATCCCTAGGCAAACCTAGTCTAACCCCAGCATCACTCAATGCTTCTACTATTAAATATATATAAGCTGGTCCGCTTCCTACCAAGCCAGTTACTGCATCGAAGTATTTTTCGTCAAGAATCATCGTTTTTCCCAAAAGGCTGAACACTTCCTTTACAACTTCTAATTTCTCTTTTGGAGTATTGTCTGAAGAGCAGATGACCATCATACCCTCTCTTACGAAGCATGCAATATTTGGCATAACTCTTATTATTGGAACATCTTCTGGCAGATACTTTCTCATAAAATCCAATCTTATGCCTGCAGCGATGCTCACAAGAATCTTCTCACGAGTTATCTTATTCCCTATACTTTCAAGAACATCCTTTACATTGTAAGGCTTGACAGCTATTATTATCAAATCGCTACGCTCTACCAATTTTTTTGTATCGTCAAAGCACTCTATGTGATAATTATCAATGATGTATTTGCGGCGCTTTTCTATTATCTCTGAAGCGTAAATGTCCTGAGGAGTAAATACCTTCGATTTAAGGAAGCCTGCAATCAAAGCTTCTCCCATGTTTCCTGCTCCAATAATGCCTATTTTGATTTTATTCAAAATTTGTCCCCACTATGATAAGGTACTCAAAAACTTCTTCCAAGTATTAAAACTTTAATCGATTATTTTCTCAAGAGTCTTTGCTATTCCCAATAATTTAGGTTGATTTTTTGTCAGTTTTTTGAAAGAGCCTTTTCTCTATAAAGAGGCTTTCCATCCATGCTTGTAATGTTAAATAGACAGAAGGGTATAAGTTTCTTGTCAGGAGTAACAACATGTATACAACATTCCTGAACCCTATCTAATTCTACATTCCATACATCTTGAAAAGCCATGGTTGAAATCGTTAGATAATTCTTTGACATCCTCTCGATCAAATCCATCCAAGTCCCTGGCTCACATAATGATTCATCTCCTAACTGTTCCATGATTGATTCTTCAGGGAACTTCCAAAGGTCTTTGATAGCATCACGAGTCTTCTTCGATATGTCTTCTACATTACAAGACGGGCAGAAAATGTTGCTAGTAAGTGGCAATAGTTTACCGTTCTCCAAAACAACAGAGTAGCTCCTAGCATCACAATGCACATTAGAGCAAGAAGTGGGTGTAAAGTTCTCGGTTCTTAACTCTCCTCCAGTTTGTGCCTCTATGCCTTTGAGGATATCGGGCAAAGTAAGCCTATCTTCATTATCAGGTATGGTAGGATATCTACCAAAATAACTTAAAGGCTGAAAGTGAACACCATTCACTGTTGGAACCCATTCTTTGGCAAAGCGTATTATATCACCTATTTGATTGTAATTAATTCCTTTCTCAATCACAGGCACAAGCACCACACCTATCTCTAGCTTCGAACAGTTCTCAAGAGCCTTGAGTTTCACATCAAGAAGATCTAAGCCACATCTTTTCTCATATACATCTTTTGTTAAACCATCAAAGGAGAAATAGAGTGCATCTACTCCTTTTTCTTTTAACTCTTTAAAGTAATCAAAATCTTTACCTAATCTTATAGCATTTGTATTCAACTCTATATAATCAATACCCATTTCCTTTCCCATGGCGACTATGTCTGGGAGATCGTCTCTTATTGTTGGTTCGCCACCACTTATCTGAACGCATATGGGCTTTGGGCAGTTTTGTAGCAGAGTTTCATACATTTCCTTGATAGTTTGGATACTTGGATGATAATCATACCTCTTGGAACTTGCGAAGCAGTAAGGACAATTTAGGTTGCACCTATTTGTGACTTCTAAGACTGCAACACAAGTTCTCTGCTTATGAACAGTACATAGCCCACAGTCGTATGGGCATCCATTCTTAGAGTTAGTGATTGTATGCTCAGGCTTTACTCTTTTTACATTAAACCTTAAGGTATCGAAATAAGACGTTAATCCTCGCCAAATAATAGTCTTGAAACTTCCATGATCTGGACAAGTTTTCTTAAGAAAAACATCATCATTTTCAGCAACTTTCTGAGCAGGAATCTTTCTCAGGCATATTGGACAGAGACTTTCTGTCTCACCTATCAGCATATCAACAATATTTATTTGAAACCTTAAATACTTTTAGAAAATGATTATTACATGAATGAATGTAAAAATATTTTCACTATCTAAACGGATTTTCACCTACATCTTTGTAATACTCTAAAAGTACTTTGTTAGCCCTCCTAGCTACACGCCTTTTTTCAAATTTTGAATAGACGATACGTAGTGTCCTAAGGTCCCATTCTGTATCACATTTTGGGCATCTAGCGAGTTCACAACCTCGAACACTATCTGGACAACCTTGGCAACTTATTGCTCTGGCCCACAAAAGGCTGAATTCAGCATTGCATTCAGGGCACCTTACCAACCTAGCAGTCTTCCAAACCATGCCAGTAGGATCAATCTGATTTAGACAAGTAGGAGTTTCATGGAAAGATCTATGAACATCAAAATCTCTTCTTTTTTCTTCATAAAGTTTCCTTAATTGTGAAATATTCATGATCATTCATTATTAATAAAAACGATATTTAAAGCTATCTAAAAAAATAAAGAGGGGTGCCTTATGCTCTCTTCTTTTCGAAGAGTTGCTCAGCTACGGCTACAGGCTTTGCTGCTATATCCTCTTCAATATAGCTGTCCTGGCACTTAGGACAAGTAAGAGTTGGAGCCATTCTAACAATGCCCATGTACTCAAGATCGAATTGTCCACGAACTGTTTGGCAATCATCCTTAGCACACCACCAATCTTTGACCTCTTCTGGAACTGTATAGACTAGGTTCTTCATACGCATCCTATGACTGTAGACCTTCTTGATCACATATGCTGTGACTGGATGGGTTCCAGGGGCTGCTGGGGCATATATCACATACAAAGTTATATTATCCATGATCTTTTTCGTTAAATTTTCGCCTGTAGCTTTATTGATGAGCTTTATCTTCTTGTCTTCAGCTTCATAGACCAACTTCTTGCACATATCAGCGGAGATGCCCTTTTGGGCTAGGGCATCTTCAACTTCTTTTGGAACTAAAACATCTATCATTACCATCTTTTCTCACCATGTCCCATACGTTCCATAATCTTTACATGCCTTCACCGCTGCCAGAGTGCAACCTGGGTTAGTGATCAATGGGGTTTCACAGGTAGTTCCGAGTATGCATCCTCTAGGTGAGTCTCTTGCTTTAAGGAGTTGGCTTTTGCTTTGCTCGTATATGAAAGAGAAGTTTGGTTCTATCATCCTCTTCCCATCTATTACAGCAAGTACGGTCATCCTGTTACCAAATTCCTTCTTCAATAGATCTCCTGGAAAGACATCATCACCATAATATCCTATATGTATGACGGTGAAAGGTGTGGTAATCACATCTCTCCATATTGGATAATCCCTTGAATGATCTCCACATAGATGGTACCATAACTGAGGACCACCACCACCTGCAAGCGCTCTTCTTACAAAGTCTCTCTGATGATCAAAGGAGAACTCCTTTACATACTTTGGTGGAAGCACAGTAGAATTAGCTAATACGCTGCCTATTACCATCATATCGAATCCATACCTATCTGCTGTGAGAGATGCCCCATTTGCACTAGTATAAGCGAGGGAATCAAGAATCTTATGGCAAGCTTTGGGTTCTTTTCTAGTCCAGATGATGAACTTCTCAGGCCCTACTAATTCTGCTGCCATGGAGAAAAGACAAAAAACATTATGCATAGGTAGCATCATATCAGGTATATTTGCCTTTTCATAATCAAAGGCTCTCCAGTGTAATTCAATAGTCTTGCATTTTTCTGGTTTTAAATCCTCTTTTTCAAACTTTGGTATTTTGTCAGCGTCCTCAGGATTCTTTATTGGTCTATCTCCCACAGCTATCCATGGTAGTGTATTAGTTGTTTGTAGCTTAAGCCCATACTTCTCTAAGAAGACGTTGGAGTAGAAGAAGTGAGCTACAGGTAGAAGATCAAACAATTCATTGAAGTATGCTACGCAATGGACAGCTATCTCAGGATATTCATAGAAATCCCTGTTAGTGAAGCCTAGCAGGGTACATGCATGCGCCATAACTATCGGATCAAAGTCTATTCTATCCTTAAACACATCGACGAAGGGAGAGGCAAAGCGTGTAACAGAGCCTGTGTGCCATTTCTTATGAGACTCAGTATCATGTGATATGAAACGTGAAGGTAGTTTATCGATAGGGACAGTCGGTTGATAGCTCATATTCCTTCGATAGGAGGATATGAATTCCTTTATATAAGACTTTTGAATTAACGCTGTTATCGCGTTTTCATTGCTTCTTTTAATCTTTTCTTTGCATAGAAGTAAGTTCTCCTGCTTATCAACCCGTTTCTAAAGTCGTCTTCGAGAATGCTTGAAGCTAGAGCAGTGCCTCCTAATTCAAGATACTTTTGAATTTTACTTTTTCTTCCAGGCTTAGAGTCCAACTTCTGTATAATATTTAATGCTGGTTCCCTCTCAATAATAACAAGATCGTAAATTCTTTCAAGAATAACAGTGAAGGCTTTCTCTCCCAGCCTTTCTAAAAGCCTTCGAAACATATATTCTAATTTTCTTTCCAAGTGCAAAAACGTTTTTGCACTTTACGTATTAAACTTTTTCTTTTTGTGTTTGAACTCATCTCCACTAACTATCACTAAGCTCACAAAACTCTACAAGACAGCAAGCTCAGAGGAGGCTTAAATAGTTTGGAGATGAGTTGATGCAAATAACGACTGAATAGGTGAACAAACATAATTATAGTGTATGTAGAGGAAGAGTTAACGACTAAACTAACTTGACTTGTATTCCCCTTTCTATGCACGCAATATTTTGTTCTCCTAACAGGACTTTAAAGTATTTTATTTTTGTGTTTTTATTGAGGTTGTCGCCTAATTGTGTAGGATTGGTTTTGGTGTTATTTTTAGTTGTTTTGTGCATCTTATTCTGTTTAGTGTTTTGAGGTTCCATCCTATCGCCAGTATTTGGCCCCACTTTTCTTGGTGT
>Ga0272449_1000988_pt1 | contig 31116 bp, 23 predicted proteins | sample YNPCB0241_FD_198679 | JGI IMG/M metagenome (GOLD analysis project Ga0272449, IMG submission 198679) | Hot spring sediment microbial communities from Yellowstone National Park, WY, United States - YNP-CB-024-1 | ecosystem: Environmental > Aquatic > Thermal springs > Hot (42-90C) > Sediment... | reverse complement strand
TGGCAACACCCGATGGGTTCGCACCCATTCGACCGGCAGGTCCCGGACGAGTTCTGGATCCAGCCAGTCGTCCTCGATCGTCGCCCAAAACGGCAGCCCCGACTCATCGGCCAAGGCGGCAGCCAATTCCAATGCGGGGAGGCCGAACTCCGCAGCGATCTCCCACGGACCTTGTCGGTGTTCGAGGAGGCTTTGGCGGGCCTGCTCGGCCCGCTCGGGCGAAATGTGTCCGTGCGCCACGAGCAGCTCCAGCCATTCCATCGGTCACTCCGGTTGGGGACGAGTGGGTTCCGCACGGATGGGATCCGCCACCCCTTGCAGACCGGCTCGTTGCTCCAGGTTCGTCCCGATTGCGTTGGCTTGCGCCGTGTTGTCCACGATGCGCGGAGTCACAAACACCAGCAGATTGTTTCGACGCCGCGTGTCGGTGGAGTACCGAAACAGCCATCCCAGCCACGGGAGATCCCCGAGCAACGGCACCTTGTACTCCCGACGCCCCTTATCTTCCCGAATCAACCCGCTGATCACCACCGTGGACCGGTCGGGAACTGTGATGGTGGTCTTGATTTCACGCTTGGCGATCGTGGGTGCGAACTGCTGTCCTTGCGGACCCGGATCCACGACGGCCTCGATCGCGGGGTTCAAAATCAGCGTGACCTGCCGGTCTGGGTTCACTTGGGGAGTAACCTTCAGTTTGATCCCGACGTCCATCCGATCGATGTTTTGAATGATGTCCCGCGACAATCCTGCACCGCCTTCGATGGTAGACCGAAGCACCGGGATATTTTCCACAACGTTGACCATGGCCTCCACGTTGTTCTGCACCAGCAGAGGAACGCTCGACAAAATTCGAATGTCCCGCTTTTGCTGCAAGGTTTGAAGGAGCACGGGGATCGCCAAGCCCTGGTTTCCTCCGTGCGCCACACCGACCGCCAAGCCCTGAGGAAACATGTTCTTCTGCACAATATCTTGCACTACATCTTGCGGGCCGGGCCGGCTCCGACCCGCGACCAACGTTTCGCCTCGTGACGGCAGTTCGACGGTGGACCAATCCACCCCCAAGTCCAACTGCCGATTGGCGTCGGTCTCGGCGATGAGGATTTCGACCAACACTTGCGAAGGTTCACGATCCAGTTGTTCCACCAGCTCGCGGACCCGCTGGAAATCGGAGGGCGAGGCATGCACCAACAGCGCGTTGTTGGCGGCGTTGGGTTCGATCGCAATCGCAGCGCGCGCGTCTTTTTCCACGCTCTTTTGCAACAACGCGCTGAGGCTTTTCGCGGCCTCTTCCGCCGAAAGGTATTTCAAGAAAATCGCGTTGAGGCGTCCCTTGCCCGCAGTCGGCTCGATGTCCAGCAGTTGGACCAACCGCTTCAGTTCCGTCAGCTGGACCGGCGTTCCCACCAACACCAGCCGGTTGGCCGCCGGCACTGGAATCACCGTAGCCCCCACGGGCAACCCACCGGCTCCTTCTGCGACCTGCCGAATGTGGCGCCCTACGCTGGTGCTGGCGGGCTCCGCACCGCTCACCGCCGCTTGGAGCTGGGGCGCAATTTCCTCCGCCGACGCATGAGTCAGGCTCACAATTTCGATCGTTCGCGACGCTCCGGGGCGGTCCAGTTCTTCCAAAATCCCTTGGATTCGCCGCAGGTTGGATTCCGTGTCGGTGACGACCAAACGATTACCAGGTGCAAATACGGTCAATCCCCCCGCCTTGGCTCCGCGGACCAACGGTTCGAGCGCACGAGCGATCTCGACGGCATCCACGTTCCGGAGCTCGAACAAGCGAGTGACCAGCGTGCCACCTTCGCCGGCCTGGGGGGGCGTCGCAAGGGGGGGCGGCAAAGTTCCAGCGGCCACCTCTGGAAGCGGAACGATGAACCAGGTGGCATCTCGTTCCACGACCCCAAACCCGCGGGCCTCCAAGATTGACAGGAACAGCCGTTCCACTTCGTCCGGTCGGAGTGCGGACGGGGAGACCACGGAAACAGTCCCAGAAACTTTGTCGCTGACGACGAAGCGACGCCCCGTGATCTCACTCACTGCGCGCGCCACGGCTCGGAGATCGGCCTGGTCGAAGTTGAACTGCACGATGGCGGACCTTGGCGGCGCATTGCTCGCTGGCTGGCCCGCCTGCGCGAGAGCGAGTCCCAACACCAGAATGGCCCACCACCGTGGCATCGGCACCTTCGATCCCTATCGAATGATCCCCCGTTGCGAAGCCCGGATGAACTCCACCAAGTGGGTGATTTCCGGACCGGACAACTCCGACTCGATCCGTTTCAGGGCTTCCGGGATCGTCAGGCCGCTCCGGTACAAAATCCGATGGGCAGAACGCAACGCATCGATCGTTTCGGAGGGCAACCCTCGCCGGCGCAGTCCGACGAGGTTGGGCGACACGATGGTGGCCGGATGACCCTCCGCCAGCATGTACGGCGGGACATCCTGACGGACGGCGGACATTCCCCCGACGTAGGCGAGTCGGCCGATCCGCACAAACTGATGGATCCCCGACATGCCGCCGATGATGGCGCCATCCTCGACGACCACATGGCCCGCCAATCCGGCATAGTTCGCGATGATCACCTCGTTCCCTACTTGGCAGTCGTGCGCCACATGGCAGCTGGCCATCAACAGGCATTTGGAACCAACGCGCGTCGCATCCCCGTCCGCCGTCGCCGTGTGAATCGTGACGTACTCGCGGATTGTCGTCTCATCGCCGACTTCGACGCGAGGCGCCCCCCCACGGTACTTGAGATCCTGCGTGAGGGTGCCGACGCACGCGAACGGATAGATCGTGCAACGCCGGCCAATGGTCGTGTGCCCGTCCAACACCACATGGGACAACAAGCGCGTGCCCGCCCCCACCCGGACGTGCGGCCCCACAATGCAGTAGGGGCCGACCTCGACGTCCTCGTCTAGCTCAGCGCCTTCGGCGAGCAGCGCGGTCGGGTGAATCCGCGTCATGAACCGTTCGGGTTGCCCCGCCCCGTTCCGAACATCAGTTCCGCTTCCGAAGCGAGCTCGCCGTTGCACGTGATTCGCCCGGCAAATCGCGCCATATTGAGTCGCATTTTCAAGAACCGAACCTCGATCACCATCTGGTCGCCAGGCGTGAGCAACCGGCGAAACCGCGCCTTGTCGATGGCCAGAAAGTACATCACTTGCACCCGCCCGGTGATTTTGTTCAAGAGAATGCCGCCGACCTGGGCCATGGCTTCCAGCTGCAATACCCCGGGCATCACGGGCTGACCAGGAAAATGACCCTGGAAGAACGGCTCGTTGATCGTCAAGTTTTTGATCCCCACGATCCGTTCACGGTCGTCGCACTCGAGGATCCTGTCCACCATCAGAAACGGATACCTGTGGGGCAACAGACTCTGAATTTCCTGAATTTCCATCCCACTCACGAGACTACTCCTTCGGCCATCGCCGCGGTGGGAGCCATGGAGCCGTACCGACGCACCTGCGGCGACCACCGACTATCCGCCGAGTGTACCGATCTTGCGGACGAAAGAAAAGAAGGCCGCCCGCTCGACGCGACGTCCTGGCGGGCGGCCCATCGATCCGCGCGTTACATGTACATGGTCAGAATTTGCTCGAACAACTCCTGACGTCCACTGATCTGACGTGGCTCACCCTGCTGATGCGCGATGCGATAGAGGTCTTCCAGCTTCAGGCGTCCTTTCTCGAATCGAGCACCATCGCCAGAGTCAAACGACGCATAGCGCTCGCGGCGTAGCTTGAGGTATGGGGACTTGCGCAAGATCTCATCGGCCACAATCAACGCCCGAGCGAACGCATCCATGGCGGTGATGTGCCCGATCACCAGGTCCTCCAAGTCTGTGGAGTTCCGCCGAACCTTCGCGTCGAAGTTGATTCCACCCGTCTTGAAGCCCCCCGCGGGCAGGATGACCAACATCGCTTCGACCAGCTCGTATAGGTTCACCGGATACTGGTCGGTATCCCAGCCGTTCTGGTAATCGCCGCGGTTGGCGTCAATGCTCCCCAACATGCCCGCATCCGCGGCGACTTGCAGTTCATGCTGGAAGGTATGCTGCGCGAGGGTCGCGTGGTTGACCTCGATATTGAGCTTGAAGTCCTTGTCCAGCCCATAGTGCCGCAAGAACCCGATGACCGTCGAGGCGTCGAAGTCGTATTGATGCTTGCTCGGTTCCATCGGCTTGGGCTCGATCAACAACGTTCCCTTCCAGCCTTGCCGCCGCGCATAGTCCCGCGCCATAGTCAGGAACGTGGCCATATGGTCCAACTCCCGCTTCATGTCCGTGTTGAGTAGGCTCAAGTATCCTTCTCGCCCACCCCAGAAGACGTAGTTGGCCCCATCCAAGGCAATCGTGATATCCAGCGCCTTCTTCACCTGCGCGCCGGCCCGGGCCACCACGGCGAAGTCGGGGTTGGTCGCGGCACCGTTCATATACCGCGGGTGACTGAAGAGATTCGCGGTGCCCCACAATAGCCGCACGCCCGACGCCTTTTGCTTGGCTTTGGCGTACTCGACGATCGCGTCTAGCCGCCGCTCGCTCTCCGCCAGCGTAGGGGCTTCCTCGACCAAGTCGTAGTCGTGGAAGCAATAGAACGGGATGCCCAGCTTCGTGCAAAACTCAAAGCAGGCATCCATCTTGTCGCGAGCCCGCTGCAGAGGATCCGTGGCCGTCATCCACGGCAGCGGGCGCGTGGGCGCACCAAATGGATCCGAGCCCGTCCCGCAGAACGAATGCCAATACGCGACAGAGAACCGCAGGTGATCCCGCAACTTCTTCCCCGCCACCACACGGTTTTCGTCGTACCAACGGAAGGCAAATGGATTCTTCGACTCCGGTCCTTCGTACGGAATCTTGCCGATGCCTTTGAAGTACTCCCGTTCCCCGATCAGGACTTTCATACTCGATCTCCTTTCTGCAGGGCCATCGATAACCCTGCGGACACTTATACGATGTTCGCGGCATCGAAGCAACTGACCGGTCCGCGCAATCGTCGACCGCGAAAATCTGAAGTTATACGTTGTACCAGACGGCGCACCTTGGCCCTTCCCCGGCAGAACCACATTTCCCCCACGCGGAGTCCCCAAAAGAGTCGCCCCCCGACGGAGTAGGTTTGCGCCCTGAAGGCGGAGCAAATCCCATTCGAACCGGCGCACATGCCATTCAAGCTTCGCTCGAACATCGTCATGGCCGTACCGATACGGAAGACGAGAACAGCCGGTTCGAGGACCGACGATCGCCCGGATTTACACGGTCCACCGTCTCTGGCGGCCAGCACCCGCGAGCCCAGAGGCTTGAGAACTCGACTCGTCAGGGATAGGTTGTTGCACATGAGAAAGGGGCGTCTCGTCCGCGAGGTGGGTGAACGTGGAGTAATCCAATGCCTCGCACGCCACGTGGGCACGGGGCGGTTCGTGCTGCGGGGAATCGGTGACGACTCCGCCGTGGTACGTGTTCCAGGTTCCCCGTACGATTGGCTGTTCACTACGGATCCGGTCATCCAAGGAGTTCACTTCCTTCCCGACGCCCGGCCAGAACACATTGGGCACAAAGCAGCCGGACGCGTCCTCAGCGACATTGCGGCCATGGGCGGCGAACCGCTCTACGTTTTTTTCAACTTGGTCGCCACGCCCGAAACATCCTTGGACGTGTTGGCCAGGATCTACGACGGGGCGACGCGCCTATGCCAACGCTGGCAGGCAGCGATTCTTGGTGGCGATGTGGCACGTGGACCGCGGCTAGAGCTCCACGCGTTCGGCGTTGGTCGGGTCCCTCAGGGCACCGCAGTGCTTCGCAGTGGCGCCCGTCCGGGCGATCGGTTGTTCGTCACCGGACGACTCGGGGGTAGCATCCTGGGGCATCATTTGGCGTTCCAGCCTCGCGTGGAAGAAGGCCGATGGTTGGCGGCGGGCCGCTGGGCTACTGCCATGCTGGACCTCAGTGATGGCCTGGCTTCGGATCTCCGTCGCTTGATGGAAGAAAGCCATGTGGGCGCGGAGTTAGTCGCCGAGGCCATCCCAATTGCGCCAGCCGCCCGTCGGCTTGAGGATCGCCAAACCCCGCTCCACCACGCCCTATGCGACGGGGAAGACTTCGAGCTTCTCTTTACTGTGCGTCTCACCCGCGCGGCCCACCTGGTGCGGCTCTGGCGTAGAAAGTTTCCACGCGTGCCTTTGAGCGAGATCGGCCGGATCGTCCCCGCGGATCCCCGACAGCGAGACCCGGTGCTACTCCACGGAGGGCAACGCTGGCGATTGACTGAGCACGGATACGAACACTTCGTGAAGTGAGCGAACGAGGCGCCGCTGTGCCCGCGGCGTTCCTACTCGCCCCAGGCTCCGCGACACCCTGGCGAACGGTCCGGCGACCTCCTGACCACGCGGCGGAAGACTTCCAACACCGCGCGGGTGACCTCCTCGGGCGATCGGCCCGTCGTGTCCACGCGGTACCGAATGGCTTCGTAGAGCGGGCGCCGTTGTTCCAGTAAATCACGGATGCGTTGCTCCCGGTCCGGCGCCTGCAACAACGGTCGGTGAGTATCATGGGCCACCCGCTGCAGAATGGCCTCCGGCGTAGCGGTCAGACACACCACCACGCCAGTCTCCTCGAAGCGTTGGACGTTGGACGGATCCAGTACGACACCGCCTCCGCAGGCGATCACGAGATTGCGTTGAGCCGCAAGTTCTCCCACGAGTGCACGTTCGAGCGCACGGAAATAAGGTTCTCCAGAGTCGCGGAAAATCTCTGGAATCGAACGCCCTTCTCGTTCCTCGATCACCGAGTCCATATCCACGAACTCGCGTCCCAATGCCATGGCTGCGCGGCGTCCGACCTCGGACTTCCCAGTACCCATGAAACCCATCAGGATGAGGTTGGCATCCGGAAAAAGATCGTTCATATGCTATGCGCCCAGCTCGACAATGCCCACCAGTAGCGATTCCAGAGCCATTCGCCGCCCAGCAACCACCCGACGGTCGCGAACGACAGAAACGGGCCGAATGGGATGGCGCTACGCAGTTGGCGGCGCCCCGTGGCTACGAGGGTCAGCCCGACCACCGCACCGGCGCAGGCGGAAACGAAGAATGTAAACAAGACCCCCCGCCAACCCACCAACGCGCCGATCGCTCCCATCAGCTTCACATCCCCCAAGCCCATCGCTTCCTCGCCGAACAGCCGCGTGCCCAACCAACCCAAGCCGCCGAGCAGACCGGCCCCCAACGCGGCGCCCACGGCCGAACGGATCAGCGCTTCCCACGCATCGTGGGTGTCGTGCAAGTCCGGCCAAAGCGCGCTGGCAATGAGCGCCAGCGACCCACCGCCGAGCGAAACACGGTCGGGAATGTACATGGCATCCAAATCCACGAACGTGGCCAAGATCATTCCGGCCACGGCGACACAGTAGACCAGCGTATGAATGCTCCACCCATAGGTCCACGCCAAGGCAGCCCACAGACCGGCAGTGAGCGCCTCCACCACCCAGTACCGAATCGAGAAAGGCGCCCCGCACGCGCGACACCGACCCCGAAGCACCCACCAACTGACCAGGGGGAGATTGTCGTACCACGCAATGGGGTTGCCGCACGTAGAGCATCGCGACCGCGGATGGACCACCGACAAGCCGCGCGGCAAGCGATAAATGCACACGTTGAGGAAGCTGCCCACACAAGCGCCGAACAGCGCCGCCACGATCGCCAGCGCCGACGGGTTGGATAGCGCGCCGATCATTTCACCCATAGACGGCCTTCATCAACGCCGCGCGCATCACTTCGATGGGCGCCGGCCGACCCATCCAGATCTCCCAGGCCCGGGCGCCTTGATGCAAGAGCATGCCAAGCCCATTCGCGGCCTGGGCCCCCGCCGCGCGCGCGGTGCGCATGAACGGCGTTTCCGGCCAATGGTAGATCAGATCGTAGGCCCACACGCCGGCTCGAAATGCCTCCGGCGGTAGCGGCGAAGGGTCCTCCCGCCGCATCCCCACCGGCGTGGCTTGGATGATCAAATCCGCGGCGCGGGCCAGTTCCACCGCTTGCTCCACGCCTCCCCCGCCGCACTCGCAATTCGGCCCCACTGCACGAAGTTCACTCACCAGGCGTTCCACGCGGTCCGCTCGTACATCGCTCACGTACACCGACACCGCCCCAAACCTTGCACACTCCAAGGCGACCGTCCTTCCCGCTCCACCCGCACCCAGCACAAACACGCGATGACCTGTCGGCTCGCCACCGAACGCTTCGCGAAGCCCACGCAGAAACCCTTCGCCGTCGGTGCTGTAGCCGACCGTGCCATCCTCTGCAAACACGACCGTATTCACCGCGCCCGCGCGCCGAGCCGATTCATCGAGCCGCGTGACCTGGGCGGCGACGACTTCTTTCAGCGGCACAGTCACGTTCACACCGCCCGCACGGACCGCCCACAGGGCCGCCAAGACCGTGCCCACATCCTCGGGCGGCACATCGAACGCCAGGTAGATCGCGTTGATTCCCAACGCGCGAAACGCGGCGTTGTGCATCGCCGGTGACAGCGTATGTTCGATCGGGTGTCCCAGTACCCCAAACAAGCGAGTACGGCCGTCTGGCTCCCAGCGTAGCTCAGTGGTCGTCACGGTTCTCCGTCCTTGCCCGCACGGCTCCGCCGCGCGATCGCGGCGCGAGTGTACAAGTACCGGTTGACCGCGTTCAAGTACGCACGGGCGCTGGCTTCGACGACGTCGGTGCTGGCCCCGCGCCCCACCACCGGCTCGCCTTGGTCAAACCGGACCTTCACCGTGACTTCGCCCATCGCATCGGTGCCTTCGGACACCGCCCGCAGGTTGTACTCTACCAACTGGCCCGAGAGCCCCACGATGCGGTCAATCGCGCGGATCGCCGCATGAACCGGCCCATCCCCCGTGCCTGCTTCCTGTCGCACTTCCCGTTCTCCCACCTTCGTACCATGGCGTACCAACTGCACCGTTGCGGTCGGGATGGCTCGGTTCCCGCTGCTGAACCCAAGGTATTCGAGCGACCAAGTCGGCGGCACCTCGGCGATGCGGTTCTCGACCAACGAGACCAAGTCATCGTCGTAGACGAACTTCTTTTTGTCGCCGATCTCCTTGAACCGCGCGAAGATTTCATCGACGTCCTTTTCGCTCAGCCGGAAGCCCAACTGCTTGAGTCGTACCGCGACCGCGTGCCGGCCGCTGTGTTTGGTCAACGGCAGTTCGCTCTGGCCCCAGCCCACATCGCGCGGATCCATGATCTCATAGGTTTCCCGCTTTTTGAGGATCCCATCCTGATGAATTCCACTGGAGTGCGCGAACGCGTTCTCGCCTACGATGGCCTTGTTCCGCTGCACCAGCAGGCCACTCAACCGAGATACGAGCCGAGAGGTCTTGAGGATCTCTTGCGTTCGAATGCCCGTTGCCAAATGGCCGAACAGGTCGCGCCGCGTGCGCAAGATCATCACGATCTCTTCCAGCGCCGCATTGCCCGCGCGTTCGCCAATGCCGTTGATCGTACATTCCACCTGGCGCGCTCCATTCCGAACCGCGGCCAGGGAATTGGCCACCGCCAACCCCAGATCGTTGTGGCAGTGCACGCTGATGATCGCCTCGCCAGAGGCGAACGCCGGCACGTGGTCGTGCAGGTACCGGATGAGCGCGCCGAACTCGTCCGGAGTGGCGTAGCCTACCGTGTCGGGAATATTCACCGTCCGCGCCCCGGCCTCGACAACGGCGCGGCACACCTGGAGCAAGAACTCCGGTTCGGTCCGAGACGCGTCCTCCGGCGAGAATTCGACATCGTCCGTGTATTGCCGCGCCAGACGGACGCCTTCAACCGCCAAGCGAAGGATTTCCTCCTGAGCTTTGTGAAGTTTGAACTCGCGATGAATCTTCGACGTGGCCAGAAACACGTGGATCCGCCCTTTGGCACCCGCAGGACGTACCGCCAGACCGGCCGCTTCGATATCCTTCGATACACATCGAGCCAACCCTGCGATGATCGGCCCGCGTACTTCCCGCGCAATGGTCTGCACCGCGTCAAAGTCGCCCTGGCTAATGACCGGGAAGCCTGCCTCGATCACGTCCACACCGAGCCGCGCCAACTGCCGCGCGATCTCCAATTTTTCGCGGGCGGTCATGGAAGCGCCGGGACACTGCTCTCCGTCGCGGAGGGTGGTATCGAATATCCGCACCCGTTCGACTTTCGATTTCATCGGTTCTCCTTCCGTACCGCTAGGCCCCACAACAAAAAAACCCCACTTCATGCGGTGGGGCTAGCCTTGGAAGCCGGACAACGGTTACTGCCTACGTCCGATCCGTCGCCCACCGCGGCGCGGACGCAGTCGCAAGCCACCGAGGTCCAACCCCGTGACGACTACACCAGCACGACGATGGGAGCATCGGATCACGTGCCAAAGCTACCTTGGCTTTCCAGTGATGTCAAGTCTCGTCCGAGCAAGTCATCCGGCCACCAAAGTTCTGCCATCATGGCTCGCCTTTGAGACCCGGGCCTCCAATCTCCCCTGCCCGATCTGAAGTCCCCCTCCGACGCCCGCCTCGCCGTTTACTCTCGACCAACGAAGGCCAGCGGGTCCGCGCGGATTCCCATTCGACCTGGCCGCGCCCGCCAGTGGCGTGGGATCCACCGTGCAACCTCACATCCCACCGCCCACCGCTGTGGGGCAGCGCAGAAGACACAGTCCGCAAGAACGCCCTTTGAGTACGGCATGAGACCCGGATGATTCAGTACTGGCCGTTCACCCGCATCGGGGACCGACCACTGCACTGCCTACGCCGTGGCAACGTTGACGGGGTCGGGATCCACCCATCCCGGGCCTCTACGCGATTCGGTTTTCAGCAACACGTTGACCTGCGGTATCTCGTTCCACCGTGCAGGGTTTGGTTGCGCGACCCTCGGCCCATGACCTCGGTGCGGTTCAACGCGCGGAGAAATCGATCCGAAAGCTGACCACGTCCTCGGACGGCACCGCGGTGACCCGATGTTGGCTCTTGGCGAATACCCGTTGCATGGCCCGGTTTTCCTTGAGAACTTCGGCGGTGAAGCCCGCGATACCGTTGCGCTTCGCAATGTTCTCTAAGTGATGCAGCAGCAGCGTGCCGATCCCACGGTTCTGCCAGTCGTCGCGAACGACGAACGCCACCTCCGCGTAGTTGGTTTTCTCGTCAAGGTAATACCGGCCAACCGCAATGATCTCTTCCCCGTACGGCGCCGGCAGGGTCGCGACGATCGCAACGTCCCGACGGTGATCGATGAACACGAAGTCCTGAAACTCCCGCCGTGGGATTTGATAGCTGTGCGTCATAAAACGGTAGTAGATGGTTTCTTGCGACAGCGCGTAGAACAGCTCCTTCATCCGCGGCTCGTCGGTGGGATGGATGGGGCGGAAGGTGATCTGCGTGCCGTCTTCGAGCACCTTCGTGGTTCGGAACTGCTGAGGCCCGACCACCAATCGGCCTTCAAGGTCTTTCATTTCGGGCCGCAAATAACGCGCTTCGACGGCTTCGCGCAGGAGTTGTGCGCGGAAGTCTGGGTGGGCAATCGAGATCAGCGCCAGGGCACGCTCGTGGATGTTCTTCCCGTGGAGGTAGGCCACGCCATACTCAGTCACCACGTAATGGACGTCGCCCCGAGGGGTCACCACGCCCGCGCCGGGACTCAGCCGCGGAACGATTCGGGAGACGCGCCCTTCGGGAGTCTCTGCCGTGGAGCGCAGCGCGATGATGGCCCGTCCCCCTTCCGACCGAGCCGCACCGCGCGTGAAATCGAGCTGGCCACCGATGCCCGAATAAAATCGCGTTCCGATCGAGTCTGCACACACCTGCCCTGTGAGGTCCACCTCCAACGCGACGTTGATCGCGATCATTTTGCTCTGACGGCCGATGATCTCCATGTCGTTGACGTACTCCGTGGGGTGGAACGCAAACCGGGGGTTGTTGTGGACATACTCGTACAACCGCTGAGTACCCAAGCAAAAGCTGGCCACCACCTTGCCGCGGTCGATCGTTTTGTGCCGACCCGTCACTGCGCCCGACTCGACCAAATCGATCATGCTATCCGTGAACATCTCCGTGTGGACGCCCAAGTCTTTTTTGCCGCGCAAAAATTTCGCGACCGCCTGGGGAATCGCCCCGATACCCAGCTCGATGGTAGACTGGTCTTCCACCAGCGCGGCCACGTACTCGGCGATCTTGGTGATCACCTCATCGGGTTCCGGTGATTGGTACTCCGCGAGGGGTGCGTCCACCGGCACGAGGACGTCCAGGTCGTAAATGTTCAGAAACGAGTTGCCTAGGGTCCGAGGCATCCGAGGGTTCACCTGCGCAATCACTAGCCGTGCATTCTCCGCAGCACTCTTACAGATATCGACCGAAATCCCTAGACTACACCGACCGTGTTCATCCGGCGGAGTCACTTGGATCAGCGCCACGTCGAGCGGCAGGCGACCTTCGGAAAAAAGTTTGGGGATATCCGAAAGCGAAATTGGGGTATAGTCGCCCAGCCCTTCCTGAATCAAGCCGCGCACGTTGGCGGCGATGAAGAAGCTGTTCACGCGAAAGCGGTCCACGAGATCTCGGCGGGCATACGGAGCCTCGCCGATGGTCAGCAAATGCACCACTTCCACGTCCAGCAAGTCCGTGCGCTCGACCATCGCGCGCACCAACTCCACCGGTTGGGCACACCCGGTACCCACGAAGACCCGCTGGCCCGGGCGGATCGCGCCCACGGCCTCTTGGGGCGTGGCGATCCGATCCCGATATTTGTTCATCCACTCTGGATCGTACGCAGTGGGAATCGTTGCCATCGTAGAATCATCCTTGACGTCGGGGCCGGAGGGTGATGCGGGCATCCGCGGCCAATGACACACCCCCGACGGGCCCCACGATAAACGGGTTGATATCCATCTCCTGAATCTCTGGAAAATCGGTCACCAGCTGGCTGATCCGCTGCAAGCTTTCCGCGATGGCATCCACATCCACGCGCGCCTGGCCCCGGGCGCCCATCAACAGCGCATACGAGCGCGTGCCCTCCAGCATCTGTCGAGCTTCGTCACGGGTAATGGGGGCGATGTGGAACGTCACATCCTTCATGACCTCCACAAAAATGCCCCCCAAACCGAACATCAGCATCGGGCCAAACTGCGGGTCTCGCACCATGCCCAGAATCACCTCGCGGCCTCGAGGACACATCTTTTCAACGTATACGCCCTCCAGCCGCGCTTCGGGCACGCGCTGGCGAATGCGCACCATCATCAAGTCGAATGCGTCGCGGACCGCCTCAGGCGAATCTAAGTTCAGGCGCACCCCGCCGAGGTCAGACTTATGGATGATGTCGCGCGACACGATTTTCATTGCGACCGGATATCCGATTCGCTCCGCCGCTTCAATCGCTTCATCGGCGGTCAATACGTGGGCGCCCGGAGGTACGTTGAAGTCGTAGGCCCGCAGGATGTCTTTGGCCGCGGCCTCTCCCACTTGAAATTGGCCCATGCGCAAGTGACGCTGAAGGATCCGCTCGGCTCGGCGGCGGTTGACGGGGAATCGCATGATCACTCGCGGCGGCCGCTTCAACCACGCCACGTATTGATACATGGCGTACAAGACTTGGACCGCGCGCTCGGGCGAGGGGTAGTTCGGGATGCCGCGTTCCATCAGCAACCGAACCGCGGGCGCCACGTCCCGCCCGCCCATGAACGACACCAGCACGGGTTTGGAACCATCCACCGCCGAGGCCACGGCCTCCGCGGTCTTGACCACCTGGGTGACCGCCTGTGGAGTCAGGAGTACCAGCACCATGTCTACCTGGGCATCCTGCAGTACCATTCGGACGGCCATGGCGTACCGCTCCGGGTCGGCATCGCCAAGGACGTCGACCGGATTGGCTACGCTCGCCGCAGGCGGCAACTGCTTACGCAATGCATCCGCAGTTTCCGGGGTCAGTGAACTCATCACCAAACCGGTCTGCTCCACTGCGTCGGCGGCCATGATCCCAGGCCCCCCCGCGTTGGTGATCACCGCGACCCGATTGCCTTTCGGCAACGGCTGCATCGCGAATGCCATCGCATAATCAATCATCTGTTCGAAGGTTTCGGCACGGATCACGCCCGCACGGCGAAAAGCCGCACCGTAGGCAATGTCCGCACCCGCGAGGCTACCCGTGTGCGAGGACGCCGCCCGTACACCGGCTTGCGTGACGCCAGACTTGAAAATTACAATGGGTTTGCGGCTGGCAGCGGTCTCGGCAATCCGCAAAAAACGGTTGCCGTCCATGATGCTCTCCAGATAGCCGACAATCACCCGAGTGTCGTTATCCTGGCTCAAGGCTTGGATGAGGTCATTCTCATCCACGTCGGCCTTGTTGCCCATGCTGATCATCTTGGAAATGCCGAGCCCGTGCACAACGGCATAGTCCAAAATGGCCGACACCAGCGCCCCAGACTGCGAAAAGAACGAGATATGCCCGCGCGCGGGCCACTCATTCGCAAAGGAGGCGTTCAACTTCGTCGCGGTGTTCAATATCCCAAGGCAGTTCGGGCCGATCAGCCGCACGCCTCGCGAGCGACACAGAGTAACCAGCTCCCGCTCCAACGCCGCTCCCTCTGCCCCGACCTCTTTGAAGCCCGCCGTGATGACGACCAGCGCTTTGACGCCCGCGGCCACGCAGTCCCGGACCGCGTCCATCACTCCCGCGCGTGGAACCACCACGACCGCCAAGTCCACGGGGCGTCCATACGCCGCCAAGTTCGGATAGCATCGTCGCCCCATGATCTGCGTGGCCGTCGGATTCACCGGCACGATCTCGCCCTCATAACCGCACTCGATCAGGTTCGCGAGAATCCGATTCCCGACTTTACCGGGCGACTTCGATGCTCCGATCACCGCCACCGATGAAGGTGCCCAAAATGCATCCAACATGTTCGTACCTCGACCCCGGACCGCCTGGTCATGAACGCAAAAATTCCTACAGGTCCCAGTACAAGTCCAAGACTCTTAGACACGGGCAGGTCCAGCAAACTTAGCATAGAATACTATCCACAAGCTGGCAAGCCGCGTTCCCAACGCGGCGGCGTCCCGAGAGCAGAGGCATCGAAATCGCGCAGAAGGATCGTCCGATCGCGGAACCACCAAACAATTGACCTCGAACTGTACCTCCGTGGCCGCCGCATCGATGGTGGGGTAGGCCCACGCGCGAGGATGCTCCTGGGATCGAAACCGACCCATTTCCGTTTTTGTACACCCGACGACGCCCACAAGTCTCTATGGGAACACGCAAGGGCGCCCTCCGCGCTGCTACCCTACCATCCCCGCAACCCTGTGGGCGCAGTGCACGGGTCTACTGCACTGAAATGCCTCGACGCGCCCACGTTGGCTCATGGAGGTCTGTCGGCCGCATGAAAGGAATCCCCGGGCCTAGAATCGTCCAACGGCGCAGGCTCCGAGCCCCCCGTGGCGCCGCGAATGACCCTGGCAGCATGCTGGGAATTCCATCGCTTCTTCACATGGCCCAACCGAACATCCGAAAGCCCTCCAGGATCGTCCAAGGCGTGCCGCTTTGCAGAACCACCCGTCGTGCCTACCATAGGCGCGAACATGCCGTTGGTGGCATGTACAACGATGCCAAAGTTTCCGGACGAGTGGACACAGTGGCGGGTAGTACTCGCCCACGACTGGCTGGTCGGTATGCGAGGTGGCGAGCGCGTGTTAGGGATTCTCGCTGAGGGATTCCCATCCGCGCCCATCGTCACCTTGTTGGCTCGGCCTGAGGCCCTCTCGGCGCGGCTTCGGCATCGAACCATCCACACGTCGTTCCTTCAGCGCTGGCCTCGAGTGCATCGCTACTACCGGGCACTGTTGCCGCTGTTTCCGCTCGCCGTCGAACGGCTGCGACTGCCCCCCGCGGACCTTGTGCTCTCCACCAGCCATTGTGCGATCAAAGCTGTACGGCCGCCGCCCGGCGCGGCCCACGTGTGCTATTGCTTCACCCCCATGCGCTATGTCTGGACCTTCCGCCGCGAGTACCTCGGGCCCATCGGACAGCATGTGGCCGCGCCACTGATCCACCTGTTGCAACGTTGGGACGTCGCCACGGCAGCGCGGGTGGATCGGTTTGTGACGCTCAGCCGACACGTGCGGCAGCGCATCTGGGACGCCTACGAACGCCACGCGGCCGTCGTGTACCCGCCCGTGGATTTGGACTTCTTTACCCCGGCGCCCGCGGCCCCCACCGCGACCGCCGAACCCTACGATCTGGTCGTCGCTGCGCTGGTACCCTACAAGCGCGTGGACCTCGCCATCCGCGCGTGCAACCGCCTACGCCGCAACCTACGTGTGGTAGGGACCGGAAGCGAGGAACGTCGCTTACGACGGCTCGCGGGCCCCACCGTGCAGTTCCTGGGCCGCGTGGACGACATCACGTTGCGCGAACTCTACCGGCATTGCCGTTGCCTGATCTTCCCCGGCGAGGAGGACTTCGGCCTCGCACCCGTAGAAGCGCAAGCCTGCGGGCGTCCCGTCGTCGCCTACGGTCGCGGCGGTGCAACGGAATCCGTAGTCAACGGGGTCACCGGCCTGTGGTTTTCCGAGCCCACGGAAGAATCTCTGATCGAAACGCTGCAACGATTCGACCGCACCCCATGGGCTCCGGTGCGGATCCGGCGCAATGCCGAGCGGTTCAGCACCCAGTCCTTTGTGGATGGATTGCACAGGGTGTTGCGCGAATGTATGGAGGAGCACCGACGCCACCACGATGAACGCTCCCGCCCTTGAACGTGAAGTCGGGCTGAGTCTCGGGTCCAACCTTGGAGACCGCGAAACCCATTTGCGCGCGGCCCGCGCCAAGATTGTTGCACTCCCCGACGTGCGGCTTGTGGCCTGTTCGCCTCTTTACGAAACCGAACCGGTCGGCGTTCGGCCGGAATACCAGCATCTGAAATACCTCAACGCCGTGCTGATCGTCGCGGCACCATGGTCCGCACCGTGGTGGCTGGAGCGGCTGCATGAAATCGAAACGGCCCTCGGCCGAATCCGAACTGAAGACCGAAACGCGCCGCGTACGGTGGACGTGGACCTCCTGTATTGTGGCGACGAAATCTTGGACAACGACGTCGCCACGGTCCCCCACCCCCGATGGGCCTCCCGCCGCTTCGTGGTCCAACCCCTCGCCGATGTCCGCCCCAACCTTCGCCTGCCTGGACAATCCCAAACAGTCGCGGAAATTCTCGCTTCGCTCGGCGCGAGCTCCGGCGAAGTTCGCCGCTGGAAAAACGAATGGTGACCATGAACCCCCGCATGCCGATTCGAGTTCAGTGTTCTCGCCTCCTCGCGCGTGTGTTCGCGTGGGGGCTCATCTTCCTCGCCACCGACGGGCGTCCCGTAGAAATCCCGCTGGAAACGCTGGATCTCTCCCAACTGGTCGTCGGTTGGGGAAAACCCGCGGTCAACCGAAACGTTCGCGGTCAACCGATTCAAATGGGCGGACGTACCTTCGGCCGTGGATTGGGAGTTCACGCGGAAAGTTTGTGGCGTCTGGAACTACCTGACGGGCCAATCCGGTTCACAGCGTGGGTCGGAGTGGACGACCTGGTCGGGCCCGGTCGTGGCAGTGTCATCTTTCGAGTTCTTGGCGATGGAGACCGCCTGGTCTGGACGAGCCCGTGCCTGCGCAGCGGCGACACGCCCCTCCGGGTCGAGTTGGATCTCACCGGCCATCGCCGAATTGTTCTGCGGGTGACCGACGCGGGCGACGGCACCACGGACGATGTGGCGAACTGGGCGGAGCCCACCCTCACGGTCGCTACCGAAGCCGTCCGGCCGCTTTCCCCGATTCCGGATGAGCCGCCGCAACTGCGCACACCACCCGCTAGTCCCGCGCCTCGTTTCCACGCACCGCGGGTCATCGGCGCCCGAGCCCACCGGCCCTTCCTGTTCACTCTGCCCATCACGGGTGAGGAACCGCTGACCGTGTCGGTCGCGTCCCTACCCCCGGGTCTCCATCCCAACGCCGCCCGGCTGCGCATCGAAGGACGCACGCCATCCAACGGCCAGTACACGGTGCAGCTGAGTGCCTCCAACCGCCATGGCGTGGCCACGGGCACCTGGACACTCGTGATCGGGGACGCACTCGCCCTCACGCCGCCCATGGGGTGGAACAGCTGGAATTGCTACGGCCCCGCCGTGCGACAAGACCTCGTCGAAGCCCAAGCCGTCGCCATGGTCACCCAGGGACTCGTTCGCTATGGGTGGTCCTACATCGTCGTGGACGACATGTGGCAGCAAGCCCCCGATTCGGATGACCCATCCGTGCGCGGCCCCGGTCGCGATGCGCAAGGGCGGATTCAACCCAACGCGCGGTTCCCAGACGTGGTCGGAATGGTCCGAAGAATTCACGATCTCGGGCTACGCGCTGGCATCTACTCCTCGCCCGGCCCGTACACTTGCGCCGGCGCGGTGGGCAGTTATGGTCACGAAGCACTTGATGCCGCCCAGTTCGCAAAGTGGGGCTTCGATTTCCTCAAATATGACTGGTGCACTTACTCCCGCGTGGCCCGGGGATCCACACTGCAAGAGTTGATCAAGCCGTACCTTCTGATGGCGGAACTGCTCCGGCGCCAACCACGCGACATCGTCTACAGCATCTGCCAGTACGGCCAAGGCAATGTGGCCGCATGGGGACGCACCGCAGGCGGTCATCTCTGGCGCACCACCGGCGATATCGAGGACACTTGGGAATCGGTTCGCCGCATTGGGTTCGGCCAAGCGGGCCTGGAACTGTTTGCGGGCCCCGGCGGCTGGAACGACCCAGACATGCTGGTCATCGGTCGGGTTGGATGGGGCGCGGTGCAGCGGCCGACCCGTCTGACGCCCAACGAACAGTACACACACATGACGCTATGGTGCTTGCTCGCGGCCCCGCTGTTTCTCGGGTGCGACCTCACCGCACTAGATGACTTCACCCGTAACCTCATCACGAACAGCGAAGTGCTCGAAATCAACCAAGATCCACTAGGCCGTGCCGCCTCTCGGGTCGCGGTTCGTGGGCCGGTCCAGATTTGGGCCCGTCCACTCGCCGATGGCTCCCTCGCCGTCGGCGCGTTCAACCTTGATGAGGAACGCCAAGTGGCGCGGGTCGAGTGGCGAGACCTCCGAATTGGCGGGCAGTGGCGAGTCCGCGACCTGTGGCGCCAACGTGACCTTGGAAACTTCGAGCAGGCACTGGAAGTCGAACTTCCACGCCACGGTTGCGAACTTTTCCGCCTGTGGCCCGAAGACGCCACGGCGCGGGCGACTCCGGCGCGGCCACCTACCACGTGGGAAGCCGAGATGACCATGCAGCTGAGCACGCCCCCCGCGCGGTAAGCCATGGGGGTCTCGAGCCTGTCCCGAGAGTCCAAGGTTTGGACCGAGATGAGCCCTGCGCGTCCAACCTTTGGACGGATCACCGGGCCACGGTTCCAAGGATTGAACCACCCACGGCTTGATTCGTCCAACCCTTGGAAACTCGAGGCCGAGTTTGTTCCAACGCTTGGACGGGCGTGACCTCCCAGCGTCCCGACTCCGCCGCCCGCATCCATGCTTCCGCACCATCATGGGAAAAACCCCGCGGAAACTGACCAGCTGTCACGGCCGGACTTCATCCCCTGGAGGGCGATGCGATCGGCCGGCAAAAGCCCGACCACTCCACCAGGCTTGCGGTTCGGATTCGTCTGGGACATGATCCGCAACATGTTCTGGCCCGATACGTTCATGGCAGCGGTCTTGGGCTACCTCTTGGGCTCGATCCCTTTCGGGTGGCTGGTAGCCAAGGCCCACAGGGTGGATATTCAACGCGTTGGCAGCGGGAACATCGGCGCGACCAACGTCGGCCGGACTCTCGGACGGGTGTGGGGCTGGCTGGTGTTCGTGCTCGACGCCGGCAAAGGCTGGGCCGCGGTCGCATTGGCAAATCGCGCATGGAGCTCGCCGCTGCCGGGCGGATGCCCCCTGAGCCTGGTCGCCGGACTCGGCGCGGTCGTGGGGCACACATGGCCGGTGTGGTTAAAATTTCGAGGCGGCAAAGGCGTGGCCACCGGCGCGGGGGTCGTCGTGGGCCTCGCTCCGTGGGCAGCGGTGGTGGGTGCGGGAACCTGGCTGGTCGCGCTGGGCGTCACCCGCTATGTCTCTGTGGCCTCGATTTGCGCAGCCCTCACAGTGCCCCTGGCGGCATGGGGCTTGTATGGCGCCCAGGACCTTTGGCGGCCGTGGGCGTTGACCGCGATGGGATTGCTGGTGGTGGTGCGCCACCGAAGCAATCTGCAACGGCTGTGTGCCGGTACGGAACCCAAAATTGGGCGGAGCCACCCTTCGGTGGCGGCCACGGACCAAGGCGAGTCCGTAGAGAGCCAGACGACTGAACACTCATGAATTGCGCTTCGATCATCGGCGACGGCGCATGGGGCACGGCCCTGGCGCTGGTACTTCATCGCAATGGACGACGCGTGCGGATTTGGAGTCCGTTTCCCGAACATGTGTGCGAGGCCATCGCCATCGGCGAAAATCGTCGGTTTTTGCCCGGGATTCCACTGCCTCCGGAACTGGAGTGGACCGACCGCGAGGACCTGGCCATGCAGAACGTGGAACTGGTGGTCATCGCAGTCCCGTCGGCGCATGTGGATGGCGTGCTCCGCCGGTTCGTGGGTCGTGTTCCGCCGAACGCGCTGTATGTCAGTGTGACGAAAGGTCTCCATCCCACGCATCTGTGGCGGATGACGGAGACCATCGAACGGGTTTGGGGCGTGGGCCCTGTAGTGGCCTTGTCGGGTCCCAGTTTCGCGGTCGAGGTGGCGCAGGACTGGCCCACCGCAGTCGTCGCGGCCTGCCGCGATCACGACCAAGCCCGGGCGGTGCAGCAGTGGTTCGTGCGTCCGAGCTTCCGCGTGTACACCAGCGACGACGTGATCGGGGTGGAGTTGGGCGGCGCGCTCAAGAACGTGATCGCGATTGCCGCCGGTGTTTGCGACGGTCTCGGCCTGGGCGCCAACGCTAAGGCGGCGCTGGTCACGCGAGGTTTAGCAGAAATGACTCGTTTGGCGGTGGCCGCAGGGGCGCACCCTGCCACACTCTCCGGGCTGAGCGGCGTGGGCGATTTGATGCTCACCTGCTATGGACACCGCAGCCGGAACCGAAACTTCGGCGAGCGAATCGGGCGTGGTGAATGCCCGGCCAAGATTCTGGCAAACGTGGAATACGTCGTGGAAGGCGTCACCAACTGCGACCACGCGGCGCGGCTCGCGGAACACCACGGGGTCCATATGCCGATCGCCGAGGCGGTTCGGGATGTCATCCATGGTCGGATTTCTCCCGCCGAAGCCGTCGCACGACTTCTCCAACGGGAACCCAAGCCTGAACGGGGATGAAACGATGAACATGTGCTCATGGTGGACACGCTCGAGGTGGCAGGTCATCTGGCGCACGTGGGGCCTCCTTGGAATCGCGGTGATCGGAACGAGTTGTATCTCCATAAGTCTGCCATCGGCCACGGACCGGACCCAAGCGATCCGGCCCAACACCGAGAAGGAACTTGAAGCGTTCACGCGTCTGGCTCGCGATCCGCGCGAATTTGCGATCACCATCACGCTGGATGAAAACCAAACGCCGCGGGTGGTTAATGCACATCGGGTGCGACCCGATCTGGTGGCGCTGGTTCCTCTGGCCGGACCGGAGTATTCGACCTTGGCCATCCTGGAGGGCCAGATTGGCCCACGGCCTGTGCGCTTTTTACTCGATCCTACGTCGGCTGGCAATTGGACCTCGCTCGAGCGTGCGCGTAAGTACGGGATGGTGCCCCTGGGACCGCCCCTGATCTACGCTCAACCCGACCATGTGCCGGAGCTCGGGCGCGGCGCCCTATGCGTGTGCCCGGAATTGCAAGTGGATGTCATGACCGTCGCGGCGGCGCTATTTTATGCCCGTCCCATCCGTGGGCCGCTATGGCCCCTGGCGCGTTCCGCGGATGCGCATGATGTGGACGCCGTCCTGGGTTGGGTTTTCCTCCGAGCGTTCGAGTACGTCAGCTGGGAGTTTTCCATACGGGCGGTCGTGTTTTCCAGCCGGCCGCTGCAGCTCGAACCCGATCATCCCCGTGTGTTGGACCGGTTGCCCTTGTTGCCCGGATACAACGCGCTGGCTGTGAACGCCAGCGTGGACGGCAAAATCCGACCGGTTCTAGTCGATCTGGCGGGCGATTTTGAATTCGTACAAGAAGAACCCTCCCTCTCCCCGCTGCGCCAGGTGTCGCTGGGCGAGGTCGTGTTTCGGAACGTCCGGGTCTCCAGCCGCACAGAACAAGGACTCGGCTTTCCGAACCTGAGCCGTATCGGCCTGCGTCTGCTCAGCCGTTTCGATGTGGTGTTGGACAACCACCGCAACGAGCTTTGGATTCTTGCGCCACGAGTGCGCCCATGATGCGCAGATGACGCCGCAAAGCCCGGAGCATGCTGAGCCAGCCGTCCCGTACTCATGGTGGCCACGTGTCGGTCGCGGATTGGGAACGGCCATGTCGGTGGCTGCCGTCGCGTGGGCGCTGACCAGTTGCCACTCAGTCCCGAGAGCTCGTCCGGGTACACGGCCCACGTCCGACGAGCGTTCTAGTGTTCTCGTCCCGACTGCCCCATACACGGTTCTCCGCCGAGCACCGACTGAACTTTCCTGGGAGCAGACCGCCGAGGGGCCACTTCGCCCGATCGTTCGGGTACGAGTGAACGGGCGGATCGCGCTGGCGCTGATTGATACAGGTTCGTCCGGCAGCCTGCTCAGCGCCAGCGGCGCACGGCGGCTCGGCGTAAGTTCATCCCTGCCGGCCGCGAACTCCGCGGGCGATACCCGCCCCGTGGACGCTGTAACAATTCAAGGACTCGGAGCCGCCGTCACGGGATCCATAGGTCACATCGCAGAGCTGGTGCTCGGGAAGATCGCCATCGCCAACGTGCCGGTGGGCATTACAGATGCATTGACCTTGGAGTATCGGCCTGGCCGCCACGTCGAGCTGTGGGTGGGCTGTGACGTGCTGCGCGCGATCGGGCAGATGAAATGGGACGGGCCGCGCCGACGGATCGTTCTGGCGCCGACGGACTCTACGCCGAGGGGCTGGGAGTGGCTCGCGTTGCACCCGAGTGTCGGCATCCCAATCACGTCGGCAGTGCTCGACGGTGACCGACGACTGTGGGTCGCTTTCGACACAGGCGGCGACTTCGATCTTTGGGTCTCCGGACCGCTCTCCCGTCAGCTCGACCTTCCGCCGCCAGACACCGAACGGAGTACCCCGCGAATGACCGGTCTAGGGGGGCGCGTGCGTGCATATCCTGTGGGCCATGTTGTGCTCCGCATCGGAGCTCGCGAGTGGCCACGAGTCCAGGTCCTCGTCGGCGCGACCGGCCACGGGCATGCGCATTTGCCGTTTGCGCTTCTTGGAAATGGTATTCTCGAGCGAGAAGTGATCTGGTTCGATTTCCAAAGTGGGCGAATCGGTCTATCACCTGCCTCCGCGCAAGCACACGGACGCTTTCCTCGCTTCTTTTCCTCCCGGTAAAAAACGACTTTGTCGTCCCTCCCTGCGGCTGAGGATGAATCGCACGCTCTGCCTCGGGCGATCTGGATTCGTGGCGTTCTCAAGGAGCGACGCCGGAAACCAAAGTTTCGCCCGCCCCGTCGGGGGCCGTCTCGTTTCGCCAGGGTCGGGGAGTTTATGAGATGAAGAGCTTTCGGCAAACCTAAGACCGAACGGAATGACGCGACTGGCTCAGCGCCCTTTTTTCGCCACCCGAGCCCAACCGAATGATCGCCGGTCCCTTTCAGCCGGGCGGTGGCTCAATTCATTTAGGAATCCGATCGGGGAATTTCGCGCGCTTGACCACCTCGGGCGTGAACAACTCCTTGGTATCCCTGGCGTGAACACGCTCTACGTGACCATCCGCGAAGGCGGCGTGGCAATATCCTTCGCGAAGGTTACCATCTGGCGGGTCATGGAACGTCGCCAGCCCGTCGCGGATGGTTCCCTCTCCCCTGATCGGAGGCTTTCCATCATACTCGGGAACTCCAAGACACAGGTTGTTGATCACGTTATTGTTGTATCGAGTCTGGATGGGAGTTTCCTCGCCAAATATGGCCTCCTGCGCGGGAAACATGATCTGGCTCCTTCGCATACGGGGGAAGCCATTCCAACCACTGGCGCGATAATATTCATTCATCACATAACTCACGTAGCACTTGGCCTCGGGAGGAAGGTTGGGGTTGAGCGGGTACACGCGCAAAAACTTCTCGCAGTAATACACGCGCGGCTCGTTCCCTAAATAGGGCCACAACAGGCCATTCGTCACTGATTCTCCAAATGCCCAGTCCATCCAGACACCCCCCAGGGTCCGGCTCTTCGACTCACACCAACGCTGCGCATCGGGGTAGTCACGATCGGCGCTTTGACTCGCGTACTGGATCGCCGCTTGCATAATGCTGCTCAGGTTCTGCCGGCACCGCACCATGATGGCCTTCTCACGAACACTGGACAGCGACGACAATAGCATCGCCATGAGAATGGCGATCACCGCGATGACCACAAGCAGCTCGATCAGCGTGAATCCATATCGCGCCGACGCGCGTTCAGGTCTACTCTGGACGAACGCCTTCACGGACCACCGCCTTCACTTCCCCACACTTCGGGCATGGAAACCTACGATACTGTCCCGGACGGTTTTCCGCCCGGCCTTGGCGAATCAATTCCCAAGCTTGGCCATAGGTCATTTGAAACTTGTGACCACAGGCTTCGCAAACGTACTCCACGGGGAATTGATCATCCGTCGCGGCCAACACTCGCTCCGGCGAGCGACGGCGCGCCCACCATGCACTCGCCCCCACGACGGCCAGAACGGCCACGATCAGCAAAACCGTCTTCAGATCCATTTCACCGCGCCGCATCCGTCTCATGGCGACTCCGTACCACCACCACTCTAGCCCTGTCCCGCTCTGGCTTCAAACTGCACACGGTCGACTGACACCGCCGGGCGGGCAATCCATCCGCGTTCACTCTCCCCCCCAGAGGACCAGCTCCGGCGTACTCAACACCACCGCAAAGCTTGGTGCCGTCTGCTTGAACACACCCGGGCCGGTTCGCCGTCCATTCCTGCAGCACCCGGAGCCCATCACGTAGGGTAGACCCAAGGTTCACGGTACGTCCGCCGCAGCAATGCGTTGGCCTCCGCATCCCCCACAACTTCCTCGCGGCGACCATCCCAGTGCAAACTCCGTTTCAGCTTCATGGAAATCATCGCCAATAGGCACATGTTCGTAGCGCGGTGAATTTCTTCGATGTCCGAGACCGGCCGCCGGTGTGTGCGAATCGCATCCAGGAAGTCGGCCCACAACTCGCGAATGTTCTGATGGTCCGGTTCGTGCAACTCCGCCGGCGTTCGGATTTCGGGTTGCGAGGATCGCACAGGATAGAACACCCAACCGTTTCGCCAGCCCAGATGGAGCGTGCCCTCCGTGCCATAAAAATAGCATCCGACGCTCTCCCCTTTTTCCGCTCCATTGCCGGCAAAGAGACGGTGCTCCCAGGAAATCGTGAAGTTCTCCATTTCCCAAATCGCCACCTGATGGTCCGGCGCATCCGAAGTCTGCTCGCGCTCGTTGAGCACGGGCGGACCCTTCACAGGACGCCCCCCGAGCGACATGACCGTCCGCGGCCACAGCTCACCCGTGATCCACAAAATTTGGTCCAGCCAGTGCACTCCCCAGTCGCCCAACGTGCCGTTCGCATAGTCTAAATACTGTCGGAACCCTCGCGGGTGGATCCCGCCGCGGCCATCGGGCCCGGCGTTGTACGGCCGCTTGGGAGCCGGCCCACACCAGAAGTCCCAATCCAACTCCGGCGGTGGCTCCACGTTGGGCAAGGGCTTTTCTGGTCCCCCGCCGTACAAGATGAAGGCCCGCACCATGCCCAATTTGCCCAACCGGCCACTTCGAATGAACTCGCGCGCAGAGATGTTGTGCGGCGAGATCCGCCGATGCGTCCCCACCTGAACCACGCGGTCGGCTTCCCGAGCCGCGCGCACCATCGCCTGGCCCTCGCCAATCGTGTGACCCACCGGTTTTTCTACGTACACATGCGCACCGGCGCGCAGCGCTGCCAGCGTCGGCAGCGCATGCCAGTGATCGGGCGTGGCCACGATGGCGATCTCCGGTTTCTCCCGCTCGACGCACTCCCGGAAATCTTTGTACAGCCGCGGCGAATCGCCACAGCGCTCCTGGACCACTTTGGCGGTGGCCTGCAACGCGCGTTGATCCACATCACACAGCCCAACGATGCGCGACGCCCCGGCTGCCATCGCTTCGCGTAGAATGTTGTTCCCCCACCAACCGCACCCAATCAACACGGTCGCATACTTCTTATCCCTCGGCTCCGCTTTCACGGCCGGCGCCGCCCCCGCCATGACCGCAAGACCCGACATCTTCAAGAATGTTCGCCGCCGTAGTGATAAACTTCGCTGCCGACCCATGCTCGTGACCTCCAAGTACTACCGGCATACTCGCCCGACACAATCATGGTGTTCTAGTGCGGGCGATGAGTCAACCTTCCCTGATGCGAGAGTTCAGCGTTCGGACGCCGCTAGGCGGCCGAAACCCATGCCCCTGACCGAGCCGAGCGATATCAGAGCTTCGAACCTCGCCAAGGATCGCCTTCGTCCGACTTGGACGCACTGGCTCGCCCATCTGCGTGATGCCCGATCCCCGCGCTGGCCACGTCGGAAGCGGACGGATCCCCGCCATGGCCGAATGTGATCACAGGGCACGGCGGGGAACTGCACTCGAGCGGTGCACTCACAATCCGGTGCCGCATGCGTGGAACACGGGTACCTTCCAGCTACAGCACACCCCACTCGCCCATCCTGATTCCCCAATACGGATGACCAAGACTGGAAACGGCTGCCACACGCCGAGCGCCGACCATCCTTTTGCACTTTCCGGAGGGCCCGGCGTCCCCTTAGGGATCCACCCGGTTATCCGAGACGTCGTGCCCCCCAGGCCACCAGCCCACATAAGAGAACCCCGATGGCCAGCGGCAACAATGTGGCCACCGCAGCCCATTTCGCGCTCTTTGTCTCACGATAAATCGTGAAGATCGTCGTCGAGCACGGGTTGTGGCAGAGACTGAACAGCATGAGACAAACCCCTGTCAGCGTCGTCCATCCATGGGAGCGAAGCAGCACCCCCAGCGAGCTGGGATCACCAATCTCGACCAATCCGGACGCCGCCCCGTCACCTGGAACGGAGGCTCCCAACAGCGAAAGCAACACCAGCACTGTGGGCAATACGATTTCGTTGGCGGGAATGGCCACGATGTACGCGGTCAGAATCACGCCATCGAGCCCAAGGGCCCGCCCGAACGGATCCAGGGCGCGTACCATGAGCCTCGCCAAGGTTTCCCCTCCCAAATCCACTCGCCCCAACAGCCACAGAACGACACCGGCCGGGCATGCAAACACCACGGCTCGCCAGAGGACGATGATCGTCCGGTCTATGAGCGAAGTGTACAACGTCGCCCAAATGTTCGGCGGCCGATACGGCGGAAGCTCGAGGCTGAACCGAGAGGGTTCTCCTCGAAGCACGGTCCGCGACAACAGCCAGGAGGTTGCGAACATCAGCGCCACCCCGAGCAATGCGATCCCAAACACGGCGCCAGCCGCGACCACGCCCTCCCATCCCGGAGGCGCCAGCGGCCCCAGGAAAATGGCCGCCATCATGAACTGAGTGGGCCACCGCCCATTACACAACGAAAAATTGTTCGTCAGGATCGCGATCAGCCGCTCTCTCGGCGAATCGATGATCCGCGTGGCGACCACGCCCGCGGCGTTGCAACCCCACCCCATGGTCATCGTCAGGGCTTGCCGTCCGTGCGCGCCTACGCGTCGAAACAAGGGGTCAAGATTGAACGCGACGCGCGGCAGATAGCCAAAGTCTTCCAGTAAGGTGAACAGTGGGAAGAAAATTGCCATGGGCGGCAACATGACACTGACGACCCATGCAGTGGTCCGATAGGCGCCGTCGGCCAGCAAGCTCACCCACGCCTCGCTCAGCCCGAGTGCCGATAGGCCGCTTACGACCCACCCGTGGCCGCGCTGAACCAACACACGGAACAACCACTGTGAAGGAACGTTCGCGCCCTCAATGGTGATCCAAAGAACCACTGCGAGGAGTGCCAGCATCGTGGGGTAGCCGGTCCAGGGGTTCGTCAACCACCGATCCAGCGCACGCTCCCACTGCGCCCGTCGCGAGGGTCGGGTTTGGCGCACATGCCGGGCCGCCAGTTCGGCCGCTTCTGCAAACACTTGTTCGATCCACCGCTCGATCGCGTCGCGCGGCAAGGCGAAGCGCCATCGCGTCACGCGTTCAAGAAGCGCTCGGGCCGCCGCCGGATCCAACGAGCCCGTCCGCGTCGGCCCGAGACGGCCCTCCCGGACCGCTGCGGCGACGTCGGCGTCGCCCGACAACAAGCGCAGTGCCACACCTGTCCGCTCGGGTAACCTGGGATACAGTACCGCCAACTCCCGAGCGATCTCGTGCACAGCCGCACGCAAATCCGGGTCTTCTGGCAACAACTGTCGGGGTCGAAGTGTCCGCGTGCCTTGAGCGACTTCGTGAATCACGCGGCGCAACTCGTCCAAGCCCCGGCCACGGCGGGCCGCGGTCAGTACGACGGGAATCCCAAGGTCCTGGGCCAACCCATGCGCATTGATTTCCAACCCGTGAGCGGCCGCTTCATCGACAAGGTTGACACAAAGCACCACGTGGGGTGTAAGCCTCAACACCTGCAGAAGAAAACTCAGCCCGCGCTCCAGGCGCGAGGCATCTACCACCACGACGGTCACCCGTGACCCGCCAAAGAGAAGAAACTCGCGCGCTACGGTCTCGTCGGGGGACGCGGAGGTCAACGAGTATGTGCCGGGCAAATCCACCAGCCGATAGACTTGCCCTTCGACCTCCATTCGGCCCTCGGCCAACTCGACAGTTTTGCCGGTCCAGTTCCCTGTATGGTATCGCAACCCCGTGAGCGCATTGAACACGGTGGTCTTTCCGGTGTTCGGGTTTCCCGCCAGTGCCACTGTGATCGCCGAGGAATCAGCGGAGGATTCGAGTCGAACAGAGAGCGCGTGGCGGCGGGCCAAACAGCGGCGACAAACTTCGGAAATGGCGCCGTTCATGAGGATCCCTCTGCGACGCGCCGCACCAAGATATCGGCGGCTTGGGAACGCCGCAGTGCAATGAGCGCGCCTCGAACCCGATACGCCACCGGGTCGCCGGAAGGATTTTCTAGTTCCACTTCCACGAGGCTATTGCGCACGAATCCCAGCTGCAGCAAGCGATCGCGGGCGACCCCACGCACCCGCGGAGAGAGCCCTACCACGCGAGCTTTCGCCCCGAGCGGCAAGTCCGACAATCGCCGAATCGTGGGGTCGTATACCTCATGCGGTCCAAGTTCTCGAACTCCAATTTGCCCGGCTTCCTCTCGGCTCAGCTCGATCCTGCGACCTTCGCTTTCGATCTCGATGCGATCCGGGGCCGCCCGAGTCACTCGGAACTGCATGTCGGGCGCGAATCCTTTGCCCGCGAGTGCGCGAAACAGGGTTTCTGGCTCATCCTCGATGTGGGCAATCCGTCCGACCCATCCGGCTGGGCAATCGAGCAACGATTTGCACTTGGGCAATTCCACCCCAAGAGCCTCCGCAGTGGGAATCGGGTCGCCATGAGGATCGTAGACCGGCTCGCCGAGCGACTGGGCCAGGGCGTCGGCCTCCTCCAGCGTCAGCTTGTGCTCAGCCGCGTGGGCACGACGGTGCCATTCGCGCGGATCGAGATCGGTCTCCTGGGCCAAGTAGGTTTCCACCAGGCGGTGGGTGCGCGCGATCCGCTCGCCCAACGCTCGCCCTTCTGGCGTCAAACGAAGACTCTTCGGCTCGACATGACCCAGTTCCCGAAGCTGCTGAATCTCCCGTTGCGCCCTGGCTGAAGACCAACCAAAATGGCCGGCAAGTTCCGCGGGCTCACTGGGCCGCCCGAATGCCTCGCGGTCGAACAGCCACTTCAAGAGATCCTCGATGATGCGTCGCCGCCGACTCCATCTCACACAGTCAATCTACGTGTTCACGGGCTCAAAGCAAAACAGTCCCACTACCGCCGAGCGGCCCAATGGCGCGTTTCGACCGCGCACCGCCCGAACGCCTCAGGGCAGAGCACCTGCCGCCTGCCCTTGCCCCGACGGGGGATCCGAGCCCCCCTGCGGCCCGAGTGCGCGAACTTCCACGTAGTATGCCCCCGCAATGACATCACGGGGGGGATCCAACCAGGCAGTCTTCAAGGTGGTTCGACCCGGGGGAAGATTCAGAATGAACTCCGCGAACTCGGCGTCACGTTGGACGGGTCGTTCGTTCGTCGTCGTGCCAATCGCAATGCGTACAGCGGCCACGTCCCATGCGATGCCAGCGGGCCAAGTGTGAACTCCGTCCGGGGTCGTCCGCTCGGGCACAGGGTCGTGAAGGCGCAGTCCGCTATCGGGCGGGTACCTCCTGAGCCGAAAACGATACCAGCCAGGCCCCGGCACCTCGATGTGCCAAATGCCATTCTTCCGGTCCCCAAGCCGCACTTGACGCTGCTGGTCGAGGAATACATCGGCCCATTCGCAGGAGGTCAGCAAGAGGTCGTCTTCTCCGACTCGCGGAAGTGGCACGTGGTCGAAGCGAAGAGCCCACTGGCGCCGGGCCGTCCACCATTGTTCCAAGTGGGCATGCAACATCGCCGCGATCTGCGGGAAGCGTGAAGCCACGTTGGTGGCTTGCAAAGGGTCTGTGTCCAGGTGATACAGCTCCCGGTCCGCCACCCAACGCCAACGCTTCCAGAGCACCACCCCGCCATCCATACGAGGGACCGAAGGCGCGTCGGGCAGCGAATCCATTTGATTCGGCGCCATGTGACTGAAGTTAATCACCACCACCCGATCAGGCGGAATTTCCGCCATACCGCGGACTACGGCCACGAGGCTGATGCCATCCCATTGCACATGTTCGGGACGTGGCAACTGAAGTAGGTCTACCAACG
>Ga0272449_1000986_pt1 | contig 31148 bp, 27 predicted proteins | sample YNPCB0241_FD_198679 | JGI IMG/M metagenome (GOLD analysis project Ga0272449, IMG submission 198679) | Hot spring sediment microbial communities from Yellowstone National Park, WY, United States - YNP-CB-024-1 | ecosystem: Environmental > Aquatic > Thermal springs > Hot (42-90C) > Sediment... | reverse complement strand
TTGGTAGTCTCGGGAGGTTGATGATTGGTGATTATATACTCCACATCGAGGCTTTATCGATTATACTGATTATCGCTATTATGTCAGCAGTACTCATAGCAAAGAGGAAGGCGTAGATGCTCTATCAATATGTAATACTGTCAGTAATTCTCTTTGTGATTGGTCTTTTGGGTGTAATCATAAGGAGAAATCTGATCGTCGTATTGATGAGTATCGAATTTATGCTGAACTCTGTAGGGATCCTATTTGTGGCATATTCGAGATTCTACGACAACTATGTGGGTGAGTTTATTACACTTGTAATAATGTTGATAGCCGCCTGTGAGATGGCAATTGGGCTATCCATACTGATTGCTATGTTCAGGATATTTGGCTCTGTAAAGAGTACAGAGATTAAGGAATTGAAGAACTGATGTTCGAAGGACTCTCAAATCTGTTGATTCTTTCTATAATTTTGCCTTTTATAGGTGCATTCATAAATGGAGTATTCGTAAGATATATCCCCAAAAGACTCTCTGGAATAATAGCCTCACTCACTATTTCGACTTCGTTTATTATCTTCCTCTATATTTTCATAAAATACTCAAAAGGACTCGTAAATCCTTATATAGTGGAGATTGCCCGCTGGCTATATCTCGGAGAGATGAGTGCAAACCTGTCTATTCTGCTCGACAGGCTCTCGTTGATTATGGCACTTATGGTAACGGGAGTCTCAGCCCTCATTCACATATATTCCATAGGGTATATGGAGCACGACCGTGGAGTGAATAGATACTTCTCATACCTCAATCTCTTCGTTGGGTTTATGCTCATTCTGGTCCTCTCTGAGAATATAGTACTTATGTTCGTTGGATGGGAGGGTGTGGGTCTGTGTTCATATCTATTGATAGGTTTCTGGTACACCGAGGAGGATAAGGCGAATGCTGGAAGAAAGGCGTTCATAGTGAATAGAGTGGGGGATATGGCTTTTGTAATTGGAATATTCCTCATAATTTCACAGATTGGCTCTTCCTCTTTTCAGGTTATCAATGAGAAGGCACACCTTATTGCACCTGCCATATCATTTGCCATAACGCTATTGTTGTTTATAGGGGCCACAGGTAAATCTGCCCAGATACCGCTATATGTCTGGTTGCCGGATGCAATGGCGGGTCCAACGCCCGTCTCTGCCCTCATTCACGCCGCTACAATGGTTACGGCGGGTGTGTATATGATTACACGACTCGGTAATCTATTCCTGATGTCGGAACTGACCCTTGGAATTGTTATGATAGTTGGTTCACTTACTGCGATATTCTCTGCAACTATTGCCATTACTCAGACGGATATCAAGAAGGTCCTGGCATACTCTACCATATCTCAACTTGGATTTATGTTTGCTGCCGCTGGTGCTTATGCATTTTCGGCATCTATGTTTCATCTGATTACCCACGCCTTCTTCAAGGCCGCTCTATTCCTTCTGGCGGGTGCGGTCATCCATTCGCTCTCCGGTGAACAGAATATCAATAATATGGGCGGGCTCGAGAAGAAACTCCCACACACATCTTTGATGTTCTGGCTTGCATCCCTGACTATCGCCGGGATTCCTCCATTCTCCGCCTTCTTCTCGAAGGATGAGATATTATATAAGGTATTTATTGCCGAAAATTCTGCGCTTCCATTTGCACCCCGACTTTCATATATCCTGCTATTGATTACCTCATTTTTGACCGCAATATACATTTCGAGGCTATATTTCAAGGTATTTACTGGCGAATATAAGGGCTCCGGTCATCCACACGAATCCCCGAAGGTTATGCTCATTCCTCTGATAATACTCACGGTACTCTTTGCAATTTCGGGACCATTTGGTATGGGCGGAGGGATAGCACATATTCTTTCAATACCTGCAAAAATATTCAGTAAAAACATACACTTAACTAATTCTTTTGAACATTTACTCGAACCTTCCATAGCCTCATTTGGTGCCATAAGTTATGACCTCTCCCTCGAGCTGCTTCTGATGATGGTGTCTGTAATTGTGGCTTTTGCGGGCTGGTTTACAGGCAGGTACTTATATTGTGAAGGTGATTCACCTCTGGTCAACAGTATTGCGGAGAGATTCTATAGACTTCACAGGTTGCTATTCAACAAATATTATGTAGATGAGATATATGACTTTCTAATCGTAAAACCTTATTACTTCATTTCGAATATTCTCTTCAGGTTGGTGGATAGATTTATTATCGAGACCCTGTTGATAGGGTTGTCCCTCAGGATAGTCTATGTGGCGGGGTATTTGCTGAGACTTCTTCAGAATGGATATCTGTACAGGATTATATCCATAGGAATTATAGGGCTTGGAATTGTAATATACTTTATGATTGGTAAATAGGATGCAGGCAGGTTACTTACTTACATATCTGATTTTCTCGCCGCTGATTGGATTACTCATACTCCTGTTTGTGCCAAGGGAGGAGAGGAGTCTCATCAAGAATTTTGCATTTATATGGTCGTTCATACCGCTCATAATCTCTGTAATACTGGTCTTTGTATTCAAATCGGGTACTTCGGACTTCCAGTTCGAGCAGAAGATTATCTGGATCGAACCTCTTAAGATCTCGTATAATGTGGGGGTAGATGGGATAAGCCTCTTTCTTGTACTACTCACGACTCTCTCGACCACGATTGTAATTCTATCCTCATTCAAGTATATCCAGAAAGACGAGAAACTGTACTACATAATGCTCCTCCTCCTCGAGACCTCTATGCTCGGGACATTTCTTGCACTGGACCTCGTACTATTCTTCCTATTCTGGGAGGCTATGCTCATCCCGATGTACTTCATCATTGCCATCTGGGGAGGAGAGAGAAGAATATATGCCACCTTCAAGTTCATAATATACACCTCCATAGGTTCTGTCCTGATGTTGATAGGCATATTTTACCTTGGAAAGTTATCGGGCAGTTTTTCGATTAGTGATATTTACGGCATAAGGCTTACATATAATGAGCAGATGTTGCTATTCGGTGCGTTCTTTCTGGCATTTGCAATCAAAGTCCCCCTCTTCCCTGTACATACCTGGTTGCCCGATGCCCATGTAGAGGCTCCAACAGGTGGTTCTGTGATTCTTGCTGCAATACTCCTCAAGATGGGGGCATACGGTATTCTGAGATTCGTAATTCCGCTCTTCCCCGAGGCAACACTTACATTTACACCCGCTATACTCGTCCTTTCTGTAATTGGGGTAATATATGCCGCTATGGCATCCTATGTTCAGAAGGATATAAAGAAGCTCGTTGCCTACTCATCTGTCTCACATATGGGGCTGATTATTCTCGGACTATTTGCAATAGATAAGGTATCCATAAGCGGTGCTGTCTATCAGATGCTCTCCCACGGGCTATCGACTGGTACGCTCTTCTTGATTGTAGGGATGCTATACGAGAGGAGACATACAAGGGAGATAGGCGAATATGGAGGGATTGCCTCTGTGATGCCCGCATTCTCGGCATTCTTTATGATTGCCACTCTCACCTCTATTGCAGTTCCATTTACCTCTGGATTTGCGGGTGAATTTATGATCCTCTTCGGGTCATTTGGCTCCCAGCACCTTACCCAGAATATCGGTTATGGACGAATATTCGTGTACATAGCAGTATCAGGGATGCTCCTTGGAGCGGTATATATGTTGTGGGCGTATCAGAGAGTGGTCTTTGGACCGAATATCAAAGAGGAGAATCAGAGACTTATGGATCTGAGTTTCAGGGAGTATATGGTGCTGATACCTTATGCGGTCCTTATGGTTTTCCTCGGTGTCAGGACGGATTTTATTATAGACAGGGTGTTGCCCTCTGTTGAAAAGATTATTCAGATCTTCTATGCGGGATTGAAGTGATGAGCGAACTCATAAGTAATATATCATCTCTCATATTTTTATTTTCGTCGGCAGTGGTTTTGCTGATATTGATCTCCTTTTCTACTAATGGGAGATTCATAAATATACTCTCGATTTTGATCCTTCTGGTCTCGGCGATATATGAGTTTGTATCACTTGTCGGTGGCAGGCAGGAGTATATCGGGCATATGGTTACGATCAACCCGATTACCTCGGTCTCGACGGTGATCCTCTACATAATTGGAATCTTTACGATTATTCTTATGGATTCGTTCAAGGGGAATCTGGTGGAGGAGAGAGGGGACTCTGCAATAATTACCCTGTTTGGTATCTGTGGTATGCAGATTATGATAATCTCCTCTGAGATCATACTTATGCTCATAGGGCTGGAGATTGCCTCTATGTCTCTCTTTGTCCTCTCCGCCCGAAATAATCGTTCGAGGCTCGCCATAGAGGGGACTATCAAGTATCTCATATTCAGTTCTGTATTCTTCTCGATTGCCCTTATGGGCGTGGGATTGATTTATGGATTTATGCTCTCTATCGGTGTTAAGACCGATATGCTGAGCTTTCATAATCTTGGATTTGTAGGGAATGTCATAAACTCCTCGAATATTCCAATGATTATTGCATTCATCTTCATTGCTTCACTCATTCTCTTGAAACTCGGGATAGTCCCGTATCATATGTGGATGCCGGACTTCTATGAGGGTTCTCCCTCCCCCGTTACTGCCTTTGCCTCCACCTCGATCAAGGTCTCATCTGTGATTGTCCTCTTCAATATCCTCTCAAAGTTATTTTATAAACCTCTGATTTCAGATTTTCACATCACCTATAAATTCCTTGAAGTAGTTACAATCATCACGATTGTGATATCCACGCTCATTGCCCTTCACCAGACCAACTCAAAGAGGCTATTGGCTTATTCGAGTATTGCAAATGCGGCAATTATTATGCTCGGAATTCTCTCACTTATTGTATGTCCCGTTGAGAACAGGACCGCTGTCCTTGTGAATATCCTGTTCTATCTGATTATGTACTCACTTATGAATATTGTGGCATTTGGTATTACTTCGAGGCTGGAGCGCGGTGGTGGTGAGAATCAGTTGATATCGAGTTTTGGTGGGCTTTTCTATAAATCTCCGTTTCTGGCGATATCCCTTTCGGTTGCCCTGTTCTCGCTCGCAGGACTCCCCCCGTCGGGCGGTTTCTTCGGGAAGTTATTCATATTCAAGTCTGCCATCGATTCGGGGATTATAGTTACCTCTGTAATTGCCATTGTTATGACAATCGTCTCATTATACTACTATCTGAACTTCTTACTCGTTATGTTCACCAGAGAAGCACCAAATGAAAACAATTATGAAGGCTCGAATCTGTTCAACATATCGATAGGAATAGCAGTAATTCTTATCATCCTCCTCGGTTTCTTCCCCAACCTCCTCTTAGAACACCTCACCAATATCCTCCTAAATCGCTAAATTCCAGATTGTTTCTCCTATATCTTACCAGGTCTTTTCAATATTACATTCTTTTTCCCTTGACTTATAATAAAAGTTGTTGGTTCTTCTCCATTTTAGTTGCAAATTACAAGCCTATCTTCGGTTATTAGAGAATAGCTTTTCCCTCTGATTTTCACATAAATCTCAATGCATTTTTATGGTTTTATATAGTATCTCATAAGAAACTATAAGATAGTTAATATTGACAGTTAGCCGTTGATATTTGATTGGACATTGTGAAATCTCTTTATTAATTGGTCTTGCAATGTCCACTATATTTTATCTATTTTTGCAACTCTTTTGGATAAGAACCAAAAAAGAAGATATCATTGGTTGTTGAAAATGCTTTGAAAAACGAGAAACCCATTCCTATAAAGAATATTGGAGATAGGGATATTACGATTATCTCATATTTTAAGTGTTGTTTATGTAGAGATAGGGAAACGAATGATTTCGAGCACTGGTATCTGGATGTGATAAAGTTTGATTATCCAGTTAGTAAGTGGGTGTATATTGATAAACTGGTAGGAAAAAAGAAGTTCAGTTCAATGAGGTGTGAACTAAGTTATGAGGATTCCGCAAAAATGAATAAGATGATTGATGAGATATTGTTTCCGATAGATGAAATCTCTCTCAATTATATAGATTTTCCCTCTTATTTTACCAATGAATTAAGGGTGATATTGTATGATAGTCAGCACAATCAGATTTTCTCATTTTATGGGAGTAATATGGAATTTGCAGAGGGGACAGAAAGACTCTATGAAGTTGAAAGCTATATTATGGGTAAACTGATTTGTGAAAAGATAGAGATCAAGGATGAACGTTCTAATATAACCAATTTAATTGAGAAAATTCGTGAAAGATATGCAGGTATAGGATGGATAGAAGAGTACATCTCCCATAGGTAGAAAAATTTTGTAAAATAACTCTTTCCATAACATTTTGGTAATTGTTTCATATTCCAGCCGTAATTGATTTATTCCAGAGATTATAGGAATTTAATTCACCTATGGGATTTTTTGTGGTAATAGATAAGGTCTATGCAGCGGTTAAGGGATAAAAAGATATTGATAACTGGAGTCAGCAGATTCCCGGCGAACAAGTTTGTGAAGTTCTTCGATTCCAACAGGGTATCCATAGTGGGTGTGGATGTCAGATTCCCGACCTTCAATCCACCCTCTATGAGATTCTATGAGACAGACCCCTATTTCTTGAATATCGAGAATATCATCAGGGCTGAATCGGTAGATACAGTGATTCATCTTATGTGCGACTACGATATCTATTCGGAGATACACGCTTACAACAGGAATAATCTCATAAGATACGAACGATTGATGAAGCTGTTTTCGGGCGGGAAGATAAAGCGGCTCATCCTCACCTCTTCTATCTTTGTATATGGTGTCAATTTCTCATCAGACAGGTTGTATTCGGAGGGGGATCCACTCATTTCGAGTTCGAGGATAGCATACCTAAATGATATGCTTGTTATGGAGAGAAACTTCTGGGACTACATCCAGCACAATTCAGGAGATGGTCTATTCTTATTCAGGTCTGCACCGCTTTATCACAACTTCTCTGAGGAGATATTGATTAAGTTCTTCAAAAAGACCCCTGTGATATATTCCATAGCCCGACGAGACCCCGAATTCCAGTTTCTGTATATACTCGACTTCATAAATTATATCATTAACGCCCTCTTTTCGAAAGGGGGAGGTGTATATAATATCGCCTCCTCGGATACTATCAGATTGAGCGAGATAGCCAATCGCCTCAATAAAGCGTTTGTGTATGTGCCGGAGAATGTTTTCAGGGGTATATTCGTCTCTGTGGAGAGATTCTTAAAATCGGAAATGTTTGCAACCGAACTGGTAGATATGTTATCATTCCCCTGTCTGGTATCTATTGACAAGGCGCGGAAGGAGCTCGGATATGAGCCCGAATATAAGGTTAAAGATATAGTTGAAAATATCACATTTTTCGATTAGAGGTGTACCTATGAGAGTATTTTTTTCGATCCTTGTCTTGTTGGTCGTATTTGCCAATTGTCAGAAGGCTGATGACAGTGATGAACTCTTCAATAAGGCAGAGGGGTATGTAAAACTCAATATGTATAAGGAGGCACTCCCCATATACATAGAGTTGAAGGGGAGGGAGTATAAACTGGAGATCGTGGAGGAGAGGATTAGGTTTGTATCTCAGAAGATTGCAGAGGAGAGGCTCAAAGCCGAGGCGAAGAGTATCGTTACCAATGCCTTTCCTGATGCTGGAGCACCGCTATCGGCGGTTACAGGTTCTGTCTCACAGGGCTTTAAGGTGTCGCGGTGTGATAGCATCTATAATGACAGGATCGAGGAGATAAAGAGGGAGATGAAGCCGTATCAGGATGAGTTGAGTGAGATCGAAAAGAAGTTACAGAAGATTAGCTCCGAATATAAGGTCGTGAATATAGATGGCGGGTATAGCTTTGCGGTCCCCGCCGATACGCCGAAGGAGAAGCAGAAGGAGATTGCAGAGGGACCCGCGAGAGAGTTCGGGACATTGAATGCCAGGAAGACTGAGTTGCAGACAAAGATAAACAAATACAATGAAGATATTGCAAAGGTAGTGGAAGAGGCCAGAAAGGCCGGTCAACCTTCTGACTGCATAAAGAGATAGGTATGGGAAGACTGAAGCCGTTTCTATTTGACTACATTCCAAGAAAGTATGTCTCTGAGGTTATAGGTAAGATTTCTAATTTAAATTTCCCTGCTTTTCAGAGAAGACTGATTAGATGGTTTATAAAAAAGTACAATGTAAATACTGGAGAGATTTTACTCCCCCCTGAGCAATACAGGACTCTTGGAGAATTCTTTGTACGGGATTTGAAGGAGGGTGTGAGGAATATTTCAGATAAGAAGATTGTTGCCCCTGTAGATGGCGTTGTTACCGAGTGTGGTAAATTGGGGAATGGGGTCTTTATATGTAAGGGTGAGGAGCTCTCGATACGCGATTTGCTCCATAATGACGAGTTTCTCTCGGAATTCAAAGAGGGTTATTATACGATTCACTATCTGAGTCCCAGGGACTATCACTGGATACACTCTCCCGTTGATGGGGAGATTTATAAAGTAGTTAGACTCAAGGGGGATCTATATCCGGTCTTTGACGAGATGGTTTGCCGAAAGAAGGATATATTCTGCATAAATGAGAGGTTGAATGTCTTTATCAGAGCCGATGGTTTTAAGATATGTGTCTCTATGATTGCCGCTATGGGAGTAGGGAATGTGGTTTTCAGAGATGATCTGAGATCTCTGGAGGAGGGGATGGATAGAACTGCTGTGATAAAAAAGGGGGATAAACTGGCTATGTTTGCCCTTGGTTCAACTGTTGTACTGGTGTTCGATAAGCTCACACCAGATATGAATCTTAAGGGGGAGTATATAAAATTGGGTACTGGTATTTCACTGCTATGAATCTTATTAGGCTCGATGAGTTCAGGCTTAAACTCGAAAAAGAGGGGGAGATGGTTACAGATGCTTACATCTATGCGAGTGAAAAGATCAGGATAGAAAACGAGGCAGTCAGGCAGTTGTATAATACCGCGTCTGTACCTTATGTGAGGAGGGTACTATGCACTCCCGATATCCACATTGGATTTGGTGTGCCAATCGGAACGGTAGCAGGGATAGAGGAGAGTATCATACCTTCCGCTGTTGGATATGATATCAATTGCGGTATGACGATGATTACAACAGGGGTTATGTATAATGAGATAATCCCTGATAGATTGGGTCATCAGATACACAACTATATACCCCTTGGTGAGGGGAAGACAAATATATCCTTTGAAGGGGAGGATTTAAGGACAATTTTGAGATATGGGATAGCTGGCCTCTATGAGCTGGCGGTGGGTAAGTCGTTTAAGAAGAAATATCCAGATATCCATTCAATGATGGAGGGATTGTCTCTTGATTATGTGGCAGAGCATATTGAGGATAGGGGTAGTATGAGGACAGAGACCGATTCTATCCCGCCAAGGGCTCTCGAGAGGGGGCATAACCAGTTTGGAACGCTCGGGGGAGGGAATCACTTCATAGAGTTACAGAGGGTAATTGAGGTCAGGGATGAGAATATTGCAAGCAGATGGGGTATTTTCAAGGATGAACTCACTGTAATGATTCATAGCGGTTCCCGTGGTTTCGGGCACGAGATAGGTGATAACTATATGAAACTGGCCGTAACATACGACAGGAGGAAGGGCCTGTACGCCCCTAATAACAACCTTGCCTACTTTAAGATGGAGGATAAGGAGGGGCAGGACTATTTGAAGGCGATGTATGCCGCTGCAAACTTTGCCTATGTCAACAGGCATTTGATGTTCCTGATAATAAGGCAAATACTTCAGAGGACCTTGAAAAATAGCAAAATAAACCTGCTCTATGATGTCCCCCACAATATAGCAAAGACAGAGAGCATAGATGGTGTTGAATATACTGTCCATCGGAAGGGTGCAACGCGGGCGTTCCCACTCTCTAAGATGCGGAATACGATATTTGCCGATACGGGACAGCCAGTTCTCATCCCTGGTTCAATGGGTACAAAGTCATATCTTCTTGTCGGTACTGAGAATGCAAAGGAGACGCTCTACTCTGTAAATCACGGTGCCGGAAGGGTTATGAGCAGGACCGCGGCATCCGGAAGGGGGAGGGGAGGGAAAAGGACTTCAGCCCTCGTATCTGATGAGGAGTTTGCCAGTTCTATGAAGGATATATACCTGATTTGTGAGGACAAAAAATCAATTAAGGAGGAGGCGCCGGCGGCATACAAGGACATAGATGAGGTGATAAATGTGGTGGTTGGGGCGGGTATTGCAAGGGTGGTGGCTGTTATGAGGCCTCTACTGGTACTAAAAGGTTAGGTGTCAGGTGAAATGGGATAACTTTTTATTGCCATTTGCTTTAATGTATGATAGGAGGTCTTGAGTTTCTGGGGGAGGCAGGCAGGAAGGGTGGTCCCATCAGGAGGGTTGAAAATGAGAAGAGAATACCTGTTTTTGTTGGTATTGTTCTTTTTTAGTGTTGCCTGTGATCAGGCTGAAAGCAGGTTTAATGAGGCTCAAAAGTGTGAAAGATTTGGTGATACAAACTGTGCCATTAAGAATTATATGGAGATTCTAACAAACTTCAGTACCTCCCAATATGCACAGAATGCATCTGACAGGGTGTATGAGATCGTCAAGAGTAAGACCCGGGATTTTACAAGAATAGAGAAAGAGGAATTGAATCTGATGAAGACCTTTTCAGAGAAGCTCCCCGATTCAAAATTGGGGAAATTTGCAAGGGAGTATTTTGCAAATGAGGAACTGAAACAGAGGATATCCGATAGTCTTAAGCCATTGCTGGATAAGATGCTCATAGAGGATTATGAGGGTATAGATTCATACTTTGTATCCGGGAAGGCAGATGAGAAATTCCTTAATGCGGTAGCTATGAAGGATAGACGCTCAGGTATGAGCGTGGAGAGTTTTACTATTACCGATGTAATGCCCAAAGGGGCGGATGGTGCGAGCATAGTGTTATCCAGGAGGGAGTGGCACCCTGCCACAAGTGTTACAGGAGAGGTAAAATATCTTATACACCTGAAGAAATCTCAGGACAAATGGCAGATCGCCGGCTTTGAACTCGCCCCTGTGCATTCACTTAAAAAGTAAGGAGGTTTTGATATGATGAGAACCGATAGAGATTTGAGGATCGTGGAGATCAGGGCAAGGGAGATCCTGGATTCAAGAGGTTTCCCGACAATTGAGACGGATGTTGTATTAGAGTGTGGTGTTATTGGAAGGGCTGCGGTACCCTCTGGGGCGTCCACGGGTGTACATGAGGCACTTGAATTGAGAGATGGCGATACCAGAAGATTTATGGGGAAGGGTGTAAGAAAGGCTATTGAGAATGTGAATCTAATAGCCAGTGCCGTAATACTCCCGAAGAGGATTCCAGCCACTGAGCAGAGAGAGATTGATAAACTGATGATTGAATATGATGGTACTCCGAATAAGAATAAACTCGGTGCAAATGCAATTCTTTCTGTATCAATGGCAGTTGCCCGTGCCGCAGCCGCAGCCCTTGGACTGCCACTTTACAGGTACCTTGGAGGTGTGAATAGCTTCATATTGCCTACCCCATTTATGAATATCCTGAATGGGGGTAAGCACGGAGATAATGCCCTTGAGATTCAGGAGTTTATGATAGTTCCTGCCGGGGCACCAAGTATGAGTGAGGCCATAAGATATGGCTCGGAGGTCTTCCACGCATTGAGATCAATCCTCAAGTCAAAGGGTCTCGGGATTGCTGTGGGTGATGAGGGTGGATTCTCTCCGAAAGTCTCGAATACAAGGGAGACACTCTCCCTCATTGTATCTGCCATCGAAAAGGCAGGGCTGGTCCCAGGCAGAGATGTATATCTGGCGTTGGATCCCGCTGCCAGTGAATTCTACAATGAGGAGAAAAAGGTCTATGAGATGAGATCCGAGAACAGGGATATGACACCAGATGAGATGGTAGAATTCTACGAGAAACTTGTATCTGAATTCCCCATAGTCTCAATAGAGGATGGTATGGCTGAGGATGACTGGGATGGCTTTAGGATTATGACTGAGAGGATGGGTTCAAAGATTCAGTTGATAGGAGATGACATATTCGTTACCAATATAAACAGGTTTAAGGAGGGTATCAAAAGAGGTATTGCCAATTCGATACTCATAAAACTGAATCAGATCGGGACTGTGAGTGAGACTATTGATACAATCAATCTTGCAAAGATGAATGGATATTCAGCGGTAGTCTCTCATCGCTCCGGGGAGACTGAGGATCCTTTCATCGCCGATTTTACCGTGGCTATGGGTTGCGGTATGATAAAGACTGGTTCTCTCTCCCGTTCTGAGAGACTGGCAAAGTACAATCAGTTGATCAGAATTGAGGAGGAGTTGAAGGATCAGTGTGTATTTGCTGGAAGAGACTTTATTAAGAATTTAATTAATTGAAGGAGGAACAGAGATGTTAACAGGGATTTTAGGTAAGAAGGCAGGAATGACCACTCTATTCGACGAGTACGGTAATGCTCATAATGTTACGGTAATTGTGGCAGGACCCTGTACGGTGGTAAACAAGAGGACCGAGGAGAAGGATGGGTATACGGCTCTTCAGCTCGGTTATACCTGGAAGACCCCGAAGAAGTTGACGAAGCCTCTTGAGGGGTATTTTAAGAAACAGAATGTACCCCCGCAAGAGGTCATAAGGGAATTCAGGGTAGATAAGGCAGCAATTGATAACTATCAGATTGGGCAGGTGATCAAGGTCGATTCAGTCTTTACAAAGGGTGAATTTGTAGATGTGAGTGGGAGGACGAAAGGGCGAGGATTTGCCGGTGTTATGAAGAGATGGAATTTTACTGGCTTCCCTATGACGAGGGGTACTCACTTTTACAGAAGACACCCTGGTTCTATTGGTAACAGAGAATGGCCAGGCAGGGTGATGAAGGGTAAGAAGATGGCGGGACATTACGGGAATGAACGGGTTACAATTCAGCATCTGAAGGTATTCAAGATTGACCCGAAGAACAACCTCCTCTATGTAGAAGGGGCTGTACCCGGACCGGCAGGTGCAGTAGTTGAGATCAAGAAGTCTGTAAAGAAGGCAGTTAAGCATAAGCACAAATAATAAATTTTCAACTATCTGTTTGAAATTTATTGACTTGAATTTTGCAGGTGTGATATTTACTTTACCCATAACATTCCTTTAGGAGGAAGATATGAAAAGGTTTTCCCTCACCATCCTTATGATCTCCCTGATGATGCTCATCTCAACAAGCCTCTTTGGGGGAGATAATGAGCGTATCAGTGTCCTTCAGAAGAAGGCATATCCATTGAATATGAAGTTTGAATTGGGTATAGGTGGTGGTATGTCTGTTGCAGACAGATACACTCAGGCTATTCCAGCAGGCGGTGAATTAATCTTCCATCCTTTTGACTTTCTATCCATTGGAGGTCTATTCCTGTATACAAAGAGTTCGGAGACGAACCTTTCAAAGGAATTGAAGAAGCAGAGTCTGAGCGCCGACGAACCTGAGAGGACCCGGACCAAATGGCTCGGTGCGGGAGAGATAATCCTTTATCCTATTTATGGTAAGTTCAGCCTCTTTTCGGAGATTGCGTTCAACTACCATATCTATCTGTCCGGTGGTGGAGGAGTGGCTAATATAGTGGTGGATAATTATACAACAAATGCAGAGAAAAGCTATGGTACAAAACCAGTTTACACCTTTGCAGGAGGTGTGCAGACGCATCTATTCAGATTCGGAGTAAATAAAGATAAATATGTAGATATGAAAATTGAAGGGAGATATTTTGGATATACTGTTGATGCTGATCCAGACTGGCTGGACGCCGAGGTTCAGAAGGGGAGGCCTATTGATACCATATCCAACTCTTCGCAGCACAGATTGGTTCTGTCTATGGCTTATCTCTCAATCCTCTTTTAAGGCAGGGAGGTAACTGATGAAAAAGATATCATACTTCCTTGTTCTGTTTCTGCTTACCACCTCGTTGGTATTCGGACAGAAGAAAGAGGAGGAACTCAAACTCTCAGCCTCCGTTAAGAAGATTATTGATGAATATAACTCCGGCAATTATGTGAGTGCTGCATATAGATTTTTTGATGTCTATGAGAATGATACGAATCAGGCAAATCAGCTTGCTGCTGAGTATTTTGTAGGCTCCTCTTTATACAAAATAGGACTCTATGGTCCGTCTGTCTACTTCTTTGCGAGTATATTAAAGACAGGTCCAAACCACCCCTTCTTCCTCAAGGCGGTAGAGGGGCTCTCTGATGCAGCGGCGAAGTTGAGAGATGACCTCGTTATACCTGAGTTGCTATTGAGATATTATTCTCCAGAATTTCAGAAGCTCCCAAAAGAGACCCTGAATCACATAAATTACCTTATAGGTGAACTCTCCTTCAGGAAGGGGAGGGGAGCAGAGGCAGAGAAGTTCTTTGATGTCATATCAAAAGACAGTAAGTATTACTACAAAGGTCTTTACATAAAGGCTATTCTGAGAGTGAGGTCACAGAAATTAGAGGAGGCAAATGAGTTCTTTAATGAGATCTATTCTTCTATCCCATCCCGGGAGGGGGAACTGGTAAAGGATACAAGACTTGAGGTAAACAAGGAGTTATTACAGGTCAGGAATCTGGCAATAATGGGTCTTGCCCGGAATAACTATGAACTGGGATTTTATCAGGAGTCTGCAAAGTACTATGAAATGATAGAGAGGTTTGATACAGAATGGCAGGACGCGGTGTTTGAAGGTGGCTGGACATACTATCAATTGAAGGACTATGGCAGGGCGATTGGGGCTACCCATACCCTCCTTGCCCCTGGTCTGAAGGAGAATTTCTTCCCTGAGGTATACATCTTGAGGGCAACAGTCTATTTTGAAAACTGTCTGTATGACGAGTCAAAAGCCACCCTTGAGGAGTTTTATGCCCGATATAAGGAAATGCCCGACAAACTCAAACCGATTATATCTGATTCTTCAAAATCCCCGGAGTACTTCTTTGATATGATGATAAGCACATCCATCTCGGAAAAGACGGATATACCCCAGGAGCTGAGAAGATATCTATTGAAAAATCCCAGACTCCAGAAGTTTATATACTTCATCCTTGAATTGGATAAGGAAAACGATCTGAGCACCAGAATAAAGGAGTTTAAGGATTCCAGGATAGGAAACTTTATCAGAGGGAATATCAGACAGCAAAGGGAGTTGCTTGTCAAGATTGTTGGAAAGTGGATACAGATAAGACTTGTGGACCTTCACGATTCATTAATAGACTTTCTGAATCAGGCACAACTTATAGATTTTGAGACTGTAAATGCCCAGAGGAAGCTGTTGCAGTCTGGAGGTGAGACTCAGGAGACAGGCCAGTCGGGCAAGCAGGCTGTTCAGAAAAAGGCTAAGCTTGAGAGACCAAAGATCGACTCTGATAAAGTAGACTTCTGGGATTTCGATACAGAATACTGGAAGGATGAATTAGGGTATTACTATTATACATTAAGAAACGAGTGTAAGAAGTGAGTGTAGCTATGAGAAAGGTGTTTTTATTTTTTGTATTTCTTTTCGGATTTTGCTTTGTAACCTCAACAATAACTCAGGGTGATCTGGTCGCCCAGGAAAAGGCAGACAAGAAGGAAAAGGATAAGAAGGGCAAGTCCTCTGAGAAGGAGGATACAAAGAAGAAGAGCAAACAGATAGGCCCTGCCAAGATCGATATGCCCAAGCCCGAAGAAAAAGAGGTTTCGAGGGACGAACTGGCTGACAAAAAGAGGGATGAGGCCATCAAGATGCTCAAGGACATAATTACGAGATTTGAGAAGGGGCCTAAAAAGGCAGATGTTATGTTCCAGTTGGCAGAGCTTTACTGGGAGAAGGCAAAGTATGTATACTTTCAGGAGATGTATGAATACGAAAAGAAACTGGATGAATGCAATAAGAAGACAAAGGATATGAGCGTCTGCGAGAAGATAAAGATTAATACCCGCCAGTCCGAGTTGTACAGAAAACAGGCCCTTGATATCTATGAGAAGATTATAAAGGAATACCCTGACTACCCGAGAAAGGACGAGGTTCTATTTATACTGGGATACAACCTCTATGAGATGGGGAGGAAGAATGATGGCGTAAAGTATTACTGGGAATTGATAAAGAAGTATCCTCAGAGCAAATATGCACCTGACGCCTATCTCTCTCTGGGAGAACACTTCTTCAACAATAATGAAGTATTCAAGGCGGTTCAGGCTTATGAAAAGGCTATGACATTCAATGACCCAAAAATAACAGTTGTGGCTCTGTATAAACTTGCCTGGTGTGATTATAACCTCGGTGAGTATGAGAAAGGCATAGATAAGTTGAAAAGAGTAATTGAGATGTCTCAGAAGGAGTCTGATAAGACCAAGATCAAGCTCGAGAGAGAGGCGATGAATGACCTGGCGCTCTTCTTCTCTCAGGTAGATGCTGTCGATGAGGCAAAGGATTACTGGGAGAAGGTGGCGGGTAGACAGAGACTGAAGGACCTTTTGAAACTCCTTGCAAAGGTCTATGATGATCAGGGTAAGTTCGATCAGGCGATAAAGGTGTACAGGCTGGCTATAAACGAATTCCCGAATGCCCCCGAATGTCCCGAATTCCAGAGCAATATAGTTCAGAACTACAAAAAGCTGAACAATACTGAGATGGTAAAGAAGGAGATTCGCAGACTTGTAGACCTCTACAAGCCTAACTCACCCTGGGCGAATCAGAATGCGGATAATAAATTTGCCCTCGAGAAGGCATATGAGCTGACAGAAGAGGCCTTAAGAGATATTGTGCAGGAATATCACAGAGAGGCTCAGAAGACGAAGGATGTGAAGACATACGCCCTCGCAAGGGATATCTATAAGGAATATCTGGATAATTTCCCCAAATCTGAGCACGCCTATACGATGAGATTCTTCTATGCAGAGATTTTGTGGGCATTGCAGGACTACGAGAATGCTGCTATCAATTACGAACTTGTAGTGAAGACAGACCCAAAGGGGAAATACTCTGTAACCGCTGCCTATAACAGGGTTCTTGCATATGAAAAGATGGTTGAAATAATGGAGAAGGGGCAGAAGGCGGAGACCTTGAAAGAGGGGAAGGTAGATGAGAAGAAGAGCAAGGGGGCGGTCAAGAGGGTTGAGAAGTTTATAAAACTTGAAAAGGGTAAGACCTATGAGAAGCAGGAGATACCAAAGATAGAACTGGAACTGGCAAAGGCGTGTGATGAATTTACTCAACTTGCCCCAAATCACAAGGAGTTCTTTGCTGTAAAATTTAAGGCAGCAACAATTTATTATAAGTACAATCATTTTGACGAGGCCTCTAAGAGATTTGGAGAGTTTATTGAGAAGTTCCCGGATAACAAGTTTGCTCTTGGCGCAGCGGATATGATCCTCAATTCATACGAGATTAAAGAGGACTGGGCTTCTTTATTTTTCTGGGCTGATAAGTTCTTGAAGATAAAACCATTAGCATCACAGAAGGACCCGGCAGAGAAGGGTAAATTGTATAAAGATCACCTGCAGGAGGTGGTTGAGGGAGCGGCCTTCAACATCATAATCGATATGCAGAAGAAGGGTAAGGTGCTTGATGCAGCCGTTGCTTTCAGGGATTATGTTGAAAAGTATCCCCAGTCCAAACATACAGATAAGGCTCTGAACAATGCTCATATTCTATACGCCGAGGCAAAGTATATCGATAAGGCGATTGAAGCGGCAACTCTGCTAATAAACAAATTCCAGAAGTCTGAATATTATGAGCCAACCCTTTATAAGTTAGGATATTATTATGAGAAGATTGCTGATTTCGAAAATTCCAGCAAGTACTATGAGATATACTTTGATAAGATCAAGAAGAAGACCAAGGAGGCAGGGGATGCAATCTACAACGCTGCTTTGTTCAGAGAGGCTCTTGGCGATTTGAAAGGGGCAATAAATAATTATCAGACATATATCAAGGCTTTCCCGACCAATAAGGATGTTACTCAGGTTCAGATGAAGATTGCAAGGATATATGATGAGATGAAGGACTATGAGAAAGCAAAGGCGATATATAAGGGGATAGTCTCAAAACCTAAGGATGTATCTATTGCTGATGCCATTGAAGCCCAATATGAGATCGCAATGATTTATAAAAAACTCGGGCAGATACCAGCATATGAAAAGGAGCTTCAGGCACTCTTAAAGATGGCGGAGAAACTGAAGAAGGGTGATGCAAGTGAGAAGACATTTTATTACATTGCAAATGCCAGATTCTTGCTCACCGATTCGGCATTCAATAGTTATATGGCTCTCAAACTCCAACTCCCCGAAAGCACAATGAGGAAGCAGTTAAAAGAGAAGACCGAGAAGTTAGATAAACTTGTAAAGGAGTATACAGCCATACTCCAGATGGGTCAGGGTGATGTGGGTATAGCGGCTCTATGCAGAATTGGTATGATATATCAGGATTTTACCAAAACCCTCCTTGAGGCCCCAATCCCAAAAAATTTGAACGATGAACAGAGGGAGATATATGTGGCAGAATTGCAGAATATGGCATTCCCTGTTGAAGAGAAGGCAATAGAGGCATACGAGAAGAGCCTTGCTAAATCCTATGAACTCACAATATATAACGAATACTCCAGGATTGCACAGGAGAGGCTGGATGGCTATAAACCTGGTTCTTACCCGGATCTACCCGAGACAAGGTATGTTGCAAAGGAATATTTTTATGGACAGTTGTTTTATCCTTCCTTAGTTGCAAAGGTTGAGGAGCCTGTGAAGAAGGAGGTAAAAACTGAAGAGAAGAAAGAAGAGAAGAAAGATGTGAAGGAGAGTAAAGAGGATGAGTCAGAAGGGGGAACAAAGGGCGGAGAGGGTGAAGAGAATGCAGAACCGGAGGGGAATGAAAAGACACCAGAAGAATAATCAATGAGAGGTAGTATAGATATGAAGAAGATTTTATTTTGTTTGAGCTTAATCTGGATTGTGTTGTTTATCATAGGTTGTCCTGCACCGAAGGTTGAGACCCCATCGGAGAAACAGTTGAAGCCTGTAGAGTCGCCTCCTGAGGAGGATTTTGCGAAGGGGGTTCAACTGTATAATCAGGGGAATTATACTGAGGCAGCAAAGGCCTTTTCAGATGTCGTCCGAAAAGATCCAAAGAACTACAAAGCCTATTTGAACCTTGCGGCAATCCAGATGAAACTGGATAATGTAAATGAGGCATTGAACTATTGTGATAAGGCGGCACAGGCAGACCCGAATAATATTGAACCCGTTCTGGCTAAGGCTCTTATTTATAAGGATACGGGCAGGTACAATGATGGAATGAAGTATCTGAGGGAGATGCTGAAGAAGTTCCCAAACAACAGCAAGATTTTGAATAATATCGCGGTCCTCCATAGATTGAATAAAGAGTATCAGAAGGCAGAGGCAGTAATTAGGGAGTTGCTCTCCCGTGACCCGGACAATGTTGAGGCTTATAAAAATCTATCTTTGATATACTATGACCAGGGGAACTATAAACTTGCTAAATTGACCCTCGGTAATGCAGGGAAATTGGACCCAAAAGATGCCTCAATTAGAAACAACCTCGGGATGATAGCACTCAAGATGGGTGACTATGTGTCGGCAATGGGATATTTCCGGATTGCCCTTGAACTTGATCCAAATAACATAGAGGCACATCAGAATCTGGGTACTATAGCCCTTCATTTTAAGGACTATAATGCTGCCTATTCCCATTTCAAGGTCATTGCATCCCTTGAACCTCAGAATGACAATGCCATTTTCCAGCTGGCATTATCTCTTATAGGTCTACAGAAACCGCAGGATGCGATGAGCAAGTTAGAGGAAACACTTAAAATCAACCCAAAAAAATATGAAGTATTGTACTACCAGGCTTTTATAAATCATACATATCTGAAGAAGATCGATGAGGCCATTGACCTTTATAAAAAGTTTGCCTCGTCCAATTCAAAGGATAAGGAATTAAAGCAGAAGGCGGTTACAATGATTGCCAAACTGGAAGAACAAAAAAAGCAGGCTGAGATTCAGAAGAAGATGTTAGAGGAACAGGAGAAAAAGATGAAGGAGGAGGAGGCGAGAAAAAAGGCAGAGGAGGAGAAGAAGAGACAGGAGGAGGAAAGGTTTAAGGATTTGATGACGAAAGCCGAGAATTCAATTAATGAGAGTAAATTTGTAGAGGCAAAGGGTTTTTTGAATGAGGCCCTTAAGATAAGACCAGATGATAAAGATGCAAAGGCAAAATTGAAAGATGTAGAGGAGAAGATTAAGACAGAGGAGGCAAAGAAGAAGGCAGAAGAGGAGGCAAAGGCAAAGGCGGAAGAGAAGGTGGAGAAGAAGGCAGAAGAAGAGGCAAAAGTGAAGGCGGAGGAGGAGGCGGAGAAGAAGGCAGAAGAGGAGGCAAAGAAGAAAGCGGAAGAGTCCGCAAAGGATAAGGCAGGGGAAACGAAGGATAAGGCTGAAGAGAAAAAAGAAGTAAAATGAAAAGTGGAAATGTATAGTGTTTTTTGATATAATATTCTTCTGTTGATGGAGGTAACTATGAGGAAGATTTTATTTACTGTTTTTCTTCTGCTGGGATTGATGGTCTTTTCGATGGATTTAAATGCTCAGGAGGCTGGGCCTGGCGACAGGGTAGTTTATAAGCAAAAAACAATTATTGACTTTTCAGATGTTACTATACAGGGTGAACTCAAAAAGCCCGATGGCTCGTATATATCTTCGAGAAAAGAGGCTCAGTTTGGAAGGTTGATAAAAGTAAGGGAGAATTTTGAGCCTGAACTTTTCAAGTCTGTTGATAAGTTATAAACCTTTAATTAAGAGAGGTTGAGATGAGTTACAAATTTTGGATAAAATCGCCAGATGGTATGGAAAATATAATTGAGTTAGAGAAGGAAAATATAATAATTGGATCATCTACTGCAGCTAATATACAGATTGAAGGGGAAGGTATTCAGGCACTCCACTGTATGATAAGGATAAAAGAGGGCAATATCAGTGTTATGGATATGGGCTCTAAGAGTGGAGTATTTGTCAATGGTGAAAAGGTCAAAGAGAAGATACTTGCTAAAGGTGATAAAATAAATATAGGTGGATACGAGATTATGCCCGTTCTCTCTGAGGAGGTTGAGAGAGAGAAATCCTCCCCTGAGGTTCCTGCCCCACGGCCCACCGTCAAAAAGGTAGATGCCCAAAAATCGAAGAGGAGGAAGAGGGTCTCCACAGATTCTATTAATATGTATATATCTCCGGAGAGACTTGAAGAGGATAAGGCCGATGAATCCAATAAAGTCCCTGATGTTATTATGAGATGGATGGGGGGGATGATCGGGGAGATTGCTATAATTGGTAAAAGGACAGCGATCACGATAGGTGTCTCTGATAAGAGTGATTTTGTGGTGCCCGATGAATACTTAAAGAATGAGGTCTTTCCGCTTGTAACTACTGATGGCACATCTCATACCATAAATATCCCGGCAAACTGGGAACTGGTTCATTTTGTGGATGGCAAAAGAGTTGACTCGGGTAATAACAAGGCTATTACACTGACTCTCAAGGATGTAATCGTAATTAAGAATGGGCCCATCGATTTCATAATAAGGTATATTCACCCCAAAAAGGCTCCAAAAGAGGACCTCATAAAGAGTATCGACTACAGGTTTGCTCAGTGGCTCATATCCTCAGTTCTGTTTGTGGCGATTGCCCTGTTTATAATGGTGGTATTCTTTAAGGATACTCTGACAACACCGCCTGAGGATTTACAGAAGAGTCTTAACAGGTTTGCCAAGGTAGTATTGAAGGAGGCTCCAAAGAAGGTAGAGAAGAAGGAGCTTGACCTGAAGTCCATTTCTGAGAAGAGGATAGGCAAGGTTATAGAAGAGAAGAGACCAGCTATAAAAGGTCCTAACATTGCAGACCCAAACAGAAGGGTTGAAAACAGGAAGATTGCATTGAAATCGGGTATATTAGGTATATTGAGAGGCTCAGGCGGTAATCCTGCTATGAACTCCATATTTGGTGCTGGACTGGGTGCGGGTATAAATAATGCCCTCGGTGGTTTACACGGTACTATGATGGGTGACTCAGGTGGTCTGGGCGGTCTTGGTTCAAGAGGCGGTGGCGGTGGTGGTGGTGTAGCCGCCCTTGGTGGTATTGGTATCGGAGGAGGGAAGAGTAGAAGGGGTCATGGAGATTTCAACCTTGGTGCAGGTGGTAAGTCAGAAGAGGCTGTCTCTACTGGAAAATTAGTTATGGTGGGTGGTCTTGATAAGGATGTGGTTGCGAGGGTAATCAAGAGGTACTGGGCACAGATCAAGTACTGTTATGAGAAGGAATTGAGCAAGAATCCAAATCTCTACGGAAAGATCGCGGTGAAGTTTACCATCTCCGGGAATGGCTCAGTTTCTGAGGCAGAGATCGAACAGACGGAGATGAACAATGCTGCTGTGGAGGAGTGCATCATCAGGAATATAAAGAGATGGGTATTCCCCGCCCCGAAAGGTGGAGGTATCGTGGTGGTGAGGTATCCATTTATATTTAAGAGTGCCGGTCAATAATTTAATAAATGGAGAGGTAAGATTATGAATAATAAGCTTCTTTTCGTGTCTATATTAGGGCTTTTTATCCTAACTTCTAATCTTTATGCTGCTGAACCTTATAAGGGCTTCTCGAGTGAAATAAACCCGGGTATCTTCTTTACCATAGGGGGTAATAAGAGCATCTCTAATTCTGAGCCATATTACAACTTCGTTTTGGGCTATTCATTCAGTAAAGCGAGTATGGCAGGGATTTCCCTCGGGGCTTCAATGGTTTCGAATAACGCACCAAAAAAGAAGACAGGAGACCTGGAATCTGATAAAATAAACTATGATAATTTTACACTCGTCTTTGCAAACATCTCTTATCTGCATAAACTGGATATTGCAAACGACCTCTTTATACCTATTAAAGTTTTTGGAGGTGGAGCAATCCCTTCGCCATCCCCAAATAATAGCGGTTCTTTTTTACCCGACTTTGGCGCGGCAACAGGTATTGGATATGACTCCTATCGAAAAGGACTGAATCTTGGTGTAGAGATTGCATTCTCATATATCCTGAAGATAAATGCCAAGGCTGCAATGATATATCCGACGATTAAATACGTGTTTTAATATTGTAATTTATAAAATTAGGTTTTCCACAAAGGGGGATTTCTTAATATCTTTTCCCTTTTAAGCTCTTTATCAGAATCGGCTTGAGACTGTTGGCTCTGAAGTCCCCGTAGTATCTATCATAAGCCAGAAGCAGGGCGCCGATGACGGGCTCAGTTTTCAAGATAACAAATCTTGCCTTCGTATACCTCTTGAGGATCTGTTTCTTGATATAGTCTGTCATTATACTATTTGGTTGTTTGATGAATACAGAGCCACCAAAGGCAATATTTACCTCTTCATCCTTCCTGAAGAGATATTTTAAGCAGGTCAGGGCAGCTCGGGATAGGGCCTTCCCACAATTAATGAGTATCTCCTTTGCAATTCTGTCGTTCTTTCTGGCGGCGATGAAGACATAGGGAGTTATTGTATTCAATCTGTAATAGTCAGCCGAGTCATAATAGGTAAGTTCTATGATGTCCTCAATGTCATTTACTCTAAAGTGTTTCTTTATGATGTCATAAAGGATTGTGTATGGACCCCTTCCGTCGTTGTATCTGAAGGCAGCGTGATAGGCGGCCATTGCAATATCTGAACCTGCTCCATAGTCGCCAGTGAGAGGTCCGAGTCCACCAACTCTCTTCATAATGCCTTTTTTATTGAAACCTATACAGTTTGTTCCCGTTCCAGAGATTATAGCCACTCCTACGCAGTCTTTTGTCCCTGCTCTCAAGGCAATCGTAGTGTCATTTACCAGCACCTTGGGTGTATCGGGGAGGATATCATTCAGTATGGATAGAATGATGTCAAAGTCTTTGTCTCTGTCTGCACCGGATATACCAAAACCCCCAAAAGTAATATCTCTCTTAGTAAGTTTTGCAATCTTGAGTGCTTTTGTTATTCCGGTTTTAAGCTCTTTATATGCTCTCTCTATTCCAACGGATTGAAAGTTGGATGGTCCGGATCTGATTACTGAGAGGATCCTTCCCTTTTCATCGGAAACTGCCGTCAGGGTTTTGGTCCCTCCACCATCAATACCCAAAAAAAATCTATCTTTCATAGATTATTCCCCTCTAAGTGATTTAATTGCTTTATCTCTGTCCACACTTTTGAATATATAGTTGCCCGAGACGAGAATGTCTGCCCCACATTTCAATATCCTCGATGCATTTTCGCCATTTACTCCGCCATCTACTTCGATAAGGACATTTGTTCTGTTTATGAGTTTCTTTGCCCTTCTTATTTTATCATACATAGTTGTTATAAACTCCTGACCCCCAAAACCAGGATTTACAGTCATAATGAGAATCAAATCTATCTCTTTTACAATCTCCTCGAGAGAGTAAAGAGGTGTGTGGGGATTGATCGAGACACCGCACAATACATTCTCGAATACCCTGCCGGTCTTTGTCCTGTCATATCTTCTGGATGACTCTCTAATCTTCTGAATGGACCTGTTAAGGTGTCTTGATGCCTCTTCGTGAACAGTGATTATGTCTGAACCAGACCTGATAAACTCCTCAATATATAAATCGGGGTTTTCTATCATCAGATGGACATCGAGAGGGAGGGTGGTTGATTTTCTCAGTGATTTCACAACGAGGGGACCAATTGTTATGTTTGGTACAAAGTGCCCGTCCATTACATCTATATGAATGAGGTCAGCCCCGCATCTTTCCACATCCCCTATCTCTTCTCCGAGCCTCGAGAAGTCTGCTGAGAGTATGGATGGGGCGATGTATGTCTTGCCTTTTTTAAGCACATCTATCTCCTTTCCATTAATGCATAGAAGAAGCTATTGTTGTTATAATTGAAGATTCTCAAAAAACCTTCCTGTGTAAGATATTGTCTGAGGATAGATGAGTTCATATCGGGCATAATTATCTCAAAATCTCTGTTTTCTTCAAGAAATTTAATAATATTTTTCTCTGTCTCAGATCTGGTAATTGTACAGACGCTATAGAGTAACCTGCCACCGGGTTTTGTATATCTGCTGATATTTGACAATATCTGATATTGCAGGTTCGAGTGTCTGATTATGGATTCTCTATTTATCTTGAATTTTATCTCTGGATTATAGGCGAGTGTGCCAAGTCCGGAGCAGGGTGCATCCAAAAGAACTCTGTCAAATTGCTCATCTAATCTGATGTTGCGGGCATCCGCCTGTATGAATCTCCCGGTCTGGGCTGTGTTTTTCTTTATGTCGATGGAGGTGATATCTATTCTATCTCCGTAGATATCCCTTATCTGTCCTGCCTTTATCTGATTCCCCGAACAGACATCAAGGAGGGAATCTCCATCATTGATGGATAATAGGAAGGCCGCCAGTTGGCTAAGTTCGGATTGTATTGTGAACCCCTCAGATGGGAGTATTTCGTTTAGTCTTGAAAGGGGTATGTCTGCCTCAATGATTACTGCATTCTCTACTATCTCTGAATACCCTGATGAGATACCATTGCTGTGTAGCCTTTTGAGAACATCTTCTGGGCTTATGACTTTGTTATTTATTCTGATGGCCAACTTTGGTCTCATAAATGAGGTTTTATAGATCTCTAAGATCTCCCTCTCAATGAGTTCATCTTTCAAATGATTTTTTAATTTTGCAAGCAATCTGTTATGACTCTGATATCGGGTGAATAGTTCCTTGATGGAGTCATACTGTGAAATACGCCTTAAGGCATAGTTTAAGAACCCTATGGATTTTGTCTTATCCCCCTCAAGATATTTGAACCCTTCTATAGTCTCGAATACTGCGGCATAAGTCGGGACATTATCAAGTATCAGAATCTGGGTGAGGGCGATGTCTATAGCGAGCAGGATTTCTTTATCAATATAATTGGCTGGTTTTTTTATGATTTTCTCTATGATCTCATCGAATACCTCTTTGTATCGCAATGTATTAATGACAATATTAAATACGAAAGCCCTGTCCCGCTCTGACAGTTGCCTCTCTTTTTCAATATGTCTTTTTAAACTCTCATCCCTCGAGCGATTTTTGATGAGAACATCTGAGAGTATCGAGAGGGCTATTGACCTTGTATTGTATGACTTGCTCATAGAAAATATGATTATCACAAAATAAAGAATATGACAGGATTTTCACATGTCGTTTTTGCATTTAAAAATTGTAGACTTACTGAAAATCTTCTAATATACGCAGTCTAATTCGGGTAGTATTTACCCGATTTGTTTTGTTTTCAACAGGAGGTATTTTATGAAAAGGATTTTTGTATTGGCTCTTTTAATGGTTTATATCTCTTACTCACTATTTGCAGGGGATATAAAGACCGAGTTTGTAAAATTGCAGAAGTCCAATCCCGATGCCAGAATTACAGGGAAGATTGGTATAAATTCCCCGATTTTAATAACGGGACTTAGTGAAAGGGTATATGGCAATTCAATTGATGAGGCTGCTATACAGTTTATAAATAGATACCCCGGCCTCTTCTCGATAAATGAGAATATTGGGGCAGTTGTGGACAGGATAATAGGTAATAAGGACTCAAAGACAGTAAGACTCAATTATACATATAAAGGAATTCCAATTTATCCGGCGGGTATTGCTCTGACCATAGATTCAAATAAGACTGTAAGAAAGGTTACATTTTTCAATCTCTCGTCTATAAATCTTGATACAAAGGTCTCATTTAATGAGATGGATGCATACTATCTCATCCTCAACAGGGATGCCTCAGGGTATAAATCGATAGGTGCCAGATACAATAAAGATTCTGTAAGAAAGGTGATTCTCCTGATGGGTAATAAGGCATTTCTTGCATACGAGGTAAAGATTGCGTCGTTTGCAACACTTACGAATATGTCTTACTTTGTAGACGCAAGGAGTGGAAAGTTGCTATTCAAGAAGAATAATGTATTCAATCTGAACAAGGCTAAGGTATATGACCCCAATCCCGGTGTGGATGGCAAAGGTGAACTTGTAGAAGTGGATATCACTAATCTCGATCCTAATGTTACAGACAAGACCCTTACCGGGACACTGATAAGGAGTATGAATTGTTATGGAAAGGGTGATCAGAAGGAGTGGCAGTTATATCGGTATCAGACTACAGTAAGATATTATACCTGTAATGTTGGACCAAAGGCAAAATCTGACGATAATGGGGATTTCTATATTACGCCGGATGACCCGACCAAATGCTTCGCACCAGAGGATTCTCAGGCCTGTTTTGAGTCTGTTATGGAGGATGATTTTGCAGAGGTAATGATGTATTACCACGCAAACAAGATGTATACATACTACAAAGGGAAGGGATTCGATGTGATAAAGACAAATTCTGGATTGCCGTCTCTTATGACAGTTGTCAATTTCAAGCTCCCTAACTTCTACGAGATGATGTCCAATTGTGAGCCCGACCCAAATAATGAAGGCTGGCGAATCTGTACAATAAATTCGTTTATGCCATTAGATAACGCAGCATTTATGCCTTACGATGGTAGTTTCGATGACTTTAATATCCACGATGATGCCATAGTGTTCGGGCAGGGTGAGAAGGTCGATTTCTCCTATGATGCAGAGGTGACATATCACGAATTCACTCACGCTATGATAGGCTCTACTTCCAATCTCGCTTATGCCTATGTAGATTCCTATGGACTCTATATCGATCCGGGTGCGATGAATGAGGGATTGGCGGACTACTTTTCATCTACGGTCTCAGGTGATCCCAAATTGGGCGAATATGTAAGCAATGCCACGGAGGATCAGGGGGCATTGAGGGATCTGAGCATAAATATGAGATGCCCCGATGACCTCTGGGGAGAGAGCCATAACGATGGTCTCATTCTATCAAATGCTCTCTGGAAGATCAGAATGGAGTTCTTGAAGGACTTTGGAAGTGTGGATCTCTTTGACCAGAAGGTATACAATACGGTGATTGCATTGAGTGAAGTTGCCACATTCTCTGACTTCTCGAATGGACTATTAGAGGAATTGAGGAAGGATAATAATATAGGTCAGACATTTGCAGATAAGGCGGAGTTGATTTTCAAAGACAACAATATATTGAATTGCGAAAGATATATGCCTCTTGAAAACGGAAAGCTCATAATGCTGATAGAGGGACTGGATATTATTGGTCTTTCTCCTTATGCTCCCGGCTATCTGCAGTTTACCTATGATATCCCCGCCAATGCTACTAAGTTTATGCTGGATATGGATATCTATAGCAACTCTATGATGGGTGGAAGTGATGCGGAGATCAGGGTCTTGATGAAGAAGAATGCACCTATAGAATTTGAGTTCTCCTATAATGGGGATGTGACATCTAATGCTGATTTTGAGATTACAACTGACAACAACAGCCATTTCGAAGTCTCGGTTCCAAAATTCGAGCCTGGCAACAAATACTATATTGCATTTGTGAATTACGGCGGTGCTCAGGGTATATTGCAATATATCACCGCCTCAGTCGAGACGGGAGTAATCGATACTGATGCGGGAGTAGATACTCTCCAGGATACGAGCACGAGTGATACAGTATCAGATGATACTGCCATATCCGAAGATGTAATAGATGCCAGTCAGGACGATGCAGGTGTAAGTGATGTAGTAATTGTGGATGATCTGGGTTCTGATGCCAATAATACCAAAGATGTGATATCTTCCGATACCAGTACGAATTTGGATGTAGTAATCATTGATGGGAGTTCTTCCAGTTCATCCAAGGATGAGTCGGGTTGCTCCTGTTCTTTGATTGAGTAAGATATAAGATTTTATTTGCAGTAATGCCCCTCTTGTGATATGTCTAAATCTACCGATGAGAGGGTAAGAATATGATAAGAAAGTTTGTGCTTGTTGTAATATTGGTTGGCTATATGTCATCTATAGTCTATGCGGGGGATATGGTCGATAATATGATTAATGAGTTGAAGAACTCGTCCTCTTTCAAATCCAGATTGCAGGCAGCGATATTTCTTGGGAAGATGCAGGATAAGAGGGCAGTGGATGCTCTGATATCTACTCTGAAGGATGAGGATTATGCTATAAGAGGTGCTTGTGCCATTGCCCTTGGGAATATCGGAGATGCAAAAGCCACAAAACCGTTGTTATTGTTGTTGAAGGATTCTGAGGCGCTTGTGAGGAAAGAGGCGGTCAAGGCACTTGTTAAACTCTCTTCCAGTAAACAGGCAATGGAAGATATCGTATATGCCTTCAAGAATACGGATGACTCGCTCTTGAAGATGGGCATTATTGCAGTCTTTGGTGAATTGAAGGATGAGAATGCGTTACTGAGCCTGGCTCAGGGTTTGTCTGAAAAAGGGGAGGTAAAGGATGTTACATCTCAGATAATTATTGGTCTTGCCCCTGATAACAGATTTAAGGTCTTGAAGGCAGCGCTTGAGTCCAGAGATGAGACGACGAGGATAAATGCCCTTGAACTGATAGGGACTGTTAAGGACCCACGATTTGTGGACCCTGTACTTGCCCTATTGAAAGACTCTACATCTCAGGATGAGATCAAGACCATAAGAAGCGTATTGAAGAAATTTAGGGACAAGATTGATATAGAAAGACACCTCAGAATTGCCAGATTTGGAAGTTCCAAGGAGGAGAGGGACCTCTCTATTCAAGCACTCTCCATAGTAGGGGACGAGAGGTGCATAGGTTTATTGCTGGACTTATTAAAGGATGATGATGTATTCATCAGGGGAAGGGCTGTTCAGGCGCTTGCCTCAATCGGTGATAAGAGGGCTATCCCCCAGTTTGAAAAGATGTTGAAGGATAAGAAGAACGAGAGGATATTCCCAATCATCAAAAATGCATTGAATCTTTTGTCACTGAATAAGTAAGAGTTCTAATTTAAGGAGGGAGGTTATTTTTGTGGTTCAGAAGAGTCAGCAGACAGCCTTCGTTCTTTCCTTTTTGCTTGGTTTTTTAGGTATTGATAGATTCTATCTCGGATATACGGGGCTTGGGATTCTCAAACTCTTAACCTGCGGTGGACTGGGAATCTGGGCTTTAATAGATGTAATTATCATTGGAATGGGTGCTATGAGAGATTCGAATGGTAATCCACTTGTGAGAGAGCCGACTGTTGGGACGCCAAAAAAGTCTCAGGCAACGGCATTTCTGCTCTCTCTCTTTCTTGGAAGTTTCGGGATTGACAGGTTTTATCTTGGTTACACCGGTCTTGGGATACTGAAGCTCCTGACCTGTGGTGGATTGAGTATATGGACTATGATAGATTGTCTCATTATTGGTATGGGTACGATGAAAGACAGTGAAGGGAACTCTCTTCTTGTTTAACCTTGGAACTGAGCCATAATCGAAAAAGGTCAATTCTATTCTTAATAATCCTCATTATAATTTTTGCTGGGTCAATTATTATCGAAAATCCCGATCTGCCGTTCGGGATATGTATATTCAAAACAATCACCGGATTACCCTGCCCGAGTTGTGGTATGACTCACTCATTTGTCTCAATAGGACATTTGAGGATCGTTGAGGCATTCTTTTATAATATACTTGGGCCATTTCTATATCTCCTTATGATCACGGGAATAGTACTCTGTATTGCAGAGATCTATCTGGACAGACTCATTATACAACCTTTATTCAGCAAGTATGAGAGACCTGTTCTCGTCTCGGTGATTATTCTCGTAATCCTCAGCTGGGGAATGAACCTGTACAGACACTTCAGTAAATAAGAATCCCTTATGCAAATCGTATAACCTCACAAACCACCAAACTCTATAAAGTTTAAGAACAGTCAATAACAATTGCCACCCGTAACTGAGTCTTTACCGTTAAGAAAAATTTTCCATTTGCATTCCTGAGTTGATTTGAGTATAATTATTTCTATATTAAACCTCAGGAGGTATTTCCAAGTGAGGTTTGAAATTAACAATCTGATTTTCTGCACACCTATCTATCTATCTATCGTGTAGTTTACCCAAATTTCTATCAGACAATCAGAAGTATATTTTCAGAGAGAGATTCGATAAATTTTCAGAGTATATTTTACAGAGCCAAAAAATTTCCATTAAAGGAG
>Ga0272449_1000984_pt1 | contig 31167 bp, 30 predicted proteins | sample YNPCB0241_FD_198679 | JGI IMG/M metagenome (GOLD analysis project Ga0272449, IMG submission 198679) | Hot spring sediment microbial communities from Yellowstone National Park, WY, United States - YNP-CB-024-1 | ecosystem: Environmental > Aquatic > Thermal springs > Hot (42-90C) > Sediment... | reverse complement strand
AAAAGCAATAATACCGGAAATAACTACACCAAAAATAACAACTGAACACCCATACATCTACTGCCAAAACAATCCAATAAAATACAAAGACCCAGAAGGAAAACATGCTTATATAATTTGGGGTAAGGGAGGGCCTACAGGGAGTTGGATAGAAGAGGTAAAAGCATCAGTTGACCCTGAAGGATTAAATGTTACCACATGTCAGGACAGATGTAATCGTGCTTCAGAATCATGTCGCGAACATTGCAGGAATCTCAGAGGTGCGCGTCGTATAGTATGTTATTATTGCTGTAATGTTACGGCGCTACGACTATGTTATACTGCTTGTCTCACTGATCCTTGCCACAGACCAGGGCCTGAGTTTATCGGCTGTTGGACAATTGGGACAAGATAAAATGAGAAATCGTGTACTCCTGTACTTTAAAAATTTATTAATAATAGCGACAAGCGTTATTATATTATTTTTTTGTTACGAGTTTCCGGTTGACAATAAATTCTTTTATTTTTTACGAGATCTTTCTCTTTTCCGGATGCGGGAAAATTACTCTAGATTGTTGAACTATTTTGCTATCTATTTAGATTCACTTTTCCTGATGCAATTCTATCAGTTGTTTGGTTCGTTATTCATAGGGTTTATAATAGGAATTTTTGTTTCAAAGTATATTAAGCAGTTATTTTTGTCTATCAGTATTGCATATGTGCTTTCAATGGCATTTATGAATTTTTATTTCCATAGGATTAAACATGTTCCAGGAAATTTCAGTTTATATGTATTAAATGTTTTTATTTGGATTTCTCAAGTCCTTCTTTTTTGGTGTATACTTTCTTTTGGCGGATTTTTAGGAAGGTTTTTCAAGAAAAAAATAGAAAAAAATCGGAAACTTAATCATTGCGGTAAAAATGGTAATTGGTAAAGCACTAATTCTTATTCATGAGTATATACATGCTGCTAAATTTCAAAATTTATGGAAAGAAGCATTAGCAGTTGAGGGGCAGAATGAATGTGCGAGAGATATACCTTATAACTTATTTATACGGCGATGATATTTAAGAAAAACCTCCGAGATTTATTGATAGTGGCGATTTTGGGACTTCTAATTCCTGGAGCAGGACAAATATGGAATGGAGATAGAAAAAAAGGATGGTTATTTTTCCTTTTTATTTACTTTTTTTGGACTGTGTATGTAGGCCCGGGGCGTGTTGCACCTCTTTCTGTATGGCATAATCCATTTAGTTATGTAAACTTGTCATATGTGTTGAGATATTTTTTATGGGGAATATCTTATTGTGAAGCTATTATTAAAGCTAAAAATTATCCTCCTACAAAACTTTCTCTTTTATATAGATTAATTTCAATTGGAATTTTTGTTTTATTTGAACATATATTAATTATCTATGAGTATAGTGGATCGGATTAGAAAAATAAGAATGGATGAAAATGGAGAAGGAACTAATTAATAAGGCCGGAATTGCACAGAGATATTATTCTAAGTGATAAATTTTATGAAATACATTTAAATATATGAGTAGAAAAAAGCGGATTTCTATTAGTAAGAGGATAAATATTTTTTTAGGTAGTATTATATTTTTTCTTCTTTCTATACCTCCTATTTGGGCGACGTCCCTTTATCCACATTTCCCGAGTATAACTACTTATAATACAATAAAAGAGTTAGAATATATATTACGGCTTTACTATATTGACCATCATAAATATCCTATTTCAGGTAATAAAAATTTAATGGAGGCAATTAAATCTGGCTATCCTGATTATTATAAACTTTTTTTTACTTGTGATCGTATCAGTGACGATTATAATTCTGTCAATGCTGAAGGAGAAATTATAGATAGTTGGGGTAATCCGTTAGTATATATTAATTTAGAACAAAAAGGTGGTAAAGGGTTTTTAATATATTCATATGGACCTAATGAAATAGACGAAAAAGGACAAGGAGATGACATATCAAATATAAAAGGGAGACCTAAGACAGAAAGGGAGAAAATAAGAGAAAAAATAAAATATTGGATAAAATTGCTTCTTCTGTTTTTATTAGGGGTGAGTATTATTATTTGGATGTTATGGCTATTATATTTAAGGATACTGGGTGGCTGGGAAATAAAAAATAAAAATTGACCTACTAAAACACAAAATATCTCCTTTCTTATGTAAAATATCATTTTTAAACCAGAATAAATATCCTGTGTTAATATATAGCAGTTGGGTAAGGGGATTTTTAAAGTATAATTTTGTAAACTCAGTTATTCCATCAAGATCCATAATTACTTTTTCTACTTTAAATACTACGTTTCAACCCGAAAGAGCCCAATCTTTAACAAACTTTTAGAAATAAGGTATAATTGAGATATGAATGAAATCTTCTTAACATTAAATGAGCTTAAAGATAACGACTCACCAATATGAAATCAAGAAAGATAACATTGCCCTTCATGAAATTGGACATTTGAAATTGAGATATTTAGACCACTTCCAAATACATCAGTGATGTGTACAAATGTAACTCCTGAGTGGCTCTCAATACCGCGCTATTACCCATGAATAAAATAAGATTTATAATTTTTTGTGGGATAATATTTTTATATAACTTACAGACATTCTCTTCTTTTGTACTTTTTGTTTCAGATAGATTTAATCAAAATAGAAAATTTTCCAAAAACAGACAATTAATGGGAGTTAACTATTTCTGTGGGACTAAAGATTTACCAATGATAATTTTTGTGATATGTTGCCTCAATTTATAATTTTAAAGGAAAAGTAGTGAACATGATGGAAGATGGGCAAAATTAAATTGCAAAAAGAGATCAATTTCTCCTATTATTTCTTACTAACTTTACCCTTGAAAAAGATATTTTTTTTTCAAGAAATGCCACTGATTCAATATGAGTTGTATGAGGGAAACAATCAATTAGATATATTTTTTTTAAAAAATAACCATTATTCATTATTTCCTTCAAATCTCTTGCAAAAGTAGAAGGATTGCAGGAGACATAGATAAAATTGGGAATCTTTGCTTTTAAAATATTCTTTATACATTTTCCACTTAAACCACCTCTTGGAGGGTCAACTATCAAATACTTAAAATTTCTCCCGGTATTTTTAATCAAAAACCTTTCAGCCTTATCACAATAGAATTTGCAATTTTTAATTTTATTTATTTCACAATTTTCTTCCGCTACTTTTATATTTGATTCATTCCAATCAACACCAATTACTTCTATACTCTTTTCAGATACAAACAATTCTATTGGTCCTGTCCCACAATATAATCCAATTATTCTATCACAGGTTTCTATATTCTCAGCAATTTTTTTGTAAAGAATCTGTGTGGCATATGAATTTGGCTGAAAAAATGTATCAGGATAAACTCTAAAAATTAAATGTTCTAGTTTCTCTTCAATATAAGGAGATCCATATAACAAATGCTTTTTTTCAAAATTCACAACATCTGAAATCTGATCATTTTCAACCCAATAAATACTTTTTATCTCTTTAACATTTTTTATCAACCTCTCAATTATCTTACCAAAATCAATAAATAGACCGCTTTTTGTCACAAATATTACCATAACTTCTTTTTTATTCTTGCTTTCTCTTAAAACGAGATGCCTCAAAACACCACTTTTTTCAATTGGGTCATATGCTGGCAGATTTAAAGATAAAAAGGAATCGCAAACAATAGGAAAAATCCTTTCAACAATTTCACTAAATATAACACATCTTTTTAATGGAATAACTCTTTTACTATATTTTTTATTTGGAGAAACTCTTTCTCTTAAACCAATAACTAATCCTCCTTTTTCATTCCCAAATGCAAACTCCATTTTATTTCTGTAAAAATAAATATGTGGTGAGGGAATAACTTCTAAAAAAGTATCTATATTTTCTTTTATCTCTCCTATTTTTTTTAGGCATTGAATAAAATAGTTTTTCTTAATTTCAATCTGTTTTTCATACAACACATTCTGAAAAACACAACCACCACAATCAGGAAAATGTTCACATTTTGGGGTTACTCTATATTCAGATGGTTCTTTTATTTCAACTATTTCTCCAAATGAAAAATTCTTTTTATACTGCGAAATCTTAACTTTTACCTTATCTCCAATGACTCCACCCGGAACAAAAATTACAAAATCACCATATTTTGCTATTCCCCAATTGTTTGGTAAAGCAATATCACAAATTTCAGTTATGATTATTTCACTTAAAAATTCTTCAAGTAATTTTTTTAATCTTTCAATAGGTAGGCCCACAACATTATTAAAATCACCTTTTATTTCTTCAACAAATTTATCTTTTATATCCTGAATTCCATATGCTCCTGCTTTATCCCAAAAATCTCCATTTTTTAAATATTCTTCAATCTCTTCTTCTGAAATTTCTCTAAATTTAACATAACTTATCTCATAGTCAGTCAAAAGTTTGTCTTCGCCTTTTTTATATATCGCAATACCTGTTATCACTAAATGCTCTGTACCTGAAAGTTTTTTCAAAATTTCTCTCCCTTCTTCATAATTTTTAGGTTTCCCAATTATCTGGCCATTCAAATAAACAACTGTATCTGCTCCAATAATAATTGCATCAGGATATCTCTCTCCAACAATCTTTGCCTTTTCAATAGCACATTTCAATGCATATTTCACAGGGTCGTTTTCTTTAATACTTGTTTCATCAAAATTACTCCCAATTACTTCAAAATCTCTAACTATTTTTTTCAAAAGTTCCTTCCTTCTTTCAGATTTTGATGCAAGTATAATTTTCATAAAAGAACTCCTTCTTTAAAAATTTTATTCCATCTTAAGTAATCATAATAATCCCATCCATCATAATCTCCATACTTATTACCCTGAGCAAGTTCATATATTCCACATTTTGCTTCCTTACATTTTAAACAATTTCCATTGCAATTATATGGCAAAAATCTTTTATTTTTTCTAAAATAAATTGGTATATCAATCCCTTCGCAATTTAATGAACTCATAAATTCATTATTCAAACCAATTATTTTACCATTTTTTATTTCATATTCCATACATAAAGAAAAAGAAACGTTATATTTATCACAAATTTCCCTTAAAAAACCAAAAACTCTTCTTCTGTATCCAATATCAGCATGAAGCCAACTACCAATTTTTTCTTTATATAACTCTTCAATTTTCCTTCTAATTTCATCTCCAAAGGTTTTCTTAATATAATTTAAAACATCATTTTTTATTCTTTTGGGAATATCCATTACACTTGCAACAATATGTTTTGCTCCACTATCAACAGCCATTTTTACCAGAATCTGAATTTCTTTTTCATCATCAGTTATAAAAGGAATTACAGGGTCAATTCTACAGATAGAAAAAATACCATTTTTTGAAAGTTTCTCAATGTTTTTGAATAAGTAATTTGTCTCTGCTCCCCTTTTCATCAGATGTTTTCTTTTTTCTTCATATGGAGTTAAAATAGAAACCTGACCGAATGAATGTTTTTGAGTTTTAATTTTTTCTATTACACTATCAGGAATAATTGATTTTGTTATGAATTCAATAGGTAAATTATTTTCAACAAATAATTCAATTGTCTTTTCAGATAGATGATAGGTATTCTCAAGTGTCTGAAATGGTTCAGTTACAGGGGAAAGATAACCACAAAATGCAACATTTAATTTATCTATTTGATTTTTAATATTTTCAACAAAATTTTCATATACAAAAATTATCTTATCTTTCCTAAATTTTTGAAAATTGCCAGGGTAACTTAAAGCATAACAAAAAAAACATTCAACATCACATCCTATATATGGATTTAAAAGTATTCTTTCTGAAGTGCATTCTCTCTTTCCCGGATACCAGTTATGAATTTTTTTATTTGACCTTACCTTTATATGATTTGGCACCATTTTTGATTTTCCACTAATTTTTAGGTATAATTTTAATATGTTAAATGCACTTATTGTTTTAAATCTAATTTTACTTATAGTTATTATACTCCTTTTAATCACCAAGCGGGAAACAGATATAAGGAGCATAATTTTAAAACAGGATGAAATAAAAGAAAAAATCAATATTATTTCAAAAGAATTTTCAGAAGGGCTTTTAACTACAAAAAGTCAGTTGAATAATGAAATCACAAATATTTTAAGAAATACTGAGTTATTAATTCTTGAACAAGTAAACAAAACAATTTCAACACTCGGAACTACTGATACAAATTTACAACAGAGGATGGAAAATTTAAGGAATCAACTACATCAAACATTGACAGACACTGTAAAAATTTTAACAAACTCAATAAACTCAACAACGAGCCAATTAACATCAAATTTAGATACAAAACTTGGAGAGTTAAACAAAAGACTTATGAGTACCACAGATTTAATTACAAATCTTGGTTTGAAAGTTGGAGAATTAACAAAATCAGCAGAAGAGTTAAGAAAAGTAAATGAGGACCTTAAGAATGCTTTAATGAGTCCAAAATTAAGAGGACAAATAGGTGAAGTTATACTTGAAAATATGTTAAAAGAAGTTTTACCAAAAGAGGTTTATAAAATTCAATATCAGATTACTCCAAATGAAATGGTTGATGCTGCTATTTTCATTGAAAATAAATTTATTCCAATAGATGCTAAATTTCCAATTGAATCATATAAGAGAATGGTTAACACAAGAGATGAAGAATATGAAAAAAATAAACAGGAATTTATAAAGGATGTTAAAGGACATATTGAAAAAATAACAAAATATATTCAACCAGATAGAGGTTCATTCAATTTTGCTTTTATGTATATTCCGAGTGAACCAATATTTTATAGTTTATTAATCAGTGAAGATAAAGATGGAGTATCAATTTTTAACTATGCATGGAGTCAAAAAAAAGTTTTACCTGTTTCTCCTCAAAGTTTATTTGCTTATTTAAATATTATACTACTTGGACTTAAAGGTAAAATGATTGAAAAAAATGCAGAATACATATTGAAAACAGTTGAAGGTATGAGTAAAATATTTGAAAGTTTAAAAGTATCCTTTGAAAAATCATTTACACAATTATCACGTGCAAATACTAATTTTTCAGAGGCAAAAAATATGCTTGATAAATTTGAATCAGAATTTAAATTGCTTCAGAATTTTAAAATTCACCAAGAGGAAAATTCTTTAAAGTAAAAAATGGAAAATTATACTCCAATGCTTGTCCAATATCACAGTATAAAAAAGAAATATACGGATTGTCTCTTATTTTTCAGACTTGGTGATTTTTATGAAATGTTTTATGATGATGCAAAAATTGCTTCAAAGGTTCTTGATCTTGTTTTAACTTCTAAAAATGCAGGCAAAAGTGGCAAAATTCCAATGTGTGGAATCCCTTATCATTCTGCAGATTTTTATATTTCAAAATTGATAAAAAATGGTTATAAAGTTGCAATATGTGAACAGGTTGAGGACCCTAAAAAAGCAAAAGGTATTGTTAAAAGAGAAGTTATAAGAGTTTTAACAACAGGAACATATATAGACGAAACAAATCCAGAGGCAAGATATCTCTTCTCACTATCAGTTGATGATAAATTTGGTTATTCTTTTATAGAAAGCGGCGGTTCTATAATATTTGCAAATCAGAGTGAAAATGAGACAAAAGTGATAGAAACAATATTTAAACTCCCTGTATATGAGGTTATTTTTCCTGAAAGCAAAAGTGAAAAAATAAAAGAAATTTTCTCAAATCCAATTCTGAAAATTAAAAATATTGTTCTAACTCCTTTTGAAGATTGGCATTTTAATTATGAGATCTCAAGGAAAACAATACTTGAAACACTTAAAGTTGCAAATTTAAATGGTTTTGGAATTGAAAACTTAATTTCTGCACAAAAATCAATAGGGCCTTTAATTGATTATTTAAAAGAAACAAACAAAAGTGACCTTTTACACATAGATAGAATCTCCTTTTACAATGATAATGAATATATGTATATATCTCCTTCTGCAATAAATGGACTTGAAATTGAAAAACTTATAGATATCCTTGATAAAACAAAAACACCTATGGGAAAAAGACTTTTAAAATACTGGGTCCTGCATCCATTAATTGATATTAAAGAAATTAAGAAAAGACATCAGATAGTTGAAAAATTTATAAAAAACAGATCAATGAGAGAAAACATTGAGAAAATATTGAGTGATATAAAAGATACAGAAAAATCTTTAACAAAAATAAGTTATGGATATGGTTCGGTGAAGGATATAATTGAAATAAAGAAATTATTGAAAAAAGTGCCAGATTTGATTGAAAAAGGAAAAGAAATTTTTGAAAATTGTGATTACCTTGATATTGAAGATATCCCCCAACTGAGAGATTTACTTGAAGATGCAATAAATGATAATATCTCGTCTGTAAATTTTGAGGGTAAAGTTATAAAAAATGGTTTTAATAAAGAGATAGACAGATTAAGAGAAATAAAAGAAAATAGCGAAAATTATCTTGCAAAATATCAAGAAGAGGAAATAAAAAGAACAGGAATAAATTCTTTGAAAATTGGGTTCAATAAAGTTTTTGGGTATTATATAGAAATTACAAAACCGAATTTAAAATTTGTTCCATCTGATTATATAAGAAAACAAACACTTGTTAATGCTGAAAGATTTACAACACCAAAATTAAAAGAATTTGAAGAAGAGATACTTTTGGCAGAAGAGAAAATTATAAATATTGAAAATGAAATAATTGAAAAAATTAAAGGTGAAATATTGAAAAATTCCCATAAAATAAACCTCATTAATTCTACTGTTTCTAAAATTGATGTCTTACTTTCTTTCGCTAATGTGGCTTTTGAAAATAATTATACAAAACCTATTGTTGACAACTCTTTTATTATTGAAATTAAAGAAGGAAGACATCCTATAGTAGAACGATCTATTGATGAATTTATTCCTAACGATACCTATATTGATAATACAGACAATCACTTATTGATTATAACAGGACCCAATATGGCTGGAAAATCAACATATATAAGACAAGTGGCTTTAATAGTTTTGCTTTCTCAAATTGGTTCCTTCATTCCTGCAAAATATGGAAGAATTGGATATGTGGATAAAATATTTACAAGGATCGGGGCCCAGGATGAATTGACAAAAGGTCAAAGTACATTTATGGTAGAAATGTCTGAAACAGCAGAAATACTTAATAACTTATCAGAAAGAACATTAATAATACTTGATGAAATAGGTAGAGGAACAAGTACATATGATGGGTTTTCTCTTGCATGGAGTGTAGCAGAATATTTAAGGACAAAAAAAGTAAGAACTCTTTTTGCAACCCATTTTCATGAAATAACTGCCCTTGGGAAATATAAAGGAGTTAAAAATTATAATGTAAGTGTTAAAAAAATAGGGGATGAAATAATTTTTCTCCATAAAATAGAAGAAGGTGCCACAGATGAAAGTTATGGAATATATGTAGCAAAACTTGCAGGTGTGCCTATGGAAGTGATAAAGAGAGCAAACGAAATCTTATCAAAACTTGAAATTGAAGGAACAATAAAAGATAAAATCATTGGTGAAGTTGAGGTAGAATATCCGTCTCTATTTTCTTTTGAAGAGAAAAATAAAATTGAGATTTTAAAAGAAGAAATTAAAAAACTTGAAGAAATAAAAAATGAAATTAAAAATATTGAAATAGAGAATTTAAAACCAGTAGATGCCCTATTAAAAATAAAAGAATTGAAGGAAAAATTAAATGGGAAAAGTTAACTATCTTCCAGAAAATATTAGAAATAAAATTGCAGCAGGAGAAGTTGTTGAAAGTCCTGCATCCGTTTTGAAAGAACTAATAGAAAATTCAATAGATGCAAACAGTGAAAAGATTGAAATAGTTATAGAAAACTCGGGGAAGAAATTGATCTCTGTAAAGGATAATGGAGAAGGTATTGAACCAGATGACATTGAAAAAATATTTGAAAGATATTCAACAAGTAAGATAAAAGATATGGACGATTTATATAAAATTAAAACACTTGGATTTAGAGGGGAAGCCCTTTACAGTATTGGTTCTGTTTCAGATGTTATTTTAAAAAGTAAAGTAAGAAATGAAAAAACAGGTAGAGAAATTCATGTAAGAGGTGGGGAAAAGTTAAATTTAAAAGAATGTGGGATGTCTGATGGAACAATCGTTGAAGTGAGGGAATTATTTTTTAATACACCAGCAAGAAGAAAATTTTTAAAATCAGATATAACAGAATTTAGAAAACTAGTAAATATTTTTATACCTTATACAATAAGTTTTTATGGTGTGAGTTTTTCATTTATAAATGATGGGAATAAATTTATCCATCTTTTACCTTCAGAAAACCGTATTTTAAGATTCTGTGAAGTTGCCAATATTGAGAAAAATTTTTTTATCCATGAAAAAAATAATTTTGAAAAATTTGGAATTGAAATAATTTTTGGAGATGAGAATCTGAAAAGGAATCAAAAAAATTTACAGTTTATTTTTGTAAATGAGAGACCTGTCCACAATTATACTATTTCCCATGCAGTAAACAATTTCTATCAATCCTTCTTTTCAACAGAATTTTTTCCTGTTTTTGCTATTTTCCTAAAATTACCTTACCAGGACGTTGATGTAAATATTCATCCTACAAAAAGAGAAGTGAAAATCAGGTATGAAAATGAAATAAGCAGAGAAATTGTAAATTTTTTAAGTGAAATATTTAAAAAAGCAAACACCAAAATAATTCAGATTGAAAAAAAGTATGGATCAGTTATTAAGAAAATTGAAAAAGAAATAGTAAAGGAAAGAGTAGATATATTTGCTGCAGAAAAAACCGATGAAAAAGAAATAAGATTAATAGAAAAATTGAAAAATTCAGAATTTATAGGTATATTCAAAAATAAGTATTTAATTTTTGCCTTTGATGATTCCTTATTTTTTATTGACCAACATGCAGCAGTTGAAAGAATTAATTATGAAAAATTTATTAAAGAAATTGAAAAAGGGGATATAAATATTCAGCAACTTTTAACTCCTTTAATTATAAATTTAAATTATGAAGAAATGGTGATATATGAGAAAGTAGAAAAAATTATTGAAAAATATGGTTTTTTAACAACTAAATGGGGCGAAAATAAAATTGCAATCCATGGTTATCCATCTATGTTAAAAAATATTGAATTTTCAATAAGAAATATACTTTCCGAAGAAGATATAGATAAATATGAAAGAGAAGAAATAGCAAAAAGAGCATGTAAACTTTCAATAAGTGCTGGTCAAAAATTAACTGAAGAGGAAGCAAAAAATATTATTGAAAATCTTATTGAATGTAAAAATCCATTTGTTTGTCCACATGGAAGACCAGTAGTGGTGGAAATAACAGAAAGATTTATTGATACTCAATTTTTAAGATAATATTTTTATGATATTATTTATTTTATGAAAATGCGAAATTTAACATTTTTCTTTCTTTTATCTTTTACTTTGGTTGCTGGAGAAACTTTTAAAAATATTGAAATAAAAGAAAAGGAAAGAGTTATAATTTTTGCTCCACATCCGGATGATGAAATTTTAGGTTGTTCTGGTTTAATTTCTTCTGTCTTAGAAAAAGATGGAAATATCTGGATTGTGTATTTAACAAATGGAGATCATAATCAACTTGTATTTAAATTATATGAAAAAAAGCCAATATTGACTCCCTCTGATTATATCAAACTTGGTGAAATAAGAAGAGAAGAATCAATAAAAGCAACTGGAATTTTAGGGTTAGAAAAAAGAAATTTAATATTTCTGGGATATCCTGATTTTGGGACTTTAAAGATATGGAAAGAATTTTGGAACACAAAAAAACCATATAAAAGTTTTGTAACAAAAGCAAGTTCAGTGCCTTATAAAGAAAATTATTCATTTGGCAAACCTTACATTGGTGAAAGTATTGTATCCGATATAGAAAATATTATAAAAGAAATAAAACCCACGAAAATTTTTGTCACATCTCCTTTTGATTTTAATGTTGACCATAGAGCACTCTTTAATTTTGTTAATCTTGCAATTTTAAATACAATTGAATCAAACCAACCAGAAATTTACTGTTATTTAATCCATTTTAAAAACTGGCCTATCCCTTCTAAATATTTACCAGAAGAAAATCTACTCCCCCCTCAATTATTAAAATTTCTTGACTGGTATATCCTTAATCTTGAAAATCAAAAAATTACTAAAAAATATAATTCCTTAAATTGTTTTAATTCCCAGATCGTTGTGAAGAAAAACTGGTTTTTTTCCTTTATAAGGAAAAATGAAATTTTTTATAGATTTTATTATGATATATTAAATAAAGAAATATTGAAGTTTGAAAGTGAAAAAGAAGAATTTGACAATAACAAGAAACAATCAATTCCATTCACTATTGGCCTCCAAAAAGATAAAAAAGAGATTCTAATTGTTCTTTCACATGAAAAGAAAACAATTGAAAAAATTAATTATATTTTTTATCTCTATCCATGGAAGAAAAATATAGATTTCTCAATAATGCCAAAAATGACACTAAAAGGAGGAAAAGAAAAAGGGATTTTAATTGATAATGGTCTTTCAAAAAAATACAAAATAACTCCAAATAAGGAAATGGATGGATTGAAATTGAAAATAGATATGAAAGAACTTGGTAATCCTGATTACATATTTTTCTCATCTGAAATCTTAATAAATGATATTATACATGATTTTATTCCTTGGAGGGTTATAAAAATTGAAAAAGATTAGTTTTAAATTTCTAAAGAGTGAGTGGGATAAAGAATTAAAAGTTTTAAAAGCATATCCATTAAAAGTTTCATTATCATTTGCAATAGGTGTTTTTATTGGTTTTACACCAACAATTGGATTTCAAACAATTTTATGTTATATCATTTCAAGATTAATTAGAGGAAGTTTTACAGTTATGTTTATTGGTGGTTCAATACCAACTGGTATTCCTTATCTTATACCATTTACATATTATGGATGTTATAAAGTTGGTCTTTTAATAACAAAAACAAAACCAGAATTGACACTTTCGCATTTCAAACAATTAAAAAGTTTTTTATCATGGATTATAATAGATATTGGCAAACCACTTGTATATGGGTCTTTATTATGTGGTATAATTGGAGGAGCAGTTTCATTTTTTATAATGTATATTATTTTGAAATTAAAACATGGGGAAAATTAAAAGATTTTTATGCATATTTTTTGGGGTAGTGTGGGAGTGGTTAATAATACCTTTATTTTTTTATTTTATTTGTAGAAACAAAAGTAATATGGATTATTTTTTCCCATCAAATAAAATTGCCTGTTTTTTCATTTTTTTAATTTATTTTTTATTTGGAACAATTTTAACTTTATTATCCATTTACTCCCTTCACAAAAATGGTAAAGGGACAATAATGCCACAAATTCCTACAAGAAATCTTGTAAAAAATGGTATTTACTCTTATTGTAGAAACCCAATGTATTTGGGATATTCATTTTTATATTTTAGTTTTTCTTTCCTTTTAAAAAATGTATGGTTCTCCTTCATTGCACTTGGAGTTTTTCTCTTTATTTTTATATATGCTAAAATTTTTGAAGAGAAAAAGTTATTTAAGAGATTTGGAGATGAATATCTGGAATATAAAAGGAGAACACCTTTCATAATTCCCTTTAAAGTTTTATTTAAATTTGAGAAAAACATTATTCATTTTTCTTCTCTCATCTCTTTCATTCTAACAATTTTCATATTTATTTTCAATCTTTATTTACTTAAAAACATAACCAGTTTCTTTTGCCCATAAAAGTAAATCAAGTTCATCTGCTCTTATATTCAGTTTCTCAGAGAATTCAATATATTTCTTTTCAATTTCCAGATATTTTCTCTTTGTCAGTGTCCTCGGTATTTCTTTAATCAAACCATAATTTTTAAGATTTTTTAAAATATGTCTATCAAGAATTGCCAAATTTTCACCTAACCCTATATTTCTTAAAAAATGGCTTGCCTCCTTATATCCAATTCCTTTTATTTTTTTCACAATATATTCCCTTAAATCAAATGGGTTTTTAAAACTATTTATCACAGTTTTTATTGACAGTTTACCATCTTTTAAAAAAAATTTTCTTGCTTCAACAATATACCCTGCTTTTTTGTTTTTAAATCTTACATTTTTAAGTTCCTTTTTTATTTCATTCTTATTCCCATAAAGTAATAAATTTTTCTCTTTTAATCCTTCTATTGCTTCCCAACAGTTTTTTGCCTTTGATTGAGGAGTTAAAATACAAAAACATAATTCAGCAAAAATATCTTCGTCTTTTTTTTTCATCATTCTTTTAAATTCTTCTAATCTCTTTTTTATCATTATTCTATTTACAACTTGAACATGAAGTAGATGAGCAAGTGGAACAGGAGGATTTAGAAAGGGTCCCTTTTTCTTCTCTTTCTTTTCTTTTATATTCTTCACTTCTATATTCTGTAGTATAAAAACCAGGTCCTTTATAAATAACTCCACCACCAAGACCTATAATTCTTCTTAAACTTCCATTTTTACATTCAGGACATATTTTCAATGGTTCTTCTGTCATTTTCTGAAATTTCTCAAATTTATATCCACAATTTTTGCATTCATATTCATAAGTAGGCATAACCCCTCCTTTTTATTTTTTAGATAATTAAATTTACCCAAAAGTTTCAATTGTGTCAATAGCCCTTATAAACATTAAGAATTTCTCCAAAATAAACCCTGTGATAGTTTCCTGAAGGGTATATCTCTTTTTTTATACCCCCATTAATAAAATCAGGATTAATATCAGTTTTTGCGATTACTCTGCATTCAAAATTGATAAAACACTCTTTTATAATAGGAGATTTTACATTTTTTGATTCTATTAAATTCAACCCGCTTTCTTTAAATTTATCAACATTCCTCCCTGAAACACTCCCGAAATAGTTAACAACTTCTTTATAATCATCCTCTGCAATATTTACTGTAAAATCACCTGTCTCTTCTATCAAAAAATATGTATATCTTGATGGTCTAACGAAAACAGTAAAAACAGGTCTACCCCAGACAATCCCTATATTACCCCATCCAATTGCTATGGCATTTGGTCTTCCATTTCCATCAATTGAACACAATAATCCTCTACCCTCTTTAAGTCCATCTATCGTTTCTTTCAAAATTTCTATAAAATCTACTTCCTTTTTCATACTTCTTCTCCATTTAATACTTCTTTGAAAAAATTTGTTGTTTCTTCAATTACTCTTTTTTCGCTCTCTTCTGTTATAAATGTATGTCCTCCTTTATTCAGTATTAACATTTTAAGATTAATCGCATTTTTATGAAATCTTTCAAAATAAAAAAGTGAATGTTTTAAATCAATAGAAAGGTCATCTTTTGTATGGATAATAAAAACATTCCCTCTATAATTTTCAGCAAATTCTTTTATATTTATTTCTTCAAGTGATTTAACAAAATCTTTTCCAATATAATGCCCTATTCCAGAAATGTAAACTTTGCCACATTTTTCAATTTTTTTTCTTATTTCTTTTGTTAAAATCTTTTTTTTAATAATATTAGGGAAAGCCAAAGGAGACCATAAACACAATGCCTTTACTTCTCTAAATTTATAAGCAACATAAGTAGCAACGAGCGTACCCATTGAAAGACCACAAACTCCAATTTTTTCCTTATCAATGAAATCAAATGTTTTTAAAAATTCTATTGCCTTTTTCCCATCTTCCATTTCTGTTTGAAGTGTCATATTTTCAAAATTCCCTTCACTATCACCTGAACCATAAAAATCAAATCTTAAAACAGAAAAACCTTCTTTGCATAATCTCCTTGCAAGTTTTGTAAAAATAAAATGGCTTTCGCATTTATTTCCTGTAAAACCATGAAAAAGAATAATTCCAAGTGATTTCTTTCTTTCAGGGATATGTAAAACTCCAAAAAGTTTCCCTTTATATCCTTCAAATATTACCTGTTCTTCCATTTTTTATAATTTTCATTACATCTTCAATTTTTATCTCCTCAAGACAATTTCTTTTCTGGCACCTTGTATATCTTTCTCTATCACATGGATTACAACCAACATTTTTGTATACTATTTTAACATTTTCTCCTTTAGGCCCCCAAATAAAAGGAGAAGTTGGTCCATAAATACCAATTGTTTTTACTCCAGTTATACTAAATAAGTGAGTTATTCCTGAATCATTTCCAATATATACAATGGTCCTTTTAGCAATCTCAACAATTTCATCTAATTCTGGGTTTAAAACTATTTTCCCTTTAAAATTCTTCTTCCAAAAATCATACTCATCTTCTTCATTCGGACCAAGTATAATAATTACATTTTTTAATTCATTTGCAATTGACAAAAAATTCTCTTTATTCCAATTTTTACATTTACTTCCACTGCCGGGATGGATAACAAAAACTTCCTCTTTTTTCTCTATATTCAATCTAAATTTATCAACTAAATCACTATAAATAAAACTCTTTAGTGGGAAATTAAGGTAATCGGTTATATGTATTTTCAAATCCTGAAATTTTATAGGGTGAAACATTAAATTTTTACTAAAAACATTTTTTAAATTTTTCCCAATTTGATCATCTTCATTACAGTAAGCAATAATAATATCAAATTTTTCTAAAAAGTTTCTCAATTTTTCAATTTCATTTTCAAAGAAGAATATAAAAGAAGATGAATCGATCGGTATAAATTCCTCAATACTTCCATATTTTTCAGCAAAATTTTTATAAATTCCTTTACCTGCAACAGAAACACTAAAATTATTATTTTTAAGATTTAAAAAAACTGGAAATGTTAAAATTAAATCACCAAGTGCTCCCTCTCTAATTATTAAAATCTTTCTCATCTTTAGAATACTACTTTCTATTGAGGCGATAGTTAAAAAAGAGTGGTCTATTATTTCTCAAAATCTCAACAGTAACAACATCTACATTAGAATTTTTTATTTGATTATATACATTAAAAGCAGTAGCCATACTGTCTATAAGGGTCCCATTTACTTTTCTTATTATATCACCATTTCTTAAACCATATTGATAAGGGATACTATTTTCTGGCAAATTAAAAACCTTAAAACCCTCTATTTTCCCTTCTTCATTTACATTTGGAATTAAATTTAGGTTCTGAATAAAATTTTTGTCATTTACAAGGGCTGTCATTACATTTTCAAAATCAACATTTCTTGAAATTATAATTGGTGGGGTTTGAGAGAAGTCAATGTTAACTTTTTGTTTTTCTTCTAAATCGCTTTTTAAAGAAATAACCCCTCCTTCAGGCAATTTGTATTCAAGTTTTAAAGAAATTATTTTATTATCATATTCAAAATAAACCTTATCAATTTCAATTTTTACTATTTTCGCTTGTTCTACTGAATCTTTTTCTTTGTAAATTTCCTCTACATTTGTCTTTTTATTCTTTATAATGGCATAAGAGATACCATAAGGGAAATAAACAATACCTGAAATTTCTATAAGTGATTCAAGAGGAGGCAAAGATTGAGGTTTTAAAATACTTGAAGGAGTTTCTATCTTTGAAGGGGGTAGTGGAGCAGTAAAAATATTCCTTTTTAAAATTATTGATTCTCTTGAAAAACAATTAACTCCAAAAAATATAAAAAATATGAAAAATTCTCTCTTCATTTCATATACTTCTTATTACTTTGCATCTCTTGTCCATTACGTTTATACATTAATAAAAAGATCAACATAAATAAAGGTAACAAAATTTTTAAGTTCAAAATTAAAATAACAGGAATCAACAAAATGTAAAGAAAAAATTTTACAGGTAAAATTAAAACTCTCTTTTTTTGTAAAAATTCAGCAAATTGGGGTGAATGAGTATAATAAAAGTTGATAAATCTTCTTCCTAACAAGTTCTTCATCAATATTCTGTCTCTAAATTCTTTAAAGATCCCAACTTGCCAACTATTTTCCCCAAAACATACACTTGCTATAAAACAACTTCCAGGGAAAGATGTTCCTTTTGGAAATTCATATGGAACTTGAGGTAGATCAATCCATACAGCATAATATTTCGTTTTCTGATCTTCTCTTAAACCCGAAGGAACAGAAAGTTTATTTGGGAAATCTTCTCTCGGTTTAGCATACCAAGAAAGTCGTGTTTCTGCTCCAGTTTCTTCTTTTTCTCCCTCCTTTTTTTCTTCCTGTTTATATATACCATTCACCCTTATATACCATCTACCTCCTTTTTGCCAAATAGATGTATCAGTGATTATTATCTCAGTTTGTATTATCTCATGAACTTCAGTAAGTTCTAAATGTGTTATTACTGCTTGAACTGGACCTTTATATGGATAGTTCTTATACCCCGGGGCCACAAAAATACTATCAGGTTGAGTAATATCATCTGGAATTTTATTCCACCAGCATTCAATATAATAACCACTTTCATTCTCTGTATTATCATTCCATCTTACAACAATTGAATTCCATCCCATAAATGCTTCTAATTCTGTTGGGTTCTCATTTGGTGGAAATGCAGTAGGTATACACCATGCTTCATTTGAATAACTACTATAGATTGTTTCACTTTGTGTTCTGCTATATGCTCTTACTCTATAATAATAGGGTTTACTATCAGGCATAATTGGTGTCTCAAAACCATTTTCCTCATCTACAATAGGTGTGTCCAGATAAGTTCTTTCATTAGGACCAACTACTTTTATTACTTTATAACTATCATTGGGGTTGTCAGGGGTTGGATGTCTTCTTTCTATTGCAAAACCATTTATTTGTGCTGATTCTGGATAGTCCCACATTAAAAATGCATTCATTACTCCTCCTATCGCTTGTAAATTTGTTGGTGCCGGTGGAGGAGTTTGTGGAAAAACAAAACAATATATGGAGAGAAAAAGAAAAAATATCTTCTTCATCATCATATTTTCCCCCTTTTAATTTTTCAATTCTAATTTTATCATTTTCTTTCACTTTTTGTAAATTATATCATACTTTATTTTCGTAATCCAGAGGACTTATAAAAGTATGGGAAAAAGTTGAATACACAATAGGAGCCAAAATAACTTCTTAAAAAATTGACAAGAAAAAATTACTTAATATCTCATAAGGGAATTTAATAAAAAAAGGGCACCAGATTTACATAAAGGTCTGTTGTTGTTCCCACATTTAGGAGAAACAATACATGAAGGACATCCCATTTCGCATTCACATTTTAAAATGGAATTATAAGAAATTTCAAAAATTTTTTCAATTCTTTCATAGGCAACCTTGGTAATTCCAACTCCTCCCGGATATCCATCATATATAAAAATAGTCGGTTTTCCTGTTTGCTGATGAAAAGGAAATGAATAACCACCTATATCAATTCTATCACATGTAACTTCAAGAGGGAAAATAGAAATTATTGAGTGTTCAGTCGCATGAATACTTCCAGGAAAATCAAACTTTTTTTCCTTCATTTCATATAATAAATCCTCTGGAATCTCTATCCATAAGGAATGAGTTTTAAATTTTTCTGGAGGTAAATTTAACATATATGTGCCAATAAGTGTCTTATCTTTCTCCCTCCTTTTTTCATAACTTACAATCTGTTTTGTTACCTCAATATCTCCAAATTTTATTAAAAAATCTCCTTTCCCCTTTTCCTTTTGTATATTTAATATATCAATTTTTTCCCACCAGTTTGGTTGGGTATAATAATCACCATTATTTATTTCAACAACAACCATTTTCTTCTCAAAATTTATAAATATAACTTCATACTTTTTCCCATGATGTAAATAAATTGCCCCTGGATGACATTCAAAAATTACTTTATTCTCTTCAATTTCTCCTATGACTTTTTCTCCATCTAAATTAATTATTGAATACAAATCTCCTATTGTCCTTAAACTAATATTCATATGTATCGGTCTCCCAATATAAAAATATCTACCACTTCTTGTTTTTGAAAAATCTTTCTTTAAAATAACCTTTTTTAAAACATCTCCATAGAATTTTTCATCACTATCTAAATCAACAGGGATTTCAATTGAGGCACATTTAATATGATTTTCAGATATTATTTCATTTTCAAAATTTATTATCACATCTTCAAATTGCCTTTTTATAAACTCTTCTGGATTTCTTATAAAATACTGATCAAGTGCATCCTCAAGAGCCATAAAAATTACAAGTCCTTCTCTTTTTCTTCCAACTCTTCCAATTCTCTGCCATGTGCTTGTGATACTTCCTGGATAACCAAAAAGTATGCATGTATCAAGATAACCAACATCAATTCCGAGTTCTAAAGCACTTGTTGAAATAACTCCTTTTAAATTTCCAGTAAATAATTTCCTTTCAATCTCTCTTCTTTCTTCTGGTAAATATCCTGCTCTGTATGAAGAAATTAAATTTTCCATATTCCTATCATTTTTTATTGCCCAAATTTGTAAAAGTTCTGCTGATTTCCTGCTATTTGTAAAAAGTATTGTAGAAAATCCATAATTTATACTTTCCTTAAGTAATTCTATTGCCTGAGTATAATAAGATTCAAATTTTGTATCCCAGAAAATAATATATTTTTTAGGTAAAGGAGAAGAACTTTCAGTAATTTTCTCAAAATCCAACCCTATAAATTCTTTTGCAAAAATCTCCGGTTGATTTATTGTTGCTGAGAGTAAAATGAATTGAGGATTTGAACCATAATATTCACAGATTCTTCTCAATCTTCTTATTACATGACTTACCTGTGAACCAAAAATTCCTCTATATGTATGAACTTCATCAATTACAATGAATTTTAATTTAGAAAAAAATTCTCTCCATTTTTCGTGAAAAGGTAAAAATGCACTGTGAACCATATCTGGATTTGTAAGTATTATGTTTGGTAAATTGGCCCTTATTTTTCTCCTTAAATCTTCGGGTGTATCTCCATCATAAATTTCTGCTCTTATCTCAAAATCTCTCAAATTTTTTAACTGGTCCTGTGTAAGTGCTTTTGTTGGGAAAATATAAACAGCTTTAAATTGGGGATTTTTGTAAATTTCATTAAGAACAAAAATATTATAAATAAGGGTTTTACCACTGCCTGTTGGAGTTGTTATGATTACATTTTTCCCTTCATTTAGTTTTTCAAGTGCCTCTTTTTGATGTAAAAAAATTTTTTCAATCCCAAGATTTTTCAATCTCCTTTTTAAATTATCACATATAAAAAGGGGCAACTTTCCAAATTTCCCTTTTTTCTCATTGATTTCAATAATTTTTACTATATTTTCCTTATATTTTGTTTTTATGAAATCCAGAAAATCTTTTATTTTCATCAAACTTTCAGAATTCCTTCAACCAATTTTTCTACAATTTCTTCTTCACGATATGTCCCTACAATTTTGCCTTTTTTAAATAATACCCATTTTTTATCTCCACCTGCAATTCCAATATCTGCCTGTTTTGCTTCTCCTGGTCCATTTACAGAACAGCCCATAACTGCAATTTTTAATTTTTTAATTTCAGGATATTCTTTTTCAATTTTTTTTATCTCTTTTTTTACTCTATTAAGAACCTCTTTTAAATTTACTTTTATTCTTCCACATGTTGGACAAGATATTATTTCTGGTTCAAAAATCCTTAAATTTAATGCCTGTAATATTGATTTTGCAACCTTAATTTCCTCTTCAGGCGAAGTCGTCAAAGAAACTCTTATTGTATCTCCAATTCCTTCGTTTAAAAGAATGCCTATACCAAGTATTGATTTTGAAAGAGATAGATATCCACATCCTGCTTCAGTTATTCCAATATGTAAAGGATAATCAAAAATTTCAGATATTTTTCTGTATGCCTCAATTGTTTCCTTAACAAATGGGGTTTTTAATGAAAGGATGATTGAAAAAAATCCATTATCTTCAAAAAATTTAATAGTATTTTTTGCTGAATCAATTAAAGAAGAGACCAAATCTCCTTTTAATTTTATAGATCCAGAATTTAATCCAATCCTTACAGGGACCCTATATTCCTTTGCAATTTTTATTATTTCCTTAAGATACTTTTTATCAATATTTCCTGGATTTATCCTTATTTTGTCTATTCCCTTTTCAATAGAAATTTTTGCCAGTTTCCAATTATAATGAATATCTGCAACAAATGGAATTTTAAATTCTTTTTTCAAAATTGGTATTGAATCTGTATCCTTTTCATCTAAAACCGCAAATCTTATTATTTCTGCTCCCTCTTTTATCATATTTCTTATCTGTTTTTTTAGAGGGTCTATCTGATATGTAGGGATTTTTGTCATACCTTGAATAATAATAGGATTTTCTCCACCTATAAAAATATTACCAATTTTTATAACTCTTGATTTCCTCATTTCAGTTTAATTCTACTTATTTTGGAGTATTCTCCCAATATCCTGGTAGGTAATATAAATTCCGAAAATGATAAGAGAAATTATTCCTATATTCTGAATGAGTTGAATTGTTCTAAAACTGGGCCTTTTTCTTCTTAATCTCTCTATAAAAAGTCCAAAAATATGCCCTCCATCAAGAACTGGATATGGAATAAGATTGATTATCCCAAGGTTTATACTTAAAATAGACATAAATTGAAGATAATTCACAAATCCAATTTTCCAAATTCTCACTGCCATTTCTGATATACCAACAGGACCTGTAAAGTGTTTAATAGAGAGTTTTCTTTGAAATAGAAGTTTTAATCCAATAATAGTTGTAACACATATATTGTAGAATTCTTTTAAACTTTTAATTAATGCCTTCCTAAATGGATATTTTTCAAATTTCTCCTTTGGCCTAATACCAATTATATATTCAATATTCTTTTTCCCATCTATTTCAACCTCATAAGGTGCTGGTTTAATAGAAAAAACTAAAATCTCTTCACCTCTTTTTATCTTCAAATTGACTGGTGTTTCTCTATATTTTTTTGTAAAATCTTTAATTTTTAAAGTAACATCAAGCCATGTTTTACATTTTTCACCGTTTACCTCTATTATTTCGTCCCCAATTTTAAGCCCACTTTTTTCAGCAGGATAATTTTCTACAAATTCCCCTATCTTTGTTCCATCGTAAGTAATTGTACCAACCATAAAAACAGGGATTAAGAGAATAAAACCAAAAATTAAATTATTAAATGAACCTGCAAATAAAATTTTCATTCTTATTCCTGGACTTTTACCCATATATTCCCACTCTTCAAACTTTTTTTTATTAATTTCTTCTCCAGCCATTTTAACAAATCCACCAAAAGGAATTAGTGAAATCCTATAAATTGTATCTCCTTTTTTCCATTCAAAAATTTTAGGCCCAAATCCAATAGAAAATTTTTCAATTTTTACCCCGTTTCTCTTTGCAACAAAAAAATGTCCCAATTCATGAATTGCTATTAAAACAGAAAAAAGTATAATTAAAGATAAAAAAGATCCCATCATTTTCTCTCTTCTACTATTTTTTCCACCTCTTTTCTTGCCCAATTATGGTAAAAAAATATATCATCAATTTTTAAATTCTTCTTATATCTATGGCTTCTCAAAACAGTTTCAATCACCTCTATTATTTTATTAAATTTTATTTTATTTTCAAGAAAATATTCAACAACTCTTTCATTGGCCCCATTCAAAACAACAGGATATGAGCCCTTTTTTCTTATTGATTCTTTAGCAAACTTCATCCACTTTACATCTTCTTCCACTTTTTCAAAATTCAATTGTCTTATCTTTTTAAAATCTATTCCTTTTAACTTTATATTAGACCTTTCAGGATAATTTAAAACATAATTTATTGGGACTTTCATATCTGGGAAAAAACCAACAAGTTTAACTGTTCCATCAATGAACTCAACCATCCCATGAATAATAGCCTCTGGATGAATGACAACATCTATCTGATTTTCGTTTAAAGAAAAAAGATAATGTGCTTCAATTATTTCAAAAGATTTATTCATCATAGTGGCAGAATCAATTGTTATTTTATTTCCCATTTTCCAAATAGGATGAGAAAGTGCTTCTTCTACTTTAAGATTTTTTTTCCTTTTCCTATACATAGGACCTCCTGAAGCAGTTAAATATATTTTTTTTACTCCTTTATTTTCGTATTCTAAAATTTGAAAAATTGCGTTATGTTCACTATCAATAGGTAAAATTTTAAACTCATAATTTCTCCTCATATCTTCAATTATTTCTCCGGCAGAAACAAGAATTTCTTTGGAAGCCAGTCCAATAACTTTTTTATTTTTTATACATTCAATAAATGCTTTCAATGTATAAATTCCAGGTATTGCAAAAATGTAAATGTCTCCTTCTTTTAAATCTGCAATTTCACAAAATCCCTCTTCTCCATGAAAAAATTTTATATTCTTATACCTTTTTTCAAAAGATTCATCCTTTTCTTCAATATAAACATATTTAGGTTTAAATTCTTCAATCTGCTTTGATAAAAGTGTTTTATTTTTTTTACAGGAAAGGCATAAGACATTAAATTTACTCTTCTGTCTTCTAATAATTTCAAGTGTATTCTCACCTATTGTTCCAGTAGAACCAAAAATTACGACATTTTTCATTATATTCCACCAAATTTTCTTTTCCTTTTTTGATACTCAATTAATGCTTTTAAGAACTCATTTTCATCAAAATCAGGCCATAAAACTGGTGTGAAATAAAATTCAGAATAAGCACTCTGCCACAATAAAAAATTACTAATCCTTTTTTCTCCACTTGTTCTTATTATCAAATCAGCATCAGGGACATCTGGAAGATAAAGGAATTTTCGTATAAGATCTTCGTTAACATCTGCCTCCTTATATCCATTTTTTATTATTTCTTTTACAGCATCTACAACCTCACTTCTTCCACCATAATTTATAGCAAAAATTAAATTTAAACCTGTATTTTCTTTTGTCAAATTTTCAACATAATCCATAATTTTAACAAGATTTTCGGGCAATACCCATCTTCTTCCTGAAAACCTAACTTTTACATTATTTTTATTTAACTCTTCACCTTCTTTTTTTAAATTTTCTTCCATTAAATAAAAGAGAAAATCCACTTCCTCTTTGGGTCTTTTCCAGTTTTCTGTTGAAAATGAATATAAGGTTAAATATTTTATTTTATATTTATCTGCTGCTTTTACCGTTCTCCTTACTGCTTCAATACCCTCCTTATGTCCTGCAACTCTTGGTAAATATCTTTTTTCTGCCCATCTTCCATTGCCATCCATAATAATTCCTATATGTTCTGGTATAATATTTAATTTTTTCATTTTAAAATTCAAATTTTTCCCCAAAATATACACTCCTTGATTGAGGATTATTCAAAATTTCATCAGGACTTCCTTCTAACAAAATTTCTCCTTCATAAATTAGGTATGCTCTATCTGTAATTTTTAATGCTTCTCTTACATTATGGTCTGTCAACAATATCCCTATATTTTCAGTTTTAAGTTTTATAATAATATCTTGAATCTCAATAACTGTTTTAGGATCAATACCTGAAAAAGGTTCATCCAGGAGAAAAAATCTAGGTGAAAATGCCAAACTTCTGGCTATTTCAAGTCGTCTTTTTTCTCCTCCTGATAGATTCTCTGCAATCTTGTCTTTTAAATCATACAACTCAAATTTTTTTAATAATTCATCTATAATTTTCCTTCTTTCTTCTCTATTATAAAAATCTTCAAGAACAATTTCAAAATTTTCTTTCACAGTCAATTTCTTAAATATTGATATCTCCTGAGGTAAATAAGAAACACCTTCTCTTGCTCTCTTCCATGTAGGATAATTTGTAATATCTTTACCCTCTATAAGAATTTTACCACCATCCGGCTTCAAAAAACCAGTTATTATTTCAAAAGTTGTAGTTTTACCTGCTCCATTTGGCCCAAGGAGTCCAACAATTTCACCTCTTTTTACATTCATTGATATATTTTTCAAAACGACCCTATTTCTAAACGCTTTTTTTAAATCTTTTATTTCAAGCATTGTTTTTTAAAGTAAAGTATCATACTCTTCTTCCTTTTGTTTCTTTATTCCAAGATGTTTATAGGCAAGTTCTGTAGCAACCCTTCCCTGTGGAGTTTTCTTAATAAATCCCTTTCTTACAAGAAAACTCTCATATACTTCTTCTATTGCAGTCGGTTCTTCTCCAACAGCAATTGATAAACTTTTTACTCCAACAGGTCCACCATTAAATTTTGTAATTATAACTTCAAGTATTTTTTTATCCATTTCATCAAGTCCTTCTTCATCAACATCCATTTTGTTTAAAGCAATAATTGCAATTTCTTTGTCAATAAGACCCTTACCTTTCACTTCTGCATAATCTCTCACTCTTCTTAATAAACGATTGGCCACTCTTGGAGTCCCTCTTGATCTTCTTGCTATTTCTTCTGCACCTTCCTCATCTATTTTTATATTAAGAATTCTAGCCGACCTTTTTATAATTTCTTTTAATTCATCTGTTGAATAATAATCAAGACGGTGCAGGATTCCAAATCTATTTCTCAAAGGTGATGTTAAAAGTCCAATTCTCGTTGTTGCTCCACATAGAGTAAATGGCTTAAGAGGGATTTTAACACTTCTTGCCTTTGGTCCATCTCCAATAACTATATCTATACAAAATTCCTCCATTGCACTATATAAAAACTCTTCTATATTTCTTGGCAAACGATGAATTTCGTCAATAAATAATACATCTCCTTTTTCAAGATTTGTTAAAATCCCTGCAAGTTCCCCAATTTTTTCAATCACTGGTCCTGAAGTCGCTTTTATATTTACTCCAAGTTCATTTGCTATGATATAAGAGAGAGTTGTTTTACCAATACCTGGAGGTCCATAAAATAGAACATGATCAAGAACTTCCCCTCTATTTTTTGCTGCTTCAATAAAAACTTTCAAATTCTCTTTAACCTTTGTCTGTCCAATAAATTCATCAAATTTTTTAGGCCTTACAGTATTTTCGTATTTCAAGTCCTCACTTGTAGTTTCAGGTGAAGTTATTTTATTTTCCTTCATAATTTCCTTAATGCTTCTTTTATTAACTCTTCAAGTGTTATATTGGTATTTTTCTCTTTTATTATTTTACTCACAATACCAGCGGCTTCATTTCTTTTATAGCCAAGCACTGTCAGGGCTTCTATGGCATTAATTAAAAGTTCTCTCTCTTTATAATTATCAACTGAAACAAAAACTTTTTCAATCTTTTGTTTTAATTCAACTATCACTCTTTCCGCTGTTTTTCTTCCTATCCCTGGAACATTTTTAAAAACAGTTATGTCTTCAGAAATAATCCCTTGATAAATCTCTTCAATTGAAAGCCCTGAAAGTATTCTTAAAGCAACCTTAGGTCCTATTCCTGGAACTGTTATCAAAAGCAAAAATAGGTCCCTTTCTTCTATGTTTTTAAATCCATATAAATTAATTCTCTCTTCTGAAATTTGTTGATACACATAAAGAAGAACATCTTCGCCTTCCTGAACTTTTGAGGATGTTTGTAATGAGACCTCTAAAAAATAAGCGATCCCATTATTTTCAATTACAACACTTGTTGGTGTTTTGGAAAATACCTTACCTTTTATAAAATACAACATTTTCTTTTTCCTTTATTTTAAATATTGCTGATATTGCACAAGCAACAGCATCTGTCTCCTCAAAATTTCTAAAGTTATAAAAATTTGTTAGATTTTCTACCATAAACCTTACTTGCTCTTTAGTGGCTCCACCTTTTCCAGTAATTGACTTTTTTATCTCTCTCGGTGGAATCAACAAAAATTTCCTATTTTCTAAAATTGAAATACCAATAATCCCTCCTATCAAAATTCCAATTTTTAAAGCAACACGAACATTTTTAGCAACATATATTTCTTCTATTGAGATAAAGTCCGGATTGTATTTATTTATCAAAACTAAAACATTTCTCACTAGATATTCAATCTTTTTCTCATAGAACTCTTTAGGAGGTGAAATTAAACCACATTCTACTATCTTTAAACCTTCTTCTATTACTCCATATCCTAATTTATTAATTCCCGGGTCAATACCAATTACTTTCAATTTTATTTCTCAATTTTTTCAAGAATTTCGTCAGATATATCAAAATTTGCATAAACATTCTGGACATCTTCTGATTCTTCAAGTTCATCAAGTAATTTCAAGAGTTGCTCTGCCTCCTTCCCTTCAAGAGAAACTGTATTCTTTGGAATATAAGTAATACCGGCATTTTCTATCAGAATTTTATTTGCTTCAATCACTTTTTTTATATTCTCAAAGTTTTCTGGATTGGTTATTATATCATATGTATCTTTCTCAACTTTCATATCCTCTGCACCGGCATCAAGAACAATACTCATTAATTTATCTTCATCAATATTTTCTTTTTTCACACTTATAAGCCCTTTCCTTTCAAATATCCAGGAAACACTTCCAGCACCTGCTAAATTTCCATTATGTCTTGAAAATATAGACCTTATTTCAGAAGCACTTCTATTTTTATTATCAGTCAAAACTTCTACAAATATAGCAACCCCACCTGGACCATAACCTTCGTAAGTAATATGTTCATAATTAACCCCACCTTCTTCTCCCATCCCTTTTTTTATAGCCCTTTGAATATTCTCATTTGGCATATTTACACTTTTGGCCTTTTCTATAGCAAGTCGTAATCTTGGATTTGTTTCTGGATTTGGACCACCTGTCTTGGTAGCAACCATTATTTCTCTTATTATCTTTGTAAAAATTTTACCTTTTCTTGCATCCATTGCCATTTTTTTATGTTTTATACTATGCCATTTAGAATGTCCTGACATACTTCCCCCTCCTTTTTATTCTTCTTTCAACTTTTTCCAGAATTCTTTTGCACTTATATTTTCTATTATTTTTCTGAATTCTTCTGCTTCTTTTTTATCTATTGGCTTATCAAACTTATTAGATTTTATATAATCCTGACTATCATAATATTTTATTATATCAGGGTGCTCAAGTAAATCTTCAGATGCAAGAATTGGGACATCAAATCTTAAAGCAATAGCAATTCCATCACTTGGTCTACAATCAACTTTTTCCATTCTTCCATTTGTTTCAACTACAAGATTTGCATAATAAACATTTTTAATTAAAGAATGGATTTCAAGATAATGTAATTTGCAATTTAATTTATCCATTAGAATTTTAATTAAATCATGAGTAAGTGGCCTAGGGAACTCTGCTTTTTCAAGAACAATAAGAATTGACTGGGCTTCAAAAATGCCTATTACAATTGGCAAAACTTTTCCATCTTCGCTTCTTAAAATAACTATTGGTGTATTAGTTAATATATTCAAAACTACCCCTTCCACATAAACTCTTTTCATATTCACAACTTTCCTTCTTCTTTTTCTTTTTTCCTCTGTTCAATTATTTTTACTGCTATATGAGAAGGAACTTCCTCATAATGGGAAAATTCCATAGTATAAGTTCCTTTTCCACTTGTTATAGACCTAAGTTCATTAGTATAATTTGACATTTCTGCAAGTGGAACTTGGGCTTTTATAATTTGGAAATTACTTGAAGTTATCATATCAATAACTTTACCCCTTTTAGAGTTTATAGTTCCTATAACATCACCTACAAACTCTGAAGGGACTCTAATTTCAACATTTACTATTGGTTCAAGCAATATAGGATTTGCAGCACTTACTGCTTTTTGAAGTGCCATTGAACCTGCAATTTGAAAAGCAATATCAGAAGAATCAACAACATGGTAACTTCCATCATAAAGAATAACTCTTATATCCACTATTGGGTAATTCGCAAGAACTCCTTTTTTCATTGCCTCTCTAACACCCTTTTCAACAGATGGAATAAAATTTCTTGGAATTACTCCTCCCACAATCTGATCAACAAATTCAAAACCTGCCCCCCTTGGTAATGGTTCAATTTTTATAAAGCAATGTCCATATTGGCCTCTTCCACCTGTCTGTCTTTTATATTTTCCCTCAGCAGTAGCAACTGTTGTTATCGTCTCTTTATAGGCAATTTTAGGAATACCCTTTTCTACTTCAACTCCAAATTTATTTTTAAATTTATTAACTGTAATATCAACATGTAAATCTCCCATACCAGATATAATTGTTTCTCCTGTCTCCTCATCTCTAAAAATTCTTATAGTTAAATCCTCTTCTGCAATTCTTCCTATCGCATTTCCAAGTTTATCTTCGGTCCCTTTTATTTTAGGTGTAATTGAATAAGATACTGCTCCTTCAGGGATATAAGGTTTTTCAAATATAATGTTAGTATTTAAATCACACAGTGTATCAAATGTTTGTGAATTAAGTTTTGCTGCTGTTATTATTTCTCCAGGATAAGCCACTTCAATTGGTTCTTGTTTCCTTCCCTGCATTCTAAATATTTGACCTACTCTTTCTTTTATCCCTTTTGTAGAATTTAAAAAATTGGAATTTGCAAAAAATTTACCACTTAAAACTTTTATATAAGATAGACGGCCTGCAAAAGGATCAAAAATTGTCTTAAAAACAATTCCAACAAACTTTTCATCTTTCCCTCTTTCTACTATAACTTCCTGTCCATCTCCGTTTTTACATCTTAAAGGAGGCATTTCATTTACAGAGGGAGCAAAGTGAATTATAAAATTAATCAAATCTTCTATTCCAATTTGAGTTATTGCAGAACCAAAAAGAACTGGTATAATTTTTCTTTCTATGAGTCCTTTTTTAATTACTCTTGAGACCTCTTCCAAATTCAATTTTTCTCCTTCAAGATATTTTTCCATTAAAGTATCATCAAGTTCAGCAACTGTATCCATTGATTTTTGAAAATAATCACTTACCTCTTTCTCTATATCTGCAGTTTCTGTGAATATATTTTTTACCTTAGAAAATTTACCATTTTCAAAAATAGGATAATTTATTAAAATTGTCCTACTTCCAAAAAATGAAAAAATTTCATCTATGATTTTTTTATGATTTATTTCTTCTAAATCAAGTTTATTTACGAAAATAATAGTTGGTAAATTTTTTTTGCTTATCATTTCCCATATTTTTTCAGTTCCAACATCTATCCTTTCAGAAGCAGAAATATTTAATATTGCAACATCTGATGCCTCAACCGCAGAAATTTGTTCTCCAACAAAGTCAATATAACCAGGTGTGTCTATTATGTATACAATATTATTATTTTGCTTTTTAATATACCCTA
>Ga0272449_1000978_pt1 | contig 31290 bp, 18 predicted proteins | sample YNPCB0241_FD_198679 | JGI IMG/M metagenome (GOLD analysis project Ga0272449, IMG submission 198679) | Hot spring sediment microbial communities from Yellowstone National Park, WY, United States - YNP-CB-024-1 | ecosystem: Environmental > Aquatic > Thermal springs > Hot (42-90C) > Sediment... | reverse complement strand
GAACCACCGCTTACCGGGGAAAACCCGGACGCGTGACCCCACCGCGCGTTCCCGAAAAGGCGTGCCGGTGCCGTTGGGCCGGGGGCCGCGCCGCCCGACCCGCGGGTCCCGGCGCGGCGCCCCGGCCCTATGGGAGCGCCAGCTCCACCGCCCGCACCGTGCCGTCCGGGCCCGCCGCCACCAGCTCCCGTCCCCGGACCGCCACTCCGGTCACCGGTCCTTCCTGGCAGGCCGCCTCGCGCAGCCGCACCGACGCGAGGTCCGGAGCGAAGGCGCACACCCTGCCGTCCTCCAGCCCCAACGTCACCGCCTCGGGCCCGGCCCAGAGGGAGGAGGGCCGGGCCGGCAGCCTCACCACCCGAAGGGAAAGGGTCTCTTCCTCCGGACCGCGGCCCTCCCCGCAGGGGAAGCACGCCGCCAGGCCGGAGTCGTAGACCGCCACCAACAGGTCGCCGCGGCTGAAGGCCGCAAAGGCCGCGGCCCCGGCCGGTCCCGGCGCGGGATAGGGCAGCTCCAGCTCGGGCCTTCTGGTGGCCATGCTGACGACGGTGAACCGTCCGTCGCTGCCGCCCACGGCCAGGCGCCTTCCGTCCGGGGAAAAGGCCAGCGCGGTTACGCTCCCCGCCCCCAGCTCCCACAAGGGAAAAGTCCCCCCGGCCACGAGCGAGAACCCCACGACGCTCCGTGCCCCGGGCGCCGCAAGGGCGAGCATGGTCCCGAACGGGTTGGCGGCGAAGCGGTCCAGGGCGAAGCCCGCGTGCCTCTCCTCCCGGGAGCCGTCGGGCCGCCACAGAACAAGGGAGCCGTCCCTGCCGGCGGCCAGGACTCCTTCCTCGGTCCCGGCAAGGCCCAGGACCAAGGCCACCCTTGCGACCTCGCGGGACGCCCATCGACCGGCCTCGGCGGCGTACAGGAAGACCCTGCCCTCCTCGTCCAGGAGGCAGACCGCGGGCTCGCTCCCGGACGCTGCGCGCCAGAGGGCCAGGCCCACGACGGCGCGCGGGTGGCGGAAGAGGAGCCTTGCGGCCGCCTCCTCCAGGCGCGTGCCGTAGGGATCCGGCTGCGGCGCCACAGGCGGCGCGGGCTCCGGCGCCCGACCGGGTTCCGGCCGCGGCTCCTCACGGCGCGGCGGCATGGGTTCCTCCGGGCGGCGCTCCTGAAGAGCCGCGGGTCGGGCTTCCTCCATCCGCGCCGGCACCACCGCGGGCAGGAACAGGAACAGGGCCAGGGTCTGCCCGAGCGCGAAGAGGACGAGACCGGCCGGCACGATGAGTGCGAGCACGGCAAATGAAAAGACAAAGGCCGCGGGGCCCGGGCCCCGAACCTCGCCGAGGGCCGGCCGCAGACAGGCCCGCCACAGGAACCACTGGCACGCGGTCAGAAGCCCGGCGGCAGCGAAGTACGAGGCGTGCCACACCGGCCGGAAATGGGGCACGGTCAGGTCCGGAATGCCCAGCAGGGGAAAGGCCGTGCCGGCGAGCCCGGCCATTTTCCTGAGGGCCACCCACAGGCTCACGGTCAAAAGGCCCAGCAGGACCCAAAGAACCAGCACGGAGAGGCCCTCCGCGGGGCCGAGCCCCGCCCGCCGGGCCGCCAGGACGGCCAGGGTGGTGCCCAGGCGCTCCCGGAGGGACATGATGCAGCCCAGCAGGCGGTACTGGTCCACGGCGGCCCTCCAGGCCGGCAGGAGCACCGCCTGGGCGGCAAAGCCCAGGGCCACCAGGCCGTAGCCGGCCGAGCCGTGGAACCGGGCGGCGTGCCCCAGCACCTTCCCGGCCAGGTGCCAGGGGCTGGCCCCCAGCAGCCCCAGCAGCAGGTCCGCCCTCCAGGGGAGAGCCCAGGCCGCGAAGGCCGCCAGCACAACGAGGGACCCGGGGGCCAGCCACATGCCGGGCCGCCCCAGCAGCACGCGGCCCAGGAGGCCCAGGACCAGCAAGAGAGCCCAGCCCCAGAAGGAGCCGAGCGAGGCGGCCAGCACCCGGCCCAGGGCGGCCGCCGGGCCCAGGGCCTTCGCGCCCGACGGAACAAGATGCGGCACCCACAGCAGGACCGGGCCCAGGAGAGCGAACGCACCCGCAAGGATGCCGAAGTAAATCAAGAGGTTTCCGGCGGAGGGCCAGGCCCCTTCCCGCACCCGGGAACCCGCCCGTACCAGCCAGGCCGCGCAGGCCCCCAGCACGATGCTCCAGGCCCACTTCCCGGCGAAGCCGGTGCCCATGCCGGCCAGCACAAGGTAGACCGCGCCCGCGCCGGCCAGCCAGAGGGCGGTGCGGATCTTGAGTGCGGCCGCCTTGCGGCAGCCGAGGCCCGCCGCTGCCATGGCAAAGGGAACGCCAAGAGCGAGCAAAGCCCTTTCCTCTGCGACCTGTCCCAGGATCGCGAAGAGGGCCAGCGCCAGGGCAAGGTACAGGACCACCTTCGCCGGTATCGAGATCCGACGCGCAGATTTGAATGCGCCGAGCATTTCCTCGGTCCTCTCCCCTCCACCTCACCGCATCTACGCTGTACTACGGATTTCCCAATGCTGCTCTTCCTGCTTTGCGTGGCCGGAATCCTTCCTTATCCGCACGATCGGTCACTCCCTCCTGGGAACGGCATCGGAAACGGCCGCAACCGGTCCGCACGCGCCACGGCGGCTCAGCCCCGGGCCTCGCGCTCGCCCCGCACCTCGTAGACCTCCAGCTCTTCTTCGCCCTTCGGCATGCGCACCCTTCCCACCGGCACCACCTCGAAGCCCGGCCCGAGGCCCGCGCAGGCCCCCCTTCCCGCGTAGATGCGGTTCGGGGGCGCCAGGGACTCCAGCCTCCTGGCCGCCACCACGGTCCGGCCCAGGGCGGTGTACTCCAGCCTCCTCCGGGAGCCCAGGTAGCCCGCCACCACCTCGCCGGACTCCATGCCGATCCTGATGGCGAATCTCTTTTCCTCCGGCAGCCGCGCCACGAAGGAAAAGTGCCTTTCTTTCATGCCCAGGGCGGCGCGGACCGCCCTGGCGGCGTGGTCCCGGCACCGCTCCGGGACCCCGAACAGCGCCATCAGGCCGTCGCCCAGGTACTTGTCCAGCACGCCCCCGTGGGCGAAGACCTCCTCCACCAGGAGCTCGAAGTACTCGCCGAGCAGCCCCGCGATCTCCAGGGGCGAAAGCCTCTCCGCCAGGCGGGTGAAGCCCGCGATGTCCAGGAACAGCACCGTGGCCTCCGCCCTCTCGGGCACCAGGCTCAGCCCTCCGGCCTCCCGGGTCTCGCTCAGGATCCTGGTCACCAAGGCCGGCGAGAAGAACCTCTCCAGGGCGGCCCTGACCAGGGCCTCCTCCCTGATCTTCCGGTTGAGGGCGATGCGCTCCATGCCCGCCGCCACCTGGCTGGCCGCGATGCTCAGCAGCACCAGGTCGCCCTGGGTGAACCTGGCGGGCCGCGGGTCCTCCAGGTAGAGGGCGCCGGCGGGCTCGCCCCCCTTCATGACCGGGGCGCACATGAGGGAGAGGGCGCCGCGGCCGAGGGCGCTCCGGGAGGGGTCGAGCCCCGGGCCCGTCACGAGGGCCTTGCCCTCGCGCAGCGTGGCCTCCACCAGGCTCCTGCTGTAGGCCGCGTCCTCCCCCCAGGAGGCGGCGCAGCGCAGGCCCTCTTCCAGGCTGCCGAGCAGGAGCAGCCCCTTCTCCGCCGGGATGAGCCGGCGCAGGGCCTCCACCGCGCCGCGCAAGAAGTCCTCGGGCTCGGTGGCGGCGGCCGCCTTTTCGGCCAGGCGCTGGAGGACCACGTGCTCCAGGTTGAGGGTGACGCCGCCCGCCGCCGGGAGCTCCAGCTCCAGCCGGGAGGAGGGAGCCGGCGCCCCCTCGTCCTGGTAGACCAGCAGGTTCAGGCCGATGGTGATGACGTCCCCGTGCCTCAGCCGGGCCTTCCGCACCGGCCGGTTGTTCACGAAGGTGCGGTTGGCGCTGCCCAGGTCCTCGATCAGGTAGCCGCCGTCGGTACGGACGAGCCGCACGTGCCGGCGCGACACGGTCCTGTCGTTCAGGGCGATGTCGTTGGCCACGCCCTCCTCCGGCTCGTCCCGGCCGATGGTGACCACGTCCCGGTCCAGCGCAAAGGCCTCTTCCGTTCCGTCATCGCGCCTCAAGACCAGCCTGGGCACGCTTCCTCCCTCACTTCAGGGCCGCCTCGATGGCCTGCTTGAACTCCCCGGCGCTCCGGAACCTTTCCTCCTCGCGCCTCCTCACGGACCGGTCCACCACCTCGGCCAGGCGCCTCGGCACCGAGGGGTTCTGCTCCCGGATGGGGATCCTCTCCTCCTCCAGGGTCAGGCGGACCGGGTCCTTGGGCCTCTTCCCTTTCAGGAGCAGGTCCCGCAGCTGCTCCATGGGGCTCGGGAACTCGAAGGGGAACCTCCCGGTGAGCAGGAAGTAGAGGGTCACGCCCATGGAGTAGACGTCGGCGGGCGGCTTCACGTACTTGTAGTTCTCGAGCTGCTCCGGGGCGATGAAGAAGGGCGTGCCCTCCACCTCGCCGGTTCTCGTGATGCGCGACATCCCGGCGGTCTCGTAGCACTTGGCCAGGCCGAAGTCCCCGATCTTGGCCACGTGCTGCGGGCCCCTTCCGCCCAAGAGGATGTTCTGGGGTTTCAGGTCCCGGTGCACGAAGCCCTTCCTGTGGGCGTATTCCAGCCCGTCCAGGGCCTGGCAGACGTAGCGGCAGGCCTCCTCCGCGGGAAGGGGGCCCCGGCGGCGCTCCCTCACCAGGGTCCAGAGGTCCCCGCCCGGCGCGAACTCCGCGGCGAACCAGTGCTCTCCCCTGACCATGCCGTGGTCGAAGAGCCTCACGATGTGGGGGTGCACCAGCTCGCCCATGACCGCGATCTCCCGCTGGAAGAGCTTGTTCTTTCTCTCGTCCAGCTCGACCTCGGGCACCATCCTCTTCAGGGCCACGAGCCTACCGGTGGGCCTGTGCCAGGCCTGGAACACGCTGCCGAAGCCTCCCCGGCCCAGCTCCTTCAGCAGCGCGTAGTCCCCGCAGTCCGGCCGGGCCTCCGCGCGCTCCCTCTCGGCGCAAGGGGCGCAGAGGTAAAGGCAGGCTTCCTTGAGCTCGTCAAACCTGGGGTCCGCGGCCGCAAGGCGCCCGCCGCAAATCGAGCAGCCGGGCGCCGCCGGCAGCTTTGCTTTGGGCCTGGCCTTTTCCCGGCAGTCCGGGCACAGGAAGTCGCCCGAGGCCAGCCCCGCGGCTTCCCTTCCCGCAAGAAGATGCGTGATGTCCGCCCCGCACCGGACGCAGAAGTACCGCTCCTCCTCCGGCTCTTCGACGAAAGAGAGCCTGAGCACCGTTTTGCCCACCCTGATCTCGTCGCCGTCGCGGACCTCCTCGGCCTCGATGCGGCGCCACTCGCCGCCGGCCCTCCGGAGCCAGGTGCCGTTCTTGCTCTGGTTGTCCCGCACGTGGCAGCGGGGAGGCCGGATCTCCAGAAGGAAGTGGTTCCGCGAGACGTACACGTCCTCGGGGCCCAGCCGGTAGTGGGCGCAGCTGCCCGGAGCGTCCCTGCCCACCAGGAAGCAGTCGGGCTCGGAAAACTCGAACCTCCTGCCCCGGTCCGGGCCCTCCGCGACCTCAAGGACGAGCTTCACGGTCTCCCTCCTTGCAGAGCACTATGACGGTGACGTTGTCCACGCCGCCCCTTTCGTTGGCCAGGGCCACCAGCCGCGCGCAGGCCTCCTCCGGGCTGCGCCCGAGCACCGCGGCGCGGATCTCCTCCTCCTCCACCATCTCGGTCAGCCCGTCCGAGCAGAGCACCAGGCACTCGCCCGCGCGCCAGGGCCGGAAGTCCACGTCCGGGATGATGAAGGGGGAGCTGCCCACGGCCTGGGTGAGGAGGTGCCTGTTCTCGTGGGTCTTTGCCTCCTCGGGCGCTATCATCCCCGCCTTGGCCATCTGGGCCGCCACCGAGTGGTCCTCGGTGAGCTGCTCGATGCCCCGCTCCGAAACGAGGTACATCCTGGAGTCGCCCACGTGCACCAGCCACACGCCCCCGTCCTTTAACAGGGCCAGGGAGACCGTGGTGCCCATGCCCCGGAGGCCCCTCTCCTTGCGGGCGGCTTCCCTGATGGTTTCGTGCACCGCGAGCACGGCCTCGAGCAAGAGCTTCCTCGTCTCCTCGGGCGAAAGGAAGGGGGAAAGCCTCTCCCTGATGAAGGAGCTCAGCCCCTCGACGGCCATCCTGCTCGCCACCTCGCCGGCCCGATGGCCGCCCATGCCGTCGGCCACGATGAAGAGCCCCAGCCCCTCGTCGGCGTAGAGGCTGTCCTCGTTGTTCGGCCGCACCCTGCCGCGGTCGGTCAGGGAAGCCGCTTTGAGCATCATCTTAACCCTCTCCTCCTCGCCAGGTCCTCGAGTTTTCTTCTGACGCCTTCGGGCCGCAACCACCCGTAACCGCGCCGGCCCAGATCGCTGAGCAACTGCTGAAAGTCTTCCTCCTGCCACCGGGGGACGCTACGTCCCGCCGTGCCGTCGGGTCCGCGGAGGGTGTGAAGGGTGAGAAATGTCTCCAGGTAGGCCCGGGCGCCCTCGTCCCAGTCGCGGGGTTCGGGAAACTCCCAGTCCCAGTCGAGCTCCCACACCACCAGGGTTCCGTCCAGGCCTCCGGAGAGGACGTATCTTCCGTCCGGCGAAACGGACGCGGAGTAAACGCGGCCCCCGTGCCCCTCCAGCACCGCCACGCATTTCCCCGCCCTCAGGTCCCACAACCGCACCGTCCTGTCCTGACTCCCCGATACCGCGTACCTTCCCTCGGGCGAAACGCACACCGCGTAAACGTGGCCCCCGTGCCCCTCCAGCACCGCCACGCACTTCCCCGCCCTCAGGTCCCACAACCGCACCGTCTTGTCCTGACTCCCCGATACCGCGTACCTTCCCTCCGGCGAAACGCACACCGCGTAAACGTGGCCCCCGTGCCCCTCCAGCACCGCCACGCACTTCCCCGCCCTCAGGTCCCACAACCGGACGGCTCCGTCCCGGCCCCCCGTCATCACGTAGGGTCCCTCGGGCAAGAAGCAATCGAAACGGACATAGCTGGTATGCCCTTCCAGGGCCCAGCCTGCCTGTGATGGAGCCGTCTGGAGGGTAATGACACGCCAGGCGTCCCTCAAGGCGATCCTCCTGCCCGCAACGTTGCCGAGGGAACTCGCGGCCGTAAGGGTCTCCGGGTCCCTTTCGTATCCCGGGAGACGCCTGAGTTCCCGAAGGCATTCGAACGCCCCTCCGTAGTCCTTCGAGGCCGCGAGGGACCGGGCCATGGCCTTGAGGGATTCCGCCTTTGCCGAAGCCGCGATGTCGTCTTTAACCCGCCGCACGCGCGCGAGTTCGTGGCCGGGAGAAGGCACCAAAGAGGGGACCGCCACGCATGGTCCCCAGAGTTTCAAGCTCGCGTCGGTGCCCCCGGAGAGCGCGTATTTCCCGTCGGAAGAAAAGCATACGGCAAGGACGTACCCCGCATGCCCCTCCAGGGCCCTTATGCACTTTCCGGTCCCGGTGTCCCAGAGCCTTACCGTGCGGTCACCGCTTCCCGAGAGGGCATGCCTCCCGTCGGGCGAAAAACTCACCGCGTGAACGTAGCCCTCGTGACCCCAAAAAACCCTCACGCATTTCCCGCTATCCGTATCCCAGAGCCTGAGGGTCCCGTCCCTGCCCCCCGACAAGGCCTGCCTCCCCTCGGGCGAAAAACTCACCGCCCGAACCTCGCCCTCGTGGCCCCTCAAAACCCTGACGCATTTCCCGCTCTCCGTATCCCACAGCCTGAGGGTCCCGTCCCTGCCCGCCGACAGGGCCTGCCTCCCCTCGGGCGAAAAACTCACCGCCCGAACCTCGCCCTCACGGGCCCCCAAAACCCTCACGCATTTCCCGCTCTCTATGTCCCACACCCTGAGGGTTCCGTCCGTGCTTCCCGAGAGGGCGTGCTTCCCGTGGGCCGAAAAACCCACCGCGAGAACCGCAGCCTCGTGGCCCGTAAGAACCGCGACGCATTCCCCGCTCCCCACGTCCCAGAGCCTGAGGGTCCCGTCCCTGCCCCCCGACAGGGCCTGCCTCCCCTCGGGCGAAAAACTCACCGCCCGAACCTCGCCCTCGTGGCCCCTCAAAACCCTGACGCATTCCCCGCTCCCCACGTCCCAGAGCCTGAGGGTGCCGTCCCCGCTTCCGGAGAGGGCGTGCCTCCCGTCGGCCGAAAAACGGACCGCATGGACCGAACCTTCGTGTCCGGCCCACGTGGCCAAAAGCCCGGTCCAGGGCACCGAAAACCTTCGCAGGTGAAGCAGGACCTTCCTGGTTTCCGGGGACAGGGGAACACCGAATGCCTGGGATAGCCCGGCACGGGTTTCTCCACCGGAGAGCACTCCTTCGAGGACCCTTTCTGCCAGATCTTCCTTCCCCTGCCTGGCCAGGGCGCAAGCTAGGTTTACCTTGTATCTCCATTCGGGTGAAAGCTCCGCAGCCACCCGAAAATACCTTTCGGCATCCCGGTATCTGTGCATGCCGAACAGAACCAGACCCATGGCATTGCAATAGGACGGCTCCTGCGGCCTCGCCTTGAGGGCTCCTTCGAGGTCCGCCATTGCGTCTTCCAGCTCGCCTCTCTCCAGGCGCACGACAGCCCTCAGGTACCTGCCTTCCGGATCTGCGAATCCCTTGAGCCTGCCGAGGAACGTTTCCCCCGTGATTTCCCCTTCCCGCCACTGGAGGAGGCCAAGGTTGTAGGTGGCCAGGAGATGATGCGGATCCGTCCGCGCGGCTTCCTCGAAACACCTTCTGGCCTCGTGCTTCCTGCCCAACACTAAAAGGGAGACCGCCTTGTTGTTCAGGTCGTCGGCCTTGAGGGAAAGCGACCCGGGGTCCGGCGAGGGATAAGGCGAGCCCACAAGCTCCCGGTAGATGGCGATAAGTTCCTCCTTCAGGGAGCCGAAGCCCGCCGGCCGCTCCTTCGGGTCTTTTTTGAGACACTCCTGTATGAGGGACGCCAGCTTCCCGGGACAGCCGTACAGCCTCGGGTCGGGCACGGGCTCCGTGCAGTGCATTTTCCTGTAAAGCGAGACCTTGAAGACCTCCATGGCATCCCGGTAGGACTCCGGTATCTGGTACGGCCTTCTTCCGCAGGCCATCTCAAAGAGAATGCAGCCGAAGGCGTATACGTCCGCCTCCCTGCCCGCGCGTCCCTCCCACTGTTCGGGTGCCATGTAGGGAGGGGTGCCCGCGACGCCGTCCGCCCAGCTCCCGGCGGCACCGCCCGCCGGGCCCAAACCTCCGACCCGCTCCACCGCCCCGAGATTCGTCCGTCGGGCCAGGCCGAAATCCGTGATCCGTACCTCTCCCTCTCTGGTAAGAAGCACGTTCTCCGGCTTGAGATCCAGGTGCGCAAGGCCCCTGCTGTGGGCGTACGCCATGGCCTCGCAGATCTCCACGGCGATGCGGAGAACGGTCTTCCATTCCTTCACTTTTCCCTGCGCGAGCCAATCCCTCAGGCTCCCGCCGTCCACGTACTCCACAAAAATCCTCGGCCATCCGGCTATCTCTTTCACGTAATAGGCAATGGCGATATTCCGGTGCCGGTCAAGGCCCACCCAGCGCTCGGCCTCGCGGAGAAAGCGCCTCTTCTTCTCCTCGCTGGCAACAACCGCTGCCCGCGGCGTCTTCACCGCCAGGTCCATCCCCCAGTTCCTGTGCCGCACCAGCCACACCTCGCCGAAGGCGCCCCGGCCCAGGAGCCCTTTCACCTCGTAGAGCCCCGCCACCGTGCGGCCCGGCTGCCAGACCTCCTCCCGCGCCGGCTCCGCGGCCGGGCGGGACCGGGTGCGGCCCGCAGAGGAAGACAGCGCGGCCGCGCATGCGGGGCAAAAATCATCCCCGCCGGCGGTCTCCAGGCCGCACCGGATGCAGTATCCGGGCTCCACGCTCACACCTCCCTGACCAAAACCAGGCCGCCCTCAAGCATTCTGGCTTTGAAAACATCGCCCCTCGCGGCCCGGCCCTCCAGGATCATGCGGGACAGGGGCTCGGCCACGTGCCGGGCAAAGGCCCGCTCCAGCTCCCTGGCGCCGTAGGCCGGGCTGTAGCCCTCTTGAAGCAGGAAGTCCGCCGCGTCCTCGCCGAGCTCCACCGCGATGCCCTGGGGGGCCAGCCTCCTGTTGAACGCCGGCAGGATCTTCTCCCTGAGGATCTTCCCGGCGGTCTCCGGGTCCAGAGGCCGGAAGACCACCACGGCCTGGAGGCGGTTCAGGAGTTCGGGCCTCAGGGCGCGCACCACCGCCTGCCGGACCCGCTCCTCGTATCCCTGCCACTGCTCGGACCCGGCCGCGGGGGTTTCGCCCGGCCGGAAGCCGACGACCCGGGCCGGTCCTTCCGGCACCCGGCCCCCGAGATTCGAGGTGAGGACCACCACGGCCTCGGAAAAAAGCGCCCTCCGGCCGCGGGCGTCGGTGAGCCTTCCCTCGTCCAGGATCTGCAGCAACAGGTCCAACACCTCGGGATGGGCCTTCTCGATCTCGTCGAAGAGCACCACGCAGTAGGGGTTGGTCCTGACCTTCCCGGTGAGCTGGCCCTCCTCCTCGTGGCCCACGTAGCCCGGTGGCGCGCCGATGAGCCGGGCCACGGAGTGCCTTTCCTGGTACTCGGACATGTCCAGGACGATGAGCCGGGACTCGTCGCCGAAGAGGAATTCCGCCAGGGCCCTGGCCAGTTCGGTCTTGCCCGTGCCCGTGGCCCCGGCAAACAGAAAGGAGGCCAGAGGCTTTTTCGGGTCTTTAAGCCCTGCCCTGGCAGCCCTTATGGCCTCCGCGACCTGCCTTACAGCGTGGTCCTGGCCCATGACCCTGCGGCCCAGGTGCTCCTCCATTCCGAGCAGGCGCTCCCTTTCGTCGGCGGTGAGCTCCTCCACCGGCACGCGGCACCTTTCCGCGACCACCTTCGCGATGTCCTCGGGAGTCAAGGAGGGGGAGAGCTCCCTGGTCTTATGGGGCGAGAGGGTGGCCAGGACCTTCCTGGCGCAGGCCTGGTCCAGCAGGTCCACGGCCTTGTCCGGCAGCCGGAAGTCCGGCAGGTACCGCACGGAGAGTTCCACGGCCTTGCGCAGGGTCTCGTCAGGAATGGTCAGGCCGTAGTGCTCCTCGTACCCGGGCCTGAGGCCCTGCAGGATGAGCACCGTCTCCTCCGGGCTCGGTTCGTCCACCCAGACCGGCTGGAAGCGCCGCTCCAGCGCGGAGTCCCGCTCTATGAACCTGCGGTACTCCGCGGTGGTGGTGGCGCCGATGCACTTGATCTCCCCCCGGGCCAGGGCCGGCTTGAGGATGGTGGCCGCGTCCAGGGAGCCCTCGGCCCTTCCCGCGCCCACCAGGCTGTGGACCTCGTCGATAAAGAGCACCACCTCCGGATCCTCCGCCGCCTCCCGGATCACGGCCTCCAGGCGCTCCTCGAACTCGCCGCGGTACTTGGTGCCGGCCACCAGGGCGCCCATGCCGAGCTCCACGATCCTCAGCCGGCGCAGGCCTTCCGGCACCTCCCCGGAGGCGATCTTCTGCGCCAGCCCCTCCACGATGCAGGTCTTGCCCACCCCGGCCTCGCCCACCAGCACCGGGTTGTTCTTCCGCTTCTGGAGCAGGATGCGGGCCACCTTCCTGATCTCCTCCTCCCGGCCGATGCAGGGGCCGAGCCTCCCCTGCCGGGCCAGGGCCGTGAGGTCCCTGCCGAAGCGGTCCAGGAAGGGCGTGGGCTTCCTTGCCGCGGGCGCCTCCCTGGAGGGGGCCTCCCGCGGCCTTTCCGGCGCCAGAAGCCGGGTTGCGTACGGGTCGCGCTCCCCCGCTCCCCGCGGCCCCAAGAGCCTTTCGGGCTCCAGGCCCAGCTCCGCGAAGAGGAGGTCCAGGAGGCGGGAGCCCTGCTCCAGCACGGCCCGGAAGAGGTGGGCCAGCCGGACCTCCCTCTCCCCCTCGCCCCGGGCCAGCCCTTCCGCCGCACCGCAGGCCTCGCGGCAGCGGGGCGACCTGTGGCCGGAGAACTCGCCCTTCTCCAGTTCCGACTCCTGGATGAGCTTGCGCAGCCGGCGCCGGGCCCTCTTGGGGTCGAGGCCCTGCGACGAGAGCAGGTCCCGGAAGCCGCCGATTTCCTGCACTATGGAAAGCCAATCACCCTCCGGCAGGTCCGGAAGCGCCGCGCGGCCTGCGGCCGGAACGTCCTCCACCTTGCACAGGCCCAGAAAGAGGTGCTCGCTTTCGATGTTCCGGTTTCCCAGCAGGCGGGCCTCTAGGGCCGCCAGGGTGAGGGCCAGCCGGGAAGCCGGGGAAAAGGGCATCAAGGACCCGCACCTCCCAGTACCCTTTTCTTAACCATCCTACCGGTCCCGCCCGCCGGTCCGCCATCGCGGGAAGGTAACAGATGCGTCACGCGGGGCCGGGATCCGCGTGCCTCTTCCTGTAACGCCACGGAAATCTCCCTCCGTTTTTGGCCACCAGCGGCGATCGGGAACTGCCCCGCAAGGTCACCGCGGAGAGCCACGCGTGGCCTCCCAAGACCTCCGGTCCGCTTCCCTCTCCCGTGCTTCGGGACCAGATGCGTCCCGGGCCCCCTGCACCCTGCCGTTCCTGCGCAGCTCCGGAAAGAATCGCACCAGCGGCCAGGCCCGCCGGCCCAGGATCCGCTGCCGCAGGGCCTGGTAGCGTTCCTCGTAGAGTGCTTCCAGTCGGTCCAGGGCCCGCGGGCCCTCCAGGGGATTGACCAGAAGGATTTCGCGTCTCAGGGTCCCCAGCTCCCTTGCGGCCTCCACCCGGGCGGACAGGTCCCGGAGCGGGTGCAGGCGTCCGAGGCCGTCCGCCACTTCGGCCAGCTTTTCGAGCAGGAAGCGCTGCACCCGAAAGGCCAGCAGGCCGTGGGGGATTCCCTCGCCGGCCTCCGCGCCGGTGCCACCGGCAAACGGCGCTCCCGGACCCTCTCCGGCAGCGGGCGACTCCGGTCCTTCCAGGGCCTGGCCGCACAGGTGGCAGAAGCGGGCCCCCGGGAGAACCTCGCCGCCGCAACGGGGACACTTTGCGGCCATGGCATCTCAGCCCCCTTTCCCTGCCCTTCCGACCGGCGGCAGCGGCGCGCCCTCGAAGACCGGAAGGATCAGCTCCGCGCCGACCGGCAGGCGGGCCGGATCCGAGATTCCGCTCGCCCGGGCAATATCGCGCCAGCGGCCCGGGTCTCCGTACACCCGTCGGGCCAGGTCCCAGAGGGTTTCCCCTTCCTTCAGGCTGTACCGGTAGCCGGCAACCCTCTCGAGCATGACGCTCACTCCGCCGGCTTCCACCGCCATTCCCTCTGCTCGCCGGGCCGCCATGCCGTAGGCCAGCAGAAGCTGGCCGGGCGTCACGACCTCCCCCTCCAGCACCAGTCGCCGCTCCCCGGGCCGGACCCTGAGGACCGCCCCTGCCAGCTGCGGCTCCGACGCGAACTCCTCCTCGAGGCCGCAGGCCACGGCCGCCGGGTCCGGCGCGGGGAGGACCCCTGGCGCGGGCGCCTGACTCCCGCGGCCCGCCAGATGCCACCCCGCCGCGAAGGCCACCACGGCCATCACCGCCGCGGCGGCCCCCGCGAGCCAGAAGGGCAGGCGGCGCCTCCCGCCCGCCGGAGCCGGCGCCTCGGGAGCCTCCTCCAGACGGCGCCGCGCCTCCTCCGAGTGCGGGTTCAGTTCCAGCGCCTTCTCCCAGTGCAGCCTGGCCAGGGCCCGGTTCCCCTGGCGGCTGTAAAGGTGGCCCAGAAGAAGGTGGGCCTCGTGGTCGTGGGGGTCTACGGTCACGGCCGCCACCAGGCTCTCCACGGCCAGGGCTTCGTCACCCGCCTGGGACAATTCCAGGGCCCGGTTGAAGTAGTGGTCGGCCAGCCCCGCCACTCGCGCCAGCGGCGTGAGGTCGAAGCCGCACGAGGGGCAGGCCTCCACGGTTTTCCCGGCAATTTCCCGCCGGCAACCGGGATTCGGGCAGCGGTACACGGCGCGCCCTCCTTTCCCTTCCACCGGCCTAATCGACTATGATCACGCCACCCTTGGCCAGTATTTCCACCCGGGCCTCAAGGGGCTCGAGCCGCTGAGCGTAGATGTGGCGCAGTTCTGCCAGCACCCTCTGGGCGTCTGCGCTGGCTACGCCGTGGACGTTCACCCGCTTCAAGGCCGCCGCGACCTCCTCAAGCTGCCGTTCCACTTCCTTCACCTGGGGCTTGGTGCGGTCCAGCTGCCGCACCTGCCCGGCGATTTCCTCAAGTTTCTGGTTGCATTGCCGGTACAGAAGGTACACGAGGACCTCGGGCGGGAGGTCCTCAACGCCACCCCAGATGGTGTGGCGTAGCCTGTTGACCAGCTTCTCGAGGGTCTGGCAGACCATGGCCCAGTTCGCCTCGTCCCTTTTTTCGTAGAATTCCCGTCCGTGCCGTTCGAGGGCCTCTATTTGCGCCCTCTCCTGCTCCCTCACGTCTTCTTTCTCCACGTGGGTCAGCAGGTCGCGCGCTTCCCCGAGCATTTTCTCGAACTCTTCCCAGGAGGGCTTCAGCGCCGGGACGCGGCCGAGCTGGCGGACCGTACCCCTCAGCCTGGTCAGGCCCCGGGCGATCTGCGCCTTGTCGGGACCCGGCTGGTCCAGCATTTCGGCGAGGCTGGCGATGGTCCTCTTTCCCTCGGTCCCGTGCTTCAGGCGGACGTTGGGATCCGGACACTGCTGCAGGGCCTCGTCGAAGCGATCCTTCAGGACGCGGAATTCCCTCCTGAGATCCTCCAGGGGCGGGACCTCCACGGGCGGCAGTTCGATGTCAATGGCTCCCTTCCTGTCGAAGGGCGGAGGCACGTAGGCCTCGCCGTAGACCCTGAAGTCCGCGCCGAAATCCACCCTGACCTCCACCGGGCTGCCCACCGGCAGGCCCTCCAGCCCCGGAACCTTTATCCTCCCGATCTCGCGGTCTTCCTCCCATATGGGGACGTGGAGCTCCCAACCCTCCCCGGCGGTGTGGAAGGTCTTGCGGAAAGCGTACGGCAAGGCGGTGCCCTCCTCGGCGATGAGCTCGAGGCCGTGCACCGTCTCCACGTAGAAGGGCTTGGTTATGTACGTGTCTGCGGCGCTCACCGGGAGCTGGACCGGGCCCTCGGCCTCTGCCGGCCGGATTTCGAGGGTCTGCCTGGCCACCTCGCGCCCGGCCGGGTCGGTCACCAGGAGGTCGAAGGCGGTGCGGCCGCCGGGCATCAGTTCCGAAGGGAGGAGGAAACGGTTGTTTTCCGCGCTCACGACCTGCTTGACCTCGCGGCCGTCCTCGCGGCGAAGGGTCACCGTGTGCGTTCCAGGCTCCCCCAGCTCCACCCAGCCCGCCACGTCCACCTCCCTGGTTTCGGGGGGCACGGACCGCGGGTACCGGTCCACGAGGAATACCCTGACCGTCCCCTCCACCACCTGGCGGGTGAACTGGGTGGCCTTGAGGGCCGCGCCGATGCCCACCGCCAGGTCCGGCTCGAAAAGCCGCGGCTTCCTGCCGAATTCCTCTTCGATGCGACGCTGCACCAGGGGGATGTACGAGCTCCCTCCCACCAGGATGATCTCGTCCAGGGCCCCCTCGGATAGGCCCGCCTTCTGAAGGGTGGCCCGGCACAGCTCGATGGTGCGCTCCACCGTCTTGCAGTGCTCCCTGCCGCCGTCCCCCGCCTGGCCGCGGATGCAGGCCTCGAAGTCCTCCCTGGCCAGGTACAGGTCCAGCTGCACGGGCTCGCCGTTCTTGTCCGCAAAGAGGGTCCCGGCAGGGTGGCGCAGGTGCACCTCCACCTGGGAAGAAAGGGCGATCTTGGCGGGCTCGGCCACCTGGACCATGAGCTTGGCGAAGTTGGCCCGGTCCTCGGCACTGCCCTCCAGGTCGAATTCCAGCCGGTACCCGTCCTCCTCGAGCCGGCCGCAGAGCCACCCCACCAGCGCCCTGTCGAAGTCGTACCCGCCCAGGAAGGGGTCCCCCCCGAAGGCCAGGACCTGGAATTCTCCGCTCCTTTTCTCCAGAACTGTCACGTCGAAGGTCCCGCCGCCCAGGTCGTAAATCAACACCCGCAGCGGGTCCCGGTCGTCACCGGCCAGGTAGCTCAAGGCGGCTGCCACAGGCTCCAAAATGATGGCAGATGCCTCCAGCCCCGCCAGCTCCGCCGCCTCCCTGGTGGCCGCCTGCTGCAGGTGGTCAAAATAGGCCGGAACCGTTATCACCGCCGACCCCACGGGCTGCTGCAGGCGCTCCTCGGCCAGGCTTTTGAGATGCCTGAGCACCTGCGCGGACACGTCCTGCGGCCGCAGTTGCTTTGCACCCAGGCGGTAGACCACATTGGTGCCCATCTGCCGCTTGGCGAACATGATGGGTCCGGGCGTGGTCCCTGCCATCTGCTTGGCGCGGTGGCCGGCGATCAGGTCTCCCCCCGGCCCCAGCGCCACCACCGAAGGAAAGGTCCTGCGCCTGTGCCTGTCGGTAATCACCGTGACGCCCAGGTCGGGCAGGGCCGTCCCGGCCTTCACCACCACTTCCGGAACGGCGACCACGCTGTGCGTGGTTCCCAGATCGATACCCACGGATACTCCCACTGGCCATACCTCCTCCACTGGTTTGCGAGTATTCGGTCACGCGCGGGTTACGGCGATAATCCTCCCCCGCTCCAGAAGTTCCTGGCGCCAGAACACCGGGGGCACCGTGGTTTCAAGAACCGTCTCCTTTTCCACCTCCCCCGCCACCCAGCTCTGCACGTCGGCGAGTTCCAGCAGGTCGTCGTCCACGGTCCTGCCGGCCAGGTCCTCGTAACGCACTTCCTGACTGGCGAGCAGCGCCTCCAGCCGCCGCGCCATAATCTCGAGACTGCGGTATTCCCGGCCCAGGCCGGCCGCCAGGAGCCTTTCGCGCACGGTAGCCAGCACGCGCGCGTACGCGAAGCTTTCCCGGGCCAGGCCCACGGCCAGCGCCTGCCACCGGCCGTGAGCCTTCCCTGCCTCCTCGTGCGCGTCCGCCAGCCTCCGCAGGGCATGCCAGACGGCCTCCGCCGGCGGGAACGGCCTTTCCACCTGTGTGGGCCTGCGCCCGGCCCTTTCCCCCGCGGGCGGCGCGCCTTCACGGCCGGAAGAGCACATACCATTCCCTCCCGGAAAGCAGCTTCGTGAGCGCCAGCCGCGCGTCCTCTTCGACCCTCTCCTCGGTGGCGCGAGCGGTAACGGGGCGGAGTTCCCTTGCCCGCGGCGGAGGAAGAAAGCCCAGCAGCCGGTGGGGCTCGACCGGAGAGGGTCGCTCCTGGAGGCGGACCACCGGCCGAATCCGCTCCACGAGGTCCTCCGGCGCGTCCCAGGCCAGGCGGTGCGACCGATGCACGAGCAGCTCTTCCTCCACGCGGTCCGGGAAGGTGTTCAGGCGGCTGGCGGCCTGGACCGCGTCCGCCCTGGTGACCTCCCTGCCCGCCACGACCGGCTTTTCCGGAGCGAAGTCTATCCTGCGTTCCAGGCCCTGCCGGGCCCGGTTGACCTCCGGAGTCCCGGCCTCCGGGCCGAGGCCCAGCACGGTGAAACTGTTCCAGCGGTACGGGTTGCGCCCGCGCTGCCAGGTCCAGGGGTTGGGCACGATACCTTCACCTCCTTACGAGCTTGAGGATGTCCAACAGCTTCTCCACCGCCTCCAGGGCCTCTCTGTCGTTCTCTGCCCTGGCCTTCTCCCAGGCCCGCCCTACATCCCTTAAGGCGTCATCCCATTCTCCTAGCGCCATGTAGGCCTGGGCCCGCAGGAGCAGGGCGGCCAGCTCGCCGCGCACGGAGGAGGGCGAGCGCAGCAATCCGTCCAGCTTCTCCACCGCGGCCCGAAAGCGGCGCCCTTCCAAATCCCGCTTGGCCTCCTCCAGGAGCGCCGCATCCCGGGCCTCGCCGGAGGCCCGCGCTCCCTTGGCCACGTTCTCCCGAACGTCCTTTATGGCGGCCAGCATGTCATCATCCCCGGCGTCCCGGGCCAGCCTCTCGGCCTCCTTCAGGGCCGCCTCCGCCTCCCTCAGGTCATCCTTGCCCCCGTAGAGCATTCCCCTGACGTAGCAGATCTGGGCCTTCGTGAGATAGGCGGCCCGGAGCCGGTTTCCGCGCCGGTTGAGCCCCGGGTTGTAAGAGTCCGCCTTCCGGTACGCTTCGATGGTCTGCCGAATGGCTCCCAGGGCGTCATCACATTCGCCGGCCGACGGCTTTCGGTCGGAGCGCACCGCTTCATCGAAGGGTTTGGGCCTGTCGTCCGCCGTGAGGCCGACGTTGAACCAGTACTCGCCCAGCCTGGCCCGCGCCACGGGGTCGGCCCCGCGTCCCGCGGCCCGCTCGAGCCGTTCGGCGTGCGGGTTCGCCCGCTCCAGGACGCGCTGGATTTGCCTCCAGTCCTTGGGCTGCGCGGCCCAGAGATGGTCATGCCATTTGTTGTAAACTTCGAGCATCTGGCACATGGCGGGCAGGTACGCCGGGTCGAGGGCCAGGTAGACCTCCACCATCTCCTCGGCCCTTTCGAACTCTCTGGTCTCCAGGGCGCCGGCAAAGGCCCCCGGGTCCACCAGGCTGCCGAATATCTCCCTGCGGAGGTCCTCCTTCACCTCCCCGTCGAAGGGCGCTTCCAGGATAATCTGCATGTGGCCCCGGGCCTTCTCGGAAGCGGTCCGGGCGTACTCCAGAACGAGGGCTTTGTGCACCTCCAGCAGGTAGCGGGGAAGGGAATCCCGGAGCCTGGCCAGCTCCTCCGCCCTGTAACGGGGGCCGAAGAGCTGCTGGGCCTTCTGCTCCAGCTCGGCCCAGAAGGAGTCCCTGCGTTGGAGTTCGGCCCACAGCTCCAGGGCCCGCCTCCAATCGGCCCCGGCGTCGCTCTCGGCGTTTTCCAGGTCGTAGGCCCTGGCGTGGTACATGATCGCCAGGTGGTGCAGCACCACGTGGTCCGCCGGCAAAAGTCCCCGGCCGGTAAAAACGCCCGGACATTCCTCCGCCCGCTCGAAGGCCGCGTCCGTGTACACCTCGCCCTGCAGGGCCGCCGCCAGGGCGGCGCGGGGCTGGCCCCTGACGGCTTCGGACACCGCTTCCCGCAGTTCCCCCAGAAGGCGGTAGGTCTCCTCCAGCACTTCCACGCACCTACCTTCCACAGCGTTCGGCTTCGCGATAAAACTGCCTGGCCATGGCCTGGTTACCGAGGAGCTGGCAGGCCTTGGCCGCCGACAGGTACAGGTCCCGGCGGCGCTCGGTGCGCAGGCCTTCCAGCGCCAGGTCCAGGGCCTCGCGGGCGCGACCCAAAGCCAGGTAGACCCCGCACAAATCTGCGCACACCTCCGTGTCGCCGGGCTCGAGCCGCCGCGCCTCCTCTAGGAGCTCCAGGGCCCGCTCGAGCCGGCCGGCGTGGACGTGATAGCGCGCCTCGGCCAGCACGTCGCCGGAGCCGGGACGGGCCACCCGGCCCCGCAGGGCTTCGGGAGCCCGGCCCAGGGCCAGCCTGCCGAGGTCCTCCAGCAGCTCGCGGGCACCGGGGTAGCGGTCCCTCGCGTCAAAGGCCAGGCACCTCATGATCACGGCCTCCAGTCCCGGGTGGTCGCGCAACTCCGGGCACCTTTCCGAAGGCGGCGGCAGAAAGCGGAGATCCTTCCGGGCCTCGAAGTGCCGCCACCGCAGTTCCTCCGCGGAAAAGCTCCCGCCGAGACGGGCAAAGGGATTGTGGCGCGTAAACATCTCGTAGAAAATCATGCCCATGGCCCACACGTCCGAAGCCGGCGTGTAAATTCCCTCCAGCAGGGCCTCGGGAGGCTGGCAGCTGTAGTCGCCGGCCGCGGTGGAATGCTTCAGAAGGGGTTCCACCACCCGGCTGAGCCCGAAATCGGCGATGCGCACCTCGTCTCCGCGCGTTATCAGCACGTTGGCCGTCTTGAGGTCCCGGTGCACGTGGGGCGGGTCCGAGGAGTGGAGCACGGCCATGCCCTGGCAGATCTGCTGCATGAGGCGCAAGCCGCGCGCCACCGGGATGGGCCACTCCTCCCGTATCACGCGCTGGAGGGAGCCGCGGTCCACGATTTCCATCACCACCGCCGGCCGGTCCAGGTCCCGCACCAGGCAGACGTCGTAGACGCGGATGAGGTACCGGGACCCTTCCATGTGGCTGCACTGCTCCGCAAGGGCGGTGACGGCCGCCACTTCCCTCAGGGCTTCCCTGACCGCCTCGTCGTACCGCCCCTTGAAGAACAGCTTGAGGGCCACGTTGCGCAGGGGCACGCCGAAGGCCAGCTGGCGCGCCCGGTAGACCTGGCCGAAGTTGCCTCCCCCCAGGTACCCGGTGATCTGGAACCTTCCGTCCAGCGTGCGCCCGATCAATTCGGCCTTCACCGCGCATCACTCCCCGGGCCGGCGAGCTCCTGGCACACCACCCCATCGCCCAGGCGCCGGACGAGGATCCTGGCCGGTCGCGGGACCTGGAGGAGGTCGATCACCGGCATTATCACCAGTTCCGTAATCTCGCGGTCCACCGCGCGCGCCCCCTGGCGCCGGCCGAAGCTCCGCTCCGCGATCAGGTCCACCACCCCGTCCTCGACCACCATTTCGATTTCCTTTTCCTCGCGCAGGCGTTTGGCGTCCCGGGACAACTGCCGCCTGGCTATCTCCCGGAAGTCCTGCAGGTCCAGGCTCCGGAACGGAACCACCGCGTCCACCCGGCTCAGCAGCTCGGGCCTGCTCCGGAAGGGCTCCTGGCTCCGGAGCTGGCTCAGGATGGCCGGGACGTCCTGCACGTCTTCGTACGTGAGGGGCAGGTTGGAGGTCAGGATCACCAGGCACTGGCGGCCGTCGCGCACCGGCCCGGCCGGGTCCTCGATCTGGCCCTCGTTGAGAAAACGCAGCAGCACGTCGAAAACCAGGGGATGGGCCTTTTCCATCTCGTCGAAGAGCACCACGCTCTGAGGCTTGTCGCGCAGGCCGTTGGTCAGCTTCCCCTCCCCGTAGCCCACGTAGCCCGGCGGCGCGCCGATGAGGAGGGTGCGGCTCTCGCTGGTGCCCATCTGCCCCATCTCGATCATGATCAGCTTGTCTTCCGAGCCGTAGACGGCCTCCGCGAGGAGCTTGGCCATCTGGGTCTTGCCCACCCCGGGATCTCCCACGAAGAGAAACACTCCCGCAGGTCTGCCCTCGCGGAAGTACCCGAACCTGGCGCGCTTGATGTAGGGCATGATGGTCGCTATGGCCTGGTCCTGACCCACAATGACCTCCTTCAACCGGGCCTCGATCTCCTCGAAGCTGGGCAGGCGGGCCTGGGTCCGGTCCTCGCCCGCTTCGTCGGCCTCCTCCAGGTGGCAGGCGAAGCGGTAGAGGGCGGAGAGGTCCACCCCGCGGTCCTCCAGCAGGTGCTTTCCGGCGCCCTCGGCGTTCCGGAGCCAGGCGCGCAGCAGGTGGCGCTCGCCGATCCGTTGCTGGCCGTCGCCGGCGGCCTCCTGGGCGGACCGCTCCAGCACACGCTGCGCGGACTCAAAAAAGGAAGCTCTGTTCAGGGTGAGAACCGACCTTTTTGGCCGCTTGCGTATGTTGAGCACGATGGACTGGTGCACGGAAACGGGGCTGGCACCCTGGAGCACGAGGCCGCGCCTTGCCACGCCGTCCTCCGGGGTCACCAGGGCGAGGAGCAGCACCAGAGAGTCTATCCGCGGCAGCCCGTAGGCTTCCGCTTCGGCCCTGGCCAGTTCCACCGCCCGCCACCCGCGCCGCGTGAAGGCATTGCCGTCCAGGTCGCCGGTGACGGGGTCGAAAACCGTTACCGCCCGGACCCTTCCGAGTTCTGCCCTGATCTCCTCGGCCACCTGCGCCGGGTCAAAATCGGCCAGCTCCTTGAGTAACTCGCTTACGTCTTCTTCCAGGTGGCGCAGCACGGCCCACAGAAGATGGCGCTCCTCGCAGGGAACGAACCCCTCTCCGGCCAGCAAGGCCTCCAGGTCCTCCACCATGTCCCTGGAGCGCGGTGAGAGCACCCCTGTGTCGAGCTTCTCGGCGAACAAGGGGGCGCCTCCACCCCTCTTGTGGAGCTCCTCCGTCACGGTCTCGGCCACCACGGCGGGTTGCAGGCCGTGGTTCACGAATCTGGCCGCGGTGTAACCGCGCTCGTCTTCGAGAAGGGCCAGCAGAAAGTGGGAGGGCTCCACCCGGGCGCACCCGGTTATGGCCGCCTTGGTGAGCACGTCCATGAACCCTTCGTGCCTCTTCAGAAATTCCCTTTCAAACCTGCTCTCCACCACGCCGTTCGCGTCGATGAGCATGGACCAACCGACCCCCCACGGCCTTCAAAGGGGCATTCCCGGACCCCGAGCTATTGTTGACGAAGAAAGCGGTTCTGTGATGCGCTGTTACGGCGGGGCAGCCTGCCGGCGCAACCAGGGCCCGCGCTACTCGGGCGGCTGCGCCCTCAGCTGCCGCACGCGAGCCATGGCCACATCCAACTGGGAAGGCATCCGGCCTGGGAGCTCCTGCGTCTGTTGCGCAGCAGGTTCCGAGCCATGAGCGACTGAAGGACCCGTACCAGCCGCGCCACGGCCTCCCGTTCCCGCACGCTTGGTCCGGCTTCTCCCGGAGGGCCCTGGTCCGGGGGAACTTCCCTTGCCGAGAGCCCGGCCGCACAGCTCGATGCCTTCGTCCAGGAGCTTCAGAGCCTCCTCCGGCCGGCCCTGCCGGGCCAGACGACAGGCCTTCAGCGCCAGGGCGCGCGCGTACAGGTCGGTTACGCGGGTATCGCCCGCGCAGACCTCCGCGAGGCGTTTCAAGGCCTCCGCGCCCCTGGAGGCCAGGGTCTCATCGTCCAGCCCCGCGGCCACGATTTCCGCAATCACCGGGCCGGGAAAGGGAAGACAGGCGGCCTTGCCGGCCTCGGCAAGGGCCAGCGCCGCCTGGCCCGCGGCCGCGGGGTCTCCCTGCTCCAGGCCGAGCAGGAGCGCGGCCAGATGCCGCCGCTCGCCGGTGCTGCCCGCGGCCTGGAGGTATTCCCGGAGCCAGTCCCCGGCCCGCGCGGCGGCCTCCGGTTCCGTACCGCGCCGGAACAGCTCGTTAGCGGCTCCGAAAAGCAGCGCCTCGTCGTGCTGCCGGCCCGCCACCAGCTCGTTGAACCCCTCGCCGGCTTCGGAGAAACGGCCCAGGAACAGCTCCAGGCAGGACCTGTAAAACAGGAGTTCGGGATCCGGAAACCGGCGGTAGGCGTCCGCCAGGAGTTCCAGAGCCTCTCCCAGACGGTCCTCCCGGTTACCCGTCTGCCCGACAAGGTCCAGAGCTTCGAGAAGGCAGGCGTAGGCCACCTTGGCACCGAAGAGGCCCTCGAAGCCCGCCAGCGCGAGGCCCTGCTCCCAGAACTCCCTCGCGGCGCGCCACTTTTCCTGTTTGAGAAGGCAGGTCCCCATGAGGTCGAGGTACATGGCCGCGGTCTGCGGCCTGGCGGCTAGGGGTTCCCGGGCAAGGGGGGCCAGGACCTCCAGGGCTTCCTGTTCCTTTCCGCAGGCCAGTGCCGCCAGGGCCCAGTAGCACCTGGCCTCGGGGTCTTCCTCGCGGGCAACGAACGCTTCCAGCAGCGCGCGGGCCTCCTCCGCCTCTGCGGGCGGTCCGCCCGCGGCAGCCCGTTCGGCAAGAAGGACGCCGAGTTCCTTGACGGCCGGCCGCAGGCTCGGGTCCGTCCGGCAGGCCTCTCGGAGGTAATCGAGGGCCTCCGCGGCTTCACCGCCCTTCCGGAGGACCCCGCCCAGCAGGTAAGACGCCAGGGCGCGCACGGGCGGATGCGGCGTGTGCGAGGCGGCGAGCAACTCCGCCCTTGCGCCTGCCGCATCTCCCTCCGCCATGAGGAGCAACCCCCGGGCGAGCCTCGGGGTCACGGCCTCGGGCTGCCCTCGCTCCCGGGTCGCCAGCCAGCGCCCGGCACCCTCCGGCCGGCCGCAGGCCAGCTCCAGCAGGGCCAGCCCCCCGGCGGGGTCCGGGTCCCGGGGGTCCCGGCGAACCAGGTCCTCCAGAATAGCTCGCGCCTCGTCATCCATTCCCGTAGCCAGGTGGCAGCGCGCCAGCCACAGCTGCACCAGCCTGCGGTGTCGGTCCTTCCACCCGGCGTGGAGGCGTTCCGAAAGCCCTACCGCGACCTCCAACGACGCCGCAAAAAACTCGCGGGCCTCGCCGTAGCTCCCGGTTTCCGCGGCCGCCCGGCCCTTCAGGAACCAGAGCAGGGCCTCGAGCCTCGCCGCGCCCACCCGGCCCGGCGCCCCTGCTCCCGCCCCGCGCGTTAGAAGGGCCAGGCAGCGGTCCAGCAGGGCGCCGGCCCGCTCCGCCTCCCCGCGGTCCAAAAGGACCGCGGCCAGCCCCAGGTTGGCCTCCGCGTCGTCCGGCGCCCTGGCCGCGGCCTGCTCCAGGAGGGCCGTCGCACGGCCGGGGTCCCTCTCATAGAGAAGGGAGCCGGAAAGCAGGAGGGCTTCCACCGCCACCGCGGACCGGCGCTCCTGAATGAGCGGCTCGAGAACCTCCAGCGCCTGGTCCGCGAGCCCGTGCCGCGCGAGCAGGCGGGCGTGAAGCTGGGCGTTCCCGCGGGCCATGGCCAGGGCACGCTTCGGCGCGGCCAGGAGGTCGTAACCCCGCGCGAGAAGGGAAACGATTTCGTCGTACTGCAGCGGAAACTCGATGACGGTCTCCGGCCGGCGGCTCAAAACCGCCTCAAAGCCGGGGCTGTCGTCGTCTGACCAGTACAGGCCCAGCCCGCGTTCCAGATGGGCGATGCCCTCCCGGAGGAGCTCCGCCCCTGCTTCGTCCGGCCCGTGCCCGCCGTCCGTGGAAAGGGCGGCTTCCAGGCAAACCTTCCCCAGCAGGAGCCGGGCCTCCGCATCCTCCGGGTTCCGGCCGAGGTAAGCCTCCAGGGCCCCCCGGGCCAGGCCCGCGAAGCCCAGATTGGCGGCAGCCACACCCAGATGGCAAGAGTCCGCCTCCTTCAAAACGCCGGCGCGCAGGAAGGCCTCGGTGGCGCCGAGCCAGTCGCCGCTCAGAAGGCAACTCCTCCCCACGTTGGCCCAGGCCCAATCCGTACCGAAGCCGGCCTGGATGAGACGGCGGTTCAGGGCCGTCCTCCGGCGCTGCTGATCCGCCGGGGTCCCGGCCTGGATTTCCAGGAGAGGCTCCAGCCGGGCCAGGATCTCCCGTTTGACCGTCCCTTCGCCTTCCGGCGCCGTCAGATAAGAGAGGTACACCTCTACGGCTTCGGGATCGTTTCTGCCCTCGCCCAGCAGGGCGCGAACGCAGGCGGTCCTTACCTCCGCCTTCGGCTCCCCGTACGCTCCGGCCGCGTGGAAAAAGCGGAGAGCCAGCGGGGTGTTCCCGCCCGCGGAAAGACCCAGGCCGATCTCCCCCAGAAGGGCGCACAACCGGCGCCGCCCCTCCTCGTCGAGGCTTGGCCCGAACTCGGCCGCGGAGGCCAGCAAGCGTTCCAGGCCCTGGCGATCCGGCACGCGGACGTACAGCGCGGCCAGCTCCGAATATAGCTTCAGTGCCGCTCCGGGATGCGCCGACCCGATCCTCTGGAACTCGCGCCACAGCAGCTCCGCGGCCTGAGCAACTCTCCCGCTGCCCGCCAGTTCGCGCGCCCTGGCGACGGCCTTGTCCGCGTCGCTCAGCGGGTCCCTCCTGAAGAGGTCCCGCAAATGCTTGAGCACCCCTCCACCCCCTTCCAGCCCGTGCGGGAAAATGGTTAGCTACCCCGTGCGAGGCCCGATTGCATCCGCGCGAGGGACACTCCGAGCCCCGCCAGAATCTTTCCCGTCTCCCCCGGCTCGCGAAGGAACGCCATAAGCAGGTGGCGCTCCGAGATGGCTTCCGAACCCTCAGAAAGGGCGAGGGATTCGGCTTCCAGAAGAAGGCGCCTGACCCGCGCCGAGACCGTGGCGGGCCCGGGCATTTCCCGAACCTTCTGCGGGGGAGCCGAGGGGGAAAGCAGGCTCCGCAGCCCCTCCACCAGTACGCCCGCATCGATACCCTGGGCCGATATCAGTCGCGCTGCCGTGCCGCCTTCGTCCGAACACAGCCCCATGAACAGGTGGGGAGTACGAATTTCCGGCCAGCCGCAAAGCGCGGCATACCTCCGCGCGTCGGCGAGAACCCGCCTGGCGTTTTCGTCGAAGGCCTCGTCCCGGAGTTCGCCGGCGGCGGAAAAAACGCGGGAAAAGAGGCTCGCCGGTTCCCAGCGCAGCTTCCCCCTCAACCACTGCACCGTGCGGCCGCCACACACGACTACCCCTCGCAGAAGGTCCACGGGGGTCACGCCGGCGCGTCCCTCGGCCCCGGCCGCCTCCGCGGCCGCCCGCAGAGCGTCCCGCAGGTTGGGGGAAAGCTCCACCCTGGCCCCGGCCGGAGCAGCCGGACCAGTGGAAGCGGCGCCCAGCTCCCTCCTCAGCGCTTCAGCGATCCGGCCGGCGGGCACCGGCATTCCGGCCAGACAGGAATCAACCCCGGCCTGGGCATGTTGCAGGAACGCCAGAAAGACGTGGGGTGTACCCACAAGCGCGGACCCGGCCGACCGGGCGATAGCCGCGGCCCGGTCCAGAACCAGCCTTGCTTCCGGCGAGAATTCCAGGTCGGGCCCAAGCTCCCGATCGGTGCTGGCCCCTCGGGCCAGCGCCTTGAGGTTGATGCCAGACATTGCCAGAAGGTCGCGCAGACTACCTCCCCCGTGTTCGGCTATGGCCGCCAGCAGGTCCCGCTCCCCGATGTGCCTGCTCCCCCTTCTGGCAGCCTCGTGCTCCGCCAGTTCCATGATCTCGGCGACGCTTTCGCTTACTTCCACTCCCTGCTGTTCGGTCCTCCAGCCGGGTTTCGCCGACCCAAGGAACCCCAGCACCTCCCGCAGCCGACGGGCGGGAATTCCCCTTTTGCGCAGTTCCTCTCCCAGGGCGCCGTTGTCGGCCTCCAGCAAGGCGGCCAGCAGGTGCGGGGTCCGAACCACACCGGCCTCTCCGGCGTAGGCCAGGCACCTCTCTATAACGCTGCGGCACCGTTCGTCGTACAACCGCCTGAGGGCCTTCGGGAGCGACGGCCCGAGAAGGCGCAGGTAAGGATCGCCGTACATCACGTAACAGGCCCACGCGTTCCCGCATTTCGGTTCTTCGCGGACCGCTTTTCTGGCCAGGCGGACCGCTTCGCCCGCCGGCTGCCCTTTCAAGGCCAGTTCGAAGAAGGCGTCCGCGAAAGCCCCAGCTCCGTAAGGCGAAACCCTGTAAACGGTCCCCACCACCACTTCCGCGCCCTGCCGGAGGAAAGCACCCGCAAGACTGTCCAGCCCCCGCGCCGAGCGGCAACCGTTCAGGAAGACCACCCTGAGCCCCTGGCATGCCCGTGCCAGTTCGAAACACCGGAGCCATCCCCCGGACAGCTGGAGGGCGTAATCGCCCACGCCCCCGTTCAGCACGCTGCATCCGGACTCGTCCACCCGGGCTATGTGGCCCGCGTAATAGAAAATGTCGTACTTCGAACTCGACAACTCAATGACCACGTCCTCGGGAGTGACGCCCTCACGAGCCAGGTATTTGCACGGGATGCCCATACTTTCCAGGTCCTGAGCCAGGGACCAGGCCTGCTCCTCCAGACCAGCCAGTTCTTCGTCACCGACGGGATTGGCCACCACCAAACAGCGGGAAAACCGGTGGAGCGGCCTTTCGCCGCCCTCCTCGGATACCGCCAACTCGGTCCGCACCTGCCGTGCAATGGCGTACTTCAGGCCCCAGAAATCCTCTCCGTCGTGGAGCAACTCCCAGGGCAAGACGTCCGTGTCGGCCACGGAAATCACCAGGGCGCGCCCGAGAGAAGCAATCTTTGCCCTGAGTTCCTCTCCCAGGTCCCGGGTGAGCTGAAGGTACAGGGCCCTGCCGCAGTCCTTAAAGTCGTCCGGCGTGGCATCGGGTGCCAGAGCCAGGCTTTCAAGCCGGTTGCAGAGCGCCAGCACGGTCGACTCGCTCACTCGCACGCTGCTCTCGGTGACGACCGGCCTGACGGAACGAAAGAGTTGCTCCGGATGAAAGAGCCGAAAGGTGAACTGGGATTTCCCGCCCCGGATTTCCATAACCGTTGCGGAGTCCTCGCTCGTTCCCCTCCTGTGCACCACCCGCACCTCCCAAAAGCCCAAGACCCACTCGGTTCTGCCCCGCGCCGGCCCGTTGTCCCCGGGTCGTTACGAATCCCCGGGTTCCGGGATCGAAACTTGTGCCCTCCGCCATCATAGTACGGTCCCGCCCGCCGGTCCGCCATCGCGGGAAGGTAACAGATGCGTCACGCGCGGTGATGCGGTGCGGCCGCTCCGACCCCATGCGGAACACCCCCGCCGCCGGGACCGTGAAGGGGTCGCGGGCGGACATGCTCCGGGCCGGCCCGTCCCCCGGCCCCCTCCGCCTGCGCCGGAACCGGCACCGTCCCTCTGGCCCGCCTCAGGTCGTGCCGCGCTCCAGCAGGTAGCCGTGGCCCGGAAGGGTGAGGATTACGTCCCGGCCCCCGCAGGGCTCCCTCAGTCGCGAGCGCAGCCGGTATACCAGCTGCTTCACCTCTTCGTCGGTCACCAGCGGAATTCCGGCCTGGTCCTTCTCGCGCTCCGGCCACACCGCCTTCTTGATCTCCTCCCCGCTCACCACCCTGCCGGCCTCGCGGTAGAGCAGGGAACAAAGGGCGTACTCCTTGGGTGGCAGGGGGATTTCCTGACCGCGTACCACCACGGCCTTTCGCCGCTCGTCGAGGCTGAGCCAGGGGCCGGCCTTGAGCCCCAGGTCCAGGGTCTCCCCCGGCTCCACCGGCCCGTAGAAGAGCAGGACCGCCTCGCCCCCGGCCAGGACGATCTCGTCGCCGGCCTGGAGGAGTGCCTCCTCGCCTGCCGTCAGCCTCCTGCCGTTAAGGAGGGTCCCTCCATCGGAGTCGAGGTCCTTGAGATAATAGCCCCCTTCCCGGCGCACGATCTCCGCGTGGCGGCGCGAGATGAAAAGGCTGTCAAAGCCCACGTCCGGTCGGTGGTCCTTCCACGGCCGGCCCAGGAGCACCCGGTCCTTGGCCACCTCGATGAGGGTTCCTGCCTCGTGGGGCGCCCCGGTCCTGACCACCAGATAAACCGGCACCTCCGGTCCCTCCCTTGCAGGGTTCGCGCCTGCCCCCGCAGAAAATTATATCATATATCGGGAGTATATCGGGAGTACGGACCGCCGGAATTACCCGCATGTGACCCGTCCGTTATGGCAACCGGCCGAAGGGGGTGCTATTCTCAAAGAAAACACCTCGGCGGCACCCGCGGGCCCGGACCTGGCGCTGCCCCGCGCACCCCTAGGCCTGCGCGGAGGCCAGAAACCCGAAAAAAGGAGGGGTACAACGTCTCTATCAAGAGATGGACTCAAGCGTCTCACAGCCGATTCTGTTGATCCCACCGGATGGCGCACTGACGAATTAACCCCCGTCCGCAGTTGCCTTGAGAATGCAGACCTGACGGACGAGGAGTTAGTCCAGAGAATCAGGGAACGAAACAGGGAAGGCAAACCAACTTACAAACTGAGGCTGGAGTATGCGCGCAGATTGAGGCAGCGAGGCCTCTTGTGACCGCACGTTTGTCGATTTTCCCGGTTTTGAGTCAGGGAGTTAACCCCGTCAGAAGCCGGACGGTCCGGGAACACCACCTTCGGAACCGCTTCTAATGTGGGGGCTCCAATACCAGTTTAACAGGTAAAGGAGGAGACTTCCCGGCGGCACTGGCTAAATGGCAGCAGCGGGGTGGACTTTCCCAAACCGCATAGCTGGACTGCGATATAGCCCTGCGCCGGCGGGGAGTGGAAGGAAGCTGTCTTCGGCGTCCGCCGAACTTCCAGGAGGGAGGGATCTCCGTGAAAAGGAACCTGACACTCTGGCTTCTTCTGACCGCGGCGTTTGCGCTTTTCGTGGCCGCGTCGCCCGCCTTTGCCGGCCAGTTCCAGGTGGGAAAGCCGGTCTACTGGGTGGACGGCGTGGCCCATACCATGGACGTGGCCCCCTTCCTCGACGAGAGGGGCCGCACCATGGTGCCGGTGCGCTACCTGGCCTACGCCCTGGGCGTTCCCGAGGACGGGGTCTTCTGGCGCGGGAAGGACCAGGTGGTCTTCCTAAACCGCGGGGACGCCGGGCTTTTCCTGGTGGTGGGAGAGCCCGTGCTGCTGGTGGTGCCCGGCCCCGAGGCCGCGCTATTGGCGCGCCTGTTCCGGCTGGAGGACCTGATCGCGGCCCGCGGCGAAGAGGCGGCCCGGGAAGAGATCGAGCGCGCCCTGGAGGAGCACCCGGAGCTGGAGGAGCTGCTGGCCGTGGATGAGGAGGACCTCGAGGCCTGGCTGGCGGAGCGCGCGGAGGCCATTGAAATGGACACCGTGCCGGTCCTCAAGCAGGGCCGGGTGTTCCTGCCCGCCAGGTTCGTGGCCCAGGCCTTCGGCTACCGGGTCGCCTGGGAGCCGGAGGAGCAGAAGGTGGTCCTTACTCCGGCGGGTCAGGCCGAAGCCGTGGTCCCTTCCGCACCGCCGGGTGAGGCCACCAGGACCGCCGGGCCGGAAAGGGGAACGGTGCGCGTGGACCCGGAGCAGGTCATCGCCGTGTACAGGTACGCCGGCGGGGTCCTGGTGGGCGTGGCGGGCCGGCACTGGTTCCTGAGCCTTGCGGGTGGCAAGCCCGCCCTCCTCACCATCACGGACCCCGACACCGGGAAGCAGCGCCAGTACGACCCCTCCGGGAGCGAGTGGCGGCAGGACCCGGTGGTGGTGCGCTTCGGGCTGGCCGGGCACATCGAGGGCGTGATGAGGAACCTCGAGCTCGAAAGGTTCCGGGAGCAGACCCGGCAGTGGCAGATGGAAGAAACGCTGAGAAGGGCCCGGGAAGTCGAAGAACAGGAGCGCTGGAGGCGTTTCCAGGAGCAAGAGCGCCAGAGACAGTGGGAGGAGCAGCAGAGACGGCTGGAGCAGCTGCTCAAGCCGCCCGTGACCCAGCCGTACTCGCCGCCGAGCTACACGCCACCGGTACCCCGTACGCCACCCACGTACACACCCACGGTACCGTACGCACCGCCGACCTACTCCCCCACCCGGCCGTGGTCCCCGGGCGGAACCCGGTGGTGAGCGGGTCGGAGGCGGATGGCCCGGCCGGGCAGGCGCGCCTGCCCGGCCGGGCCTCCCCACGCCTGAAACCGGCCCGCAGCAGGCGGTGGCTCGCCTTTGCGGTCCGGCACGGCGCCGACTCCTTCTCGCCTCGCCGGAGCCCGTGGTGGATGCTCACTTCGGCGTGAAAAAACTGGG
>Ga0272449_1000976_pt1 | contig 31359 bp, 23 predicted proteins | sample YNPCB0241_FD_198679 | JGI IMG/M metagenome (GOLD analysis project Ga0272449, IMG submission 198679) | Hot spring sediment microbial communities from Yellowstone National Park, WY, United States - YNP-CB-024-1 | ecosystem: Environmental > Aquatic > Thermal springs > Hot (42-90C) > Sediment... | reverse complement strand
CTGCAACTTTAACAGCAACTTCAAATGGATAAAGATACACTTCTCTTAGCTCTCTTTCAGGAATATGAACAGGTGCCCAGTTCATCCCGCCTTCTGACATTGCATAACCAACAAAATGCTTTCCTGTAGCAATAACCTTTTCTTCAAAGTCTTTACCTTGAATACCCTCAACATAGCTTACAGCCATGTTTGCAACAAGATATGGGTCTTCACCAAATGTTTCTTCAACTCTTCCCCAACGCGCATCCCTTGCAACGTCAATGAGCGGTGCTAATGCTTGGTGCGCACCAACAGCTTTCATCTGAAGTCTAATTACCTTTGCCATTTCTTTTACAAGCTCATTGTCAAACGTGCAGGCAACACCAATGCTCTGTGGGAATACTGTTGCTTTGCTTGCCATAAAACCAGAACATGATTCTTCATGGATTATAGCAGGAATTTTGAGCCTTGTGTTTTCAATCAAAAACTTTTGGATTTGGTTTGCAGCCTCTAAAGCCTGCTGAGGTGTGAAATTGCTCGCACCTGCAACTCTTGTAATCTGACCAATACCATGAGGAATAACTTTTTTTGCTTTTTCCTCAGAAAACTGATTGTTTTCCAAAATATCCTTCACAAGCACACTTGTGAGCTGATACACCTTTTCTTCAACAGTCATTTTCTGTAAAAGCTCATTTACCTTTTTTTCAATTGACACTTGAAATTACACCTCCAATTTGAAATTTAAAAAACTTTGTGCCGGGGGTAGAAAACGGTTTCAATGTTCATGAATAAAATTATGTTTCAATTTAATTATATCATTGTCAATTTAAATTCATCAACTATGCACTTTGTCAAATTATTTTTTAATATTATCATGAAAAATAGCTAACCAAATATCTCTATTTTAGAAAAAAAGGGGGCTGTCCAAAAAGGTGAATGGATAGCCCCCTTTATTACAATATATAGTACTTAATTTACTCAGTTCTGCGTATATATTGCAAAATAAAAATTTTAAAATCTTGTTTTTAGACAACCCCTCTTATTTATATCAAAATCCTTATATAACATAGTGTCTCAAAACAAAACTAATTATTCCTGTTATAAACGCCATTACAAGCGAAATTACCAGGGTTGTTCTCAAGACCTTTGACTCCTCGCCGATTGCATCAATTGCTGCAGCTGCATTTTGAAGCTTTGACGGTGATATCCCAGAGGCAAGCCCGCCACCGAAAGCCACCGCTGCAACCATCAAAAGCGGAGACAGTCCAAGCAAGTTTGAGGTTTCAATGGTATACTTTGCAAACATGGCAATGGTGGATGTTTCAGTACCTGTAATGAAACCGCCAAGTATACCAAGGTAAGGGGCAATAAAAGCGTATCCATGCTTGAAAGCTTTTGCCGAATATTCTGCAAGTACATAAACAATGTTGTGTGCACGTTGCAAAAGCTCATATCCGTTTGATGTCTTTTGATAGCCTGAGTACATCATAACATAGGCCATCAGGAAAAACACAGTTGAAGACCAGAAAGGCTTTGGTATCCTTGATTTTGTCTTTTCCCATACACTTTTTAGTTTTTCCCCATCCATCTTGAAAATGAAGAATGAAATAACTGTTGAAAGTAGTATCCATGTATACGACTGCCAGATTACTCTCGTAAAAATCGGTTTTATTTTAGGTCCCTTCATTACTTCAACTGGCATTGAAAGCTTGTTATACAAAAATTCTCTTATAGGAGTGATGAGATTCGTAATTAGAATGAATACAACAAGAAGTATCCACGGCGATGTTGCTTTTATTATCCCCATTGTTTTCTCAATTTTTCTATCTTCATCAGTAAAATGGCTCGAATCATACACGCTTTTGCCAAGAAGTTTGAGTATTGCCATCATGACAAGCATTATGAGAATCCCTGCAAATATACCAGTTATAACTGGTGCTTTTACCAGAATTGCAAGCTCTGCTGCTGCATAGGATGTAAGTCCAACAATTATGGCAGGCACAAACCCTCTTTTGGTAAACTCGCTATTGCCAATTATAAAAAGCATTGCGAGTGAGATTGTAAATGAAACAACTCCAACAAACGGCAAAAAGTATCTTGCAGCTGTTATCAAATCCACATTTGCTATCTGCGAAAACACAACCAGTGGCGTACCAAGAAGTGCGTATGTACACAGCGCATCAAACCCGACTGCAGACAGGGCAATTGCCGCAAAAGTGGAATACCCAAGTCCAATCAAAATTGGGGGAAGCACTGTCACAGGAATAGCACCTGTTGCTGCAAGAAAAGTGCCAAAACCCACATTTAAAATCAATGCTTGATATACCTTATCATCTTTTGATAGCCCTTTTATAAACACAATAATTCTTTTCATAGCACCTGCTGACTCCATGACATTGAGCTGTAGGATTGACGTGACAACAACTAAAGATACAGGAAGAGCAGCTAAAAATCCCATTATGGATGATTTTAACACAACATCAAATGAGGTTTTAAAATACACAATGGCAATCAAAGCTGTTGCCACCCATCCGACAAACCCTGCAACATCTGCAGTCTTCTTTGCAAAGATGAGAAGAAACAAGACAAGCAAAATTGGTAAGACACTCAAAAACAAATCCATACTACCATCAATCCCCCTTCTACCATCCTACAGATTTTATTCTCAAGGCCAGCGCAAAATCCTATTTTGAGCCGGCCATGCTACCAGTACTACCTCATACTTCAAACATCTTCTCAAGCAGGAAAAGTCCAATCTTTGTTTTAAAGTACTTGTCTCTTATAGTTTTTATTGTTTCGACTTCCATAGAGTCTTCATATATATTTACAAGAAAATCTGCTTCAACAAGGATTTGAAAGTCAATGTCATCTATCTTTGAATATGAATGATGGTTGCCAATGAGAAAAAGTATCCTCTCAAGAGTTTCTTTTTCAATATTCATGGGTGATAAAATTTCTTTTGCAACCTCTGGTCCTTCAATCTCCTGCAGATGACCTGCTGTTGAGTCATATTTCTGTTCACACACCTTAATCCCAATATCATGCAAAAGTGCAGCAGCTTCTAAAATATACTGTTTTTTACTGTCCAAACCTTCCGCCTTTCCAATCAATCTTGCAAACGAAAATACTTTGAGTGCATGGTTTATTCTTCTCACATCGTTTTTGAAATATTTTATCATCTCAAATGTTATTAAATCAATAGGATCCACTGCACAGCCTCCTTTGGCTTCGCTTGAAAAACTTCTACTAAACCGCAGGATGACCAGTGGCAAAATTTCCTGCCACTGGTCAGATTGTCTTATTCACTATTTAAATTATTAATAAGCATATAGCTTACCATACGGGCGTTTGTTGTAAGGAATTAGTTTGTAAAACGGCTTTGACATTATATACTCTTTGCTATATCCAAAAAGCTTTACAAACTCTGTAACATATTTATCAATGAATTTATAATCTTCTTCTTCCATATCAACAACTTTTACTTCTTTTCCAAGCTGATATGGCTGAAGTTCTCCACGAAGATACATAACACCACCATGCATACCTGTGCCACAGTAAAGACCTGTTATAGGTTCACCATCTTTTAAAGTAAGACCAAGAACAATTATCCTGCCACCTGCCATATATTCGCCAAGAAAATCACCTGCTTTACCACCAACAACCAATACAGGAATCTTGTCTTGATACTCCTTCATGTGAATTCCAACTCTATAGCCAACATCATCTTTTATGAAAATCTCTCCACCGCGCATTCCATAACCTAAAATATCCCCTGCAGAACCATGAACTATTATTTTGCCCGCGTTCATGGTATTTCCAATACCATCCTGACCGTTCGCAAATACCTCAATTGTAAGTCCGTTCATGAACGCAGCCATGTCATTTCCAGGGGTGCCATAGATGTTAAGTTTCCTATCCGGGAATGTCAATCCATCGCCAATGTAGCGCTGACCGTTTACGTTTATCAAATCGATTTCTTTATATCCTTCATTCAAAGCGTTTTCTATCATCTCATTTAATTCTTTGTAATGTATACCTTTTGCGTCTATTGTAAGCTTACCTTTTTGAGACATTTTAAACTTTTGCACCCCCTAAAATCTTCTCCTGCCTTACTTCTTTTGGCAAATCTAAATATCCAAAGTCCTCGTCAAGAAGCCTGTGTTTTATACTCTCAACATTAAAGCCTTCTTTTATCATATTAGTTATCATACCTGCTCTGTCAATTGAGTTTATAAACATAAAGCCAATAACTCTGCCATTTTTGAGATATATCTTTCTGTAAGTATTCTTCTCATTGTCGTGTTTTACCAAAACTTCTATATCATCAGAGTTAGGCACAACAATCCCTGCTGTTATCATATGGACATCAAAAAACCCTATTGAGTTCATTGGGAATCCTCTGTCAAATGTCTTTTCAACCCCTGCCATGTTATAGCCTGCCGTCTCGCCCTGGTTATAAGCATTCGGCCAGATTGGAATTACTCTCTGTTGTTCAAATACAAAATCGTATCCTTCTGCACAGTCTCCCGCTGCATATACATCCTTTATATTTGTCTCCATTTTATTGTTAACAACAATACCTCTGTTTATTTTAAGCTCTGTACCCTTCAAAAAGTCTACGTTTGGCACAACGCCTATAGCAAATACGACTATATCGGCATCTAAAACCTCACCATTTTTAAGCTTTACCTTTTCAACCTTGCCATCACCCATTATCTCATCAACAGATGTCTCAAGTTTGAAAACTATACCATGTTTTTCAAGCTCATTTTGAACTATCTTTGATGCTTCCAGATCCAGTATAGACCCTAAAATCCTGTTTGCAAGCTCAACAACAGTAACATCTACATTTCTTTTTATAAGTGCTTCTGCTGCTTTGAGTCCGCTCAAGCCCGCTCCAATGACTACTGCCTTTTTTGCACCATTTTTGATAGCCTCATCTATTGCTTTCACGTCATCAAACTTTATAAATGTAAACACATTCTTGAGTTCAAACCCTTTTGTTGGCGGGATGAAAGGTTTTCCACCTGTTGCAATCAATAACTTGTCATATTTTACCTTTTCACCATCATCAAGTAAAACTTCCTTATTAGCAAAATCAACTGCTAATGCTTTTTTGCCAAGTTTTGTCTCTACTTTGTTTTTCTCATAGTAGTCCTCATCTCTTATATACATCTTGCTCTCGTCAACTTTTCCGCCAAGATAATAAGAGATGAGCGGTCTTGAATATACCCTGTACTTTTCATCTGATATAACAACAATAGGGTTTTGCGTGTCAACCTTTCTTATCGCTTCTATACATCCACAGGCAGCAACAGAATTGCCTATTATAACATACTTCATTGACAACATTTCCCCCTTTTTAGACCTCTTTGATTTCAAGGGCCTCATTTGGACAGTTCTTAACACACGCAGGTTCACCAAGTTCCAAACACAAATCACATTTTGAGGCTGCTTTCTTGTTTTCTCCTCGCCTTACTGCTCCATGCGGGCATGCCATTATACACGACCAGCACCCAACACACTTTTCCTCATCGCAAACTATTCTTCCATCTTCAAGCCTCTTCATTGCACCTGTGATACATGCCTTTGTACATGGAGCATCATCGCAGTGTCTGCAAGAAAGAGCAAATGTGGTCCATGTTCCACTTTTTTCTTCTATCAAGATTCTCGGCGTAGGTTTTTCATCTTTGTGTTTTATATAAAGCTTAACAAGCTCGTGAGCCTTAACATTTGGCTTTTTGTATTTAGAGTGAGCATACACACAGTAAACCTCGCACAGGTGGCACCCTACACACACATCTTCTTTCGGAAAAATCTTCTTTGCCAAAGCCTATACCCCCTCTCCCGCATGCTTTACACCTAAGATCTCCATTTCTTTCTCTGTAAGTCCGACTGCCCTTAGCATAAGTCTATTACCTCTGAGACTTTCTAAGGCATTTATTCCCATCAAACCAAGCATTTCTTTTATCTCATGACTCCAAGCCTTCAAAAGGTTTGCTGCTCTTTTTGCACCAATCTCTGGATTGAGTCTTTTTACTAAAACAGGGTCCTGTGTTGCAATTCCCCAGTTACACTTTCCTGTATGACACTTCTGGCAAACATGACATCCCAACGAAATGAGCGCCGCTGTTCCAATAAAGACCGCATCTGCACCAAGTGCTATAGCCTTCACAACATCTGCGCTGTTTCTAATCGAACCTGCAACAATTATGGACACCTGGTTTCTAATTCCTTCTTCTCTGAGCCTTGAATCAACAGCTGCTAAGGCAAGTTCTATTGGAATACCAACATTATCTCTAATTCTGAGCGGTGCTGCACCTGTGCCACCTCTCACACCATCGATTGTGATAAAGTCAGCACCTGCTCTTGCAATCCCAGAGGCAATTGCTGCAACGTTGTGAACAGCTGCAATTTTAACCCCCACAGGTTTTGTATAGTTTGTAGCCTCTTTTAAAGCAAAGATTAGCTGTCTTAAATCTTCAATTGAATAAATATCATGGTGTGGAGCTGGTGAAATAGCATCAGAGCCAATTGGAATCATCCTTGTTCTTGATACCTCTTCACCAACCTTCTCACCAGGAAGGTGACCGCCAATTCCCGGCTTTGCACCCTGACCAATCTTTATTTCAATTGCTGCACCTGCATTCAAATAATCAACATCAACGCCAAATCTTCCTGACGCACACTGAACAATTGCTCTTTCTTTGTATTTATAGAGTTTCTGATGAAGTCCACCTTCACCTGTGTTCCAGTATGTCCCTACCTGGACAGCAGCTGCTGCTAAAGACTCACAGGCATTTAAAGATATTGAACCAAACGACATCGCAGAAAACATGATAGGTACTTCTAATTCAAGCTGTGGCGGAAGTTTTGTTTTTAAATTGCCTTTTTCGTCAAACTCAAGCTTGTCAGGTTTTCTACCAATAAAGGTTTTCAGTTCCATTGGTTCTCTCAGCGGGTCAATTGACGGATTTGTAACCTGGCTTGCGTTTATTAAGAGCCTATCCCAGTAAATTGGTATTGGTTTGTCATTTCCCATACCAGTTAAAAGTATTCCGCCTGTCTCTGCCTGTTTGTATATTTCATTTATATAAGCTGGTGTCCAGTTAGCATTTTCTTTGAATGCATTTTCTGTCTTTTTGATGGTAAGAGCCTTTGTTGGACACATAACAACACATCTGTGGCATGCAACACACTTTGAAGAATCAGCAACTACTCTGTCTTCTTCATCATCATATTCATGAACTTCGTTTGCACACTGGCGAACACAAACCTTACAGCGAATGCATCTTGTCTCATCTCTTACAACCTCAAATTCATTTTCATATAGCGAAATCATACTATCACCCCTTCGTCCAAAGTAACATACACAGGCTCTCCGCCTTTGGGCATCCAAACCTTTTCTGGGTCTTTGCATATTTCTCTTATTGCTGCCTCTTCTGATGCGACATATACAAAGTCGCCTTTTTGCGCAGCAACAAGCGGTCGCAGTTTTATTCTATCGTTAAGAGCAAGTATTCCATTGGAAAATCCAAGAATTATTGAAAATGGACCATTTACTAAACAGGATGAGTAAACTGCCCTTATCGCTCTGAGTTTTTCTCTTTCTTTTTCATCCTGCCTATCAATCACACTCCAAAACGGAGCTGCTAGGGCTTTGGCTGCAATTTCGACAGAAAGCTTGTGTTTTCTCAAAAGAAGGTCAAAAAGGTATGCCATGACCTCAGTGTCAGTCCTGAGTGTACACTTGTAACCAAACATCTCTAAGTATCTGTAATTTGTTCCATACGATGAAATCTCACCATTGTGGACAATTGACCAGTCAAGCAGGGTAAACGGGTGAGCTCCGCCCCACCAGCCTGGCGTGTTTGTTGGGAATCTTGAGTGCGCTGTCCAGATATATGCCTTGTACTCGTCAATCCTGAAAAACTCGCCTATGTCCTCTGGATATCCAACGCCCTTGAATGCACCCATGTTCTTACCACTTGAAAATACATACGCACCGTCAATTCTACTGTTTATGAACATTACACTGTCAACAACAAAATCCTCTTCTGTTTTTTCTGTATCTCTCAATTTTTTCTCAAGTGGCTTTACAAAATATCTCCAGACAATTGGAGCGTTTTGAATACTTGAAACCTTTCTTGTTGGAATTACTTCACTTTCCAATACTTCAAAGTTCTGATTTAAAAAGTGCTCTGTATCTTCTTTTGCCTTTATATCATCAAAAAATAGGTGAAAAGCATACCAATCTTTTCTGTCAGGATAGATTCCATACGCTGCAAATCCACCACCAAGTCCATTTCCTCTTTCTTTCATGATAGCAATAGAATTGATGATGTCCGTGCCAGAAATTCTCACACCCTTTTTGTTGATAAATCCCGAAATAGCACAACCAGATGGAATTCTAACTTGCCCTTCCCTTAACAATTTTTATACCTCCTGTGTATATAAATTGAAAATTATTTACTATTGAGTTTTTTACTTCTAAAAAAATTACATCTTTTGCATACAAAAAACAACATTTATACATGTATACAATGGGTTAAGTTTAATTATAGCAGCAAATTGTTAAACAATCAATAAGAAATTGAGGAGAATTTTTTGTAAGCTGCAAGTTGAAAACAAAAAACTTGCAATTTTGATGTGAAGCTTGTAAACCTTTATGCAGGAAGATAAAAGATAAAAAATTTTGAATGTATCTTTTAATTGCAATGACCATAGGTTAGAATTTAAGTATAACATATTAGATAAAAAATGAATTTTTAGAGGTGAAAAAATGCCAAAGCGAAATATAAAAGAAGAACCTGTCATGTTTGGCGACCCGGGATTTTCTTCATGGGGCATAGCTTATTACAAAAAAGGGCAAAAAAATATTGTTGAAAGACACACACACGACTGTGATGAGTATTATTTTGTGTTAGAAGGTAAATTAAAAGTAACGTCGGAAGACAAAGAATATATACTTGAAAAAGGTGATATGCTCTGGACCAAGATGGGCGACTTTCATGAAATTGTAGAGGCCTTAGAAGACACAACAATGTTTTGGTTAGAAGGTCCACTGATGGGCAAAAGACGAAAGGGACATCAGTATGAGCTATAAATAAGCTATTGAAAAGAATCTTATTTTTTTGTAGAATAATAAACAGTTCTTTGGTTAAAAACTAAAAAGAGGTTGTGCTCTTTGTTAAAAGGGAGTAGCACCAAAAGCCTTGTCCTCAACATTCTCGAGAAAGGTGTTTTTAAAAACCTTTCTCTGGGGATAAGGGCCCAAAATAGGGTGTGCGAGACTTTTAACATGTGATTTTGTGTCACATGTTAAAAGTCTTTTTTATTTGTCTTTAAAAAGATTTTGCAAAACCCATAATAGTTTTGTCAGCAGTTTTAAAACACTTTAAAAAGCAACTCAAAAACACTTTTGAAAAAGGAGGGATTTGAGCTTGAATCAAAATTTTTCTGATTTTCACTCTAAAACTGTAGAGACCGTTTTGAAAAATCTCAAAACAAGTTTAAGCGGACTTTCCTTTGAAGAGGCAGAAGAAAGACTTAAAGTGTATGGAAAAAATATAATTGAAGAAGGAAAAAAGAAATCTATATTTGCTCTTTTTCTGGAACAATTCAAAAATGTAATGGTACTTGTACTTTTTGCTGCGGCTATAATCTCAATTCTTCTCGGCGAGGCAGCTGATGCCGCAATCATCTTGGCAGTCCTTATAATCAACGCAGTCTTTGGAGTTGCCCAAGAACTAAAGGCTGAAAAAGCGATTGATGCCCTCAAAAAACTCAATATGCCATATGCAAAGGTATATAGAAGTGGACATCTTATGCAAATTACAACCGACGAAATAGTAGTTGGTGATATAATCGAGATTGAAGCAGGGGATATTGTTCCTGCAGACTTGAGGCTCATTGAAAGTTTCAATCTTAAAATTGATGAGTCAGCTTTAACTGGAGAATCTGTCCCTGTTGAAAAAGATGCAAATGACGTTCTTGACCAGTCAACACCTCTTGCAGAAAGAACCAATATGGCTTTCATGGGAACAATTGTAACATATGGTCGAGCAAAAGGCGTGGTTGTTTCAACAGGCATGAAAACAGAGATAGGCAAAATTGCAAACTTTGTCAACCTCCAATCTTCAATTGATACTAAAACTCCTCTTCATGAAAAGTTAGAAGAAATCGGAAAATATCTTACAGTCGGGATTCTGGCAATTGCATTTATAGTGTTTGTGACAGGGCTACTTTACAGACGAGATGTGTTTGAAATGTTTTTGACAGCTGTATCATTGGCTGTTGCTGCAATCCCTGAAGGACTTCCTGCTGTTGTCACAATTGTTCTGGCAATTGGTGTTCAAAGGATGGCAAAACGAAATGCTATAATAAGAAGACTATCTTCGATTGAAACATTAGGAAGAGTAGAAGTTATTTGTTCTGACAAAACTGGGACACTTACTCAAAACAAGATGAATGTTGTGAAAGTCTATTGTAATGATAACTTGAGTGAAAATCTCGAACATGAAGACAATGCAACTAAAACCCTTCTTAGAATAATGGCACTTTGTAATGACGTCAAACTGGATTTGGTTGACAAACAACCTCAGTTTATAGGTGACCCTACCGAAATTGCCTTGGTAAAATTTGCTTATGAAAAGGGATTGAACAAGAACGCCATCGAAAAGGTTTTTAAAAGAGTGTACGAAATACCTTTTGACTCTGTAAGAAAGATGATGACAACTGTACACGAGGTCAAAAATGATGAAAAACTTTTGGTATTTTCCAAAGGTGCTGTCGATGTGATAATTAATAAGTGTAAGTTTATAATGGTAAATAATGAAATACTTCCTCTTGACGAAAATACAAACCAAAAAATCTTGCAAGCAAACAAAGAAATGACATCAAATGCCCTGCGAGTATTGGCCTTTGCCTACAAAGAAATTGATAAAAATGAGTTAGACGATAAAAATACTATTGAAGACAACCTCATCTTTATAGGACTTATTGGAATGATTGACCCGCCAAGGAAAGAAGCTTATGGAGCAGTTGAGGTTTGCTACCAAGCAGGAATAACACCTGTGATGATAACAGGAGATCATAAAGATACAGCTTTAGCCATTGCAAAAGAATTAAAGATAATTGATACAAGCAAAGACGAACTTTCACAAGTTTTGACAGGTACTGAAATTGAGAAATTAGATGACCAGCAGTTAAAAGAAAAAGTAAAAGAAGTGAGAGTATATGCAAGAGTTTCTCCTGAGCACAAATTAAGAATTGTAAGCAGCTGGAAAAGTCATGGCAAAATAGTTGCTATGACAGGTGATGGGGTAAACGACGCACCTGCATTAAAAGCTGCTGATATTGGAATTGGTATGGGAATAACCGGGACTGACGTTACCAAAAATGTATCTGATGTTATTTTGGCAGACGACAACTTTGCAACTATTGTTGCAGCTGTTGAAGAAGGAAGAAAGATTTACGACAATATACGAAAAACCATACAGTTTTTACTTTCTTCAAATATTGGAGAAGTTGTAACATTGTTTATTGCAACACTTTTAAACTGGGTGGTTTTGTATCCAATTCATATCCTGTGGGTAAATCTTGTGACTGACACTTTCCCTGCTTTGGCACTTGGCATGGAAAAAGCAGAAAGTGACGTAATGAAGAGAAAACCAAAGAAAACTTCAGAAAATATATTTGCAGGTGGACTTGGCTTTTCAATTCTGTATCAAGGTTTTCTAAAAGGCTTGATAACATTATTGGTATTCTTTATTGGAAACAAATTATATGGCCACAAAACTGCCATCACTATGACTTTCATGACACTCAGCCTCATACAACTTACTCACGCATACAATGTGCGTTCAAACATTAATTCGCTATTCAAAATGGGTGTATTTTCAAACAAATATTTAAACCTTGCTTTTATAGCCTCGTTTTTGCTTCAGGTTGTAGTTTTAATAGTTCCTCCATTAAGGGAGTTATTTAAATTGTCATACCTCAATTTTTCACAGTGGATAATCATAATCTTGGCATCACTTTCTATAATCCCTATTGTGGAAGTTGTAAAATATTTCACACGGCACTTCCACAAAGAATAATTTCAAAAACATTGTCAGGCAAAGACCATTATATAGGTCTTTGCTTGACACTTTTTATTTGATAGTTGTATTCTTATTAAGAAACATTAACAAAAGAAAGGGATGACAAAATGGTAGTCGGATACGTCTTAAAACTGATTATTTCTCTATTTGTGATACTTTTGGGATGTACCTTTTTTACAAACGCTGTTGAATGGTTTGGTAAAAAGCTAAACCTTGCCGAGGGAACAGTTGGAAGCATTTTAGCTGCGGTTGGTACTGCATTACCGGAAACACTTATCCCTATTATTGCAATACTTTTTGCAAAGGGTGAAAGTTCTCACCAGGTTGGAATTGGTGCGATTGCCGGTGCACCTTTTATGCTTGGAACACTTGCATTCTTTATTACAGGTCTTGCAGTAATAGTTTACACCCTGCTCAAAAAAAGAACTTTAAAAATGAGTGTTGACTTGAGTGTATTTGAAAGAGACCTTACCTACTTTATAATTGTCTATGGCATTGCTGTTGCCACAACGTTTATACACAACCATAAGGTTATAAGAACAATAATTGCACTTATTCTTTTTGTTGCTTATCTTATCTATGTAAAAAAGACGCTTGCGGATAAGTCTGAAAATGAAGAAACTCAAGAGCTGGAAGAGCTGTATTTCACAAAATTTCTAAAGCTCCCAAACAATCTTCTTTGGATAAGCGTTCAGCTTATTCTGTCACTTGCTATAATAATTTTTGGTGCACACCTTTTTGTTGAATATGTTCAGAAAGTTGCTACTTTGATTGGAATTTCAGCACTTGTTCTTTCAATCATCATAACACCAATTGCAACAGAACTTCCTGAAAAGCTGAATTCTGTAATATGGATTGGCAAGAAAAAAGATACTCTTGCAATTGGAAACATAACAGGTGCTATGGTATTTCAATCATCTGTCCCTGTTGTTTTTGGTATAATATTTACTCCATGGGATTTGAAAGGAATTACAATGGTATCTGCAATTTTAGCTTTTTCGTCTGCTGTTTTAAATCTTTTGTGGGTTAAAATTAAAAAAAGCGTCAATCCATTTGCACTCTTGTTTGGTGGAGTGTTGTATATTATATTTATAGCTTATGTTTTCTGGATATAATTGTATAGATTTTTATTCCATGTTTGTGTTATAATTAAGAAAAACAAGCAAAACTTTAAGGAGAAAAGCAATGAGTGATAGGGAAATACTGGAATTAATACTGGAAAAGGTTACTGTGCTTGACCAAAAGGTTGACAGGCTTGAGAAGAAAGTTGAGAATCTCGAAAGGAGAGTTGAAAGCCTCGAAAGGAAAGTTGAAAACCTTGAAAGAAGAGTTGAAAGCCTTGAAAAGAGAATGGATGCACTTGAGGCAAGAGTTGAAAGGTTAGAATTACAAGTTGCTGAAAACACCCAAATTCTAAAAGCTTTAGAGCACTTGGCACAGGTAAATAAAGCAGAACATGACAATTTTACTCATCAGCTTGCACGCATTGAAGGACTTCTCTCCTCTGAGATATCCAAAAACAAAGAAGAACATCAGCTGCTTTTTGTTAAGACTGAAGAGAACTCCGAAAAAATAACAAGGCTTGAAAAAGACATGGTTGTAATCGAGTCTGTCTGCGGCAAGAATATGCAAGATATAGCTTTTTTGAAGGGTGTGAAGAATTAAAGGGCATTTACATACAAAAAGCTGCCAATCTGCCTGGCAGCTTTTTTGTTTGTATCTTTGCAATATTTTCACCTCTATCTATTTTTTTATTTAACAAATTGTTAACACATTGTGATAAAGTTTATACTATAATTAAAGTTGAGCACTTATATTTTATTGATTTTGGAGGAGGGATAATTTTTGATAAAGGTAGAACACTTAACTAAAAAGTATGGCCAGCACTATGCCATTCATGACATCTCTTTTGAAGTCCAAAAAGGGGAAATTGTAGGTTTTCTAGGTCCAAACGGTGCTGGCAAATCTACAACAATGAATATAATCACAGGATATTTATCACCCACAGAAGGGACTGCATATGTTGATGGATTTGACATCTTAGAAGAACCAGAAGAAGTAAAAAAAAGAATTGGATACCTTCCTGAAAATCCACCGCTTTATATGGACATGACTGTGCAAGAATACCTTGACTTTGTGAGCGATATCAAAAAGGTTGATAAGAAAGAGAAAAAAAGAAGTATGGATAAGATAATGGAAACTGTTGGCATTGCTCATGTAAGAAACAGGCTCATAAAAAATCTTTCAAAAGGATATAAGCAGAGGGTTGGTCTTGCTCAGGCTTTAATTGGCAATCCTCCTGTTTTAATTTTGGATGAGCCAACAATTGGACTTGACCCAAAACAGATAATTGAGATAAGGACTGTTATAAAAAATCTTAGAAGTGAACACACAATAATATTGAGTTCTCATATCCTGCCAGAAGTAAGTGCAGTATGTGAAAGAGTGCTTATAATTAATAAAGGCAAAATAGTTGCCAGCGACACACCTGAGAATTTATCTAAAAGACTTACTCATGGAAGCAAACTTCAAATGAGGGTTTTGGGACAAAAACAAAAGGTTTATGGAATCCTTGAAAAGGTGCCAGGAGTAAAATACATAGAATTCATTGGACCAAAAGAACCAAACACTGTTGAGGTTATTGTTGAAGCAGAAAATAATTTGGATATAAGGGCAGATATATTCTATGCACTGAGCGAAGCAAAACTCCCTATCTTGATGATGAGAGCGGTTGATCTGACACTTGAAGAGATATTCCTGCAGCTTACTACCGAGGAAAAGGAGGCTGAAGCTGTATGAGTGCAGTTTTGAAAAAAGAGCTAAAAATATACTTTTCAACACCAACAGGCTATATATTCATGGGATTCTTCCTTTTAATCTCTGGATTTTTCTTTGCAGTGTCAAACCTGTTTTCGGCAAGCCCTAATTATACATCAGTACTGGGTAATATAACTTTTATATTCTTGGTTGTTGTTCCAGTACTTACAATGAGACTTTTGAGCGAAGAGGCAAGAACAAAGACAGACCAGCTGCTTTTGACATCACCACTGAAACTTACTGAAATTGTACTTGGAAAGTATTTGGCTGCCGTAACTGTTTTTGTTGTTACAATTGCTGTTACTATATTATACCCAATAATTCTTTCTCTTTACGGCGATATACCTGTAGCAGAAACCTTAGGAGCATATATAGGCTTTTTCCTTCTTGGATGCTCTTTTATTTCCATAGGACTATTTATATCTTCACTTACTGAAAATCAGTTTGTTGCTGCAGTTGTAACATTTGCAGCTCTGCTTTTGACATGGGTAATAGATTGGCTTGAAAGTGCTCTTCCGACAGATAGAGTTGCAGGATTTGTGTTCGTTTTGATCCTTGTTGGGCTTGTTGGGGTATGGATTTATCTTACAATAAGGAATTTAATTATGAGCATTTCAGCAACAGTTGTAGGTGCTGCAGCATTTATTGCTGTGTACATCTTAAAACCTGAATTTTATGACAATGCTATAGTTAGATTTTTCAAGTGGTTTTCGCTTTTAAGTAGATACCAAAAATTTACAAATGGACTTCTGGACTTATCATCAATAGTTTACTATCTATCTTTTATATTTGTATTTATATTCCTCACTATAAGAGTACTTGAAAAAAGAAGATGGAGTTAAAGGGGGAAGAAATAGTGAAGCTCGATTTTAAAGCTATTAAAAGTTCATTTAAAACAAGAAAGTTCAAATATGGCGGATACGCTGCTATGCTAACTGCATCTGTTATAGCTATACTGATAGTATTGAACCTTCTTGTGGGACAAATTCCGGCAAAACTTGATCTTACACACAACAGACTTTATTCACTTTCAAAACCGACAGTTGACCTTTTGAAAAACCTAAAAAAAGATGTCACAATTTATGCTCTTTTCCCTACCGGAAATGAAAATCCTGTAATCTCTGAGTTCATACAGAAATATGCTGAGAAATCTTCACATGTAAAGATTAAATACATAGACCCTTACAAAAATCCAGGATTTGTTAAAAAGTATGATACAAGCGGTTCTGGCATTGATGAGGGTTCGCTTATTGTCGAAAGCGGAAATAAGTTTAGAGTAATCAACAGATACGACATGGTTGATTACTCATATAACGAACAGACAGGTAGTACAAATGTAACAGGTCTTACAATAGAACAAAAACTTACACCTGCCATTTTGTATGTTACATCGGACAAAAACCCTGTTTTGTACGAGCTAAAAGGTCATGGAGAGGACACGCTGGTTAGCCTTGGCGTTTCTAGTGAGATTGAAGCTGCAAACTATGAAATAAGAGATTTGAATCTTCTTACTGAAAAGAGCGTACCTCAAGATGCAACAGCTGTTGTAGTAATCTCTCCAAAAACAGATATCTCAGACATTGAGCTCAAAAAATTAAAAGACTATATAAATGGCGGCGGACGTGTAATGTTTTTAATGGATCTATTGAAAGATGAACTCAAAAACTTCAACAGCCTGTTTGAAAGTTTGGGAGTAAGACTTGAACATGGAATTGTCATGGAAGGTGACAACAACTACAACGCAGGAAATCCTGTGTGGATACTGCCAAAGCTTGAATCCCACGATATTGTAAGCCCAATTGATATTAATAACATGTATATGCTCATACCAAATGCCCAGCCAATTGTTGAAACAAAGTTCAAGAAAAGAACAATCACCATCGAAAAACTTCTTACAACAACATCTAATTCTTGGCTCAGAAAAGATTTGAACTCAACATCGCTTAACAAAGAAAAAGGTGATGAGAGCGGTCCGTTTACTCTTGCTGTTGCTATTACTGATAAAGCAGATGCTCTCAATGCAAAATTAAGACCAAGAGATGCAAAAATTGTTATTGTTGGCAACGCAACATTTTTGAACAGTCAGTTTTCAAAAAGTGTTCCGGGGAATCTGAACTTTGTTGTAAATGCTCTCAACTGGCTTCAAGATAAAAAAGATACTTTGCAAATTCAGCCTAAGGATCTCACAACCTTTAGACTAAATATTAGTACTACCCAGGCTATGATTTGGGCAGCAATCACTGTTATTGGAATACCTATTGTTATTTTGATATTAGGTCTTACAATCTGGCTGAGGAGGAGACATCTATGAGAAAGAAAAAAAACAGGCTTTTTACAGCTATATCTGTTCTTTTAATTTTAGTACTTGTAATTGGTGCATATTTCTACGTAAGCTATATAAATAAAAAAAAGAAAGAGGCTGAAGAAAAAAAGTCTCCATCTACTATATGGATAGCAAACTTTGACAGAAATAAGATTACAAAGATTGATATCAAGCACGATGATATTCACCTTGTGCTTGAAAAAGTCAAAAACAAGTGGATTGTAAATGGAATCAATAACCCTCTTTATTTTGACCAAGACAAGATAGACGACATAGCATTTTCGTGTGCCCAAATGACAGCCGAAAAAATAGCTGACACTAACCCTAAAGACCTCAAAAAATACGGGCTTGACAATCCAAAATCAATTGTTGAGGCAACTTTCAGCGACGGGAAAAAAGTCACATTTTATCTTGGTTCTGAAACACCAATAACTTCAACCTACTACTTAATGAAAAAAGGTGACCCAAAAGTTTATGTTGTGTGGACAAACCATGCAGAAAACTTTACCATAAAACCTCAGAAGCTTTTGAGTGTCAAAATACCAGAAATAGATACGCAAAATATTACCTATGTCAAACTTGTCAGAAAAGGTCAGCCTACAATTGAAATAAAGAAAGTAGACGAAAAGAACAAAGAAGATAATGAATGGAAATACTATGTAAGACTCTGGAACCTTGTTCAGCCATACAGCCAGCCAGTGGGAGTCGCAAGCGATAAGTTTTCAGAGTTCATTGAAAATGTTCCAAACTTCAGTCCTGAAGATATAGTTGGCGAAGATGTTTACAATCCTAAGTACGGACTGCAGTCACCAAGAATTGAGCTCATCGTAAAGGATAACAAAAATACTTTGCATCTTTTTGTGGGTAACAATGTAGATGATTCAACTGTTTACTGTAAAATGGCAGACTCAAAAGTTGTATTTACAATGTCAACTTATAAGACTGAATTCATGAACAACATAAAACCATTTGACCTTATCGAAAAGTTTGCTTATATTGTAAACATCGATTATGTTGACAAGATTGAAATCTTTACTAAGGATAAGAAACATACACTTATACTTGATAAAAAGCTTATTAAAAAAGCTACAAGCGAAGAAGAATCTGATGAGTACAAATACAATTTCCAGGCTGACGGAAGAAAGATTGATGAAGATACTTTCAAAAAGTTCTATCAGGAAATCATTGGTCTTTTAATTGACGGTGAAAATGACAAAAAACCGACAGGCACACCTGAGGTCACTATGAAGTTCTATCTTGTTAACAAAAAGGTTGATGTAATTGAATATATACCTTACAACGATGACTTTTATATGGTTGTTAAAAATGGAAAATCTGATTTTGTTATTGCAAAGGAACAGGTGCAAAAAATGTTAAAAGATTTAGAAGACCTGGTTGCAGGCAAATACAAACCACCTGAAAATTAAGAGTTTAAAGTAGGGGCTGTCAAATAAAACTCGATGGCAGCTCCTTATATTTTTCCCATTTTGTTTAACTTAATATTCTTATATTGTTTTTAGTTTTTTGATATTGTATGTCTACTTGTTGATAAAGTAAAATGAATAATGTACATAAAAAGCGATAGTTATTTTAAAAATGTGAGGTGAAATTTATGCTTGACAAAAATTATTACCAAAATCCCAAAATTCAACACATAAATATGGAAGAGCCAAGAAGTTCTTTTATACCTTTTGACAATCCTCAAAAAGCTCTTGAAAACGAATGGGAGCTTTCAAATCTTTTTAGGCTACTGAATGGAAAGTGGTATTTTAAACTTTTTGATATGCCTTGCATGGTGACAGAAGATATAATCTTGGCAGATCCAAAAACCTGTAATTTTGACCAGATTATTGTCCCCAGCAACTTCCAGATGTTTGGTCACGACATACCAATTTATTCAAATACCCGATACCCAATCCCTGTTGACCCACCATTTGTGCCAGATATAAACCCAACAGGTGTTTATAAAAGAGATTTTTATATTTCCAAACAAGACTTAGATAAAGAAGTATTTGTTGTATTTGAAGGGGTAGACTCAGCATTTTATTTGTTTATAAACGGTTGTTTTGTTGGCTTTTCAAAGGTTTCTCACATGATGCATGAGTTTGACGTCACAAAATTCATAAAAGAGGGTATCAACACCATCACAGTTGTTGTTTTGAAATATTCAGATGGAATTTATTTGGAAGACCAGGACAAATGGCGAATGAGCGGAATATTTAGAGATGTGTATCTTCTTTTGCGACCAAAGGTATTTGTAAGAGATTTATATTTAAAACCAGTTTTGAGTGATGACCTCAAACAAGGATATTTGAGTGCTGAGATTGAAATTGAAAACAGAACCAATGAGCAAAAAGAATTCAGCATAGAAGTGCAAGTCTTCTTTGATAAAACTTTAATTAAAAGCTCAAACAAATCACTTGGGCTTTCTGCCTCTGGCAAGCAAGAGGTCACTTTTGAATTTCAAATTGAAAGTCCAAGACTGTGGAGTGTAGAAACACCGAACCTTTACACATTTCTTGCAATCTTAAAGGATGTTGATGGAAACATTTTAGAAATTATCCCTCAGAGCTTTGGTTTTAGGAAAATAGAAATAAAGGATGGGGTATTTTATTTAAACAACGTACCTATAAAGTTAAAAGGTGTCAACAGACATGACATGCACCCAAGAGTTGGATTTGCAGTGACAAGAAAAATGATGCAAGAGGACATAACTTTGATGAAACAACATAATATAAACTGTGTGAGAACCTCACACTATCCCAACCATCCTTATTTTTTAGAGCTATGCGACAGATTTGGTATTTATGTGATTGATGAAGCTGACTTGGAGACACACGGATTTGGAACGGTTGGTGACTGGGGACTTTTAGCAAAAGACCCATTATGGGAAGATGCGTTTGTTGAAAGGGCAAAGATGATGGTAAAGAGGGACAAAAACCATCCATCAATCATCATGTGGTCGCTTGGAAACGAGTCTGGCTATGGTCCAAATCACGATAAAATGGCACAGTGGATAAGGTCATATGATAAAAGCCGCCCTATTCATTATGAAAGTGCCCGCAATGCCGAGGTTGTAGACATCGTAAGTGTGATGTATCCACCAGTTGAAAAACTGGAAGAAGAAGGCAAAAAGATAGAAAGACGTCCATTTTTCATGTGCGAATATGCACATGCGATGGGAAACGGGCCTGGAAATCTCAAAGAGTACTGGGATGTGATATACAAATACCCAAGGCTTTTAGGTGGATGTGTGTGGGAGTGGGCAGACCATGGAATTTTGACAAAGACACCTGATGGAAAAGAATACTATGCATACGGCGGGGATTTCGGCGATGAGCCAAATGATGGTAACTTCTGTATAGATGGACTTCTTTTCCCAGACAGAACTCCATCGCCTGGGATGATTGAGCTGAAAAAGGTTTATGAACCAGTTGTAATTGAACTTTTAAGCAAAGAAGAAGGTACTTTTAAAGTTACAAACAGGTATGATTTTATATCTTTAAACCACATTGAAGTTGAATGGGAACTTGTATCAGATGGCAGAATTATAAAAGAAGGCTTTGTTGATGTGAGCGATATTCTTCCCCACTCTTCAAAAGAGGTAAAAATTGATGAAGTCAAAGAAGTTCTAGAAGGCTACAGTGGTGAAATTTTCATCACCTTCACAGCAAAGCTTAAAAACTCCACAGCCTGGGCAAAGAGGGGGTTTGTTATAACAAAATCTCAGATTGCACTTAAAGAATACTCTTCTCAAGATGCTGTGCAAAAAATTGATAAGGCAAATTCTATCTTATCTAAGCAAAACAGGTTTGAAGTAGTTGATCTTCCTGATAAAGTGGTAGTTTTTGCAGGCAACACAAAAGCAGAGTTTTGCAGATGGACAGGTGATTTAAAAAGTCTTGAGCACAATGGTCATGAATTTATAAAATCCTCGCCAAGATTCAATCTTTGGAGGGCTCCAACAGACAATGATGTTCATATCAAAAACGAATGGATAAAAGCTGGATTTGACAAACTTCAAAGAAGAATTGTAAATGTCAGCCTTGAAAAAAACAGCAAGTATTTTAAAGTAGAATCAACTTCGGTATATGGCGCATATTCAGTAAAGCCTGTATTTGAAGTAAGCATCAGTTATAAAATCTTAAAATCGGGAATTGTAGAAACAAATGTTTATGTACAGGCTTTAAGAGAACTTCCGCCACTTCCAAAGATAGGACTGCAGTTTATGATGCCAAAAGAGTTTGAATATGTCAAATATTACGGAAGGGGACCTCATGAAAATTATCCTGATATAAAACAAAGTGCAATTGTAGGAATATATGACATGGCTATAAAAGACATGTATGTTCCATATATAATGCCCCAAGAATATGGAAACAGGTGTGACGTTAGATGGGCTTTTGTATACAACATCTATGGGATAGGACTTTGTATTAAAGGTGTACCAACGTTTAACTTCAGTGCAAGAGAATATACTGATGATGTTCTCACAAAAGCAAAACACACGTATGAGCTTACAAAAGCTGACGGGATTGTTGTGAATGTGGACTTTAAGATAGGCGGTATTGGAAGCCAGAGCTGCGGCCCCGGCCCGCTTGAGAAGTATTTAATCAAAGATGATAAGTTTGAGTTTTGCTTTTATATGATACCGGTTGATAGCAATAGCTTAGATGTTGAAAAGCTGTTGTAAAAAACCAAAAGGGCTTGTCCAAAGTCTATGGGAATAAGCCCTTTTGAAATTTTTTTATATGATTTCTAAATCTTTTTCATCCACCTTTACAAACAAAGGTCTCTCATTCCCTCTTGAATTCGGGCTGTGGACTGAAAGCATAAGTTCACCTTCAAAGGTTCTAAAAAGCATGCCATGCCCACCATCATTTAAAAAAATTGGCTCTGGTTTGTGTTGCCAAGGACCTAAAATATCGCCTGACAGTGACTTTGCAACTCCAACACAATATCTTTTTTCTCTATCAAAGCTTGACCAGAGCATCAAAAGACTGCCGTTTTGGGTTCTGAACAAAAACGGACCATCTGTCACAAAACATTCCCTGCTATCTTTGACTTTAATACTTGTTGTCCATGGTGCATTGGAAGCTGTAAAGAGCAAAACGGGCTTATCAACAATTCTTTTCAAATCATCTGAAAGTCTTGCTGCCCATATTTCGCCATCGTAAACCTCAACCCATTCATGACAAAACACAAGCCATGGATTTGAATCTTGGTCAATGTACAGAGTTCCATCAAGGCACATCCAATCAGGTGGTGTGATTGGTCCTTTGCTGTTCTCAATATATGGTCCTTCTATGGAGCTTGAGACCAAAACTTGCGTACCTCTTTTTCCCTCAGGTGAACAAAAGGTTGCAAACATATAATACTTGCCGTTATAAAAGTGTACCTCTGGTGCCCAGAAATTTCTATCTGCCCAAAAGCCCTGAGGAGGTCTGAATGCTGGATATGGTCCATCAAAATTTTCAAGGTCAGATGTCACATAATAGTCAAAACCAGTTGCTTTTTCGTCGCCCCAGCAGTTTTTATCAGTTGTGCCAAACATGTAGTATACTTTTTTTTCTTTTACTGGCACAATGAAAGGGTCACGAATATACACATCCTGCCTTTTTAGCATTTAATCATTCTCCTTTCCACCTTCAAAGTTAATAGGAAACTCCATTTTCACAACTGTCCCCAAACCCAGCTTGCTCCAAACTTTGAGTTTAAAGTTCTTCCCATAGATGAGTTTTAATCTTTCATTAGTATTCAAAAGCCCAATATGCTCTGAAAAGTCAAAATCTTGTGAAAGCCTGCTCTGAACCTCTTCCAATTTTTCTTTGCTCATCCCAATTCCATTGTCTACAACCCAAATTGCGAGGAAATCTGAATCATTTTTTAGCCTTTTTATTCTGATTTTTATCCCACATCTTTTTTCTGAAGGTTTTATCCCGTGATAGATTGAATTTTCTATCAAAGGTTGAAACAAGAGCTTCATCACTTTTATCTCAAGCACATCTTCACTATAGTCCCAAAACACATCAAATTTCTCTTTATATCTTTCTTTTACAAGCTCAATATATGCTTGGGTAGCCTTAATCTCATCTCTTAGGAAGATGGTACTTTTTGGATTACTCAGAGAATATTTGAGTATAGCCGAGAGGTTTTCTATCATTTTTGTGATTTCGTTTGGAGTGCCTGTAAGTGCCAAAGTTTTAAGGTATATGTGTTCAAGAGTATTGAAAAGAAAGTGAGGATTAATTTGAGCTTGCAAAGCTAAAAGTTCCAAAGCTTGAAGACGTGTTGTTAGATAATGCCTTTCAATGAAGTTTCTTATTACATTGTACATTATATATCCATACTCGTCATTTGAAGTAATTTTTATTTCTTTTGGCGGTTTTCCTTCTGTTGCTGAATTTATTGTATCCATAATCTTTTTAATATTCCTGTAGTTTACCTTGGCGATGTAATATGAGGCAGCAAAAGCGATAACTATAAAAATTAAAAGTAACACCAGTGTCACCTTGAAAAGCCTGATAGGGATGCTGTAAAGATAATCTTTGGAAACCACCGAAACAAAGGTCAAGTTGTATTTTTTTGACTCTAATCTTTTCGTGAGATAGTTGTCTGTTCCTTTTTTGGGTAGGGCTATACTTAAAGTATTAGAGTCATCTGATTGGTTCGATACCAACACATTCCCATTTTGGTCCAATATGTACATTGCATGTTCAGGGATTGAGCTTGGAAGATTTAATAACTTTTTTATTCGGTCGTAGTAAAGATTGAGAACAATGACACCCTCATCCACATTAGAATATGCAGATTTTATCTTCTTGTAGATTGTCAAAACATCAATTGACTCTTCAGTAAAGTTGTAAGGCTGGATTTCCCTTCTTTCCACCCATATCAATTCTCTATGTTTTTTATACTGTTCAAACCACCATTTGTCATAAAAATACTGAAAGTTGGTTATTCCCTCTGGTGTAACAATAAAGTTGCCTTCAGGGTTTTCGAAATAAACATAGATTGAATGTATGAACGGCTTTGAATAAGATATCGAATTTAAAACATTTTTGAACATATTAAGTTGCCAGATATCTTCTAAAGAAAAATACATTGAGTTCAAAATTCTCTTTATCTGAAGGGTCACATCTTTGTTTATTCCAAATACCATATAAAGATAGTCTATCTCACCGAGCATAAGCTCGACATTGTTCTTGCTTTGTATTAACGTTGTCTCTAAATTTTTGTTTATTTCATTTTTGACGTATTGTTCTATAATGATGCATGAAAAAAGCCCAAGAATAGTTATTATCACAATGGGCACAATAACTATCTGTACAAAATTCTTTTTGAAAATCTTGCTTTTATAAAGCCCGTTTTTTCTTTTCATAGTAGTTTATCTCTCCTGAACAAACTCTGAGGGAGATTTGCCAAAATATTTTTTAAAAGCTCTTGTAAAGTTCTTAGGATTTTTGTAACCAACCATTTCACCTATCTCATGAAGCTTGTATATGGGAATCTTCATAAGCTGAAGAGCTTTTCTCATCCTGACTTCCATTAGAAAATCAGAGAAGTTCTTGCCAGTCTTGCATTTAAAAAGCCGACTAAGATAGTAAGGATTCATATAGACAAGCTTTGCAGCATCCTCAAGCGTGGCCTCTTTATAGTTTCTTCTTATATACTCTTTCACAGTTTCAATCACACTTTCTGGATTGTCAATAGAAATCAAATCTTGTTTTTTAGTTTCTTCACTGTGAGTTTGCGGATCTTTTGACTGCTGGTCAAGCTCTTTTCTTATTAGCCCAAATATCTCTATTACCTCATCATATGTTGCAGGTTTTGTTATGTAGTACCTCACACCATATTTCATGGCTTTTTGAGCAAATTCAAAGTCCTGATAGCCACTGATAAAAACAACCTTTACAGGGATGCTGTTTAAAAATAAAATCCTTGCAAGGTCAATTCCACTCATAACAGGCATTTTAATATCGCAAAAGACAACATCAACCTTATTTTGCAAAATATAATCTAAAGCCTGCTTTCCATTTTCAAACAGGCCAACAACCTCAAAGCCAAGTTTATCCCATGGAAAGCAGGTAAAAAGTCCCTGTTTTATTTCACTTTCATCTTCAACAATAATCATCTTGTAAGACATAATAGGGTTTGCCCCCTTTTCTGCTCTTAACCCCTTGTAATTTCAATTATATCATCTTTCAAATATCTTTCACAAAACCAATATTTTACTTTAACCTTTTATCCCGCTTGTTGCAATCCCTTCAACAAAATATTTTTGAGCTGCAAAGAATATGATAATACACGGCAGCATTGCTATCACAGTCATAGCCATAATTTGGTTCCAAGCAATCGCAGCGGCGCTGTCAACACACATTCTAAGTCCAAGAGCAATTGTGTATTTTTCAACGCTGTTGATATATATAAGAGGACCTAAAAAGTCGTTCCATGTCCAGATAAACTGGAAAATTCCCATTGAAATCATTGCAGTCTTGCAAAGAGGTCCTGTTACGCGCAAAAGTATCTGCAAAGAGTTACAGCCATCAATTATAGCTGCTTCTTCTATTTCTCGCGGAAGACCTCTCATAAACTGTATCATCATGAATACAAAAAAGGGTGTAGATGCAAACATTGATGGAATTATAAAGGGTTTATAACTGTCCACCCAACCAAATGCATTGAAAAGTATATATCGTGGAATTAGATTTACTGAATCCGGCAACATCAGTGTAGAAATAAGAATTACAAAAAACAATTTTTTTAGCGGAAAATTAAATCTTGCAAAACCATAAGCAACAAGTGTAGAGGATATTATTGTAAAAAACACAACAGGAACTACAAGAATAAAGTTATTTATAAAAAATCTGCCAAATGTATACTGTCCAGTTCCATACCACCCTTTTATAAATGCATCTGTAACAATTTTTTGCGGAATGAGTGACAGCGATTTGAATATTTCATCATTCGATTTAAATGCTGCTGATACCACCCATAAAAGTGGATAAATCATAAACATCCCAAAAAGAATTAAAAATGCATATGTCAATAAAAGAGTGATTGTGTTTTTAGTTTTCCTGTACTGGAAGTACATCTTTGTTAGAACCTCCCCTCATCATATTCATAGTATGTCCAATAAGTAGAAGATCTAAATATAAATGCTGTAAATATTAAAATTATTACAAACTGAACCCAGGAAAGTGCTGCTGCATATCCCATCCTGAAATATTTAAAAGCATTGTCGTATATGAGCATGCTCAAAAGGTAGGTAGAATTGACAGGTCCACCACCTGTAATGATATATGGCCCTGTGAACTCCTGGAAAGCATTTATGGTCTGCATCACAAGATTGAAAAACATTATAGGAGAAATCATAGGAAGAGTGATTTTTGCAAACATTTTTAACCTTGAGGCTCCATCAACCAGAGCTGCCTCATAAAGCTCTGATGGAATCTCCTTTAGCCTTGCCAAAAATAACACCATCGATGACCCAAACTGCCACACTGCAAGAAGGCTCACTGAAAACATGGCTATCTTCGGATCCCCAAGCCAATTTATGCCTTCTATCCCGAAAAGGCTTAAGAACTTGTTCACTATACCTTCTTTCATAAATAAAAATCTCCACAAGATTGAGATTGCAACAGACCCGCCAAAGATAGAAGGAAGGTAATATACTGTCCTAAAAAGATTTATTCCCCTTAATTTCATGTTTAATATTATTGCAACAAAAAGTGCAAATGAAATCTTGAGTGGAACAGTTATTATGACATACTTCAAAGTATTAAAAAGCGCTTTGGGAAACAGTTCATCTTTTGTAAACATATAAATGAAATTGTATAGTCCCACAAACCGGGGTGGTTTTAGCATGCTATAGTCACAAAATGAATATACAAGCGACATTACAAAAGGATACAATTTGAAAACAAGAAAACCTACAAGCCATGGCAAAACATATAAAAGACCAACCAGATCTTTTCTTTTCAAACTTGCTGTCATTTACTTGTCACTCCTTTTTTAAAGAAATTAAGATGTCAAAAACTTGAACAAAAAGGGGCTGCCAGCCTCAAAAGCGGGAGGGCTTTTGCCTCTTTGACAGCCCAAATAATCCAATTGCTTTTTTATCGGGATTGTAATCTTTTTATCTCATTTAATTTTTGTTTATACAATGCCATAAGCTTGTCAGCTGCCTGAACTGGTGTTAGCTGGTTGTAGGCAAGCTGCTGAATTACGTCTGTTGCTATTTTTTCGAGTTCTTGGTTTTGAGAAAGTGCATTTTCAGGTGGCGCTGCTCTTTTTAGAGCTTCTGATGTAATCTGAGTTATTACCGGATCTAAAGCCTTTTCTTTTTCAAGCGCATCTCTTGCCGTTGAACTTGCTGGAACACCTCTGACATCTTTCAATATCAATGCTGCTTGTTTATCATTCAAAAACCAATTGATAAACTTAGCTGCTTCTTTAGCATTCTTAGACAATTTATTGACAGCTAACAGCTGCGATGGTCTCACAGTTACAGCAGTACTTTTTGCATTCTTCATTATTGGTATCATTGTCATTGAAAGGCTTGGTATATTCGCTTTGTTGGCTGCAAATGTTGAAGTCCAGTTCCAAAGCATACCAAGCTCACCTTTTAACCATTTTGGGTTTTGCTCAGGTTTCCCTTGAAATGGTGCACTCTCTGAAAATGGTTGAATAGCACCTACTTTAAATAGTTTATCAATATAAGTGAACGCTTCGATTAGTGTTTTCCTATCAAACCCCATAGTGTAATCATCATTTATCCATTTCCCGCCTTTCTTCTGAAGCACATATGTCTTTAAAAGATAATAACAAACTGTTGCATCAAAGTTTAAAAGATAATAATTTTTATCTTTTTTATGAATTTTTTCAGCTGTTGTCAAAATATCTTCCCATGTCCATGTCTTGTTCTCTGGAATACCAAATTTCTTAAAGAAGTCTTTGTTGTAGTGAATAGCTGAAGCATTTACACCTGTTGGAAGTCCTATAAGTTTTCCACTTGAATAGCACCAATCCTTTAAAAACTTCTCTTCAAATGGTTTTAAGTTAACCTCTTTAAAAGTCTTAAGATCTGCGAAGAAATCTCCTTGTGCTGATAACTCACCTATCCATGTAACGTCAATCTGGATTATATCTGGGGCTGTTCTTCCCACAAGCTGGGTAATGAGTTTTTGCATATACCCTTCAATTCCACCATATTCTGCGTTGATTCTTACATTTGGATATTTCTTCATATATGCTTGGATTGCTGCCAAAGTTGCTTTGTGTCTTGCTTCGCCACCCCACCACATGAATCTTAGTGTTACCTTGTTTGACGCTGCCTTTGCTTTATCAGCCCCTGCGAGTGAAAAGGCTAAGATGAGTGACATAGTAAAAACTGCTAATACAAGAGTTGCAATTAACCTTTTACTTTTAATCAATTTGACTTCCTCCCTTCAATGTTTGTTCTGTTTTAATAGATTTGATTGTGCAATTTTATAATAACATGGTCAAATATATTTAAAAAGGCTCTTTACTTTACAATAGGTATCATAAAATTACTTCTTTGTATTGTTTATATAATATAAAAAAGGGATGTTCATTTGCATATTATTACTAAATGAACATCCCTTTTATTCTTGAGAATATTCTATTATTTTTTAATTTATTTCAAATATAAAATAATCGAATTCAGCAAAATCTTTTTCAAGAACTTTTCCTTCAACATCCCTGTTCACACAAAACAGACCAACCTTAGAACCTGTCCATATATCTTCTTTAGGAACAAATTCAATTCCGAATTTAAAAAATTCTGTCCCATCAAAACTATATAAAAACTCACTATTAGCACATTTTCTCATTCTAAGCTTTAAATATATTTCATTTTGGTTTATTTTCTCGCTTACAGTAATTTTTTCATAAACCTTATTACCTGAAACTTCACCCAAAATCTGTATAAGGTAGTTACCATCCTCTCTTTTTTCAATTCCTATTGCCGAATATTTGTACCCACTTACAATAAGTCCTGAAAAACTTCCTTTTGTATTGAAATTCACCTTCATTTTTGTTACAACTTCAAACTCTTCGGCTGGTATCTTTTGAAGCAACAAATTTGGCATATAAAATATGCTCTTCTCTTGTTGTAAACTACTTTTACAAACAGCAAAAAGCTTCAATACACTCTTTTTGTTATCAACAATATACCATTCATCCTTCGGGTTTGCGTGCCACTGCCATGCCAACGACAGTTCCTCTTTATCAAAATGATCTGAACATTCTATATAAAAATGGCAACTTTCTTCCTCAGTTGAAGGTTTTCTGTATTCTAAAACTGGTTCCCCAATCCCATCTTGATTCTGATCTACCCCTATTATACACCAATCATCCTCAAACCAAGTCATGGGTTGAAGATGTATAATTCTTCCGTATGGACCCTTCTGCTGAAAATGTACAAACCAATGCTCGCCTTTTTCAGTCTCAACCCACGCACCCTGGTGCGGACCATTTATTGATGTATTTCCCTGGTGCATCACTATCTTTTCTTCATAAGGTCCATAAATGTCTTTAGACCTTAAAACAGTTTGCCATCCATTTTTTACACCACCTGCCGGCGCAAATATGTAATAGTAACCATTTCTCTTGTAAAGTTTTGGACCTTCTATTGTCGGCTGAGTAACTGACCCGTCAAATACTATCCTGCCTTCATCTAAAACGCCTAGTCCATCTTCTGACAACCTTGATATACAGAGCTTACTGTTAAATCCCACTCTGCTTTTCGCAAATGCATTAACAAGATACGCTTTGCCATCATCATCCCAGAAAGGACATGGATCTATCCACCCTTTTGCTCTTTTTACCAGTATCATTTCTGACCATTCACCAAATGGATCATCTGTATAGCAGCAAAAGATCCCATCATCGGGCATGCTGAAATATATGTAAAACCTGCCATTGTGATATCTTATTGCTGGTGCCCATATACCCTTTCCAATCTGAGGTGTGTCATATTCAGGAGAGGGAAGTTTTTTCACTGCATAGTTTACAAGTCTCCAATGAACAAGATCTTTTGAATGTAAAATAGGAAGCCCTGGAATACAGTTAAAACTTGAGGCAACTAAAAAATAATCATTCCCCACCCTTATTACATCCGGATCCGAATAATCTGCATGAATTATTGGATTTTTATATGTTTCTACTTCCATTAATAATTTTCGCCTCCACAAAGATAATTTTAATTATAAGGAGACTTCAGGATTTTTCATCCCAAAGTCTCCTTTTTGCAGATACCTATTGCTTTATATACCTGTCATAAGCATTTTGATAGATCTTTATTGCTTCATCTATTTTCATTCTCTTCAATGTCTTTACAAATGCATCATAATTCGAATACTTTCCTGTCATCATCTTTAAGAACATTTCATCATAAAATGTGTTAACTGCATTCATAATATTTGCAAGCTTACTTGATTCATCAGGTGTAAAGAATAACGACAAAGGAGGTAATGCAATCTCATTTGTAACTTTAGACCAATTCTTTGAAGCCTCTTTTTGTTGAGGAAGCATAAAAGATATCTGCAAACTGTATTCTCTCGATTGCACATATGCTCCCAAAATAGGAACGTATTTAGCCAGTGCTTCCTTAGGTCCAAGCTTCGGATTATTTAAAATCTCATCAGTATACAAATATCTTCCACTCTTGTATATATAAGATTTGCCTTCAACACCAAAGTTCATTACTACATAACCTTCTTTACTATATGCCCAGTCCAAAATCTTACATGCTGCCTGTATATTCTTGCAGTTGGTGGATATAGCAGCTCCTCTTCCTGTAAATGGGTATTCATTTTGCCCAATTTTTACTTTTTCACCCTTTTTCAATGATGGATATTGCACACCTATCAAGTCAAATGATGTACCTTTCTTTACTGTTAAATAAGTTCCCATTTGTCCACCAATTAAGCCAAGCCACGAACCTATTTTATCTTGAAGAACATTTGCTTCTATCACCTTTCGATCCATAGTAATGACATCTGGATCTATCAAACCTTCTTTCCACCACTTTGCAAGTGTACTCATAAAACTCTTAAATTGAGGTTCTAAAGGACCAAATTTAACCTTACCATTTACTTGGAAAAAGTCAGT